>Ga0265797_10001172_pt1 | contig 46722 bp, 46 predicted proteins | sample P2T30metagenome_FD_192433 | JGI IMG/M metagenome (GOLD analysis project Ga0265797, IMG submission 192433) | Plant litter microbial communities from East Loma Ridge, Irvine, California - P2 T30 | ecosystem: Environmental > Terrestrial > Plant litter > Unclassified | place: USA: California...
AAAAAGAAGATATACAACGATCTAGCTGCTGCTCGTTTCGATCGAGCGTCCTCCGGGTTATGAGCCCGGCGCGCTTCCGCTGCGCCAAGCAGCTTTGGTGCTCGTTGTGGAAAGTTTGGCAATTAACGAGAATACAACGTCACGCGACCACGGGCTGTTATTCAGCATTGCTGTACGCCGAATCCTGATCACAAGGGCAGTAGAGCCAAAGGTGGGGCCGAGTAAAGGGAATCGCATCTTACTTAGGTACCCCTCGGTTGTATGGTGCATGAGACGGCGGCAGGTACGTAGCAGTACTACCCGAACGCTCAAGCTACCCTTCGTCAGTGAGGCTCTCTGAATGCCAAAGCAGTAGGTGCAAGATGATGGTGGAATCGATGTGTATGGTGAGCCGCATACATCGCACAAACTGGCACATTCAGAGTCTGTGTCCAGGTGACAATGCAACGTAGGAGGGCACCGGAAAGAACGTGTCTGACGGAAGAAAAGGTGCACGCTGCAGTACACAGCAAGAAACGAAGATTCGATAGTCTTGCATGATGAGAGATCGCGGGACAACCGCTTGGTGACGCAAGTATGGCCACTTCGATCAACGGGACTTGGGACGAGAGCGAATGTGGCTAGCGGCAAAACGCGCTTCAACGCGACCCGCGTGGACGCGTCCTCGCACTTTAGACACTTCCGCTCCGTCACGCACGCATCCCCGTAAACCCAAATCATGACCTCTGCCAGAACCGATGAGTAGCTACTCACCAGGCATACCGACCTCCTTCGACCCTGCACTACTACATTCCGAATTCGAACTCCTCGATAACGCGCCCACTTCGCTCTCCCATTCCGACGAACTCGACGCATTGCAACAGTGCATTACCGAAGACACAGTAAAGAAGAACCGTGCAGGCGTCGTCATACAACATCGCGCCTGGAACGTTGCAGATATCTTCAGAAGCGAAGGAGAAGGTCCAGCTGGTACTACGAGCGTGAACGCGCGCTGCAGCTAGCACTAATCCCACCAGACACACCTGCGAAGCGCCACAAGCAGTCGCCAGCCAAGCGCTTGACCACCGACTCTTCGATTGAAGTCACAACCTTCCCTTCCTCGCCCCCAGTCTACACAATGCCGCTCATTTCGTCACCCATCGCATACCCGCCTAGCTCGTCGATGCCACAGGCGCCGTCACCGAAGAAAAGGAAGCGTCCAGAAGATGTACGAGAGCCGCTGAAGGATGTGCCAAACAACAACGCAACACGCAAGATTGGAGGCTTCCTGGACGACTCCGACGACGAAGAAGACATTGCGGCGCTCAAGGAACACACGCTGAAGAGAAGAGCAGTGAGCAGCATCAAGGATCTTCCGGCTGTCCCAGAAGGCTTAGGAGACTATACACCACCTGCGAGCCAGGATGAATCCGCCGACCCCGAATCGATACCGGTAGACGACCTCGACAATTACAGCTTCAAGTCTAGATCACAGTCGCCAGTAAAGCGACCACAAACGCTACGAGAGTCAACTTTAGCGCAGCACACGCGTGGCACCGTAGCCCGTAATGCATCAGGGAAGGTTTTTCACATAAGCAAGAAGGCCGCACGCGAAAACCAGACGTATGAAGAAATTATTGCAGCACGGTCGGAACCCGTGGAAGGCAAGGCAAGGACGAGCTATTATGGTCTGAATATCCACCAACTCATGGACGAGGCGAAAGCGCTCGATCAAGAAAAGATCGCGAATGCGTCTCTGAAGACTCATGAGCAACCACATCCGTCGATCGAGCAGCCAATTGCCCGAACCGCAAAGACCAATCGCACACTCATGTGGACTGAGAAGTACCGAGCAAAGAAGTTCACAGACTTAGTAGGAGATGAGCGTACACACCGATCAGTGTTGCGTTGGTTGAAGGCGTGGGACCCGATCGTATTTCCTGGCTCCAGCAAAACGAAGCCCAAGAAAGCAAAGAACGGATTCGAAGACGACGAACAGAGACACCGCAAGATATTATTACTGACCGGACCTCCCGGACTCGGAAAGACCACGCTAGCTCATGTTTGCGCTCGTCAAGCCGGTTACGAAGTCCAGGAGATCAACGCTTCAGATGAGCGCAGCGGAGCTGTTGTCAAGGGCCGCATCCGGGATATGGTTGGGACTGAGAATGTGCGTGGGGTCAATACTAGTACTGTGGATGGAAAGGTGCGCAAGGCTGGGAAACCAGTATGCGTTGTAGTGGATGAGGTGGACGGAGTTGTTGGTAGTGGAGGCTCAGGCGAAGGCGGTTTCGTCAAAGCTCTAATCGACTTGATCAATCTCGACGAGCGCAACACGAAAGCACTAGGGCAGCACCAATCCAGTACCGGTACCAAAAACAGGAAAGGGGACAAATTCCGACTCTTGCGACCCCTCATCCTCATCTGTAATGACCTCTATCACCCTTCGCTACGGCCACTACGACAGTCTTCGATGGCTGAGATCGTACACATCCGCAAACCCGCCCTCAACATGGTCGTTTCACGCATGCAAGAGATCTTCGGAAAAGAGGGCATTCAGTGCGATTCAGACGGCGTGCGCCGCCTCTGCGAAGCTACATGGGGTGTCAGCACGAAGAAAGAGGGCGGAACAGGCAGCGGGACCGGTGAAGGAGACATTCGTGGAGTCATGGTAGTCAGCGAGTGGATAGCAGCTCGTTTACGGTCATCGCATGATATCAAGTCAAAGGAGAGGCCTCATCTATCGCGGAAGTGGATAGAAGACAACCTAGTCGGTGACCTGCGCCACGGTGGTGGAGCTGCTCGAAGCCTAGGAAGAGGTGGCGCAAAGGATGTTGTTGATCGTGTATTCCGTGAAGGTGCTGGCTTCCCAAAGCAAGCTGAAACGACAGATGCAAAATCGGCAGCTGCGCGGGCCAAGAGCGGTGTCATCGGTGTCGCCGAAGCAGGCAAACGACGTGCTATGGATCGCCTAAGGGAGATGGTCGACACAAGTGGAGACTGCGACCGCATCGTGACAGGTATGATTTATCCAAGCTCACGCATTGATGTCATGCTAACAACAAACAGATTGCTTCACTGCTTATCCCGAAAAGCCGTTCCAAGACGATACCCTCCTGAGCAAGCCGTCTGCTGCATATGAATGGCTGTATTTCCATGACACACTCAACTCAGCAGTTCACGGCTCTCAAGAATGGGAATTGGCACCATACCTGTCTAATTCTGTTCTCGCCTTGCATGACCTCTTCGCATCGCCCATTCGATCATCTGTAAATCCTATAGCAGACCCAGATGCACAGCCAACGCCGTTCTCTGGACCTGGTGCAAGCTTTGCAGCCCTCGAACAGTCAAAGGCTAGTAGAAGCCAGTTGATGGCGCTGCAGACAAGTCTGACTTTGCCGTTAACGCGCATGTTCAGGAGCCCAGAGGAGATGGCCATGGAGCTCATACCCTACGTCTTGCGCATGTTAACTCCCGACGTAAAACCCGTCCTCGTCAACACTGGTGCATCAGGATCAAAGTCTTTCGCTACCGCCTCTGTGCGCAAGGCTTCGGAGAAAGAGCTTGTCAAGAAGGCTGTAGAAGCCATGGCAGCTACTGGTGTTCGATTCGAAAAGTCACGAATCGAAACTGAGGACGTGGCAAACAGAAGTGCTGGCTTCGTCTGGCGAATGGAACCTGCTTTAGACGTCTTAGCAACCTTTGAGACGCTGGCTGGCAAGAAGGACGACAAGGGACGTTATGCAGTTCGCAGCGTCTTGGAGCAAGAATGGCGCAAAGAGTCGGCCCTCCGTGAACAAGCGAATCGCAAACGTCGTGGTGGTCAAGACGAAAACGACGAAGAAACAGAGGCTGACAAAAAGGAAGAGCAGACTACTGAAGAGAAGGTCGCAGAAGCCAACAAGAAGGCCGTAAAACGTGACTTCTTTGGCAGGGTGGTTGTCGAAACAGACAAGAGTAGGAAAGAGGCGAAGAGGAAGCAGGATAGTGGGGAGATGCAGGGTAATGTAGGGAGGATATGGGTATCCTTCCACGAAGGATTCTCGAATGCGGTGAGGAAACCTGTTACTATTGACGATATCATGAGGGATCTCTAGTTTTACTCTATGCCACAGGAGAGGTGTCACCGACGAATGACAATAAACATATCATGACTCCACCCGAGAACGACACAGATGTACGTGCTCATGTTTTTCTCGCCCTGAAAGGCGCTTGGGATGTGCATATTTCTCATACTTGAGTATATTCTACCATGCGCCAGACCTCGTTGTATACTGCCAGTATTTCCTGGCGCAAGTGTATCAATACGCGCCTCACTTTGATCGAAGGCGGTTGGCAGAGTGAGCCTAGACGATGTCACCTAGTGTACAGCAGTCACATTCGAGCCAGCAAGCTTCTGCTTCGCAGCATTGATCCTCTCCAGCTCTATCTCCCTTTGCTTATCGTCCAAGTTGTCTGGGAGCGTACCGAGCGCACGATCACCAAACAGCAGATCGATCTCCTCAAGTGTAAGCTGCTTGGTTTCCTGAAATACATGTCAACGATTATTTCCTCCGTGAGCTTTTCGGATTTTGCACGTACCTTGAACACGAACCAGATGGTGGGGAATGTAACACAGACGTTGAAGGCCACGAAGATGAAGTAGAACTTGTACGTGATCTCACCCAGCCCAATCGGTGACACCTGACTCCACACTGTTCCAACAAGCCAGTTACCGAAAGCAGTCGCAAAGGCAGATCCACGCCCACGAATACTCAGTGGAAGGATTTCGCTGGCATATACCCAGGAAATCGGGCCAAATGACATACTGAAGATGCATGACACTAGGAACAAGAAGAAGACTCCAGCAGCAGATAGCGAATCTCTTCGGGAACCGGTAGCGCCTTCAACCTGAGATCCGATGATTGCCTCGCAGACAAGGGCGATGGTAATACCAATCGTGCCGAAGAGAAGCGGTTTCTTGCGGCCCACGCGATCGAGAAGGAAGACGATAAAGAACAGGTTGAATATAGGACCGACGACGTTGTAGATGCTGGTGACGAGAAGGTTGCGGTCTCCGACTATGCCCAAATTCTCGTAGAGGATGGTGGAGTAGTAGCCTATGACGTTGATGCTAACAGCAAGTTAGTATGATTACGTTGACGAACTTGCAAATTACATACCCAGTCATCTGCGTAAACACCTGGACCAGGGTAGCATGCATGAGTCTCTTCCGCCATACCGGGACAGTGAACATGACCTTCCAGCCCGGCGCTGTAATCGCCTTCTCAGCGTCAATAGTCAATTTGATTTCATTGAATTCGTTCTGGATCCATTCGCCGTTCGTGCCATCGTAGTGCAGTTTCTTAAGTACCCTCAGAGCGTCGTCTGCACGATCGATCTCGACCAGGTACCTCGGTGATTCGGGGAAGAACAGCATACCGCATAGGATGATGAGACAAGGGATGCATTGGAATGCAAGTGGAAAGCGCCAAGAGAACGACGACGTTGCGGGTACCTTCGAGGAGCCGTAACCAACCCATGTCGACACGATGAAACCTACACCAATCATTTGCTGGGTAAGACCAGTTATGAGACCTAAGCATATGAGTGATTGGAGTTCGGAGCGGATTCAAAAGTACTGACCTCGTGTTTTAGGATGAGCACATTCAGTCTGGTAAATTGGCACAGACATGGACATCAAACCTACTGCCCACCCAGCCAAGATTCGTCCAACGAGAATCATAGCGAGATCTTGAGCAGCGCATTGAAGTATTGCTCCAATCAGGTTTATGAAAGCACCCATCATGATCGTTTTTCTGCGGCCGAATCTGTCCATCGTGAATCCTCCCCTAGCATTCGTCAATATATGTCGAGAACTTTACGCAAGGCCGTTCTCTTACATCATCGAACCAAAGAAGGCTCCGCCTGAGAAAGTTGCGTTGATGGCTCCTATGACTGGAGATGTTTTCTTTGTGTCGAAAAACGCAAGAAAGTTTGGGGATTGAATGACAATTGTCATTACTCCGGAATCATATCCGAAGAGGAAGCTGCCCGTGCCGGCGAAGATCGCAAGGGCGATGTTGAAAATGAGACCCATGCTTGCTGCCTTCGTCTACCGACACAACGAAGACTGGATGAGGTACGGAATACTGATAAAACACTTGAAATCAACGTGCTACTGCAGCAGGTATATATTGGCCCAAGCAATGATGTACTCGCGCCATCGACGCATGCTGGTCATGTTACATCTTCAGGGCAGCCTCGCGTAACAAGCATTTTAACCGGAAGTTCGCGCCTAGCTTCCACTGTCCGCTCATACACAAGCTTTAGAGGTGTCCGCTGGTAGAAAATTATTTGCTGATCTGAGTGAGTAAAACCCGGGGAACAAGTCGAAGGATGTTGGGGTGCAGTAGCGTGCGGGGAGGTATGTTGAATTTCCGCCAATGGATAGCGTCTACCACCGGCTCGCTTCGCTGATGTAGCACCGTTACAGCGGCTCTACTTCATGTTTGAAGCCCGTCACTACGAACGATCACAAGTACAGGATGCATGGCCCCTCATGATGGCCGGCCCGCTTGCCTATCCTAGCTTTGAGACCTTCCAATCCCCACCCAGTACATCCATACCCTTGAGCTCACCATCGGCGTTGACCTCTAGGACGCCCTTCTGTTCGCCTTTGTTATCCACCAGAGTCGCTTTGTCACCTTCCCTCACGCCATACAGTCTAATTTCACCACCAGTAGCGAGCCAGTCATAGCCAAAGCCGCCCTCGCCTTGTGCTTGTCCGAGCACCAACACAGTGCCTTCTCTGACAAACAACGGCAATTGGAGGAAGCCATACTTCTCCTTGATCCACCTGCCACCCTTTACTTCTTTGCCGTCCCAAAAGCTGAACCAACGACCGGGTGGCAGGTAGTACTCAACGCTGCCGTCTTCTTCGAAGACAGGGGCAGCTAGAATCTGACTGCCAACAAAGAATTGGCGATCCACGTACCAGGATGTTGGGTCATCTGGAAACTCAAGAGCTGTCGCACGAACGCTAGTAGGCCAGCCATTAGCGACGCTCTCTTCGGCCTGTGCGAAGAGGTATGGCATGAGGCTGCGCTTGAGCTGCACCCAGTGTCGCAGGACCTCAGTGCAGTTTTCAGGCTCCGCTGATGAGTTGTCGACTAGCCACGGCACGCGGTATGAGTTCGAACCGTGAAGTCGACTGTGGGAGTTGAGCAGTCCAAAGGCGACCCAGCGCTTGTAGATCCAAGGTGGTGGGCTTCCCTCGAAGCCACCAATATCACTTGTCCAGAATGCGAAGGATGCAAGCCCGATACTTAGCCCTCCGCGCACCGATTCAGAGAGTGCAGCAGGTGTCGATTCGCAATCACCGCCCCAGTGGAGCGGAAAGCGCTGTGATCCCGCACAAGCCGTGCGCGCGAATAATATCGCTTCGTGCTCACCCTCTCGTTTCTGCACTGCCTCATAGACCAGCTTGTTGTAGATGAAAGCGTAGTAGTTGTGCATACGACTTGGATCTACGTTTTTGTCATGCCACTGGACGTTCTTCGTGGGTATACGTTCGCCGAAATCCGTTTTGATAGAGTTCACACCCACATCGAAGAGTTTCTCCATGCACTCGCGGAACCAATCGCAAGCCTCCGGGTTTGTAAAGTCGACGATCCCCATGCCAGTCTGCCAAAGATCCCACTGCCACACATCTCCGTTCGTCTTCTTCAGCAGATAGCCTTTCTCGGCAGCATACTTAAACACGGGGCTTGCCTGACCAACGTAGGGATTCGTCCAAACACTGACTTTGTTAATAAGTCCGTCGTCCTTCATGCGCTTGATCTGACCTGCCGGGTCTGAAAAGCTTTCGGGGTCCCAGATGAAGTCACACCAGTGGAAAGCACGGAGCCAAAAGCAATCAAAATGGAACACTTCGACCGGTATCTTGGAGTCAGACATCTTTTCGACGAAATGACGGACAGTCTGCTCATCGTAAGATGTCGTAAACGATGTGCTGAGCCAGAGACCGTACGACCACGCTGGAACTCTATTCGATCTGCCAGTGAGAATGGAGTACTTGGTCAGCACTTCTTTAGGAGTTGGTCCGTAGATAAGGTACCTTAGAAATTAGCCAAGCAAATCATCGAAGCCGTTCACGATGCTCACCATTTCAAACGCTGTCCCTCAACTGTAGTCTGCAACCTTGAGCATCGTTCGCTGCCGATCTCCATATCGATCTTGTCGGGTGTATCGATGAAGACACCATAACCCTTCGAGCTCAGCCAGAATGACACGTTCTTGTACGCCTGCTCGCTTGAAGTACCCCCGTCCTCGTTCCATACCTCGACATTCTGACCGATCTTGTTCCAAGCACCAAAACGTTCACCTAGGCCGTGAATAGTTTCGCCAACACCCAACTCAGTCTGAGTGAACATATAATGTTTATGTGCACTCAGATCTTCCACAAGCTTGGGTGTGCTAAGGGCTGGCGAGTACGCTAGCCCGACGCTTCGGTTGAGAAGTGAAGTCAACGTCTTTGACCCGTCCGTTGCATGGAATCTGATGTCGAACGTATGTTCATTAGAGCTAACAGTCGCGCTCAATCCGCCTGAAACGACCGTAGTTCCCTTCTCGGTCTTGCTAATCTCACCCGTACAGTTGGGTTTGCCTGCTGGGTATAGATCAAAGTTTGGACCTAGACGCCTGGCACCAGCGAAGTGCGTGGCTTCGAGCGAAATAACGCCATCAAATTGAGCCTCAATGTCGATGGAGATGGTGCTCAGATTCAAAGTGTCACCTCTAGTGAAGATCTTCCTACTTGGACATAAGAGTGTGACCGCTTTGTTGTTTTCGTGAGGCGTGACGGTATAAACTTCTTCCGCATGTTGAACTGTGAAACGGTCGTTCACCAGCCACATCCCTATGCAGTTGTAAGCAGTGAAAATGACTTGGGCCGTACAGACTCATACCATCGCGGAATTTCATCTTGGCTTTGTCCTTGAACTCAGATGCTTGGAACGACCTATAGAATAGTTGATTGATGACTTCAAGCCACGTCTGGTGGTGTCATTTTCTGTAGTTCCCAAGATATTCAAGAACGCCATCATAGCACTCGGATATGCGGTCCGGCCCGTGGGCGATGCTAGGAGTGTGGAGGACTGTATGGACGGACAGTTCGGTACCAGATTGCCCGATGCCCCTCGCGCTGCGGGGTACGGCTCAAGACACTACAGCGATCAACAACTGAGAGCCCTTCCAGAGAAGCTACCATATCAAGCAAATGGTACCCAGCGGAGGATGTGGACTTGATCATTTCCGATTTGCTTTTTAGCCGGCTACTTGAGCGTGCAAGGGTCACGAAGTACTTGCCAATTCCCGCTATAAGACTCGTGTAGCGTCTGCGCGGCACCTTCTTTACCATCACCTGAGCGTTTTCATGAGCAGTGCGCATCGGAATAGTTTCCCGTCCTGAATCATGCGCAATCACAAAAGAGAGTTTCGACGATACCTTCCACAAGGGTTGTCGAAGGGCACGTGAAGGGGAACTTGCAAGGCACCGCGTAAGCAATTAGCCACTGAAGGAACGATGGACTGATCCTCGAGAGCGACTTCCTGCCAAGTTTCCCGAACCATCTCTTTACTTTGCGGCACTGCGTGAGGCTGCACGTCTGTCCGCAGCACCACTTAGATGCGGGAATTCGAGAGTAAGGAGAACAATGAGAAGCGAATGGGAGTCTGACCCTGGTGCCGGAGACATCTCCGGCGCGAAACGTTGTTCACAGACCCACTACCCACTGTCCCCAACAGGGCGCAACGTTGTCGCAGTCGCCCAATTCGTCTTGTCATCCGTGCAAGGCTTCCGCACGGTCAGTGTGTGTTGTTGTCCCACTCGTAGGGTATCGTCGTCCATTATGATAAGCAGATCTCATCTAGCTCCTGAAAAGCTTGAACTGTTGTGTGATTTGTTAACGCAGGCATGCCCCGAGACGCCCCCTTTCTGCAACGTACTTTAGCTTTCTCGTCGCGTGCGGTGTTCTCCTACCGCATTTACTCCAGTCTACCACGATACGATCGCTCGGCATCCCGAGATTAGATTCTTTTCCTGCCTTCCAGAACAACAACATGCCGATATCAGTTATTTATTTCTATCTGCGCCGTCCAGATGTTACTCCGGAGCACTTTCGATCTTATATGGAAGAAACGCATGTACCATTGATCAAAGAAGTGTTTGAGATGCATCCACCGCAGTCTCTAAGGTTGCGTTACATAGCACGCGTCAAGACTGGGGCTGGTGACCGGTTGGGCGCTGTCACATCAAGCAGAGGACGAGCGGATCCAGATGCGCCAGTTGTCCTGGTCGGGTCGCCTAAGGATGTAGATTGGGATGCAATTGGAGAGATGGTTTTCCGCGATGAGTTGCACGTCCAGCAATGCCTAGCGGTGATGAACGGTCCAGGTGGACAGCGGATTAAAGAGGACGAGGAAACCATTGCGATAACGGAGAAGACCCGGGTAATACTTATGGGCGAGGAGAGCAATTTTATGTAAACTGCAAAGGCGTACACGTGCGTAGCTAGAGGTGGATGGATTTTTAGGTGAGTCGCCGCGTACTCGCAGTGTATGGATGGTCTGACATTGATATAACAGGGTATGTCAACGAGACAAAGCACAACGGTCACTGGCTTCTATCAGAGGAATGCGCGATCTACTATCAATACAGTTAACGACCCCAAGAGTTTGATGCTCCTAGTTGTTTCATACATGAAGATGCTCTGACATCTCCGACAACACGCGAGGGGGTGGCTCAAGTGACTGTAGAAAGTTGCAGTTTGATAAAGAATAATGAGGCTGGTTCCAATCACCAGGGGATATGCATATGAGCTGCAGATGCTACCCAACCTGCGAAGTTGCGCTCGTCCATGGTTGGTTTTTCCGGTTGTTTCAGCGATAGGCTATTAATGCGCTTGACGAAACCTTGCCGTCGCGTTCGACATACGTGTCGCTAGGCGGGTGGGTCTGGGCGCCCTTGAACGCGCCCAGGCAGTAGGAAACTCGACTCAGCTATGCAACTAGAGCCGACCGTACAGTATTGTGCAGAAGAGGGGCAGAGTATACAGAGATAGATGCGGAGTTTCCGAACACACGTCAGATCGTCATCACGTGATGGCGTCGTCATTAGAGAACCGTGGAATCTTGGAATTCGCTTTCGCTCGGCAACAACAACCCGCTGCTATTAAGCGGATAACACCTGCATGTTTCGACACAGCGGCACAAAAAGAAAGTCTGAGCACGAGGCTTACACGCGAGGATGACGGTCGGAGTTGAATCATAACGGGTTCTCAGAACGCGTCGCACCAGCGCGCCTATTATCGACCGCTCGATACCCAATTAGCACTACAAGCTGATTACTTTACTGCCTACCCAGTGTATATCTAACCTTTGTGTACATCATACTCTTGACTTTTTGACACAAATTCATCATTATTAGGCGTCTTCGCACTTTGGTCGCGTCTTATGTTATGTCGTTAGCTCATTGTTGCGAAGAAGTTCGTCTGCCCCAGATTTACCAATTACGCCAGATAGCTCCTGGGACTTTTTTGTAGTTGGCACTGTCACAGTAATGACGGAAGAGGCAGCCAGTATCTCTGGAGGATACAAGCCAAACGATAGGCCGTCGGTGGCTTCCAAGTTCTTTTGCAGAGCCACCATCCTGTTCTGAACTACTGTATAGCTACCCGGACACTACCACGTTAGGAGTATCCATATGCCCAACATGATACTTACTTATGCTCTATTTGAGAACTTCAATGCTACTTCTCAACGTCATGAGAAATACCCATCACCTCTTCTAAACTCTTCTCGGTACTGTCCCATTCCTTACTCACCACATCAAGCACCCATTTCCCCCTAGGCTTGAGACGGAACTTGAAAGGCTTAGGCTCAGTCATGAAGCCAACGACTCTCATCTCCCACGGATCCACTTCCTCACCCTCTAGAGCCTCTACATCGAACGCCCAGAGTAGATGCGCGATGTTCATGAAAGTTCCGTCTGTAGCAACACGCTTTCCTTGGCAAATCCTTCGACCCTGGCCAAACACAGGAAGTGGAAGGTCGCCGCGAAGCTTTCCATTGCGTAACCAGCGCTCAGGGACAAAGTCTTGTGCGTCACCAAGTGAAGCGTCAAAAACCACCTCATCGCGGCCAATGGCCCATGCGTTTGCCATGATGGTTACGCCTTTGGCAATCTTCACGCCATCGAATTCGTCCGTACGGTCCGCACGCCGTGGAATAGACCCTGGAGAGATAGGCCGCCAGCGGAACAGTTCATGTGCGACAGCGTCAACGTAGACGAGGTTATTCCGGTCCGAGAATCTAGGAAGCCGTTCGCGGCCAACGAACTGGTCTAGAACTTCATGCGCACGGGTCAAAACAACGGGATTCTCCATAGCTGCGACAAAGAGCCAGAGTAATTGGCGCGGTGACGTTTCCATCCCGCCCTGAATAGATGTCGCGAGCGTGAAGGCAAGGTCGAGATCTGATACTGGTGAGTCCACAGGAGCGTGTTTTGATGCGGTTGTGATGGCTTGCTTTGTTGCATTCCAACCCGGTGCGCCCTTACCGTGGCGAAAGAGGCGCATATACAGATCAACCTGAGAAGCGTAGAGCTTGTCAGCATATTTTTGCCACGGGGAGATGAAGGCGGGCAAGTAACGAAGGAAGGGCACAAGATCTGGAAGCTGAGGATTTGCGGCAAGGTGAGTGACTTTCGCTTGGATGGCAATAACCTCATGGAGAAGTGGCTCTTCGAACTTGGGTATGCGGAGGCCATAATGCAGGGCAAGGATGACGCTAGACTGGGTTCGCTCGAGTAAAGGGTAGATGGTCTTCGTAGTAATTGTGGAACCGTCTGTGGACTTCCTTAAGGTAGTAGCGAGGTCAAAGAGCAGTTGCTTGGCCTCGAGTTCCATCAGCGGCTGGAATTTGGCCGCTGCAGGCGCACCCAGGCTTGGTGAGAGGATGCGATGATGCAGCTTGAGATGATCGTCATAATCGTGCATCAGCGTAAATCGAGAACAGCCTGGGGCGGCCCCCGTAATCATCTCCATGCTTACGGAAGTCGGCCGGTTGCTGTACCATTGACTGCGACGACTGAAAAGTTCAGTGACGGCCTCGTACGAATTGAGTACGACAATGGGTACAATTCCAAACAGCTTGGGAACTGTAATCGGCCCGTGTTGTTTAGACCAAGCGCTCCAGTTTATCAGTGGTTTCTCGATCGGAGAGCTGTGAAGATCACTAATAAGGGGAAGCTTAAGGAGGGGCTTTTGGAATGCATTCTGGCTCTTGTTGTTGGTGTAGAGGTAGAGTGCTGCCAGGGCGCTCACGGCCAAAAGGACGGTCGCAATAAGGTTGGACATGGCTGAAAGATCAACCCTTGAAAGCTGTGGGAGATGCAATTACTTGAAAGCCCAAGAAGGCGGATAACATGCACGACATTACTCAAGTTTCTGTTTTAAGAGCCTTATCCTGAACAAGTTAGGCAGAGTAATATTCGGCAACAACATCCCCGGTGACCCATGTCACGGCCCATCCGAGATTGCGATAACGAAAGTATCGAGTTTTGATAATAGCGTCTCGGCGGAATGCCCCTGGTAGCGCGTATGGCGGATATCTTTACATTCAACTAGACTGACATTGCAGGTACCGCCATCGCTCCCAAAATGAAAGTTGGGAATACCGTAGACCTTAGGCTATCGAGGGACTACTTATCAGCAGCCATTAGATATCTCGTGATTTGAGATAGGGCAGAGAATCCCCTGTATGAACATGCTCGGGATACGGATGGCGAGACTCTTCATGTCACATCACACGCATTATCCGGCGTCTTTGCAGTAGGCCCGTCTCTTCCTCCCGGTCCGGGAGCGGAATGCGCAGATTCGACCAGGATTACATACACAGATCTATCTGTGGTCTTTTACACAAGGAGATAACTGTTGCGCATCCGACCAGCATGAGATATACGACGCTTGACAAGATATGCGAGAGGATTCTAGCCGGATGGGACTCCTGTAGTCGCGTCTTTAGTGGTATAGGTGATGTACTAGTCAGACTAAGCGCCCAAACTGGGGGAGGGAACGGCCCTTCAAGCTCGCACAAGGCTCTTGTTGAAGTCCTGTGGGAAGAAGCCAAGGGTTTTCTTGATTAGCACTGCAAACATCTCTAGATATGAGACCCGCTTACAGGATTACCAAGCTTCACAAGGAAACATCGCCAGCTGAGCATGTTCCTACCTTGTCGACAGCATTGTCCTCTTGTTTCACCGCCAAAGCCTTTATACCACAACACCGCACCCGTGATTGCGGGTAGTACAGAGTCTTATTCTGGAGGGTCTGCACAACATGGCCACATTTCCTGTCCATACTCATGACCAAAAGGCTGTCCTAGGTGTGGCATTCTCTTTCTCCTTTCTTGCTATCCTCGCCGTTGTCTTGCGCTTGACTGCCCACAAGATTGCCCGCAAAAGATGGACACCCGCCGACTATCTCATCATCACTGCCTGTGTAAGAAGCCTAGAGTTAGCAATCGTGACTACCACTAATCAGGTCTAGATTTTTGCCGTTGGCTTGCAAGCAATCAGCATCATTGGTGTCTTCCACGCTGGCATTGGCTACGGGCACGTTAAGGACGTCGTAGCAGAATACGGCCTGAAACCTATCACCAAGCTCTCGCAGATCATTGTACCCTTGCAGTTTCTCTGGGTTCTCAGCCTCGCTTGTACCAAGATGTCGATCCTCACTCTGTATGTTTTTATCTTCCCAATTCGACGGGTTGTTTGGGGCTCCTACGTAACCATGGCTATCCTTATTGCTTGGACAATCGGAACGATTCTTGCTGGCTGTTTGATCTGCCGGCCTATCGCGTTCAATTGGGACAAAACGATTCCTGGAGGAACTTGCGGCGACCAGGTCATGTCGTTCACGATCAGTGGAGTCATCAACGTCGTCACTGATGTTATAGTGCTTCTCTTACCCATGCACGCTCTGTACCACCTCCAGATGGCTATGTACAAGAGAGTGGCCCTCGTTACCGTTTTTGGCCTGGGTATCTTGTAAGTTATAGCAAGATTTCAGTCCGAACCATGGTCTAACGGGAACAGTACATGCATCATCAGCGCCCTTCGCATCTCCGTCTTGTCCAGTATGGACTTTTCAGATATTACCTTCACAATCCCGAGAGCCAATATTTTCAGCTGTCTAGAGCCCTGTCTTGCCGTGGTTCTTGCCTGTGTTCCCCTGATGCATCCACTCCTCCGCCGATCTACACCAACACCTTATGGCTCAGGGAAGAAGTCTGCGAACACTGAATCGAAGTCCGCTGGTGTGAGGGTAGTGAGCGATGATGGATTCGAGCGGTTAGATGACGATACGAGCCACCTATGGCTCAGACCCATGGAACAGCAGCACCGTATTGATGCCTCGGATCAGCAAGAAACCATACCTGGAAATGCAGGCCAAGGTGACCAAGAGTCACTTGATAGGCAAGAGAGGGATGGTGGTATGAGCAGTTGATGCGTTGCATCGGAGCAGTCACTGACGTTGCGAAGGAATACTGCCGGTGAGCACGGCATGAGCTCGGGATATCAGGAACGATTTTATATGAGATGAAAGTACTGCAACGTTGAGATGCGTGTAATAGCTGTATCTGCGGCGTGGTATGTAAATTGTGGATGACGCGACACTTAGTCGTATATAGCCGTAGCGCCACGGTTCGTTGCCGATAGCCGAAGCATAGGCACAGGCACCTCCCGCCTGTTTCACGTTTCCCTTCCATCGTCAAACCATCCGCATCGCCCCGCTACTATGCCGCTGTCATAACTATGGTGGCCGAATCGAGAGCCAACCGCCGGGTTTCCCATGGGATTGCGCACATTCGGGTCCCTGCGATATGCGAATGCACGGTAGAAGCGCCAAGGTGTCAAAGGCATGTGCTTACGCAAAGCAATTGTAACGATCGAGGGATATGGAAGAAACCCACTTGTGGCCTGCTCCTATGCTCAATATTTCAGCTGTCTTCACCAAGATCGGGCACCCACTCGAAAGATTCATCAACATCTCCGTCAGCCGCCTGACGCATGTGTCGCATCGTAGTATCAAGGTCCTTGTGCGACTTCACCAAAGCCGTCTACCACGACTTTCTTTTTATCGGCAGCTCCATGTTGTTCCGGGTGTTCGTTCCGCGCTCCTAAACAATCGGTGCCATGAGTACGGGTATGTGGGTAACGTTTTGTCTCAGGGCCAGGAACGGAAAAAATACGATTGGACGTTCGACTCGAAGGAACCTGACAGCGGAACCCACATCTTGCCAACCGCACGACAAGGCTTAGTCCAATTACGAAGTGGAACCCGCGAAATTTGGGTACAGTGTTAGGTTATTAACTGGACATCCTCCTCATCTATGCCATCACGATGTCACCGCGTATTTGACCATACCATACCTTTCTTTCCTGTTCTTATTCTTCTCTCTTTGCAGCTGTGCTGCGTCCTCTCATTACGATGTTTTCCAACTCGACCGATAACGTGCTGGCCGCCCGTCACATACAAACCGATTCTGATGTTGAATATACAATCGACTACTGGGGCTATGCGGTCCGCAATTTTCCATGCACAAACGATGCTGGATCGTGCGAGTATCTCGATGCCGTTTACGGCAACCACTACACCTCGATGATTTTCACCTTCGTTCTATGGGCTGTCCTCGGCGCGCTCTTACTTCTGACGCTCTTGTCTCGACTGATCCGACCGCAAAGAAGGGATGGTGTGAAGCAGAGCCTCTTGTACCGTCTAGTTAGTCTGGGATCTTCTACCATACGCCGACACCTCATGCCTGAATGCTCGAAAGTATTTAAGTATACTACGAGGCTGCAGGTTCTGATATTGGCGTTGCTATGTGCTTATTTAACAGCTTTCTCGTGAGTCAAGTTTCCAATGACAAATACAATACGACTGACTTTCAAAAGATTTGCCGGTATCACTTACAAAACTTGGATTACACCTGTCAAAGGCACAAACTTTCACAACACCCGAAGCGGCATTGGCGGCTTTGCCGATCGCGTTGGTGCCTTTGCATTCGCTTTGACTCCTTTGACTATCGCCCTCTGTAGTCGCGACTCTATTCTCAGTATGCTTACCGGCATTCCATATCAGAGCTTCAACTTCTTGCACCGCTGGACGGGCCGCATCATCCTTGTCCAATCGTTCGTACATGCCATTATCTGGACCATCGTCGAAGGAAAGCTATACCAGCCGCAACCAACAACGTACAACGAATGGATCAGTCAGAAGTACATGATCTGGGGCTGTGTCGCGCAAGGGTTCATCACTTTCTTATTCGTCTTCAGTCTCAGGCCAGTAATCCGCTGGACGGGTTATGAGTTCTTCCGCAAATCACATCTCGTCGTCGCTGGCCTTTACCTGGGGGCTTGTTGGGGCCATTGGGAGAAGCTGTCATGTTGGATGATCGCATCCTTGGTCATTATGGGGTTCGACCTCGTAATGCGCACAACTCGCACCTGGCTCATACACACTGGGTACAAAGATGGAGGTCTTGGTTTCGGCTTCCGCTCTATTCCTACAACCATGGAGACATTTAAAGATCCAACCGGCACTATCGTAAGGATGACATTTGCTCACCCCCATAAAGCGTGGGAAATCGGGCAACACTTCTACCTCACGTTTCCCGCGCTCAACATCTGGCAATCGCATCCTTTCACCCCGGCATCCAACCCTACGAGCTCCTCCCCAATCCAGAGCCATACTTACATCATCCGCGCTTGCAAGGGCGAAACTGCCAAACTCGCCGCTCTCGCTGAATCGGCCGCCAACTGCTATCCACGCCGTGAAGCGTCGACACCAGTTATTATGATGGGCGTAAGTGTTTCTGTAAAAGTTGCATGCAAGACATACACTGACTTCGTATACCTTCATTTAGCCATACGGCAGCGCCATCATGGATGACGACTTCTCAAACATCCTCGCCATCTCTGGTGGCACAGGAATCACTTACACCCTGCCCGTTATCATGAAAGCGTTAAGTGACGCTTCCCCCGCGCGCAACATCGAATTAGTCTGGACTGTGCGACACCTGGAGAATCTTGCATGGATTGCCTCTGAGTTGGCATATCTGAAGTCACAACTCGATGGATTCCAAGCAGATTCGCCCTATAATGAGGACAAGCTAGAGAAGGCGCCGATAGTATCGGTTGAGGCAAAGAAGCGCTTCAGGATCAACATCTTTGTGACTCGGCCTGACCCAAGAAAGCATCAACAAGCCTCTTGGCAACCTCCTGTGGACAAAGGCAACGATTTTGGTGATAGCGATTCACTGTCTCAAGCAACTTCTATTGACACCATGCCTTTCGACCGCCGAGTTGAGGAACTGAGCCGTCAGTGCCCTAACTTCAGAATCACATGGCTAAACAATGCGCGTCCTGATGTTCCTTCTCTGATCGATACCTTCATGAGCGAGACAGTCGAACAGGGAAGAACCCAAGTCATTGGCTCTGGCCCGCCTGATCTAGGTACACAGCTAAGAGCTGCTGTTGCGGCGAAGAATGTCCCGGGAAATGTCTGGCGGGGTGACGAGACGAGCGATGTCGCATGCGTTTGGGATGATCGCATGGGTTGAGACGATAGATTATGCTTGGTTACTTTCGCTGTGGATATTTGACCTGAAATGTATATAAACATGCACTTCGCCGGTTTCCCTGTGCAATTATTCGCTGATCCTCAGAACCTTGTAGGATGAGCGAACTTGTGACACCCAAGCAAAGGCATCTCTAGAGTACTACATGGTGCGTTCTGCTGGAAGAAAAGCTGATTCGATTGATGGTTCACAAAACGTCCCTTGGTTCAGCATCCATGAGTTGTTGCTTTCGGACATTTCCTCATCATGGAAGTGCATCAGCTCCTCGTAAATTACATCAGGGTCTTCTTCCAACCAATCGTTTGAATACATTGGGGTCATTTCGCCCAACACGTTATCGTCTCTATTCGTCTCTTCAGACCCAACGCCATTGTCTTGGATCCCAACAATTGAAGCCCATAACGCATGGGTGCTCTGTCTCAGATCCTCATCTCCCCTGGCTGAATGAGAGTCTCGATGCTCCGCACACCCGGATAAGGATGGCGGTACAATATTGTTTGAGTCCTCCGCTTGGGTGGGTAATGGTGGAAGAATGAGATTGTTCGTGTCGTCGTTTCGTTTGTGCGGCTTCTGAGCACCATGGGCTAAAAGAAGATCTATTATGTAAGAGAGAGCTTCCTTAGGCTTCCAGCTGTACTTGGTGTACTCTATTGCCCTCTGTACGGCAGAGTCCCCAGGCCGTCCTTTCGAGATGATATTGATGTCGATATCCTTGTGGTGAAGCAGGAGCTCTACAACACCAATCCTTGCAGATAGTACCGCAACATGTAGTGGTGTATCACCCGTGCTATCTCTACGATTGACATCCGTAGCAGGATGGTGCATTCCTTTGTTCCTCTGGGTGTGTTCAAGGAGGAGCATCGCGAGTGCTAGATTATTGCTTCTTGCGGCCACTAGCCAGAGATTCACTCTTCCTTGTTTAGTGCAGTGTTCACGGAATCCTTCATCAACTAGGAGATTCTCCAGAATATCGATACGGTTTCCTGCGATGTTTGTTCGGGTGGAGAGTTTACGTATCGCATCTTGCGGAGAGGCTTCGTCATAATCGAGCAGGACTTCAACTAAAGACCAGCGTGCTTCCATGGCGGCTTCGAATAGCAATGAACCTCGGCCATTCTTTGTATTGCTTAGATCAGTCCTGGAATCCTCGAGCAGCACACCCAAGGTTTGAGCATGGTCATGTCGTGCTGCTATTTGGCACATGCTCAAGCCTGACTTTCCAAGGGACGGGTTTACATCGATATCCTGCCGAAGCAGCAAGAGCTTTACGACGTCCGTATGTCCATAGAACACAGCGCCTTGCAATGGCGTTCTTTTGTAAAAGGATCCGCTGGTATCATCCACACCAAGTCCCCGTTGGTCGAAGGTTTTGAGCATCAATCGTACGATCTCCACGTGCCCCTTTCGCGAAGCAAGAAGCAGAGGGTTTGTCGTACGATTTGCCCACCCAGTCTTGGTGTTCAGAATGATACCAGGGTGTCCAAGGAGCTTTTCCACAGTTTCGAAGTGACCACGCGAAGCTGCAATATTGATAGGTGAGAGTTCATATATGGATCCATACCGCTTTGGTACCAGATTTGGGTCGACGTTTTCGTACTTGAGAAGAAGTCCAACAACCTCAGCGTGCCCATGGGCGGCGGCAAAGTGAATTAGACTGCCAGAACTCCCATTGCCGATAGGTTTGTTGATGATAGGATCTAACTTCGTAGATTCTAGTAAACATTCCAGCATAGCTATCTGCTCTTTCAGGACGATCCGGCGTATGGTAGAAGTCATGTCGCTGAAAATCCACTCTGGTGTGATATCAGGTAGCAACAGTAGTGTAGCCATAGTCGCTGTCTGGGTGGAGCTTGCTGCAACATTGAAAAGACTGCGGCCGATAGTCCCAAGCATCTCCTTGTGGCAGTTTTCCCAAGCTTGCTGGAAAAGTTCATGCTGTCCTGTCTCTATCGTTTCGCAGAGGACGTGTCTCGTGATATCCGCTGTTCTCTCCACAAGGACACTGAACGCGGGTATACAACGACCAGATACAGCCTCGTGTAGGGGTGTCCTTCCTTTGTCGTTTCGAACATTTGAATGGGCTCCCAAGGCAATGAGAAGGTGTATCATCTCGATCTGGTTGGCCCTGGCAGCGCAATGTAAAGCAGTAGAACCATCATCAGCTTGTGTAGAGACGTTGATGCCTAGTTGGATGATGACTCTCACAAGACCAATGTTGCCTGCAGATGCGGCTTGCATCAAGGTCGAGGTATTCGCCAACGACACGTCGCCTTGAGTGCTTGGTGATTCTCGAAGTGTAATTGATGAACAGGTGGTCTCAGACCCTGCTCGGCGGCGACTTAATTTAGATGTTTTAGGACCGAGATGAACCTGCGGGTGACTTTTCTGGAGATGCTGACGGATATTGTCCTTGCGAGAAGCACGAAATGGACAGCCCACGACGGGGCATGCATGTCGAGCTACGCCAAGTCGGTGCCGTGCCTGCACATGTCTAGTAAGATCAGAACGCAGGGCAAAGCTCCTGGTGCATTCGCCGCATTGGAATGGCTTTGAGTGCGTCTTCAAATGCTGACTGTTTTTATATTAGCGTCTAATAGAAGAGCAGGGTGCTGGTGGATTGTAAGCTTACTTGTAGCGGCCTAAAGTGTTGAAAGCTTTACAGCATTGATCGCAACGAAAGACTTCGCTCCAGTCCATACCTAGGTAGTCGGAAGATCAATTCTGTGTGTAGCCCGTAGATGTCTATTCACATCGAAAGCTACAGCCTTGGATGAAACCTTTTGAAGGTGTGCAGGTTGAGGCTTACGGATATCAACCAATCATTCGGCGAACAGGCGCCCTTTGTAATAGCGTTGCGCGATTGGCCGCCCTTTAACTGCACCATGTTTCCTTTCGTTATGTGTGTACCTAGCGCTATCCATCCGAGTTTCTTCCTGACTCTTCCTACCTACTCCCTCTTATCCACAGCTTCTGTTTGTCGCTCTGACGACCATCGTCGCCTACACGAACCAGCCATTGTGCACTGCTTGCGCCTTCCTCCACGGCTTTGTCATTCCACTCACGAATATCCCTCACTACCATGAACCACCCGTATCAGCAACCATCTCCTACGAAATTGCGCGACAATATCAACCCCGATATGGAGTTCTTCGACGAAGATAGACGATTTGCCTTCAGCTGGCAGGACACTCGGCTGGCTACGTCAACTGCAGCCGCGAGCGCACAGACACTCCGTGGCGCAGCCAATCAGAGGTAATTTTTTTTTAACATCATGCAGTTATGCCTTTTCGTGGGACGAATGTGACACACAATCCGCAGGCACCTCTGTCCACGAGGCCCTTGCTCAGGAATCCCTTGGCCTCTTGGATCCATACAACACCAACGATAGTTTTTACGCATTCACAGGAGATGCTAGTATACTCGGTAACTCGGCCTTCGATGATTTCGTTGCTCCTTGGATGGGTGACAGCTTCTTGACGCCGATGCCGATGCTTCACCAGCCCGACTTTCTCCCGCCTCAGTATTCGTACCCTATGGCAGGAACGGGCCATGCTTTCCAACCCATCGCTCGAGCTACTGCTGCGCAGATGAACGTGGCTGCACCACCTAACCAGCCTTCTGGTGCACGTGCCAACGCTCGTCACCGCACTGCCGAGACGCGCATCAGCTGCACCGTTGATGGCTGCACCAAGACCTTCCGCCGCCCTGGCGATTACCGCCGCCACGTGCGGAAGCATCAAGACCCTATACTAAAGTGCATTGTCGACGACTGTGACATGAAGTTTTATCGCCTGGACAAACTTCGTGATCATATACGCCAAGGCCACAAAATGGTCTTGTAGATTCGAGTATTCTTCGATGCTGGACGCACGCGGCTTAGTCTATGACCTTGAGCATGATCGTTATCGCCTCGAGGGCGGTTGTTGGAATGTTGGATCTCTTTACGTCTCTCCAAATTGTAACCTCTCATGTTTCGTTCAGCCAGTCATTACCGGTATTATAGTCGCTCCCTACCATAAATAGTGAAATACAACTGTCGCTCCTGATGTGTCGTCGACTGATCCATAAATAAGGGTTAGTGCTAGTTGCTTACTTGACCAAAAGCTGATTAGCCTGAGCCCTCTCAAGAACTACTCAGGTACCCTACTTTAACCGTACAGGCATGAGATGCTGACGTTGGAGTTCCTTTCACCGAATACGACGAGGACTAATTTGAGCAAATGAAGCCGAGAATGCTGAGAATGTGACAACAAGACCTTGACCAAGCTAGAAAGAGGTTACATGACACTAGTTGATTCCAACTACAGATATACAGATATACTATGGCAGATACAAGATGTGAAGTTCGACGTAGCGTGCTTGGCAGAGATAGGAGCAATGTGGGTTGGAAACTTCTTAAGGCCGTGATCGGCCCGGCCTGGACAGTCTGACAGATCTAGACGGACGAACCGATCCAGTTGTACGGATAGGTCGGAGTTATCGGACCGGTCTGTTCGGGCCGCCCCTGATGTGGGCAACTGGGCTGATCTGTTCTGGAGCGTTTGAGGCAGTCGGGGGAGACTAGACCATACCCGTCGCTGACGTCTGGTATCTATTTGCCCTTCGGGTTAGTGGTCCAAGTCCTTGGGGTCAATTCAATTGCCTCTTCTGGCATCGTCTGTTCGCTTGGTGCCTGAACGCCATTGCTTGATAAATCTGCTTTTGTCTGGAGTGAGCCACTTTCGGAGAGAACATGAGTCGTTCCGTCCTTAGGGCTGATGCTGTTACTTCCTTAGGCAATGATTGTAGGCTTGGTATGCTCTCACCATTGCTGACATCGTATCTTGATCTCAATAGAACAAATTTCTGTGAGATGGTTAGCACTGTGTCGCAAATTACTCACTCCGGGCCCGACATCGAACGCTGTGTTCTGATAGTCACGGAGGACGGCGAGTTATATTTGGTGAAGCCCTGAGACTTATAAAAGGTGAGAGAAGCGCATATCTTTTAAACACTATCTCACTACTACTCTCTTTCAAACATCTCACCCACCCTTTTCACTCCTTACCCTAATTACAACGCTCGTTAACTAATTCAAGTCACAATGACTGCTTCATTCGTCAAGATTCTGCTTCTGGCTACTGCCAGTATGGCAACAGCTGTTAGCGTTAATGCATCTGCCAGCATCGACGCATCTGTCAACATCGGCGCATCTGCCAACGTCGACGCATCCGCCAAAATCGATGCATCTGCCGATATCGATGTCGACGTTGACGTCTCCGTGGGGGCGGTACGAATTGAGGACCTTGCCGAGCAATGCGACGTTCCCACCAATGCGATGGTCAACCTACTCAACACTGACGACTTTGCTACGATCAAGGTCGAAGACTGGACCGCTATCCTTCAGCAGCCTGTTGGAGTCGTCGAAGCTTGGCCTGCTCCAATTAAACAAATTGTCTTCACTGACATCTCGGTCGAGCTCTCTGCTATGATCGCTCCGGAGACCGCACGCCGCCAGCTTGCACCGGCAGTCGTAACCAACAAAGTCGAGGTCACTGACGTTTTTGAATCCGTTCGTCGCGTTGAACGCCAACTTCTGACCTCCCTCGATGCCCGTATAAAATCAGCCAGATCAGGTTGCTCCCAAAACGCGGCGTGTGGTACTTGCGTCACTGCCGCTCGGTTGACGGGTTTCGGTGCTATCGCCACTTGCGCTGGCATTGATTTCGCCGCCATCGAAGCCAATGTCGACATTGATCTCCCCATTATTGGAGCCAAGGTCGGCATTGATGTCTCGGTTGCTATCTCTGACCTCGTCGCGTGCAGCTCCAAGGCTACTGCTACTGTGGAGGCGGCCGTTGGTGTTTGCCACTCCAACCTTTAGGTCAACATTTGTTGAACGATTTTGCGGCCAAAGTACTGCTGTATGTTAAAGGACTTCGACTCAGTTGCTGGCGAAGTTCCTCGCTGACATCATCTTAGATACTGTCTCATAGCTTCGCAGTTTCGTCGTGACGGTCCTGATATTTTAAGGGCAAGATTATGTTACTCGGCGCAGTGGCCGTATGCTGTATCTGAGTTAATGTTTAAACACATCAGGGGTTTATGGTTTCGATCTCGCAGTAATGGGAGTGGGTAGATAGCGGGTGGATATTCAGTTGAGGTTAATAGAATCAATACTCACCCACGTCCCGTGTTCCGAAAGTCAACAACGCCCTGACGCACCGTGACATGCATGGTGCACGTCTTCTCTCCGCTCAGAGCTTGCAACCGGACCATTCCCGCCTATTGCACAAAGGCCACTCCACATCAAGTAGGTAAGCGATCAGCAAAACCCTTGCGGCTGGTTGCAATCGACAGCATCGTTGATTGAGCAGCGCGGACGGCTGCCCTGTACGGTTAGGGGCCCCGCAAGTCTGGACCCTGAAAAGACGTCACCCGCCAAGGTATGATGGCATAGCATCAGCCGCTATTGTTCAAATAGATAGCAGTCGCTTAAGGGAGGCGGCAACGAAGAATTACGATTCTCTTACTACACCTGCATATCCAAGAACCCTGAGCGTTCGGTACGGTGCCTCTGCGGTCCTTCGCGGAACCACTCTGCTAACTGTCCAACGAACAGGGAAGCAATACCCACCAATCACACTACCGTCACGATACGCGCTACCAGATCTTCCAAAGTTTAGTGTACACATTTCACGTACGTTCATGCGCGCAGCCAATGGGCGGAATCTGCCAGCTTACACCAAGACCTCGCAGTGATACACCATCTTCATTATGAGCCCACGACCATCTCTCATGCCGCCCACCGAAGGGTCCTTCCTTTCATCGGGCGCCTTTACCCCATCCGGCCTCACACCCAATACACGTTCCGAAGCTGAAGCTGCCTTCACTTCCAATAGCGTCTCGCAGACCGACTCAGCAGCTCCCGACCCACGTCTACTGCCGCTGATGGGCGCTGGTGGAGGAAACGAGAGAACCACAGAGAATGGGCCAACTGAAGCTGTTAGGGCTTACACTGGCTACCGCCGACCCGGTATGGCTAGAGCAAGCTCGGCCAACTACGAGAACGCACTGAAGCGAGCGCAACAAGCATCCGTCTCGTCAGACTTCTCTGCTGACTCTGAAACACCCGAGAACGTCACTGCTGGCCAGACAGTCGCGTCGCCTTCAGGCACAACCCCCTTCCCACCCCCCGGTCAGGGAGTAGTACCGCTTAACTACGGATCAACACCCGTCGGTGCCCCGCAGGGAGATTCGATCAAGAAAACTAGGTCACGAGGCCTGAGCCTAAGTGGTCTCGCTCAACAACAGGGCTGGAGTGAGCAGGACTACAAGCGTGTATACAGCGCAGAGTTGTTGGCAGAGGACCCCAAGAACGATGCTGGTTATGGCACAGGCCCGAAATAAGAGGCCGACATTGTCTGAAGCTCGACTAAAGGCGTTCATATGGGCCAACACCTGGCCGAAAAACATGCAGTGGCCAAAGCTGAGAGGCCAGACTGCTATAACTCTTAGTATAATTCCCTACAACATGACATGAGCTTTATGCAAGGCGCTAGGCGGAGTTCTCCCTACAGAAAGGTCGCAGGCCGACAAACACTTCAAATATATCGTTTACGACGTGGCACAACTGCACAATCATGTTTTGCGCGGGAACCTGCATGGTGTGATTCGAATACTAACTTCCCTGGTAGGCAGCATTTGGATACTTAATGAGCCTAATCGAGTCATAACCTGGGCGTTGATTGTCTCTGAGGAGCTCTTTCCCTATAACCTAAGACCCACCTATCACCTGCCTCAACAAACGCTCACCCTTACACCGCCATCCATTCTCACCGTTCTCTCCGTTTCTCCTTGATTATATCAGTGCGTTCTCTCGAACAGCAAGCTCCATTCACACACCCTTCTCCCTGGCTTTTTTACTACCAACTTTTACTCGTTACCAATCCCCCCCTCGTTGAATACGTTCACCAGAGATGCGAATCCTCGATATTCTCGTGACTGTCGTCACTACTCTGCCAACAGTTTTCTCTGTTAGAATTCCACTTCCAGAGACTCCGTGTAAGACGGGTACTCAGCGCTGCCATGACAACAACGTGGAAGAATGTGATCCTTTTGGCAACTATGTGCCTATCCAAGCATGTAGCGACACTGAGTTCTGCACGATCGATGCCTATGACCCCAACACTCCCAGCCAATGTACTGAGCAAGATTGTGTTGTCGAACCGTGCCTACGATCTTCACACCGGGCCATTGCTCGGGCTCCCTTCATGAACGACATGCCGCCTACACGTTCTCCTTCGAAAAACCTTGAATCAAGGTCATACATCTCTAAAGGTGCCCCAAGTGTTTTCGAGCATTGCATCACTGCTGGCGAGAGGCGATGCAGCGGAGAACAAGTTGAGATGTGTAGTACCGAAAACGCTTGGGTCAAAATCGAAAGCTGTAGCGATACTGAAGAGTGTCGCGCAGAATACAACGATGCTCGTTGTCAACTGATCGTTGCGTCCACACTTCTCATTCTACGTTCTCCCACGGCAATACCTGAGTGGTGTAGGACTGGCGAATCTCGCTGCTTGGGCAATGTTCTTCAATTGTGCGAACAGAACAGCTGGAAACCGACAATGTGTCCCAATCCGTCCAAGTGCGTCAAGCGTGACGATGTCGCGCAATGCTGGGTAGAACCGCCTTTCCCCTCCGTAGTACCAGAGCTATGCGTGCCGGGAGATAGGAAGTGCGATTCTGACGCATATGCCCTTCAGCTGTGCGGCAAAGATGGAGTGTACCACACCGAGAAGAAATGCACCACTCCCGGTGATTGCAAGACCGACAGGCCAGGCCAAGCGCACTGTGGGACAGGAAGCATGGATTCACCGAAGTTCGAGCGTCATACCAATAGCACTCAGTGCACCCACGGTGATTATGCCTGCGATACCCACCGTCGCTTCATGTTCGTTTGCATCAACGGCATATGGCAAGAACCGATTCAGTGCCACAGGGCCGGTGCCTGCCAAGCTGTTGGGCCTACGCCCGAATACCCCAAGGGGAACATGGACTGCATAGGCTTCCCGAAGTATCTCTATCCTGACAACAGGGTATGTGAGACCGTCAGTAGTTGCGAATTTATGCGGTACATGTACTGTTCAGCTGTAAGTACTCTCTTTATCCACTTTCTAACGTTCTCATTCCTACAATGGTAGACTGGGGGTAAATTTGCCCTGCGGAGGATGGACTAACACGATGACAGGGCTCACCGAAGCTTGAGGACATGGAGAAGTGCCGTGCGAGCATGTGCGAGGATTGGGATGTAGGTTGAACGCTCTTGACACTGAAGAAAGAAGACTGACTCCACGATAGTGCAAAGACTGCGATCGCTGCACATACCACCTCGGGTACGGCGAAGTGCTAGAGCCTGATCTAAACACTTTGATCCATGGCTCACCCACACTGTAATATGCCGTTGTGGAGCATTCTGAGTTGCTCACCAGGTGGCCTGAATGGCCGTTAGACTGATGTGTGCCGGAAGGTGCTGCGTGTATATCAAACAGCCTGGTACACATGGTGAGCATCCTTATATATAGTCTTCTACCACAATTGAAAACTTACTCACTGAACTCGCATCTTAACATAATAGTGACACCTGAATCTGTCATAGCATCAACACGGACAACCAATCCCAAGGCAACGGCCTACATTCCTTACAAGTACACGGTCAGAATCCCCGCACCTGCGACCCTTTTATCATAGATTCCCTGTATGAAGATCTGCGAACCAGAAGTTGCGGCTTGCATGCAGGTATGTGTTTTGCCTCAACAAGGAAACATGAAGATAACAGGGACGAGATAAGGAACGAGGGTAGACACGTGATGGAGAAGAATCATGACTGACGATGCCATAGGCAAAGTCCGCGTTGACGGAAGCAGGACAATTGCAGTACTGTGAAACACGGGCTTGTGCGTTACATGATGCAGTAAGTTGTGTCGAGTCTCCCAAGGATTGAAAGGGAAAAACGGTGCGACATTGACTAACGAGGTTTTAGTGTCCATGTTGTGGGTATTACGACTTTGAGTACAATGTCCAGCGGTTCCTCGAACGCGTCATAGAAAGCAAGTTAGAATTGCATGGTCGGAACTGTGGCAATAGTGATAGATGATAATTGACAGGGAAGTATCACCAACGGTAAAAGTATAGCCAGATGGCTATTCCATCCTGACGCCTCTATTCGAGACAAATGTCTCTGTCAAACTTTTATCCTCTTGTTGCGCCAAGGTGCAGTACGCTGACTTTTTTCTTCAGCGCCAGGCTATGCTTCGAAATCACTTTTGTTGTACACTTGACTCCTTGTTCACCTTCTTTATGCTGGACCACCAAGGAATCTCATCAAATAGTCTCCTATCGGTCCGAGGAGTGGATATCGAGTGCTGAGCTCTCCGTTTCTGCCAAGCCATAGTGCAAAGGTACCTACCACTATGGCAAGGCCAACGGCTCCATACCTGCGGCGGTGGTACCAAATACGCAGCTTGATGTACTGTATCGTCTTGGCTGCGCGCCTCAGAGCCTGCTCGCGGCGGAGGTCCTGCTCCTGTTGCAAGAAAAACGTCTCTCCGTCTTCCAATGTGAGATGACGCAGACTGGCATTTGTTGCAGATGACTTGAGTACGCTGGAAGATGAGATGCGCCACCACTCCCAACTGTTGAGTGACGCAGGAGGTAGTCTCTCGTACAGTTCAACGGTTCGAGCGATATGAAACTCGACGTCGAAAGGCTCTGGCAGCTTGCCTAGCATAACATAGAGTATGTCCTCATCTTCTTTGTCAAACTCCAGCAACTCTTCTCTCTTAGACAGCACCACGGCTGCAAAGAGATAAATGGGCATGACAGCATGTCGGGCCAAAAAGAAATCGAATAGCCTCGTAATATCCTTGTAGTCCTGTATGTTGTGGGCGAACATGGTAATTGTGCCAGCAAGCGCAAACGAAGGCTGGCTCTTGGGGAGATGGTCGTACAGAACGGGATCAGCAGCGCGGAGGATCGGTCGCAGCAGTTCGAGCTGGGCAAGGGCTGGGTCGAGCGACGAGAGCATGAAGTCACGAATACGTAGGAGGCTTAGTCGGGCGACGGCAGCGGAGGCATCTTCGGGCCCGAGGACGAGTAGGAAGACCTGCACGATATCGTGGTAGCCCTGAAAGTAGCACAGTGTGGGGTGACGGCGCAGGACATGGAGGATGACCTGGGAGAGCTGTTGCTTTCGACGATCAAGCTGCTTCTCGGATTCTGGTCATGTTAGCACAGAGACAAGTACTAACAGCTTACATGGCATTTACCATTCTTTGGGTAGTAGACAAATGCGCGGTTAACGTCCAAGCTAACCTGGTGCTCGTCCTTGTGCTCGGGAAGATGATCCCATGACTCCTTCCCCAAGTCGTCATCAGAACATCCTAGCAAGAGGGGCCCTACATCGTGTCAGCCTCATACGGAAATCTGTGCGGGTAGAGGCGTACAAGCAGCGCGACGCAAGGTGTCGCTGATGAGGCCAGACGGGCTCGTAGCAAGGTCTACCAGGGCGGTGACGTCGCCATTGTCAATTGCTGCGCGAACGAGAGATTCCTTCTCCTTTTCGGTAGGCGTGAGTTGGGAGACGGGCGTGGCGTGTCGTGAGGGTAAGCTGCCAGAGCTCACTGAGCGCGACACGGAGCCGGAGGGAGTGCGAGAGGCCATGACAATGCCCGCATCTCGAGCCGTCCCCTCGATATTCAGCAACAAGGAACAACGGCGTGATGACGTGGCCAACGTGGGCCTCGTATGCGCAGGAGAGCGCAGAAAAAGATGCAGAGGGGGACAAAGTGTTTGTCTGGTGGATTACATGCTGCTTCGTGCCGGCGTCCCAGGTGCCAGGTTGACGTGACGGGTCGCGCCTTCCTGCTTGTCGTGCCGAGGCGCTTGGCACCCCACGGAACTGTGAATGTCAACTACTAGGACATGCCGTTTCCAGTCTTGCCCATCAACATCCTTCACCCGCTGCCTGCACGTGAGACGACAGCCGTGCAACCCGACAACACCACTCGAAACTGCTCTTGGACCTGTTCGCCGACAGCCTTCCAGTCCCGAGACGCTGCTGTGCAGCCAAATGAGTAGTGTTGGAGCCACTTCCTTGCATACACGACACCTTCACACCCACCAACGAACGCTCCAAGGCTCCTCGCACCCTGGCCGGCTACTGCGCCGCCTCGCTGGGGCTTGCAACCCACTCACATAGCCATCCCGAGCCTACTCAGATCGTGCTCCATACTGCACGATCATCTGGTGATCTAGATCCCCCAGCAATCTTGACATTCAAGGCACGCTACCTACGTACGCGGGTATACTCTCGTGCCTCACGTGCTAGTAGTGGGCGCACTTGCTAGCCTTTTGCATTCTTGTAGTGTGCCAAAGGCGCTACAGCGTCTTATTGCAGCAGCCCGCCTCAGTAAGCCAAGGTATCCCGGCTGCAGTTGCCTCACGTCGCTGCTGCTATTCAGCTCAACACTGCTACTATCCACTACAGCCCCTGCAATATTCGACGGGCTGTCTGTTGCTTCAATTAATTTCAGCTGCTACTACTGATTTTCCTTGCCTCATCACGTGTCTGACAAGCCTGCCCCGGCAGGCTGCACTATGTCATCTATCTCAGCTCTGAACATTGTGCGTTCGTTGCTTCTACCTGCGTTGGCCTGATCCCGTACTGTGCACGGCATCAGAAATCGCTTACTTGGCATTGTCAAGATCCATTTTGCCGTCAGTCTCCTGAGCATTCCTTGATCACAAATGGCTCAAGCCCAAGGCCTCAGCCTCATCGACGGTGAGTGGGTTTCAAGACCACTCGACCCTTATCAGATAATGGCCAACGCTCCTCGGGAAGACGTTGAAATGCGGGATACTACTACCAGGTCGTCAGGTCAGATACCCGAATACGGCATACTGTCGCAGACAGTTATAGAGACTCCGCTGAGCAAGCTCATTCTCCCGGCCACCATACGCCATAGGGACCTCATAGATATCGTCATGGTTGGCGAGGACTCTATACAACTCAAAGAGATCCGTGACTATGGCCATATTCACCATGTGGCTTCCAAGACTAACTTCAACGGTGGTCGCATCCTTACTGCCAAGGTCTTTGGCGACCCTCGCGAAATACCTTCATCCAAAGGTACTGGTCTTCCATTACATGGAAACTACATGAAGCACATCGCAAGAAAGCCAACAACAGGAGAAGAAGGCAATATGCTGCCTCCGGAAGTCATCGTACTCAGTCTTTCCAACCGATCATTAATGTTTTTATGGGCACAGCACAGCAAGACAGGTACTACCACTTTCAGCCACAGAACTGTCAGGCTACCTGCAGGAAGTTCCCGGTTCGATCGTCTTGGAAATTTCCTCGCTATAGATCCCAAATGCCGCGCGATAGCAGTTGCAGCGCACGAAGGGCGCTTCATCCTATATAAGACGAAGCCTATGGAGAAATGGAGGAGGCAGGCCAGAGACGGCAACGAGATTACCGCGCCTATCGAAGACGAGCGGATTATATCAATCGAAGGGCAGATCATGCATATGGACTTTCTGTCATCGGGAGGCGGACATGACGATTTTCACGTCGTGTTGCTTTTCGTGGTCGTATTGGAAGGAAGGACCAGACTTACTTGCTTCGATTGGGACTGCAGACAAGATCTTAGCAGAGCAACCCCACGGACAGAGCGCTATCTCGTCCAGTTTGGTAAGTGGAAGACTGCATGACACGGCAGATGAGCTCGGCTAACTTATTCAGAGGACATGGTGCCTTCTCTGCTCATTCCTCTTCGTCGTAGTCCCGATTTTCTTCTGGTTTCAGACGACCACATCTCCGTCTACAAGAACATTCTCTCTGGTGACCCGGCGCATACCATAATACCAATCGATCATACGATACTCCGGTCTATTCTACCAGGTGACAGCAAGCAAGCTCCAAAATGGACGGCTTGGGATAAGACCCCACGTAATCCCGAGTATCAGAAAGAAGCCTTTTACGTGGCCAGGGAGGATGGGCGTATCATCTACGTGGTTCGGGGTCCTTCGGATACTGTAGAGATAGATGAAGCTGGCGAATGGCAGTGCCGGATTGACACTGCCTTCTCGTGTGTCAGTGTCGATCGCTCCGAAATTTCGCAACAATATCCGGATCTTCTGATTGCGGGCGGAGCGAGCAATGACGGTGTGCTTTGTAAAATTGGTGCCTGGCCGGCTGAATACTCATATGCAGTACACTATCCAGACACAAGTCAGTTTTCTGTCGTCGACACGATACCAAACTGGACGCCTCTCACCGACCTTGCAGTAACTCAGCTTTCCAGTCCACGCGCGCCAGATGAGCGTCAACGGTCGTCCATTTTTGTCGCCAACGGCAACAGACCAAATGGAGAGATCTCGGAGCTGAGGCGCGGAATACAAGCTATTGTGGATGACAGTTTCAGTGGTATCAACGGCTGCGCTGGTATCTGGGTTGTTGACCATGGCAGCCATATGGCAGAAATAGAAGGCACGATGAGGAGTCAGCATTATGCTATATTCGCAATAACACTTCCGCCGGAGACGCTTGTGATCCGTGTCGTTCGTACCCAACCCGAGAGCCGTGCGAACTTTTCAGGAGCATGGGAGCAAGGCTCTTGGGACAAATTCCAGACGCCTAGCGACGACGATCCACTCGAAGACGACTTGATGCGAGAAGTGGAAACCATCTCGGCTTGTCCTTGGTCTGATGATATATCGATTCAGATCACGAGACAAGAGGTCCGTACACTTCTACGACCGACATTGAAACAGATCGAGTCATTAGCATTCGATACTCCACTATTGTTGGCTGCTTCCCACGCTGGATCCCCTTTTATTGCAATTGCGTCGCGAGAAAGTGGCCGTGCATTACTAGAGATCGTACCAATTTCCAAGAGTGGCAAGTTCGAGCGGTCGAGATCCTTCAGGCACCAGCTGGATCACGACCCGACATGTATAGAGATATTAGATATCAACGGCTCCCCATATGTCTTTGTTAGCACATTCGACTCGAAGATTTTACTCTTCAAGTATTCGCATGATAGCACGTCGATAGCTTTGGAAGATTCTTGGACAGAGCACCAAACATTCCAGAACCTGCAAAAGCTTTGTGAGAGTGCTGTAGTTCTGAGCAACGAGGGCAGAAATGTTCTAGTCTGTGCAATGCGGGATGGAACTCTTCTGAGTTCTCACTTTGAAGTTGATCATAGTGGTAAGACGAAGTAGAAGCTACTGATTGGCGTTGCTGACAACATGAAGGCATTTCACCTCTATCTTGGAACGCTGTTCAAATGGGAGCAGCCTCAGCCAAGATAACATGTAGTGAGACCAACGTTTCAGCGGCATATGTGTCTTGTGGATCAGACTTTTGCCGAGTACGCTACTCTCCAAGCGACTTCTCTCATCTTGAAATCGACTCTATATGGTTTACTGACCGCAGTCACCCTGAGTACAACCAATCTCCAGTGTCAGCTATATTCCAGCTGCCATTCCTCCCGGACCAGAATGTCTTTGAGAGAAACCTTGGCGGGTTCTTGTTCGCCGTTGCTGGAGATCGCCTTCTTTTCTCGCAGCTCGATGCGGACATCAAGTGTCCAACTCCGGATATACTCCCACGAGCCCTGCACGACACAAAGGTCGTTCCGCGGAAACTCATTGTAGGTGCCAAGCCTACCAACGTACTGTTCATGAAAAAGCTACGTCGAGTACTAGTATCGACTATGGAGGCAAAAGAGCGGCGTGGGCCACCACTTGGTGAACGGGTCCTGCAATCGTCGATGAAGTTATTGAGGGTTCGGGACGACAGATCAACCGATGACATGGAGATCAAACAAGAGATGGATGCGCCTACAGAACGACTCGTTGTCGCCCAATGTCCTCTGATGAACGCCGAAAGGGTATACTCCATTGTCGAATGGCAGTTCGTGAACAAAGAAGGCAAAAAGTACAATCTCGTCATCGTTGGAACCGGAATCCAGACGAGCGCGACTCAGCACAATGGAAGGAGACTGATCTTCAACACTGGAAAATCTGGCTCGAAGCTGGATTTGCAGAAACAATCAACATACAACGAACCTGTCTATGGTATAGCACTTTGGGACAGCCAAACCACAGTGAGTATTGTTGGGAGGTCCTTGTTTATCGACCGTTTTGATGAAGAAGCCGGTCGATGGTTTCAGCGTGGGAAAACGGATTTGCATTCTCCAGGTATCCATGTGTCTGTCATTCGCCCATTTGTTTACGTTTCGACACTCCAGCACTCGCACCTTTGCTACAAGGTGGTTGAATCAGCACGCCCGGGTACTTTCGAGTTTGTCCGAGAATTCTCTGATAGCGGTATGCGCAACTGCGCGCGACATCTGGTCATAGACCTGCCGAACGCAAAGGACAACAGCAGCAATAGGTTTGTGTTGCTTACTGACAAGAAAAGCAGCTCGGTAACGGGTCTTTACCAACCGCCTGTAATGACTTACAGCAATGCATCGCCGACACTATTCGAGGCGTGTCTTCCCCGCACAGTAATTCGTCTCGATCGTGGTGATATCCGTCCACCTTGGCGCCGTCCGAATACTACAGGTCAAATTACCGGCATCGTTGTTGATGATATTATCGGTGCTTGTACCGATGGCACGGTCTTCTCGTTATCCATCCTTTCTCAGCCTGCGGGTCTGCTCCTGCGGCTGTTACAAAATCTCATCGAAATCAAGGCTAACCGTTCGGGCGCTTACAAACACGATACGATCAATCCCCGCAGCGGTGACATTTTCAACGTGCTTATGAGCAACACCACTGGGAACCAACATGGTGAGATCTTGGTTAGGGATGTGGATCCACGCCATCTGGGACAAAGTTCGAAACGAGGCCCCAAACATAAGCATGTTGACGGCGACTTGTTGAAGCATTGGCTACATGAAGGAGGCGATTTGGAGTTTTTGATACGAGACAATGTGGACGAAGAGATTACAGGGTTGTTTGAGGAGCTAGCGCTCGATGTAGAGCAGAGATGGGGGGCAAGGCATCGGGGCGAAGGGATTGATCAGCATGAGAACAGGCGGCTTTGCGAACACGTGAAGAGATGGATGAGCGAGGTGCTGATGCCGGTGTTGTAAGCAATTACCAATTGAGAGAGTTGGACATGAGCAGTGACCAACAACAGTCACGTTGGATAAGACTGGGTGGAACACCTCGATACGTGGCAGGGATGGACAATTGTGTTACTCTGATGTGTCAGAAGACAACAGTACAGTCTGTAGCATCAACACCACAGACAGATCCATCTGCTTAGAGAAAAGAACAATGATCATGGGCATGAAGCAACGGTCATGACATGTCTCGACCCTCCCAAGCACGGCTCAAACACTTTCACTCAGTCTCACGCATTGTATCTCTACAGTCACGCTGGTCAACAATGAGACAACACTGTCTTGCAAGCTTCGCGTAAAGATAACGATGAACGTCCTCAATAGTACTTAAGCTATCATATAGATCCAAACATGCTATCCCTGTTACCAGAATGAAGTTCCTGTGCATCTCCATTTCGAGGGGAAAGAAGAAAGAAAAGTCTTTTAATTTCCTCCGACTACACCCTAAGCAACCTGTTGAGCCACTAGTGACTCCTCCTGCGACTCCACTGTCATTCCCAGCTCCAAAGCGACTTCAATCATCGAGTTCTCGAGCGGAATCCGTTGTCTCGAGGTTCAGAGAGCGTCTTGAACTTCCTTCGGCCTTTCACGAGACGGCAGTGTCGCAACTAGACCGAGCGGAGATTCTCCGACCTTTATCGCCGCACCCCTTAGGGGGTTCTGGGTCGGGAAGTAGCAGTGGCGTAGGCTTTGAGCGGGAAGAAGAGGGCATACATCCTTATGTACGAACGTTGGTATATGGTGTCGTCGAGAGTTCGCATGGCGAAAGGTACGACGAGGCAGAGTGTGAGAGAAGGAGGATGGGGGGGATTTCGATGGATTAGATCGATAACGAATATGATGGAGGACAGCAAGGCTAGATCAGTGTGATGAGATGGGTACGTTATTGATGACTTAACAGAAAAGAGTAGTGGTATCGTCTTACTTGTCTGATTAGCTTCTTCTTGCGACTTGAGACCTAGAAGTGGAACAGCTTTGACGAAATTTCACTTGTCTACTAAAAACGTTTTATATGCAATTCGTTCATATCGTGATATACTACGTATTGTACATATATACAGCACCTCCCTACAAAACACCGTTGAAGTGCCTCTGCTGTAAAGGATCAAATGTCCTAGGCATTGAATCAATAGCCCTGACAGTCAATGGCGCGCTACGCTCAAGAATCTCCGTCATCCAAGCCTCCGCATCAGTATCATAACCTATACCGTTTCTTTCGTCGCTCTTAACTTGGTCAAGGGCCTTGGCTAGCAAGACCAAAGTCTTGTACCGCGGAAGTACGCTTGTCGTCTTGATCTCGTGGTGGCGAAGCTCCATCCACTGATAGCCCTGGCGGTCTTTGCGGATGTAGTTGGGGACAAGGTCGCGCCAACCAGGGAAACGTGGCATGAGGTATGCTTCGCAAATGGTGAAGGCGTCGATGAGACGAGCGCGTAGAGTGAGTTGTTGAATAAACTCATTGAAGGTCAAAGTATCAATGGTGAAACCGTTGACAAGAAGGTCGCGAATAGTACGCTGGGCTTCTAGCAGAGCGTTGGGATCCTCAGATTGGGCGAGCAGACTACGAATGTAGATGCGGGAAGCCTTAGTGAGGATGTCGCGACGATTGTTTGATATGCGCGATTCTTGAAAGCGTTGTTGAACTGAAGGGTCGACAAGAGAGTCTTGATCAAGAAGGTCGGGGGGTTCAGGGTTATCGGAGACGGCAGCAGGTTGTTGCATGACTTGGTGAAAGGTCTTTGTGAGGTTTGCGGCTGAGACACGTGCCAATTTCCAACACCTGGCCACTTCGGCATGTTTGCCAGCCGTGAAATAGGCCTCCATCATCGACGTAGTAAGGGTCAATGGTGTCGTGTAATTGTTGACGTCGGGCGTTAACGCTCCAGCCTTTTGGAAAAGCTTCTTGCAAATATTGTAAGCTGATCGAGCGCTGTACAGCGATACCATAAGGCCATAGTAGGACTGTACAAGAGCACGGGGGTCGTGTATCCGAGTCGATCGTTCAAGTCCCGGTTGTCGATGAGCGACCTCTCGAGCTGTAACAGAAACAAGCATTTTTTCAAGTGCCTCCTCAACCCTAAGGAGTTTATAGTTTGGATGTTTGGCACCTTTTTTCTCTAGCCTTTGAAGATCAGCCGAACCGAGCACCTGTATTGAGGCTTGGCGAGAGCTCTCTGTTTGGTAGACCTGGCGTTCCATCATCCTTTCGTAAGCATGAACCGCTTGGGTATACTGTCTTTCCCTAACGAAGCCGATCATGACTATAGCGTAGTGGAGTGCGTGGACCTGAAGTCCCTGTTCCGGCATCGTGACTCTCAACAGTTTGTAAGCAGCATTGGTCTGCTTTACTTCAACTAATGCTCGCATTAGACTGCTATAGGTCCAACTGTCCAGAGGGATGTCGTTTTCGACCATTTCTTTGTATCGCTCTCTGCTACCCACCAGGTCGCGGTCCAGAGCACGCTGTTGGATCAGCAGGTTCCAAGTGTGTGTGAGAGGTCGTCCGTGTAGTCTCCCCGCCTTCCAACTATTGAGCATGCCTTGCGCAATTGCTTGGGCGCCTTCTTCATCCCCTGCATTCACAAAGGCTTCAACATAGCCCGCTCTTGCATGAACATCCGTGTCGAGTTTTACACCCATCTTCTTGGCTTTCGAGAACAGTGTCTCAAAAGCTTCAACGTCACCTCTATGAGCACAAAAGTCGAGCAGGGGTCCAAATGTGTAGATATCTGGTACAACACCCGAGCCCAAGCAATTGTTGAGGCATTCAAGAGCGCCGTCGAGATCTTCAGCGCGGACGTAGGCAAGCAGTAGAATGTTCCAGCAGCCGGTATCTGGATTCATGTGGAACTCCTCGTGTATACGTTTGAATTGCGTGATCGTGCCGATGACATCTGCGCTTCGAGCGTACACATAGAGGAGTGATGACAGGACCTTGATCGTCACTTCGTCTTTGTAAGCTGACTTAAGCTCATCGACATATCTGCACACCTTCTCAGTGTCACCAACATCCGCATATACGTTAATCAAGTGCCTAAGAACTTGTTGGCGTAGCGGCTGATTGGGATACCAAGCGCGCAGATCTTGTACATGGTCTTGGACACGTCCCAGGCCACCCTTGGTAGAATGCTGGTAGATCAGAGACTCTATCAGATTCACTGATGGCCTTGCTTGGATGGTGGGTTCGGTCTGGTCGAGATATAGCTGTCGGTATCTTCTATATAGCTCAAGCGGAATCTTTCGCTGGTTGTTGTATTGTTGGTAGCGTGGGAGCTCCAGTAGCCGTCGAATAGCATACTCATAACAGGCGGGAGTAGGGAGCTGAAGATCATGGAGGTCGTCGAAAAGCCCGACGAAATAATTCCAAATAAAATCGTCATCAAGTTCTCCGGTGCTCAGAACACGATCCACTACGTGGGGTACGAAGCTCATGACAAAGCAGTCCAAGTCACGCTTCAATAGTCGCGAAGACCTGAGTTCGTGCTGAAACTCGTCGACATATCGCAAGAAAGACTGGAAGTGTTCTAGCAGTTCTGGTAGTTGTGCCACCTCACCCCATAGGCTTGGGAGCGTATCTCCAAAGCGTATCGCCTTGTATACAGACATGCCACGGATTCTGGGCGTCCGCCGTCTGAACGTCCTAAAGACACGGAAAGCAAGATCCCACTGCTCGTCCAGAACGGCTCGTCGAAGGATGACGTCCATGCCGGCATACATATTAAGACTCGAATGTCCGGGCTCCTCCAGCAGCTGGATTGCTGGCCCAATCATTCCTAGTGCAGTATATGCTTTGATAGCTGCTTGACGTGTTGATGGCCGGCGAACGGCTGATGGTAGCTCACCAAACACCTGAAGAATTCGCTCCGGTACCGCAGAGTTGCCATCCTGAACGACGTCTTGGCTGAGGTAATCTATGAGATGACGTCGCGCTCTTGCATATGGACTTGCCAGGCGGTGTTCGGGAACAGCAGTGTACAGCTGCCATGCTAACTCTTGCTTCCCAGGTTGCGGCGAATCTAGAAATTTTCGAAGCGCTCTATGGGCACCTGAGCCTTGCGATAGCTCTGCTGCTTCCTTCTTGGCCTGTTCCACCACGTCCATGTCTAATTGTGGCTCGTGGCTTGAGGGTTGCGCTTGTGCTGTCGAGAAATAGCGAACTCCATTCGTACACGGCCGCCGTAGCTTCGTTTCTGGTGCATTGAGCCGTTCAACGGGTGGTCGTCTAAGAAGTGCAAGTGTCTTCTCTGGGTACAGAAAGTCGAGCAAAACACCATCCTGCCGTCTTGGGTCCCCAATAGTTTTCTTTGCCGCTGCATCATCCACGTCACCGCCTGTGTTTTGGGTAATCGAGGCCGCGGCCGACCAGGTGGGAAGAGTGAGATCGCCTGCACCGTGGTGCCAAAGGGTGGAAGGCAACGCGCGCCGGCTGCGTAGACATGGTTTCGGAGCGCGGAAGAGCTGGCGTCCGCCGGATTCGAGGCATGTCGAAGCACGCTCGAGCATCACCTGGACTGTGGAAAGTGCAGATGGTGCCAGCGCAGATTACCAGAAGCTACAAAGTGTCCTATTAACTAGGACAGTCAGTTGTTGTGGTGGTGACAGAATTGGTATTGGGGCTTGCCCACACTTGCGCATGCCTCCAAACTGTGCAATTGCGATTACTGGGGAAGGTTGTAGGACAGGAAACGAAAAAAAAGAGCGTCGACTCAAAAGAAGGGGCCTAAAGCAAAGAACGCAGCAGAAAAGCCGGGTAGTGCGCGTGGCAATGGCGGGCCCGACGTCTATGATGTCTCGAAAAGTTTACGGCGCGACAATGACCTGAGATTCCGACTCGCTTGGCAGGGCCATGGATAGCTCGCCAATTGATGCCCCTCCACATGAGCCGCATCCCCACAGTTGCACTCCCCTACCACCAACCGGGCCATGGACATCACCAAGTTTGTGACCGACTACCGCGAGTCGGCCTTCCTGATAGGCGACTACAATACCTACCACGGCCAGTTGTCGCGCCGTCTCCGAATCGTGAACAAGAAGCTTGGGCGGGCAACACCCAAGAACGCCAAATATGCCGCAAAGGCCCCGGTGACGGCAGAGGATATCAAGAACAACAATGAGTAGGAGCACCTTGCGGAAATGCCGTCTCGGAAACTGACTGTAGCAGGGCTCTTCACGTGCTCCTGCTCAACTCGGAACGCGCATGGGCGCAGGCCATGGCCACAAAGGCTTCTCACTCTGAAGACAACGCCGACAAGAGCATCACTGGTTCTACACGCCAACACATCCTTTCTCGCCTGCACAAGGCCATTCAATATGCAAAGCAGGCTGTAGATCTCATCTCTGACACGAGCGCGAGCGGCGCTTCCGAAACGGATGTGCTTGAAGCAAAAGCATATGCATACACTCTGGCTGGAGCGCACGAGTTTGAGAAGCAAGCCGAGGGCATCAAGAGCAAGAATGCTTCGCCCTCGCGCTGGGCTCCCTGTCTCACCAACTACTCGGCGGCGCGCGTCATCTACAGCTCTTTGTTGAAAGCTACGAGGAAGGACCTGTTCAAGGATGTCATGGCAGGTACCACCGACCCAAGCATACGCTATGCTGCGTACCAGAGTCGCATTCCACGTACTGTGGGTGTTCCGGCGGTTGCAATCAAGTATTTTCCAAAGGACGATGCAGAGCTAGTCCAGGCTGTGCAGAAGCTTGACTCGGCAGCCTTGAAGGAAGAGGAAGCAGCCTCATCTCGTAAGTAACAGAATCCGATGACTCAGGCAACGCTAACAGTCACACAGACACCCAGATCACATGGCGAGGCCGAACAGCAAACGTGGTGGATGCCGCAATTGGGCAGGCTCTAGCATCTGTCGATACCGCCTCTGCTGCTCTTGACCAATCCGCGACCTCCACCTCATCCCCCAAGGACCGAGCCAACGCGTACGACGATATCCTCATCGCAAGCCAGGACGCGGTTGATGCAACACGAAGGGCGATCGAGGAGCTTGAGAAGGAAGGTGTCGACGAGGGCGATGCGCGTATGCAGGATCTCCGTGTCACGAACCTGGCTGTCAACTATGACCTGATATCATGGAGAGTTGGGCGGAACAGAGTGCTTGTTGGCAAAGACGATGGGCTCACGTTTCCTGCGAATCCCCCGCAGAAACCGCGACGGCCGCGTAAAGACGGCAAGCAATGGGTTGAACGGGAGGAACCCACTGGCCGCAAGCTGGCACGTCTGCGAGAGCGCATCGCTCTGTACGATGCGATCCTGCAAAGTATTGACTCGGTCAAAGACCTAAGAGGTGCTGCTCGCGATACTGGCTTCATTTCTGAACTCGACGGACAGCGCGCATATTTCCAAGCGCTAAAGTGTTTAAACTTGTCGCACTCGTATGCATTTTTGTCGACACCAAAACAAGCGTTGGCGCTTTGCAACAGAGCATTGACGTTGGCAAGCCAAGCGGCATCAGCTCCAAGATCCCAATCACCTTCAAGTTCGAGCGCACCCAAGATGGAAGTGTCAGGTGAACAGACACAGACGCTAAAGAAGAATCTGGAGAATCTGAACTCGCATTACCGAGGTGTTGTGGCGCTTTCGCAACTGTTTGCAAACTCAGAGACCGCGTCCAAGGCCGGACTGGCGAATGCCGCACCCGTTGTTGAGAGACTGAACGAATACCCATCATCAGGCTCGGTTGATCTCAAGAACCTTGTTACATGGCCTCCGAAGTTGAAGCCTGTACCAGTCAAGCCTCTCTTCCTCGATGTAGCGTGGAACTACGTCGAGTATCCTGGACGCGCACCGCAAGTGCAGGAACCAGAGCCAGAAAAGGCGCCGGTTGAGGAGAAGAAGGAGGAGAAGCCGCAGGCCAAGAAGGGTTGGTTCTCCTTTGGTAGATAATCAGCAATCGCCGCGCGGTTCGCAGGGATGTATCCGTGGGATCACGGTTGCTCGTTCAAACGCTACCACTATGATCAAATGGTCTTCAACTACAGCCGTACAGACAGGTACGTGATATAGCACGATCAAAGACCCTGAACATGCCCTTCTCCAGACTGCAACATGGTTCACGCTACGGCTGCCCGCCCAATTTGAACCCTTTATTTACGTGACAGCCACAAGTTGGAGACAAGGTGAGCCGTGATTGGTCTAGTGTAAGGTATGTGCACAGACGTGCATGGCTGTTGTGGGACTAGTGTGATTTGAGCCTCAGGGGCAATAGCATAAGCGCCAAATCTGCGTGAACCATCACGCGCCTGACGGGACGGTTGTTTCGTTTCAACGATATCTGTTCGTGGGTCTCGCAGGTTGGGGCGTGGCGTTGATGAAAGTGAATTTGAACCTGTGATATGTGCTGAACTTGCTTGTGATATAATCCCGGAAGGCTGATTGCTGAAAAGGCAATCCTTCACTCTAGATCACGACGGCGAAGCTTGTACTACAGCAGTAAAACGGCCCGGCTCAAAAGAGACTGGAGGGGCGCTTGGGGGTAGCAGTTCTGAGGTCATGCAGGTGATTAGGGTTAAATGAGATGGGTGGATATCGATAGGTCGATACGCACTGTCATGACCCCTTAGTACTTACCCACAAACGCGCAGAGAACGTATCTTGTACCTTGCAGCTCAATTTCTTGTCGTGCTCGTTCCTCTCAACAGACACTCTTTCAACACTGTTTTGTAGCTGTGGTCCTTCTGTCCTTCGCTCCTTATCGTCGCTCATTTACTTAATACCACACTCTTTTGAAGCACCACTTACCCGTTCGCGTCTTCTTTGGTGTGTATCATCAAAGCGTGCCCGATCCCATCCAGTACATTATCAGCAACTCGAGGGGCGCCACGCGTTTCTCGACCCTAATACTTCATCACGGCTTCCGCACTGGCTACCTCTATCCTCCCTCGGCCCCAGGTCGACGATTCGTTTCGCAGACCCTCGATTCTGCAGGTTTTCGACCTGCCCGCCTTCAAGACGCCAACCACCAATTTCGAAGACAAGCTGCCGTCGATCGGCCACGATATATCACGCCCGTCCTCAAGCTCGACCGTGGCTTCATACACCCAACAACGGCATGGCAGCAATGCCTCGATCCAGCTGCCTTCGCTGGCGACGCTAGCTTCAGCTGCATCGAACTGCCCCGCAGCGAACATGAACAGTAATGATAATGATAATATGAGGAAAGGGACGCCCGAGAAGAAAATGCCGTCTCCGCTTAGGTATGTTCCATTCGAAAGGCAGGCGGGCTACGAAACAGGTCGTTTTTTGATGAGTCGCGACCCAGCTATACTACATCCTCGAGGTGAACATGGCAATCTATGTTGGAATCCTATCGAGAAAGTAGCAGTGTATGCCTTTGAGGATGCGGTATGGCTGAGATGCGACTGACAAAAAACGTTCGTGCAGCGCTGCGGGTGCCGGCCGTGACTGGCTTATCGCAAACGCCAAGCCTTGCACCACGGACTTTTCAACTCGCCCGCTAACATGGAAACCAGCAAACCCTCTAATGGACTCAGCATGACTTATGCAACTTCTGCGCCCGCAACCGCTGGTGGACAAGCTGGTTCTCCGGTACGTATGATTGTGATCGTTGGTGTTTTAGGTCGAGGCATTTCGCTCTATCATTATGGGCTTATCTCACCTATCGATAACCCTTTGCCCCAGCAACGAGCTCCTGCGTACCATACCTCCTACCGATACTCGTGCTGATTTATTTAGCCCTCGTGCATGAACTGTAGCACCAGCACTACCCCCTTGTGGCGCCGCGATGAAACGGGCGCTGTTCTCTGCAACGCCTGTGGCCTTTTCCTGAAGCTGCACGGCCGGTAAGTTGCGACTGTACAAAATGCATAGGAGATATGTACTGACTTGACATCCTCATCTCTGCAGGCCACGACCTATCTCACTCAAGACCGATGTCATCAAGAGCCGCAACCGCGTGAAGACTGGCGGGCCAGGCGGACGCAAGAGGGTATGCAGGTCATCTCGTAGTCACTGTTACGACTAACACACGACAGACAAGTGACCAAGGTGGTCTTCCTGCCGCGCATCCCGATGCTGATGGCCAGCTAGCCCTCGCCCAGCACCGCCGCGCATCAGGCAAGATCTCTTCAGGCTTATCCGACCGCTCGCAATCGCCTATTTCACGCACCGGCACCCCGAACTTCAACCATCCCTCCAACATCGCACCGTCGCACCTGTTTGAGCAGGCGCTGCATGGTGGTGATTTCCACTCGCCTTCGCTCCCAGGATTCGGTATTCGTGCTCCCTCACCCGCTAACTCGTCGATCAACGGTTCCCATCTCGAAGCTCCTCTCCCATATGAGACTCTCGCCGCACAGAACACTGCACTCAAGACACGTGTCTCGGAAATGGAACTTATCAACGATCTCTTCCGGAACCGCGTTAGCGAACTCGAACAGAGCGAGCAATCAGCGCGGCAGACAGAATCAACCTTAAGACAAGAGCTTGAGGAGATCAAACAGCGGGAGGCCGACCTGAAGAGGCGGCTTGACGAAATCGAAGCCGACAGCCCAAGACACAAGAAGATGAAGATGAGCGAATTCGTGGACGAGAGCCGCGCTGGCACGCCTATTAGTGCTATGGTTGAATAGTCACCATGGGCTCTTGATGAGGCGTTTCCTTTGATTATCTAATGACTGTTTCATGCATGCGGGGAGAGACCGAGTTGCATCTGTCATCTCCCTGCGACGAGAGTTGGGCGTCGACGCCTACTTTGTGCTCGGTCTTTACGACCATCTAATGTCTGAATACCACTTCTTATCACTGTCCCTTGGGGCTTTGATTGTATTGTAATCTTTCTTTTGAGTCTGATACCAAGTGTTGATGCGAGGAGACGTAGCTGCGCTGTTACGGCCGAGATGGGTGGGACGGGCTGGGATGGATGGGATGAGGCGGGAACGGGCCATGCTTACCAAAAGTCTTATATGGGGGTTAGTTTAGTCGCTATTCAATGCGATGCGAGCACTACATTTACTTGCCTTTGTCTCATGTTGTATGTGAGAGCTTGTGCAAACTTAATATGATCACGCACTGGTCTTATAGTCAGAACCACCTGAGTACCAAGACGACGACTGGTCCGTATTCATGGCGGCTGCGTTGAACATCACACTGCAAATATAGTTGTTGGGTGCGTTCACTTTGATTTGTTCAAGCCCACCCACTGATTCTTGCTCATTGCATCCCAGTTTGGGTGGCATTAGGATCTTGTGTCAGGATTGTACTGAGTTCATCTCATCATGATGACTCTTGAACCCTGTTCGCACTCCGAAATATGTGAATGATACCGATACTCAAATATGAGCTTGAGGTTTTTCCTTGTTTGCTTGACTGAACTACCAGTCGTATCGGAAAAAGATCTCCCTGCCGGAAGTATGGTGTCTGTTGTGCCATGGAATACGGTCGACTCGGGCCACATGTTTGCAATGTAAAGAAGTGCAGAGCATAAGAAAGAGTCATATCACAGTAGAGAAGGTTTCTGCAACGTCCTCGTCAACAGATAAATCTAGGCCATGTCTAAACTCAAGCCAAAGAACCTCAATTGACACATTGAGCGTGATGATGTCGACAGTCGGCTCGGTTCTTTCGGTTGATAGTAATGTGGTTTTGAGGTGACTGTAGGTTACGGAAGGCTGGAATGGTCTCCAAGATCTCCCAGCTCAGCACCAAGTCTCATAGAATCTCTCATCTTTCACAGCAATTCCAAAATGCCTTAATTGGCTTCAAGACATTGGTCGAAGTGGTGGTTATCGGGAGTAAACGGGGAGCGCTAACCCGATGTGAGCTCCCGCACGGACTCTTGGCGGCTAATCAACCCTTCAGCGAGTTTTTGCATCCACCTCCTCCATCCTCCTCCCACCACTCCCCATCCATTGA
>Ga0265797_10001173_pt1 | contig 46716 bp, 43 predicted proteins | sample P2T30metagenome_FD_192433 | JGI IMG/M metagenome (GOLD analysis project Ga0265797, IMG submission 192433) | Plant litter microbial communities from East Loma Ridge, Irvine, California - P2 T30 | ecosystem: Environmental > Terrestrial > Plant litter > Unclassified | place: USA: California...
CGTCGACCTTTTGCTGGGTCGCTTCCGAAATGGTCTTGGTGGCGCCGCCGAAGAAGCCTTCGTTCTCGCTGTCTTCGTAGACCATCACGCCCATGCTGTCGGACATGCCGAAGCGGGTCACCATCGAGCGCGCCAGCTTGGTGGCACGAGAGAAGTCGTTCGACGCGCCGGTGGACATCTGACCGACGAAAATCTCTTCGGCGATACGGCCACCGAACAGGATCGAGATTTCTTCGAGCATCTTGTCTTTGTAGCCAGACAGCGCATCGTGCTCAGGCAGCTGCCAGGTCAGGCCCAGCGCATAACCGCGCGGCATGATTGTGACCTTGTGCACCGGATCGGCCTTCGGCAACAGCTTGGCGATGACCGCGTGGCCCGACTCGTGGTAGGCGGTGTTGCGGCGTTCTTCCTCGCGGATGACCATCGACTTGCGCTCAGGACCCATGTAGATCTTGTCCTTGGCATCTTCAAAGTCGATCATCTCGACCAGGCGCTTGCTGCGGCGGGCTGCGAACAGCGCGGCCTCGTTGACCAGGTTCGCCAGGTCGGCGCCCGAGAAACCAGGCGTGCCACGGGCCAGGATGTCGGCCTTGACGTCGGTGCCGATTGGCACTTTGCGCATGTGCACGTTGAGGATCTGTTCGCGGCCGCGGATGTCCGGCAGGCCCACTTGCACCTGGCGGTCGAAACGGCCAGGACGCAGCAGCGCTTTGTCGAGCACGTCGGCGCGGTTGGTGGCGGCGATGACGATCACGCCCGATTGCGCCTCAAAGCCATCCATCTCGACCAGCAACTGGTTCAGCGTCTGTTCGCGCTCGTCGTTGCCGCCGCCCATGCCGGCGCCGCGGTGACGACCGACGGCGTCGATCTCATCGATGAAGATGATGCATGGCGAGTGTTTCTTGGCGTTCTCGAACATATCGCGGACACGGCTGGCGCCGACACCGACGAACATCTCGACGAAATCGGAACCCGAGATCGAGAAGAACGGCACCTTGGCTTCGCCGGCGATGGCGCGGGCCAGCAGGGTTTTACCGGTGCCTGGAGGACCGACCATCAGCACGCCGCGCGGGATACGGCCACCCAGTTTCTGGAACTTGGTCGGGTCGCGCAGGAAGTCGACGATTTCGGAGACTTCTTCTTTGGCTTCATCGCAACCGGCGACGTCCGAGAACGTCACGGTGTTGTTGGTTTCGTCGAGCATGCGCGCCTTCGATTTGCCGAAGGAGAACGCGCCGCCCTTGCCGCCACCCTGCATCTGGCGCATGAAAAACACCCAGACGCCGATGAGCAACAGCATCGGGAACCACGAGATGAAGACCTGCTGCAGGAACGATGGCTCTTCAGGCGGCTTGACGTCGAAACGCACACCGTTCTCGCGCAGGTCGCCGATCAGGCCGCGGTCGAGACCGGTGGCGGTGGCGCGCACCTTGGTGTCGTCAGCGCGCGTGGCGGTGATATTGGTACCCTCGATCAGGACTTCCTTAATGCGGCGCGCCTTCACTTCATCGAGCAACTCGGAATAAGCGATGGTCTTGCTGCCGCCGGCGACGCTGTGCGTGTCGAACTGCTTGAACAGCATGAACAACAGCAGCGCGACGACCACCCAGATGGCGGATTTGGAAAACATATTATTCACGAGCACTCCTCCGATGCGTACGCATCTCTACCGATTTCAGTATTCTGATTTTACTCGCAATAAGCCAACGCTGCCACGCAACTCCGGCCGTAGTGTCGAAATACCATCGAATGACTGTCTTATTCATTCCCGCCGCTGCAAACTGCCAACAAAGGCCGTCACAACACAAGGGATCACGCGGCAGATGTGGTGGCCGCGCGCAGGGATTTCAAGGGGCAATCTGTCGCCGGAGGCGATTTACGCGCTCGGATTTTTCACACCGCGGCCCAGCAGGAAAATCTCGGACGACTTATCGCGGCTGGCCTTTGGCTTGATTTGCTTCACGGTCGTGAACTCGAGCCGGAATTTCTCCAGGATCTGCGTGAAACCCATGTCTTTAAAACACTTCACCAGCAGCGCACCGCCCGGCTTTAAATGGGCTTGCGAGAATTCGATCGCCAGATCGATCAGATGTTCCATGCGGGCGGCGTCGGCATGGCCGATGCCCGACAGGTTTGGCGCCATGTCCGACAGCACCACGTCGACCCTGCGGTCCGCCAGCACCACCGCAAGCTGATTCAGCACCTCTTCTTCGCGGAAGTCGCCCTGGATATATTGAACATCGGCCACCGGCTCCATGGGCAGGATATCCAGACCGATAATGGTGCCGTGGATGCCGCCGCCGTCCTTGCCGGCCAGCTTGCGCCGGGTGTACTGGGCCCAGCTGCCCGGGGTGCAGCCAAGGTCGACCACGACATTGCCCGACTTGATGAGTTTCTCGGACTCGTCGATTTCTTTCAGTTTGTAGGCGGCTCGGGCGCGGTAGCCCTCTTTTTGCGCGAGTTTGACGTAGGGATCGTTAATATGGTCGTGTAACCAGTTTTTGTTTAATTTGTTCTTGGCCATTCGCGTAGAATACTGCTTTTATAGGTCTATCAAAAATTTATTATGCTTAAACTCACACCGGCCGAGCGCAGTGCTCTGCGCGCAGAAGCCCACGGGCTGAATCCTGTTGTCATGATCGGCGCCGACGGGCTGACCGAATCCGTGATGAAGGAAGTCGCCAACAGCCTCGACTCGCACGGCCTGATCAAGGTGCGCGTGTTCGGCGACGACCGCGAAGCGCGCGTGGCCATGTACGACAAGATCAGCGCCGACCTCGATGCGGCCCAGGTCCAGCATATCGGCAAGCTGCTGGTGCTGTACCGTCCGAAGGTCGAGACGGCCAAGGAACGCAGCAGCAAGGCCGGCCCGGGCATGCGTGAAGTCACCATCGTCAAGGCCAGCGCGAGCGGCACCAAGAAGCCGAGCGTAACCAAGGTCATGCTCAAGGGTAACGAGCGCGTCACGGCTGGCGGCAACATCAAGCGCGCCAAGCCGCGTCAGACCAGCTCCAAGAAGAATTCGCTGAACAAGTAAAAAAACCGGGGAAACCCGGTTTTTTTACGTAGGGTTGGCGGCTACGCCGCCGACGCGGTGATCGATATCGGCGCCGTTGTCGTGCCGGATGATCTGGGCGCAAACTATCACCGCGTCGGCGGCAGAGCCGCCAACCCTACCCCAAGCGGGCAATTGCCACCGAACCGGCGTTACCGCAACCGCACCACCAACCACGCCCCCAGCAAGCTCTGGGCAATGTGAAACAGCTGCGACACCCCATGCATCACGGCGAACTGCGTCCAGTACGGCGATGCGCGCACGCCCGCCTCACCTGCCAGCACGCGCAGATGCGCCATCCCCGGCTGCAGCCCCACAAAGATCACCAGCGCACACGCCAGCATCGCAATCACGAGCCAGCCAAGAAAGCGCTGCCTCGCCGGCGCCAGGTCTTTCGACACCCATAGCAGCACCAGCAGCACGACCGCGCACGCGATCGACAGCCAGGCCTGGCGCGTCAGCAGCACGGCGACCAGGTCCCCGGCCTGCCCGCTGCCAAGCACCTTGAACGCCGTTGGCGCCGCGATATAGCCCAGCGCCCACAGGCTGCCGGTCCAGAGCGCCGCCACCAGCAGGCGGGCAGCCGGCAAGCGCCCTGCCCGGCCCGCGGTCAAGCCGTGCGCGCCGCTGTCCATCAGATGTAGCGCACTTCCAGGATTTCGTATTCGCGCGGGCCCGACGGCGCCTGCACTTCGACGACGTCGCCGGCGTACTTGCCGATCAGCGCGCGCGCGATCGGCGACGTGATCGACACCTTGTTCATTTTCAGGTCGGCTTCATCCATGCCGACGATCTGGTACGTGACCTTCTGGCTCGACTCCAGGTCTTCGAGGTCGACGGTGGCGGCGAACACCACGCGGCCTTCGGCGTCGAGCGTGGTCGGATCGATCACCTGCGAGGTGCTGAGCTTGCTTTCGAGTTCGGCGATGCGGCCTTCAACGAACGCCTGGCGTTCCTTGGCGGCGTCATATTCGGCGTTTTCGGACAGGTCGCCATGCGAGCGCGCTTCGGCGATCGCGTCGATCACGCTGCGACGTTCCTTCGTCTTGAGCTGGTGCAGCTCTTCTTTCAGGAGTTCTGCGCCGAATTTGGTCAGTGGAGTGGTCATGGTTCTCTGCTTGTGATTTATTTGACGAATGTACCGAAGCCGCAAGAAAGCGAAAACCACAGAGGCACGCGGCGCCAAGGCCGCGCGAGCTCTGTGGTTGACTGGACTTCCAGTGTGACGGGTACTGCGTGTGCTTAGTTTAAGGTTTTATGAAGACCTTGTAAATCGTACACGCGCAGTTCGTCGATATGCGGCATGCCTTCGATCGCCGCTTCGGCGCCGGCAATCGTGGTGTAGGTCACCACGTGCGCGGCCAGTGCCGACGTACGGATTGCGCGCGAGTCGACGATGGCGCTGCGCTTCTCTTCCACGGTGTTGACGACCATGACGATTTCGCGGTTCTTGATCATGTCGACCACGTGCGGACGGCCCTCGAGCACCTTGTTCACGGCGCGCACCGGAATCCCGGCAGCGGCGATCACGGCGGCCGTGCCCTTGGTGGCGACCAGGTCGAAGCCCATTGCCACCAGGTCACGCGCCACGCTCGTTGCACGCGGCTTGTCGGACGACTTCACCGACAGGAACACGGTGCCCGAACGCGGCAGCTTGATGCCGGCCGCGAGCTGCGACTTGACGAAGGCTTCGCCGAAGGTCATGCCCACGCCCATCACTTCGCCGGTCGACTTCATCTCTGGCCCCAGGATGGTGTCGACGCCCGGGAATTTCACGAACGGGAACACCACTTCCTTGACGCTGTAGAACGGCGGGATCACCTCTTTCGTGATGCCCTGCTGCGCCAGCGTCTGGCCCACCATGCAGCGCGCGGCGATCTTCGCCAGTTGCAGGCCAGTGGCTTTCGACACGAACGGCACGGTGCGCGAGGCGCGCGGATTCACTTCCAGCACAAACACGGTGTCCACGGTCTGGCCGTTTTCTTCCTTCTGCTGAATCGCGAACTGCACGTTCATCAGGCCGACCACGTTCAGGGCCTTGGCCATGAGCGAAGTCTGGCGCTTGAGCTCATCGATCGTCGATTGCGTCAGCGAGTACGGCGGCAGCGAGCAGGCCGAGTCGCCCGAGTGCACGCCAGCCTGCTCGATGTGTTCCATCACGCCGCCGATGAAGGTGGCTTCGCCGTCCGAGATGCAGTCGACGTCCACTTCGATGGCGTCGTTCAGGAAGCGGTCGAGCAGCACTGGCGAATCGTGCGAGACCTTGACCGCTTCGCGCATATAGCGCTCGAGGTCACGCTGCTCGTGGACGATTTCCATCGCGCGGCCGCCCAGCACGTACGATGGACGCACGACCAGCGGATAGCCGATTTCCTCGGCCAGCGCCAGAGCGTCGGCTTCGGTGCGGGCGGTGCGGTTCGGCGGCTGGCGCAGGCCCAGCTCTTGCAGCAGTTGCTGGAAACGCTCGCGGTCTTCGGCGGCGTCGATCATGTCCGGCGAGGTGCCGATGATCGGCACGCCGTTCGCTTCCAGGTCCAGCGCGAGTTTCAAAGGCGTCTGGCCGCCGTACTGCACGATCACGCCCACTGGTTTTTCCAGCTCGACGATTTCCAGCACGTCTTCCAGCGTCAGCGATTCGAAGTACAGGCGATCGGACGTGTCGTAGTCGGTCGAGACGGTCTCGGGGTTGCAATTGACCATGATGGTCTCGTAGCCGTCTTCGCGCATCGCGAGGGCGGCGTGGACGCAGCAGTAATCGAACTCGATGCCCTGGCCGATGCGGTTCGGACCACCGCCCAGCACCATGATCTTCTTCTTATCGGTGGGGTTCGATTCGCACTCGTCGTCGTACGTCGAGTACATGTACGCGGTGTTCGTCGAGAACTCGGCGGCGCAGGTGTCGACGCGCTTGTAGACCGGACGGATGTCCAGCGCATGACGGCGCGCGCGCACCTCTTCGGGCTTGACCTTCAGCAGGAACGCCAGGCGACGGTCGGCAAAGCCCTTTTGCTTCAGCTTGTACAGCACCGGTTTATCGAGACCTTCGAGCGTCTGCGTCTCGAGCCACAATTCGATGTCGACGATTTCCTTGATCTGCACCAGGAACCACGGATCGATCTTGGTCAGGTTGTGCACTTCTTCCAGCGTGAAGCCCTGGGCAAAGGCGTCGCCCACATACCAGATGCGGTCCGGGCCAGGTTCGCCCAGCTCTTCTTCGATCTTTTCACGGTCGCGCGTCTTTTCGTTCAGGCCATCGACGCCCACTTCCAGGCCGCGCAGGGCTTTCTGGAACGATTCCTGGAAGGTGCGGCCCATGGCCATCACTTCGCCCACCGATTTCATCTGCGTGGTCAGGTGCTTGTCGGCGGTCGGGAATTTCTCGAACGTGAAGCGCGGGATCTTGACCACGACGTAGTCGATCGACGGTTCGAACGACGCTGGCGTGGCGCCGCCCGTGATGTCATTGCGCAGTTCATCGAGCGTGTAGCCGACGGCCAGCTTGGCCGCGACCTTGGCGATCGGGAAGCCGGTTGCTTTCGACGCCAGCGCCGACGAACGCGACACGCGCGGATTCATCTCGATGACGATCATGCGGCCGTCTTTCGGGTTGATCGCGAACTGCACGTTCGAGCCGCCGGTGTCGACGCCGATTTCACGCAGCACGTCGATCGACGCGTTGCGCAGGATCTGGTATTCCTTGTCGGTCAGGGTCTGCGCCGGCGCCACGGTGATCGAGTCGCCGGTGTGCACGCCCATCGGATCCAGGTTTTCAATGGAGCAGATGATGATGCAGTTGTCGTTCTTGTCGCGAACAACTTCCATCTCGTACTCTTTCCAGCCGAGCAGCGACTCTTCGATGAGCAGCTCGGACGTTGGCGAGGCTTCCAGGCCGCGCTTGCAGATCGCTTCGAATTCTTCTTCGTTGTAGGCGATGCCGCCTCCGCTGCCGCCCATCGTAAACGATGGACGGATGATGGTCGGGAAGCCCATCTCGCGCTGCACCGCCCACGATTCTTCCATCGTGTGCGCCACGCCCGAACGCGCCGAACCCAGGCCGATCTTGGTCATGGCGTTCTTGAACTTCAGGCGGTCTTCGGCCTTGTCGATCGCTTCCGGCGTCGCGCCGATCAGCTCGACCTTGTATTTATCCAGCACGCCGTGGCGGTGCAGGTCGAGCGCGCAATTGAGCGCGGTCTGGCCGCCCATCGTCGGCAGGATCGCGTCCGGACGCTCTTTCTCGATGATGCGCTCGACGACCTTCCAGGTGATCGGCTCGATGTAGGTCACGTCCGCCGTTTCCGGGTCGGTCATGATCGTGGCCGGGTTCGAGTTGACCAGGATGACCTTGTAACCCTCTTCGCGCAGGGCCTTGCAGGCTTGCGCGCCGGAGTAGTCGAATTCGACGGCCTGGCCGATGACGATCGGGCCAGCGCCGATGATCAGGATGCTTTTAATGTCACTACGTTTTGGCATATTATTTTTTCTCCGCTGCTTGCATCAGGCCGATGAAGCGGTCAAACAGGTAGGCGACGTCGGTCGGCCCAGGCGAGGCTTCCGGGTGACCCTGGAAGCAGAACGCGGGTTTGTCAGTGCGCTCGAAACCCTGCAGCGAGCCGTCGAACAGCGACACGTGCGTGACGCGGCAGTTGTCGGGCAAGGTCGCGGCGTCGACGGCGAAGCCGTGGTTCTGCGACGTGATGAGCACTTTCTTTGAATCGAGATCCTGCACCGGGTGGTTGGCGCCGTGGTGGCCGAACTTCATCTTCAGGGTCTTCGCGCCGGAGGCCAGCGCCATGATCTGGTGACCGAGGCAGATGCCGAAGGTCGGGATGCCCTTTTCGATCAGCTCACGCGAGGCGGCGATCGCGTAGTCGCATGGCTCCGGGTCGCCCGGGCCATTGGCCAGGAAGATACCGTCCGGGTTGAGCGCCAGTGCATCGGCGGCGCTGGACTGCGCCGGCAGCACGGTGACCTTGCAACCGCGCTCGGCCAGCATGCGCAGGATGTTGCGCTTGACGCCGTAATCGAAGGCGACCACGTGGTACTGGGGATTGGTTTGCTTGCCGAAGCCTTCGCCGAGCTTCCACTCGGTCTCGGTGAATTCGTACGACGCTTTCACCGACACGACCTTGGCCAGGTCCATGCCGGCCAGACCCGGGAACGAGCGCGCCAGTTCCAGTGCTTGAGCGGCCGACGGTTCGGCGCCCTGCGCGGCCGTGAGGATGGCGCCAGCCTGGGCGCCCTTCTCGCGCAGGATGCGGGTGAGCTTGCGGGTGTCGATGCCGGCAATGGCCACGACGTTCTCGGCCTTCAGGTAGTCGCCCAGCGACTGCGTGGAGCGGAAATTCGAGGCTAGCAGCGGCAGGTCGCGAATGATCAGGCCGGCGGCGTGCACTTTCGAGGCTTCCACGTCGGCCGTGTTCACGCCGTAGTTGCCGATGTGCGGGTACGTCAGCGTGACGATCTGGCGCGAATAGCTTGGGTCGGTAAGGATTTCCTGGTAGCCGGTCATGGCGGTGTTGAACACCACTTCGCCGGTCGTGTGACCGACGGCGCCGATGGAATAACCTTTGAAAATGGTCCCGTCAGCAAGGGCCAGGATGGCCGGGACAGAGGGGCCGGAGAAAAATGGCGGCAAGGGCAACTCCCGTAAAAGTTGCCGTAGCTGCGCCACGTCAGACCGACATCCAGCGAACCCCGTTGCACTGGGTGCGCCGGGCGTTGGAGGTCTTTTGAATGAGGGTTGGTGGGTATGCGCTACGGCGAAGTTTGAATTAGATAAACTTCCGAATTATAGCGCGTCAAGCGACGTTCGGCAATGCGGCGTTGCAGCATCTGCGGGCGCGAAGCACGCACCCGCACTGCGCTTCAAGCCTCAAATATCAGGCTGCGGCCAGTGCTGCAATACCGGCTTTGGCGATCTGAACATCCTCATTCGATTTCACGCCCGACACGCCCACGGCGCCAATCACGTGACCATCGACAATCACCGGCACGCCGCCTTCGAGCATGCCTTCGAGCTTCGGCGCGCTCAAGAACGACATGCGGCCGTTGTTGATCACGTCTTCATAGATCTTCGACTCGCGCCGGCCGAGCGCGGCGGTGTTGGCCTTGCTTGGTGCGATGTGCGACGAGATCGGCGGCGCGCCATCGAGGCGCTGCTGCCACAGCAGGTGGCCGCCGTCGTCGACGATGGCGATCGAGACTGCCCAGCCGTTGGCGAGGGCTTCAGCTTCGGCAGCAGCGCCGATCTTTTTCACGTCGGCCAGGGTCAGGTAAGGTTTGGTATGCATGATGGGCTTTCTCAGGGTACTTGTTGTTTGAGTTTCAGTTTGGCCTTGATTTGCGGCATGACGGCGGCGGCAGCCTGTTCGCCCGCGAGGATGGCGAGGTTGCGACCACCGAAGTCGCTCGATCCCATATTGCCCAGCGCCGGCGTGATGACGATGTCGGCATCCTTCAGTTCGAAGTGGTTCAGGCGCTGGCCCATGATGGAGAATGTCTGCATCAGCACGTCGAGCGAGCTGGCCGTGGCCGCACCTTCGGTCGCGCTCGAAATATTGACCGCAATAATGAAATCGGCGCCCATATCGCGCACGTAGCGCACCGGCACCGGCGCTACCAGGCCGCCATCGACATAACTCTTGTTGCCGATGACAACCGGCTGGAACACGCTCGGCACGCTGGACGACGCGCGCACGGCCATGCCCGTGTTACCACGGCTGAACAGGATCGGCTGGCCCGACTTGAGGTCAGTGGCCACGGCGCCGAAGCGCAATTTCAGCTTTTCCATCGGCACATTGTTGACGGCCTTGTTCACATAGCCTTGCAGCGCCTCGCCCTTGAGCAGGCCGGTCGATTTAGAAAACAGCGGCAACGCCCAGTCCGAGATCGTTGCCTCATCCATCGTCATCGCCGTCTTTTGCAGCGCGAAGCCGTTCAGGCCCGATGCATACAGCGCGCCGACGACCGAACCGGCACTGGTGCCGACGACGATTTCCGGATAAATACCCTGGGCTTCGAGCGCCTTGATCACGCCGATATGGGCGAACCCGCGCGCAGCGCCGCCGCCGAGGGCCAGGCCGATGCGGATTTTCTTGGGTGGCAGTGGCGCCGCCTTGGGGGCGGCAACCGGGACGACGGGGGCCGGCGTTGGGGTGCTGCCGCAGGCGGCCAGCAACAGCGCGGCGCAGGCCACGAGGGAGGTACGACGAGAGAGCATAGGAGGCGCCAAAAAGAACGAGGCCCGATTGTACATCGGCTCGTTCCCAACGGCACGAGCGGTCCGCCGCAATGGCGGACCGGCCGGCAGGATAGGCAGATTACAGGCTGGCGCGCAGCGACACCGACACATTGCGTGGGTCGCCGTAGTAGTACGAGATGCCCGTCGGGCCGATCTTCTTGTAGTACACCTTGTCGAACAGATTGTTGATATTGCCCTGCACCGACCATGTGTCGTCGATACGGTAGGCAAACATTGCATTGGCCACGCCATAGCCACCCTGGCGCGCGGTCAGCACGCCCGAGCGCACATAGTTGTCGCTCTGGATGTTCACGCCGCCACCGACGGTCCATCCCGGACCCGAACGGTTCGGGCTGTAGCTGGTGAACAGGCGCAGCTGGTGTTTCGGATCATGGCTGCGCAGGGGCTGGCCGGCGTTGGCGGCCGTGTCGACGACGTACTTGGTGCGTGTGTTGGTGTAGCCGCCCATCACTTGCCAGCCGGTGTAGACCTCGCCCGAGATTTCGGCTTCGAAGCCTTCGCTGGTCTGCTTGCCGCCGGCAATGCGGCAGAAGTCGGCCAGCTGCGTCGGCGGGCACGGGTTGATCGACGACGTGTCGGCAATCGCGCGGCCCACGTTCTCGATCTTGAACAGGCCCAGCGACGCATTCAGGCGGCCGCCGAAGAACTCCCCTTTCAGGCCCAGCTCATAGTCTTCGCCGGTGATCGGGTCGAGGATGTTGTTGTCGGCGCCGCGCACGTTTTGCGGCGTGAAGATTTCGGTGTAGCTGGCATACGCGCTGATGGCGTCCGACAGGTCGTACACCAGCCCGGCATAAGGCGTGACCTCACGCGTGACCTTGTAGGTGGCGTTGGCATTGGTCTGGTTGAGGACATCCCACCAGCTCAGGCGCCCGCCGATCATGGCGGTGAGTGGTTCCGCCAGCGACAGGCGCAGCGTGGCGAAAGCGCCGTCGGTGGTCGTCTGGACCGGCGGGCTGCCGAAGGTCGGCATGGTCGTGACCGGCCGCTGCAGGTAGGTGGTGTACGGATCGAAGGTGCGCACGTCGATGTTTTGCGGGAACAGGTTGCCGACGCCACGGGTACCGATCGACTTGTTGCGCACGTGCTCGCCGCCCAGGATGACCGAGTGCTTGCGGCCGAACAGCTGGAACGGCCCGTCGACGATCAGGTTCATCGCCCGCTGGCGGCTGTCGTCACCCGTGTACTGGGCGGTGGTGATGGTCATCAGGTGCGGATCCGTCGCGCCGACGGTGCGCGAGACGTACGACTGCAAGAACGCATTGTCCTTGATCTGGAGGGCCGTGTAGCCGGCGTTGGCGCGCACGGTCCAGCCGCTGTCGAAGCGGTGCTCCAGCTCGAGCTGGGCCTGGTCGTTGAAGCGGTTCCACTGGTTCCAGTCGACACCAACATACGTATTGCGCGGCAGGTTCAAGCCCGCGCCGTCGAGACCGGCCGGTAGGCCGCCCCAGGCGCCGGTAGCGTCCAGGTCGGTGTGATGCATCGACGCGGTGATGGTGGTGCGCGGCCCCAGGTCGGCCTGGACCACGCCGTACAGGACTTCGCGGTCTTCTTCCTTGGCCAGCTGGAACGATTCCTTCACATCCTTGACCGCCACCACGCGGGCACGGATCGAACCGCTCTCGTTGAGCGGTGTCGAAATATCGGCTTCACCGCGACGGCGGTCCCACGAGCCAACGGTCAGGCCGGCGGACGCCTGGAACGCCCTGGTTGGGCGCTTGAGCACCAGATTGACCGAGGCCGACGGATTGCCCGAACCGCGCAGCATGCCCGAGGCGCCGCGCAGCACTTCGACGCGGTCGAGCAGCGCCGTATCGGGCTGTACGAAGGCGGCGCCCGACTGGGTATAGGTCAGGCCGTTGAGTTGCAGTGCATCGATGGCAAAGCCGCGCGAGTTGTAGCTCAGGCGCTCGCTGTCGGTGTAGTCGACGTTGATGCCGGGCGTGTTGTTCAACACATCGGTCAGGTCGAGCAGATTGCGTTCTTCCATGAACTGGCGGGTGATCACGGTCACCGGCTGCGGCGTGTCGCGAATCGCCTGCTCGCCCTTGAACAGGGTCGACGAACGGGTCGTGAACGATTTGCTCTTTTCCGTGGTTGCATCCATGGTGCCGACGACGTTGACGGTCGGGACACCTTCGGTCGGGACGTCGTCTGGCGCTGCCGGCGCCGCGGCAAAGGCCGCCAGCGGCGAGATCAACGCGGCGGTGGCGCACAGGGCAAGGCTCTGACGGACCAGCCGGGAGACGGGCGTCGGAACGGATACAACGGAAGGCACTGCGCGCAACATGAATGCTCCTTGAAATTGTTTTGAAATGAGAATGATTCGCATTATAATTCTTGTTCTTAAGTTGATGCAATGCACGTATCGCTTCCGGTAGCGACAAAACTTCTGCAACCGGCGCGCGATGTGGGATCAACCGTCTGCCCCAAACCAATGAAAAGAGAACGACAATGCTGAACAAACTCCTGCTCTCCTCCCTCGTCGCCATGCTGGTCGCCGCGCCTGCCGCACAGGCGCACCACATCTGGCTGGAGCAGGATGGCAAGGTGGTCAAGCTGCAATTCGGTGAATTCGCCCTGAACCAGCGCGAGACCACGCCGGGCCTGCTCGACAAGTTCGGCGCGCCGGCGGCGACGCTGCTGGGCGCCAGGGGCGAGCGCGCCCTCAAGCTGGAAAAGACCGCCAAGGGGTATATCGTCAGTGGCGCCACCCCAAGTGCGGGTGAATCGATCGTCGCCGAAGACAATGCCTACCCGAGCTGGGAAACCAGCGAGGACGGCAAGAAGCTCAACCACATCTGGGTGCCGGCCGCGCGCCTGGCCACCAGCTTCGCCGCGCAGCAGCCAACACTGGCGCTGGATGTCGTGCCGACCGGCGTGGCCGGCGAATTCAAGGTGTTCTACAAGGGCCAGCCGCTACCCAAAGCCAAGGTCAGCGCGATCGTGCCGAGCGGCTGGTCGAAGGAAGCGGAATCCGATGACAGCGGCGTGGTCAAGTTCGACCTGCCATGGAAAGGCACCTATGTGCTCGAGACGGCGCATACCGACAAGACTGCGGGCGAGCGCGCCGGCCTGCAATATGCCAGCGCCAGCCACACCACGTCGCTGACGGTCGTGCAGCCAAAGGGCATCGCTGCGGTCGCCGCCGGCCCGGCCATGGCGCCGAGCGCCGAGCACTGATCCGGGTCGCACTTTACCCGGCGTCTCAACAGGCCGTCTCAAGAAAGGCTCGAGCTTCATGACCACTATCACCTGGCGCTATCGTGGCGGCGTCACCGTCCGCGCGGTGGCTGCCATCGGTGGCGGCTACGTGTTCACATCGATCGCCAGCGCCCTCATCGCGCTGGCGTTGCCGATGTCGCGTGCAGACGCCGTCACCACCGCCACCCTGCTGTCGTTCGTCGTCTACACCTGCATCATCCTGTGGGTATTCGCCACGTCCAGCGCGTTGCGCGCCTGCGTGGGCGTGATCGCTTCGAGCGCCGTGCTGGGCGCGCTTCTGTGGTTCGTCGGGAGAGCAGCATGAAGGACGGCTTGCGTCAATCGATGGCCTGGGTGCATACCTGGTCGGGGCTGCTCGTGTGCTGGCTGCTGCTGCTGGTGTTCATGGGCGGCACCGCCTCTTACTACCGGCACGAGATCACGTTCTGGATGAAGCCCGAGCTGCACAAGGCAGCCGGCGCGCAGTCCATCATCACGCCGGCACAATCGACGGCACTCGCGCTGCGCGAGCTGCAAGAGCGCGCACCGAAGGCGACGCGCTGGACGATCGACCTGCCCGAGGAGCGCAACCCCCTGATCCTGGCCACCTGGCAGAATCCGCCGAAAAAAGGCATGACGCGCGAAGAGCGCCGCGATGCCTTCCGCAAGCAAAACTTTTCGCTCGACCCGGCGACGGGCCTGCAAACAGCGGCGCCGCGCGATTCGCGTGGCGGCGAGTTCCTGTACCGCCTGCACTTCGACCTGTACTACATGTCGGCGATCTGGGGCCGCTGGATCGTCGGCGTGGCCGCCATGTTCATGCTGGTGGCGATCGTCAGCGGCGTGATCACGCACAAGCGCATCTTCAAGGACTTCTTCACGTTCCGGCCCAGGAAGGGCCAGCGCTCGTGGCTGGATGCGCACAACGTCACGGCGGTGCTGGCGCTGCCGTTCCACCTGATGATCACGTACACGGGCCTGGTCACGCTGATGTTCATGTATATGCCGGCGGCCACCAAGGTGCTGTATGGCACCGAGCAGAATGTGATGTTCGGCGAAGTGTTCGGCAATGCCGAACGCACGAAGCCGGCGAAAGTCCCCGCACCGCTGGCCGACCTGGCGCCGATGCTGGCGCAGGCCGAGCGTGCGTGGGGCGTGGCGCCAGCGCGCGTGGCGGTGAGCCATCCGAACGATGCGGCGGCGCGCGTGGAATTGTATCGCCCCTCCGGCAAGCAATTGTCGAACATCGAGCCATCGATGACGTTCGACGGCGTGAGCGGCGCCCTGCTCTCGCAAACAGAACCAGTCAGCACCACGCTGGCGGCGCGCGCCGCGATCTACGGCCTGCACGTGGCGCACTTCGCCGATCCGCTGCTGCGCGCCCTGTTCTTCGTGTGCGGCCTGGCCGGCTGCGCGATGGTCGCCACCGGCGCCCTGCTGTGGGGCGTGAAGGAGCGCCAGGCGTATGCCAAGGTCGTGGCCAAGGGCGGACGCGTGGGCTTTGGCGTGCGCCTGGTCGACGCGCTCAACATCGGCGCCATCGCCGGCCTGCCGATCGCGTTCGCCGCCTACTTCTGGGCCAACCGCCTGCTGCCGGTGGAAATGGCGCAGCGCTCGAACGCCGAAGCAAACTGGTTCTTCATTGCCTGGGGCGCCGCCGCCATCCTGGCGCAGATCCGGCCGACGCGCGCGATGTGGCGCTTCCAGCTCATGGTCGGCGCGGTGCTGATGGCGGGCATCCCGGTGCTGAATGTGTTCACCACCCAGTCGCATCTGGGCGTGACGCTGTTCGGCGGTGCGGGCCTGGGCAAGGTGGCGGCGTTCGACCTGGTCGTGCTGCTGCTGGGCGCGTTGTTGGGCTGGGCCGCGTGGTGGTTGGGGCACAAGGCGAAACAGAAGGCGGTTGCAAAGCAGCCAGCTTCGAAGACCGGGACGACATCGAACATGGAGGCCGCATGAGTCTTTTAATTGGCAGCAGCGTCGCCCTCGCCTTCAGCGCGTTTGCCGCGAAAGGCATCGTGATGGACCGCCACTACGCCGACCTGCACGGGCGCGGAACCGCGCCGGCGCCAGCCTTGCGCCAGCGCATGCGCACACTGGCCTGGCTGGGCCTGGCCCTCTCGTTCGCCGCCTGCATCGGCGCCAGCGGCTGGCACATCGGCCCGGTGCTGTGGTGCGGCGTGTTGTCGATCGCCGCCTGGACGGTGGCCGTGATGCTGCAATACGCGCCACGCAAGGTGGCGCAGGGCGCGTGGATCGGCATCCCCGCCGCGCTGGTCGCTTCCGTGCTTCTGCTGCTGCACTAACCTCGATCAGGGGTCGGCTCGACCAGCGCCAGCAGCTCAATTAGGGTCAGTCAATAGGGTCAGTGTCGAATTGTTGAGCAATTGCCCACCACCGCTTACCACTTTGACCTGACCTCAATTTCTCCTCTTCAGGCTTTCCTAAAAGACAATTAGGGTCAGAGTCGAATTGTTTGACAACTTTTGAAGTTGCTCATTAATGCGACACTGACCCCAATGGGATTTTCAGCCGAACAGCCCTAAGAATTTCACTCAAAACATTGCATTTTGATTTTTCGTGTCAGCCCGCATGTTTAGAATGAAAATCAATTCATCTCCACGTAAAAACGCGAACATGTTAAATAGGGTCAGAGTCGAATTATTGAGCAATTCTTCAGAATTGCCCATAACTCGACTCCGACCATAATTGTCCAAAGCGAAGGTTTCAGCAAGATACGTGACGGACCGACTGATCTCGCCGGTATGTCACAAAGTTGTCAAACAATTCGACTCTGACCCTAATTGGAATGCAATGCTTCAGGAGTGACGGTCAAGCTGGCAGCGACGTGTTAGGCAAGGTCGCAGCAAACGTGCTGCCCTTGCCAGGCTGCGACGTGATCGTCAGCTTGCCGCCGTGCCGCAACAGCACATGCTTGACGATCGCCAGGCCCAGCCCTGTACCCTGCGTCTCGCGCGAGCGGCTCTTGTCGACGCGGTAGAAACGTTCCGTCAGGCGCGGGATGTGTTCGGGATCGATCCCGATGCCGCAGTCGGTCACGGCAAACGACAGCGCATCCGGCCCGCGCGACCAGGCCAGGCGGATCGTGCCGCCGTTGGGCGAGTAGCGCACCGCGTTCGAGGCCAGATTGGCAAACGCGCTGCGCAGTTCTTCCATGCTGCCCATGACGTCGGGGCCATCGACCGCCACCTCGATCGTGTGCCGCCCGCCCGACAGCGCGCGCGCTTCGGCGGCGATCGATTCGACCATGCTCTTTACGTCCACCCGCTCGCGCTTGAGCGGGAACTCGTCCGATTCCAGTCGCGACAAGGTCAGCATGTCCTGGATCAGCCGCTGCATCCGCTGCGCCTGTTCCGTCATCAGGGTCAGGTGCGCCGTGCGGGTCGCGACGTCCAGGCCCGGATCGGCCATCGCGATCTCCAGGAAGCCCACGATTACCGTCAGTGGCGTGCGCAGTTCATGCGAGGCGTTGGCGATGAAATCGCGCCGCATCGCTTCGATGCGCTCGGTGTCGGTCGCGTCGTGCGTCACCAGGATCTGGCGCCGGTTCTCGAACGGGATGATGCGGCACTCGATCTTGCGGCCCCGGAACGCAAGCGTCAGCGGTAGTTCGTAGCGCCCCAGGATGATGTAGTCGATGAAGTCGGGATGGCGCACCAGATTGGTCACGCGCAGCCCCTTGTCGCGCTCCATCGTCAAACCCAGATGGCGCTCGAGGGCCGGATTGCACCATTCCAGGAACAGCACGTCGTCCATGATCGCCACGCCTTCCGGCAGCAGGTGCATCGCCTGCCGGAAGCGCGCCAGCCATTCGGTCAGTTCGGCCTGGTGCTTCTTGTCGTCGCGGCGCAGGCGGTACAGGCGGGCAAACGCATCGGTCCAGGCGCCCCAGCCGTCGGGCAGGCGCGTCTCTGGATCTTCGAGCCATTCGCCGAGCTTTTGCAGGTACGACAGCTGCACGATGACGGCCGTGACCACGGCGACCAGCGCCAGCGACAAGCCGGCCACCGCGCCCAGCCACCACCAGACCAGGCCGGCCAACGCAAACAACAGCCCCAGGCGCAACAGCGCCGGGACCCAGAACAGCAACTTGGGATTCATCGCGTCCTTCGACACAGACTATTTTTCGGACAGCATATAGCCGACACTACGCACCGTGCGGATCAGGCCATCGGCCGTTTTCAGCGCCTTGCGCAGCCGCAGCACGTGCACGTCGACCGTGCGTTCTTCGATCACCGCATGGTCGCCCCACACCTTGTCGAGCAACTGGGCGCGCGAAAACACGCGCTCGCGATGCGCCATCAGGTACTTGAGCAGCTTGTACTCGGCGTTGCCGATGTCGATCTGCTGGTTCTCGACCGTGACGGTGCAGCTGTTCGGATCGAGCGTCACCGTGCCCGCGCGCAGCGGCGCTTCGGCCAGGTGCGGGCTTTTACGGCGCAGCAGCGCGCGCGAGCGGGCCAGCAGTTCGCGCGGCGAGAACGGCTTGGTGATGTAGTCGTCGGCGCCAGTGTTCAGGCCTGCCAGCTTGTCTTCTTCCATGCTCTTGGCGGTCAGCATGATCACCGGCAGATCCTGGAAGTCGCGGTCGGCGCGCAGGCGCGAGAGCAGCCGCAGGCCGCTCTGGTCGGGCAGCATCCAGTCCAGCAGCAGCAGGTCGGGCTTGCCGCGGCTGATGCTGTCCCAGGCGCCGGCCGCCGTATCGGCCGTGCGGATTTCCCACCCGGCTTCGCGCAGCGAGTAAGTCACCAGTTCGACGATCGCCGGCTCGTCCTCGACGACCAGGACGGACGTGGTATCTGCCATGCTCAAGCCGCCGGTGGCTCGGCAGCCGTCGGCTTGCTGTGGCGGATGTCGCGCCCTTCGGCCACGAAGATCACGTACTCGGCGATGTTCTTGGCATGGTCGCCAATGCGCTCGATCGCCTTCGCGACCCACAGCGTGTCGAGCGCCGACGAAATCGTGCGCGGGTCTTCCATCATGAACGTGACCATCGTGCGCATGATGACGCGGAACTCGTGGTCGACCACTTCGTCGGCCGCGATGATCTGCAAGGCCTGTTTGCCATCGAGACGCGCGAACGCGTCGAGCGAGTCGTGCAGCAGTTCCGACGTCGCCTTGGCGATCGTGCGGATCATGTCGAAGTGGGCAAAGCCGACGGTGCCGCGTTCGTGCATGCTTTTCGCGGTGCGCGCGACCTTGGTCGCTTCGTCGCCGATCCGTTCCAGGTCGGTGATCACCTTGACGGTGGCCATCACGGTGCGCAGGTCGTTCGCGGTCGGCTGGCGCTTCACGATCATGTGGCGGCAGGCGTCATCGAGCGCGACTTCCAGCTGGTTGACTGCCTGGTCCTCGGCCATCACGCGCTCGGCGCGCGCGATGTCGCCGATGCGGAAGCATTCCAGCGCTTCTTCGAACTGCGTTTCCACCATGCCGCCCATCAGCAAGACCTGGGAACGGATCCCTTCGAGTTCATGGTCGTACTGCTTGGATGAATGCTCGCCTGTCATACAAACTCTCCGTCAATATTCTTGTGAAGCCGGCCCACGCGGACCGGTCGATAGTGTTGCCAACTCGTTGCAGCCGGTTCGATCAACCGAAGCGGCCGGTAATATAGTCTTGCGTTTCCTTGCGCGCCGGATTCATGAAGATCTGGTCGGTCTCGCCGAATTCGACCAGCTCGCCCAGGTACATATAGGCGGTGTAGTCCGAGCAGCGCGCGGCCTGCTGCATATTGTGGGTCACGATGGTGATCGTGTAGTCTTGCTTGAGCTCGCTGATCAGCTCTTCGATCTTGGCCGTCGAGATCGGATCCAGCGCCGAGGTCGGCTCATCGAGCAGCAAGACGTCAGGCTTGACCGCCACGCCGCGCGCGATGCACAGGCGCTGCTGTTGGCCACCCGACAGCGACAGGCCGCTCTTGGACAGCTTGTCCTTGGCTTCTTCCCACAGCGCCGCTTTTTTCAGGGCCCACTCGACGCGCTCGTCCATCTCGCCCTTCGACAGGTTCTCGTACAGGCGCACGCCGAACGCGATATTGTCGTAGATCGACATCGGGAACGGGGTCGGCTTTTGGAACACCATGCCGACCTTGGCGCGCAGCATGTTCACGTCGACGCCCGCGTCGAGGATATTGCCGCCGCGGTACATGATCTTGCCTTCGGCGCGCTGGCCCGGGTACAGGTCATACATGCGGTTCAGGGTGCGCAGCAGCGTCGACTTGCCGCAGCCCGACGGACCGATGAAGGCCGTCACCTGCTTGGCGTGGATGTCGAGGCTGACGTTCTTCAGACTCTGCGTTTTACCGTAAAAGAAGTTCAGGCCTTCGATTTCGATCGTCTTGGCTTTGGCCGCAGCCGGGGTCGGAGTCGTATTGAGCATGGCTTGGTTCATCACTTTTTCGTTTATCAGAGTGAATTAATTCGGAGTTTTTTGGCTGAACAGCGTACGCGACAGGATGTTCAGCAACAACACGGTCGTGGTCACCAGCAATGCACCGGCCCAGGCCAGCGAGCGCCAGTCGTCGTACGGGCTCATGGCGTAGGTGTAGATCACCACCGGCAGGTTGGCCAGCGGGGCATTCATGTCGTGGCTGTAGAACTGGTTGTTCAGCGCGGTGAACAGCAGCGGCGCGGTTTCACCGGTGACGCGGGCCACGGCCAGCAGCACGCCGGTCACGACGCCGGCCTTCACGGCGCGCAGGCGCACGGTCAGGGCCACTTTCCAGTGCGGCGCGCCCAGGGCATAGGCCGCTTCGAGCAGGCTGGCAGGCACCAGGCGCAGCATATTGTCGGTGGTGCGCACCACGACCGGGATCGCGATCAGCGACAGCGCGATCGTGCCGGCGTAGCCCGAGAAGTGCTGTACTTTGGCCACGTAGATGGCGTACACGAACAGACCGATCACGATCGACGGGGCCGACAGCATGATGTCGGTCACAAAGCGCGTGACTTGCGCGAACTTGTTGTTCTCGCCGTACTCTGCCAGATAGATGCCGGCCAGGATGCCGATCGGCGTACTCACCAGCGTCGACAGGCCCACCATCATCACACTGCCCAGGATGGCGTTGCGCAGGCCACCGCCGGGCGTGCCCGGGGCCGGTGTGTCGGCCGTGAACAGCGTGGCCGACAAACCGCCCAGGCCGTTGTACAGCAGCGTGAACAGAATCCAGGCCAGGAAGGCCAGACCGATGCCCATGGCGCACACCGACAGCGTGATGCCGATGCGGTGCGCCAGCAGGCGACGGCGGTACACCGGGTTTTTGGTTGCGGTATTCATCTGGGTTGCCATCTTATTTCGTGCCTTCGTTACGGGACATACCAACCAGCATCAGCTTGGCGGCCGACAGCACGATGAACGTGATGCCAAACAGGATCAGTGCCAGGGCAAACAGCGACGACGAATGCAGCGCGCTGGCCGCTTCGGCGAATTCATTGGCCAGCGTCGACGAAATCGAGTTACCAGGCGAGAACAGCGAAGCCGACAGCGAGTGCGCATTGCCGATCACGAACGTGACGGCCATCGTCTCGCCAAGCGCGCGGCCCAGGCCCAGCATGACGCCGCCCACGACGCCGTTGCGGGTATATGGCAGCACGACCTTGCGCACCACTTCCCAGCGCGTGCAGCCCAGGCCGTACGCCGATTCCTTCAGCACGGTCGGCACGATCTCGAACACGTCGCGCATCACCGAGGCGATGAACGGGATGATCATGATCGCCAGGATCAGGCCGGCGGTCATGATGCCGATGCCCATCGTCGGGCCCTGGAAGATGACGCCAATGACCGGCAGCTGGCCGATGGTTTCCTTCAGCAATGGCTGCACGTGGTCGGCGAACATCGGCGCGAACACGAACAGGCCCCACATGCCGTAGATGATCGACGGCACGCCGGCGAGCAGCTCGACGGCGGTACCCAGCGGGCGGCGCAGCCAGGCCGGGCAGATTTCGGTCAGGAACAGCGCGATGCCGAAGCTGATCGGGAACGCGACGGCCAGCGCGATGATCGACGTGGCCAACGTGCCCCAGATCGCGATCATGGCGCCGAATTCGTCGTTCACCGGATCCCATTCGACGCGGGTGATGAAGCCAGGGCCGAATTGCGAGAAGGCCGGCGCGGCGCCAATGGCCAGCGAGATAATGATCCCGATCAGCACCGCCAGGACCGTGGCAGCGAACAGCAGCGTGATTTTATGGAAGAAGAAGTCCTGGATACGCTGGTTGCGCATGGTCGTGCGCAAGGCGGCGTAACGGCGGGCGTCTTCGGCTGCCGCCTGTTCAGGCAGGTCCTGCACGGACAAGGATGGGTGGGCGCTCATATTTGTGGAGAACTCGCTGTAAGACTCGTTATCAATATCGTTTTGTCAATATCGCTGGCGTGCAGAAGGACCGGTCGGGCCGGTCCTTCAAGGGTGAAACTGTATGGATTACCAGAGCGCCTTGCCGGTCGTGTCTTTCAGGCTGGCGCGCCAGGCATCCTGCACCAGCTTGATGACGGGCGCAGGCATCGGCACGTAATCGAGCTCAGCTGCCGATGGCGCGCCGTTCTTGTATGACCAGTCGAAGAACTTCAGCACTTCCTTGCCCTTGGCCGCATCCTGGGCTTTATGCACCAGGATGTACGAGGCGCCCGTCACTGGCCAGCTGGCCTTGCCCGGCTGGTCGGTCAGGATGACCGCGAAGCCCGGGGTGCCGGCCCAGTTGGCGCCAGCCGCGGCGGCCTTGAAGGCGTCGTCGCTCGGTTGCAGGAACACGCCATCCTTGTTCTGGAGCTGGGTATGCGACATCTTGTTTTTCTTGGCATAGGCCCACTCGACGTAGCCAATGCCGCCCTTGATGCGCTGCACGTTGGCGGCCACGCCTTCGTTGCCCTTGCCGCCCACGCCCACCGCCCACTTGACGGTGGTGCCGGCGCCGACCTTGGTCTTCCATTCAGGGCTCGACTTCGACAGGAAATCGGTCCACAGGAACGAGGTGCCCGAGCTGTCAGCGCGGCGCACTACGGTGATGTCGCTGTCAGGCAGTTTCACGCCCGGGTTCAGCGCGGCGATCTGCGGCGCGTTCCACTTGACGATCTTGCCCATGTAGATGTCGGCGATGATGGCGCCGCTCAGTTTCATCTGGCCAGGAGCGATGCCCGGGATATTCACGATCGGCACCACGCCGCCCATCACGGCCGGGAACTGGAACAGGCCCGCGGCGTTGAGGTCAGCGGCTGCCAGCGGCATGTCGGACGCGCCGAAGTCGACGGTCTTGGCCTTGATCTGCTTGATGCCGGCGCCGGAACCGACCGACTGGTAATTCAGGCCATTGCCGGAAGCTGCCTTATACAGCTCGGCCCACTTGGCGTAGATCGGATAAGGGAACGTCGCGCCGGCGCCGGTGATGTTGGCGGCCTGGGCTGTTGCGGCGAATGCCGATGCGGCAACGGCGATCGAAACGAAGAGATGCTTCATGCGCATATCTGATCCTATGGAAGGTGAAACGACGGGACGATCCCGCTGACGATGAAGCGCAGTCTAGCGGGCGAATATGACAGGTTCATGACATATTTCGAAATGTGACACGAACATGACATCGCCGCAAGCATGGCATTGCAGGTGGCGCCGCGGCGCGCGGCAGGCCGTCTGCCGTGATTCTTTCAACCTGCACCAGCCTTGTAAATACGGCGCCACCTGCTACCCTGAGGGTGTTGTCACTATACGGAGGGGATGCTGAAAGGCGTTTTGAGCGTTTATGATCGACATGATGGTGATGGGAATCCTGGGCGGGCTGGTTGCATTGGTCGCCTTCGAGATCCTCCAGGAAGTGCGTGGCAGCTCCAAGCCACTGAATGACCGCTATCACGAATAGCGAATAGCCCGCTCGGCGGGTCACACAAGGCAGCGGCGAGGCCCGAGGGCGCTCGCCGCTTGTCATACGGCCGTCGATGCCTTAACGCAGGAAGCGCGCCAGCGCGGTCACCGACGCCAGGTCGAGGCTCTGGAACTGGAATCCCACTTTGTATTCACCGCCGCTGAAGATGCAGTGCAGCGCCTTGGCGCGCGTGTCGATGGTGGTGAACCGGCCGTCGATCATCAGGTCGAAACGCATCTGTCCGATCAGCCCGACGGCCAGCGGGTCGGGAATATTGATACTGATGCCGTTGGCGCTGACATCGACACTCTTGCCGGTAAACGGCGGCTGGCCGTCGATGGCCAGCAAGACTTTGGTACGCAATACCTTGCGCGGGGACTGCCTCTGCTCTTGTAACACGTGTTTCCCATAATGCCGAAGAAAGAGACACTATTATAGGAACATCTCGGCAATCCGGCACGGCATTGTTGAGTTGACCTGACCTGGCTTGCAGGCCGTCTCAATCCAGTTCGCGCAGCTTATTGAACGCTTCTTCGATGCGCTCGACGGCGATGATGGTCATGCCCTCGATTTTCTGTTTCGGCGCATTCGCCTTCGGGATCACGGCAATTGAAAAACCGAGCTTGGCCGCTTCGCGCAGGCGTTCCTGGCCGCGCGGCGCCGGACGGATTTCGCCGGCCAGGCCCACTTCGCCGAACACCACCAGCCCGCGCGGCAATGGCTTGCTGCGCATCGACGAATTGATCGCCAGGAGCACGGCCAGGTCGGCCGCCGGTTCGGTGATCTTGACGCCGCCGACCGCGTTGATGAACACGTCCTGGTCGAACGCCGCGATGCCGGCGTGACGATGCAGCACCGCCAGCAGCATCGCCAGGCGGTTCTGCTCCAGGCCCACCGACAGGCGGCGCGCGTTGGGCAGGTGGCTGGTGTCGACCAGCGCCTGGATCTCGACCAGCAGCGGGCGCGTGCCCTCCTGCGTGACCATCACACACGAACCCGGCACCGGCGTGTCGTGCTGCGACAGGAACAGCGCCGATGGATTCGACACGCCCTTGAGACCCTTCTCGGTCATGGCGAACACGCCCAGTTCATTCACGGCGCCAAAGCGGTTCTTGATCGCCCGCACCAGGCGGAAGCTCGATTGCGTATCACCCTCGAAGTAGAGCACCGTGTCGACGATGTGTTCGAGCACGCGCGGGCCGGCCAGCGCGCCCTCTTTCGTGACGTGGCCGACGAGGATGATCGTCACGCCGGTCTGCTTGGCCACGCGCGTCAGTTGCGCCGCGCATTCGCGCACCTGCGCCACCGAACCGGGGGCCGACGTCAGGGCGTCGGAGTACACGGTCTGGATCGAGTCGATCACCGCCACCTCGGGCTTCAGATCGGCGATCGTGCCGAGGATTTTTTCCAGCTGGATCTCGGCCTGCAATTTCAGGTCTTGCGCGTCGACCGCGAGACGGCGCGCGCGCAGCGCGATCTGGGCGCCGGACTCCTCGCCGCTGACGTACAGCGTGGAGCGCGTTTTCGACAGGCTGGCCAGCGCCTGCAGCAGCAGCGTGGACTTGCCGATGCCGGGGTCGCCGCCAATGAGCACGACGCCGCCGGCCACCAGGCCGCCGCCGAGCACGCGGTCGAATTCCTCGATGCCGGTGCCGAAGCGCGGCACGTCGATCGCCTCGATATCGGCGAGCGACAGCACCGGCGCGGTCTGCGCCAGGGCGCGGTGCGGCGTTTGCGACATGCGATTCACGCCGGGCGCCTCGACGACCGTTTCGACCATCGTGTTCCAGGCCTTGCAGTCGGCGCACTGGCCCATCCAGCGGGTGGCGATCGCGCCGCATTCGGTGCAGGTGTAGTTGGTTTTTGCTTTTGCCATGATCTTTACTTAATATCCGTCGCTGCCCAGGCGGCCTTCGGCGATGCGCACGCGCGGCGCGACGGCGCACATCAACTCGTAGCCGATCGTGCCGGCGGCCTGCGCCACCTCGTCGACCGGCAAACCGTCACCCCACAACGTGACCTTGCTGCCGATGCGCGCGTTGGCCACCGGTGACAGGTCGACCGTCATCATGTCCATCGAGACGCGGCCGATCAGCGTCGTGCGCACGCCGTCGACGAGCACAGGCGTGCCATGCGGCGCGCTGCGCGGGTAACCATCGGCATAGCCGCAGGCGACGACGCCAATCGTCATCGGACCCTCGGCCTCGAAGCGGCTGCCATAGCCGACCGTGTCGCCACGATCGATGTGCTGGATGCCGATGATTTCCGAGCGCAGCGTCATGGTCGGGCGCAGGCCGAAATCCCTGGCGCTGCGCCCGCCCGGCGTGCCGCCGTAGAGCATGATGCCGGGGCGGACCCAGTCGTTCTGCAGCGTCTCGCTGAGCATGGCCTGGTGCAGCACGCCGCCCGAATTGGACACGCTGCGCTCGCCCGGCAACTCGCCGGCGCCGATCTGGAAGCGGCGCACCTGCTCGGCGATCGTCAGGCGCGGGTGTTCCAGTTCGTCGGCGTTGGCGAAGTGGGTCATGTGGGTGATGTTGCGCACGCCGGGGATCGCGCGCAGCCGTTTGTAGGCGGCGGCGTAGTCGTCGGGGCGCAGGCCCAGGCGGTTCATCCCGGTGTTCATCTTGAGGTAGACGTCGATCGGCCGGTACAACTGGGTATATTCGAGCAGCTTGATCTGCTCGACGCAGTGCACCGCCGTGACGATATTGTGCTCGGCCAGCAGGGGCACATCGGCCGCTTCGAAGAATCCCTCTAATAACAGGATCGGCTTGATCCAGCCAAGTTCACGCAGGCGAATCGCGCCTTCGAGCTCGATCAGCGCGAGGCCATCGGCGGTGGCGAAGCCGCGCATGGCGCGTTCGAGGCCATGGCCGTAGGCGTCGGCTTTGACGACTGCCCAGATCTTCGCCATAGGCGCGCAGGTGCGGGCCTGCGACAGATTGTGCTGCATCGAATCCGGATGGATGGTGGCAAAGAGTGGGCGCGGCATGGTCGGCGATCGAGGTGCAATCGAAGCGAAAAGAGGAAGGGGCTATTCTACCGGAGCGTGACAGGCGGCGTTGCGGGGGGCGGCACGGCGCGTCGTACGGGCTTCGCCACGCCAGCCATTCATGGTATAAAGCAACCCGGACCGAACTTTAGAATTCTCGAATGAACCGTGGTTTTTATACCATCATGGCGGCGCAGTTTTTCTCGTCGCTGGCAGATAACGCGCTCCTGTTTGTCGCGATCAGCCTGCTCGTCGCAATGGACGCCCCGGCATCGCTTACTCCGCTGCTGAAGCTGTCGTTCGTTCTGTTCTATGTGCTGCTGGCCGCCTTCGTCGGCGCCTTCGCCGATGCGCTCAACAAGGGCCGCGTGATGTTCATCGCGAACATCATCAAGGTGTTCGGCTGCGCGCTGATGTTCTTCACGGTGCACCCATTGATTTCGTACGCGGTCGTCGGCTTCGGCGCGGCCGTGTATTCGCCTGCCAAATACGGCATCCTGACCGAACTGCTGCCACCGGAAAAACTGGTGCCGGCCAATGGCTGGATCGAAGGCCTGACGGTGATGTCGATCATTCTCGGCACGGTGCTGGGCGGCACGCTAGTGAGCCCGCGCGGCTCGGGCTTCCTGCTCTCGTTCGACCTGCTGCCGCGCCTTGGCATCGACACCCCGGCCGAAGCCGCGATGGCCGTCGTCGTCGCCATCTACATTCTGGCCGCCATTTTCAACCTGCGCATTCCCGACACCGGCGCCCGCTACGAGCACCAGGAACGCAATCCGATCAAGCTGATCACCGACTTCGCCAATTGCTCGGCCACGCTGTGGCGTGACAAGCTGGGGCAGATTTCACTGGCGGTGACGACGCTGTTCTGGGGCGCAGGCGCTACGCTGCAATTTATCGTACTCAAGTGGGCCGAAGCATCGCTGGGCTTGCCGCTGGACCAGGCGACGAACCTGATCGGCGTGGTCGCCATTGGCGTCGCGCTAGGCGCCGCGATGGCCGCCCGCATGATCCCGCTGCGCAAGTCGCTGAGCGTGATCCCGATGGGGATCATCATGGGCCTGGTGGTCACGAGCATGGTGTTCGTCACCTCGGTCACGCTGGCCTACCCGCTGCTGGCCTTCATTGGCTTCCTGTCGGGCTTCTTCGTGGTACCGATGAACGCGCTGCTGCAGCACCGTGGCCACGTACTGATGAGCGCCGGCCACTCGATCGCGGTGCAGAACTTCAACGAGAACCTGTCGATCCTGACGATGCTGGCGGCCTACGCGGTGATGATCACGCTGAACCTCGACCTGGACATCATCATCGTCATCTTCGGCCTGTCGGTGGCCGGCATCATGCTGCTGATCCAGCGCCGCCACATCCTCAACCAGCGCGAACACGACTCCCTGGGCCTGATCGGCGAAGGCAAGCACTAATCCACAAACAGGGTCAGCACAAATAAGCTCCCAAATAGGGTCAGTGTCGAATTGTTTGACAACGTTCTTCCTGGCCCATTTACCTGACGCTACCTCATCTCGTGTTACCCAAGAGGCAATTGCGCGCACCGGGCACTCTGTCCCCAGATTCTCCGCATCCGCGGGAAATTGCTCAACAATTCGACTCTGACCCTGATTAATCCGCGGGTCTGAACTTGCCGGCGCCAATGCCATTTTCAGCACTTTCTGATGCCATTCAGTCGTCGGCTGAATTTCACGCCTGCTACCAATCTAATCGAGTCCATCGAGCAAAAAAATAAATAGGGTCGGAGTCGAATTGTTTGGCAACTTTGAGGAATTGCCCAATAAATCTACACTGACCCTATTTTGTCTAACAGGCTGATCAGTCAGGTTCGAGGCAGGGTCGGGGGCTATTTATTGGGCAACTCGAGAAATTGCTCAATAAATCTACACTGACCCTAATTGAGGGTTGGGGTGGTGGCGCGGGTGCGCCAGTCGTTGGGGACGATGAAGCCGCGGTCGACTTCTTCCAGCGCATCGTTGTGTTCGTGGACGCGTGCGACCAGGACTGGGGCGTTCGATGTGGCGAAACGGTCGGCCAGCTCTGCGGCCAGTTGTGCGCGGGTCATTGTCCAGGCTGATGAGGCGGTGCGTAAGGGCGCCAGCCATGCCAGTTTTGGCAGGATGACGTACGTTTCGTCGGGCAGTTCTCCCAGCTCGTTCAGTGCGCACCAGAAGCCGCGGCAATGGGCTTCTGTGATGCCTTGCATTGCCGGCCAGCTGCCGGCCGGGTAGAACAGCCAGCCTTTGACCAGCGCGCCGGCTTTTGTGACCGGGCGCGGTAGCTGCGCTTGCGCTGCCGGGTGCTGGCCCAATGCAAGCTGGCGTTCGAAGATTTTGCGCATCTTCAGGCCCAGCGTGTCGGCAAGGTTGGGGCCGACCAGCGTGTCGAGGCCTCCTGCGCCGCTCTCTCCTTGCAGATAAAACTTTGTGGCGAACTCGATGTGCTCCAGCGCATCCAGGCCGTTCTCGAGCAGGAAATCGAATTCGCCCACCGTGTCGTTGCGGTTGGCGCGGATTTGCAGGCCGTGCGCGATCAGCCGCCCCTGCTGCGCGAAATAGAACGCCATCAGCTTTTCGGCGTACAAGCCCAGGCGCGTATAGGGCTTCTCGCCGAGCGCGGCGGTCAGTGCGGATGGATCGGCGTCGAGCTGCGCCAGCCAGGCCGCGACCTCGTCCGTGACCGGGCCCAGCGTGGCCACGCGGCCGGCCCAGGCCGGTGCGGCGGCGTCGAGCAGATCCGGGGAGTCGAGCAGCCAGGCCAGCGCGCGCACGGGCGCGAGCGTCAGGTGCCGCCAGCGTGTGTGGAATGCGGCCTGGTAACTAGGTGCGGGGTTCAAGTGAGCGTGCCCGGCACAGGTCGGCCCAGGCCAGTGCCTTGTCGGCCCCGCGCAGCAGCAATTCGCCAGGGTGCAGCGTGGCGACCAGCGGCACGTCGCCGAGCGCGTGCACTTGCCCCCGGACGCCGGCCAGCGGTTCGTTCAGGGCGCGGCCCAGCAGGCCATTGGCGGCGACCTGCCCCAGCGTCAGCACGGTCGTCGCCCCCGTCAGCGCCAGCTCGCGCTCCAGGAAAGGCCGGCAAGCCGTGATTTCTTCGAGCGTCGGCGCGCGCTCCCCACCCCTGGCGTTGACGGGACGGCACTTTACCAGCGGCGTGACGTAGGCATCGCGCTCGCGCGACAGGCCGACCGCGTGCAGCATATTGTCAAGCAGCTTGCCCGGTTCACCACTGAGCGGCAAACCGGCCTGCTCGTCGAGCGCGCCCGGCGTGCCGGCGGCGATCAGCCAGCGCGCCTGGCGCGGGCCGCTGCCATACACCGGCTTGCGGCCTTCGCCGCACGCACAATCCTTGCAGCCGGCGATCGCCTGGCGCAGGCCCGCCCAGTCGAGCGTGGCGACGTCTGGCCCGGCCGGCTCGGCATGACTGCCGTCATCCCACGCGGCGTCGGTTTCTACCGGGGGCGGATTGCGATACGGCGGCGCCGACAGCGGCGTCATGCCGCGCGCAACCGGCGCCGGGTCGGACACAGGCACAGGCACAGCCACGCTGACAGGCAAAGGCGCCGGCGCAGCCACCGCCTCGGGCGCGGGGTCGACAGCGGGGGCGACAGCATCTTCGGCAACGGCATCCGCCACCGGCGCAGCCGCAGCACGCAACTGCCACAACGGCCCGATCCCCATCTCGTTCAGGAACAGCGCATCGCGCCCGCTCACATTCTTCATAAATCCAGCCTCATCACGATGGCATCCTCGCGGCCCGCGGCGCCGGCCGGATAATAACCCTTGCGGCGCCCGATATGGACAAAGCCATGGCGCCGGTACACCTCCAGCGCGCGCTCGTTCGACGGCCGTACCTCGAGCAGGATCGACGTCATGCCCTGGCTGCGCGCCCGCGCCGCGAGCACCGCCAGCAGCCGCCGCCCGAGACCCTGGCGCTGGCGCGGCGCGGCAACCGCCACGTCGAGCAGATGCGCCTCGTCGAGCGCGTACATCAGCAGGTAGTAGCCAGCGAGCTCGCCCGCCCCATCGCGCACCGTCCAGCAATCGTAGCCGCTGCCCAGCGAGTCGATGAAGTTCCCCCGACTCCAGGGAAACGGAAACACGCTCGCCTCCAGCGCGCACACCTCGCCCACATCGGCCGCCGTCATCGGCGCCAGATGCAGGCCGAGGTCGAGCAGGTCGCTCATGCGCCCGCCTTGGCTGCAGCGTTGGCTTCATTGATCACCAGGCGCTCGGCCGTGGTGAACGCGATCTTGTTGCGCAGGTAGATCGGCTGCGCCTGCGCGGCCGGCACGCCCTGCCCCGCCGCCAGCGCGCCGGCAGCGAGCAGCGCCATCTCGCGCGCATGCGGCACGATGTCCGTCATGGCGCCCGCGGCGAACGCATGGCCGGCAAAGGCGTCCGCATACGCCTCGAAGCCATTGCCGCACGCCTGCAAGCCATCAACCGCCAGCGGCGCCACGGCCTGCGGCGCGTTCAACGCTGGCGCCATCACCTCGCGCCATGCGCCGTCGAACCGGTACTGCGCCCAATACACTTCGCCCATGCGCGCGTCGAGCACCGCCAGCACCTCGGTCGCGCCGGAACGCGCCCGGCACTGTTCGGCCATCGCAGCCAGCGTCACCATCGGCAGCACCGGCAGGCTGGCGCCATATGCCAGGCCCTGCGCCACGCCGCACGCCGTGCGCACGCCGGTAAACGACCCGGGCCCGGCGCCGAAGGCGATGGCGTCGCACCCGGCCAGCGCAATGCCGGCTTCGCGCAGGAGTTCCTGCACCATCGGCAGGATCGATTGCGAGTGGGTACGCACGCCGGCGGTGGCGCGTTCAAGGACGACGTCGTTGACCAGCAGCGCGCAAGACGCCAGCTCGGCCGAGGTTTCAATGGCAAGGATGGTAGGCATGCGGTATTTTAACCGCTTGTCCGGGCGCCATCCATGCCGGCCGGCCGTCGCGGGCGCATTGCAGCGCAACACGCGGTAAAATGCGCTCCATGCATAGCCTGACCCTCGATTCTTCGACCCTCGATGCCGCCGTCGCCGCCGTCCATGACGACGCCTGGACGGTCGCCTGCCTGTGCGCCGCCTGGTGCGGCACCTGCGCCACCTACCGCGCCACGTTCGAGAGCCTGGCAGCGCGTCACCCGGACAAGCACTTCATCTGGATCGACATCGAAGACCAGGCCCACCTGGTGGGCGACCTCGATGTCGACAACTTCCCGACGCTGCTGCTGCAGCGCGGCGACACGGTGGCGTTTTTCGGGACGATGGTGCCCGATGGCGGCGTGGCCGACCGCCTGGTGCAGGCCCAGGCCGAGATCGCGCCGACCGAACTGGCGCGCCTGGCCCAGTCGAGCGAGGAGCGCCGCATGTGGCAGCGCGACTGCAATCTGCGTGTGCTGCTGGGCGGCGCTGGCTAGACCTCTGCGCCCCAGCGCGCCACGATCGCCTCGGCCGACACCGGCTTCCCATACAAATACCCCTGCGCCAGATTGCACCCATGGCGCAGCAGGAACGCGGCCTGATCTTCGCGCTCGACACCTTCGGCGATCACCGACAGGTTCATGCTCTTGCCAAGCTGGATGATGGCAATCGCGATGGCCTCGTCATCCGGCCCGTGCGAGATATCCTTGATGAAGCTGCGGTCGATCTTGAGCGTCTGCACCGGCAGCTGCTTCAGGTAGGCCAGCGACGAATACCCGGTGCCGAAATCGTCGATCGCCAGCCCCACGCCGATCGCATGCAGGTCCCTCACGTACTGCAGCGCGTCGCCCGTGTTCATGATGATCGACTCGGTCACTTCCAGCTGCAGGCGCTGCGGCGCCAGGCCGGTCGACTCCAGCACCGACGTCACGATCGCCCCCATCCCGCCGCGATCGAACTGGCGCACCGACAGGTTCACGGCGATCTTCGGCACATATAAACCCTGCGCCTCCCACGCCACCATCTGGCGGCACGCCTCCTGCAGCACCCAGTGGCCAAGCTGGCCGATCAAGCCGGTGTCTTCGGCCAGCGGGATGAATGCCCCTGGCCCGATCTCACCCAGCTCCGCACTGTTCCAGCGCACCAGGGCTTCCACACCGATCATGCGCCCCGTGTCGGTTTCAACCTGCGGCTGGTAGGCCAGGTAGATCTCGTCCTTGTCGATCGCGCGGCGCAGCAGACCTTCCATGCGCAGGCGCTCGACGCCGTCGCCACTCATCGACGCCGCGTAGAACTGGTAGCCATTGCGCCCGCGCGCCTTGGCCTGGTACATCGCGACGTCGGCGTTCCGGATCAGCATGTGCATGTCCTGCGCATCCTGCGGATACAGGCTGATGCCCACGCTGCCGGTAACAAACAGCTCGTAGCCGGCCACCATGAACGGCTGCTCGAACATCGCAATGAGCTTGGCCGCCACGCGGGTCGCGCCGGGGACGCCGCCGATGTCCTCGAGCAGCACGATGAATTCGTCGCCACCCAAGCGCGCCAGCGTATCGCCTTCGCGCAGGCAGCCGGCCAGTGAACTGGCGGCCTGCTTGAGCAGCTCATCGCCGACGTGGTGCCCCAGCGTGTCGTTGACGTTCTTGAAGCGATCGAGATCGATGAACAGCACCGCGAGCTGCTGGCCATCGCGCTGCGCGCGCGTCATGGCGTGGCGCAGGCGGTCGTGATACAGCAGGCGGTTGGGCAGCGCGGTCAGGGCATCGTGGTGCGCCAGGTGGTCAAGTTGGTTCTGCGATTTGCGCGCCTGGGTGATGTCGCTGAAGACCGCCACGTAATGCGTGATCGCACCGTCGTCGCCCGGCACCGCCGACACGGTCAGCGCCTCCAGATAGGCTTCGCCGTCGCGGTGCGTGTCCCAGATCTCGCCACGCCAGAAACCGGTGTCGTCCAGTTCACGCCACAGCTTCTGGTAGAAGGCTTCATCCTGGAGCCGGCCGCGCGTCAGGCTCGACTCACGCCCCACCGCTTCTTCTTCGGTGTAGCCGGTGATGCGGGTAAAGGCAGGGTTGATGGCGACGATGCGGCCCGTGATATCGAGCACCATCACGCCATCGGCAATGTGCTCGAGCACCGTGGCCGACAGGCGCAGCGTTTCTTCGGCCAGTTTGCGTTCGGTGATGTCGGCAAACACCCAGATGCTGCCTTCGTTCGGGTGCGCCGGGTCGAGCGCCGAGCCGCTCATCAGGCACCAGAACAGGCTGCCGTCGCGATGGCGCAGCTGGCGCTCTTCGCCCAGGTCCATGCTCTGCGCCAGCAGCGGGTAGTGCGTGATGCCGGTCTGCTCGTAATCGGCGATCGACGGATACAGGATCTCTGTCGACTGCCCGACCATCTCGCCCTCGTCGTAGCCGAACAGCTCTTCGCCGCGCCGGTTGCTCGAGACGATGCGGCGCTGGCGCACGAACAGCACGCCGAACATCACGTTGTCGAGAATCGCGCCCTGCTCGGTGAGCAGCGCCTCGATGCGCATCTCGTTGTGCTTGCGCTCACTGATATCAGAGATGATACCGTCGATCCGCTCCACCCCGCCCTGCGCCCCTTGCGGCTGGCCACTCTCCTGCACCCAGCGCTCCACGCCATGGGCGTCGATGATGCGGTACTCCAGCTGATAGGCATGGCCCTCGGCGGCAGCATTCCTGACCGTGTGACTGTATTCGCGCCGGTCTTCCGGATGGACGATGTCGGTCCAATCGTCGGTGGTGGCGCGCATCAGGCGCGCGGCCTCATACCCGGTGATGGCTTCGATCGCATCGCTGACAAACTCGATCGCCCCACCCGGACGCACGCGAAATACCGCGCCCGGGACCTGGGTCACGATGCTGCGAAACTGCTCTTCGCGCCGCGCGATGTCGGCGAACAGGTCGCGAATTGCCAGCCGCATGCGCTCCATCTGCTCGCCCAGCTGCCCCAGTTCGTCGGGCGCCGAGAATGCCAGCGGCGTGTCGAAATCGCCGCGCGCCAGCCGGCCCGAAAATCGCATCAGGCTGCGCAAGGGAGAGAGCAGGCGCCGCCGCAGCAGCAGCGCAATCAGCAGCAGCGAGATCGCAACCTGCAGCGCGACAACCAGCGCATAGCCGCGCTGCTTGCTGCGCAGTTCCTGGCCGCTGCGGTAATCGTCCATTTCCAGGCGCACGGTGCCGATGGTTTCGCGCCGCACCACGATCGGCCGCTCGGCGCCGAGCACCCGGCCCAGTGGGCGGGCCGGCGAGCGCACCCGCAGAGCGATGGCCCCATCCGGGCCGCGCACCTCGACCGACACCACGGCCGGGTCACGCAGCATCGCGTCGAGCAAGGGGCGCGCCGCTTCCGGGTCGAGGTTCCAGATGGATTCCTGCACGCCGAGCGCCAGGATTTCAGCATTGCGCTTGAGCGATTCATCCAGCGTCGCAGCCGCCGCGGCGCGCTCCTGCACGCCGATCACCAGATAACTTCCCACCACCGCCGGCCCCGCCAGGCCGGCGAATACCACCAGCAACAGCGCGCCGTACAGCGAGCGGCCGTACAGGCCGCGCATGCGCGTCATGGTGGATGGCGAATCGGATGGGAGCCTTGGCATGGACGTGGGCGGCGCCGACACCTGCCGCCGGCGCTGTCTTTCTAATGCAATGTGAATGGGCCGATTATGCCCAGTTGCTTGCCCTACGTCACCAACTAATGGCGCGTCGGACGGGCGACGCGATCCGCCCGGACCGCGATGCCGGCAGCGCGCGACAAGACTTGCTATGATGGATTTTTACAAGTGCATCTTTTCAAGGAAAAACTGATGAGTCATTCCCTGTACGCGGCATCGGTGCCGGTCTTCCGCCAATTGCTGGGCAGCCTGGCCGCGGTGCTCGAAAAAACCGAGGCTTACACGCTCGAGCGGCGCATCGAGCCGGACGCTCTGCTCCAGGCGCGTTTGTTCCCGGACATGTTCCCGCTGGCGCGCCAGATACAGATCGCCACCGATTTCGCCAAGGGCGCCGGGGCGCGCCTGGCTGGCGTCGAACCGCCGCGCTATGAAGATGGCGAACGCACCTTCACTGAACTGCAGCAGCGGATCACGCGCACGCTCGGCTTCCTCGACAGCCTGGCGCCTGGCGACATCGACGCCGGCGCCACCCGCCCGATCACCCATGGCAGCGGTGAACGCGCGCGCCATTTCGACACCGGCGCGATCTACCTGACGCACTTCGCCATGCCGCAGTTCTGCTTCCACACGACCACCGCCTACGCGATCCTGCGCCACAACGGCGTACCGATCGGCAAGCGCGACTTTATCGGCAGCTATTAAGAGAGGTCACTTAAGAAAGAGAGATTACTTATTCCGGCGCGGGTAACCCTGCGCCAGGATGCGCTGCCAGACGAGTTCCTTGGCATCGGCGCTCATCGACACCCAGTGTGCGACCTCGGCCACCGTGCGTCCGCAGCCACGGCAGACTTCGTCGAACGTGGTCGAGCAGACTGCCACGCATGGCGTATCCGGCCGGCCGGCCGGGGTGCCCGGGGTGCTTGGAGCGGAGCGTACCCCGCCCGCCTCAGGCAGGTCCGACATGGAGCTTGTCCCAACCGTCGTGCCCGAGCTGTTCCATCGTCTCGATATTTTTTTCAAAAATATCTTCCGCCTGCGGGAAGGCCTCGACGGCGCGTGCGATGCTGTCTTCGCGCAGCAGGTGCAAAATGGGGTACGGCGCGCGGTTGGTGTAGTTCGAGATATCGTTGACGTCGGTATCGGCGAACTGGTACAGCGGGTGAAAGCTTGCCACCTGCAACTCGCCGTCGAGCTGCATGTCTTCCAGGGCGGCGTCGGCCACATCCAGGAATTCGTTGTAATCCTCGAAGTCGCCCAGCACGAACGGGTGGATGATCAGGGTGGTGTCGATCTTCTCGGCATCGGTGTCCGACAGGTGCTGTAGTTCGTCCATCAAGGTTTCAAGCAATTGCTCGGGCGTGGTCGCCGTGGCCACGACATAGCGCACCTGCTCCTTGACATAGACGGCCTTGGCAAACGGGCACAGATTCAGGCCGATCACGGCGCGCTCGAGCCAGTTGCGGGTTGCCGCGATAATCGCGTCATCGTCGGCGTTGAGGTTGGGGTTGCTCATGGAAATACTTTCAATAGCAAAGCAAACAGCGAAAGCCGGATTGTACGCACTCTTTGCGTGTGCTCATAGTTAGAGCCCGATACCGGCGTAACGTTTGCCTGGCGTGTTTGTATACAAGGTGAATGACAACGCCGAATCATGGCGCTGCTGACCACGATTGCCGTCAGTTCATTAATTTCCATGATCCTGATGGCATCTTCTGTTTTCATGATGGCAACGCGCACGATTCCAGAGGGCACATTTATTGTAACGAGGGTGACATACATCTTGACTCGCTCGACAATCCCTCCGTACACTGCCTCCTTGTCCTCGGTCCGTTCGTTCCCGAACGCAACACTGGAAAGCTATGCACAACACGAAACGTACCTCCTTCGCACTGGCTGCATTGGCCTTCCTGGCCGCGTCACCCTTCAGCCTTGCGATGGAAGCAGCGGCGCTGCCAACCATCCAGTCTGCCGCAAACAGCAGCACCAGCAACACCAGCAACCTCCGCAGCGGCGCAGCACCGTCGCAAGTCCAGGCCAGGCTCGATGAATACCGCGAAACCGACGTCTGGGGCCGCATTCGCAGCGGCTACGCAATTCCCGACCTGAACAACTCGCTCGTCACCCGTCACACCCAGGCCTACGCCAACCACCCTGCCAACCTGTCCCGCATCTCCGGTCGCGCTTCCCCGTACCTGTATCACGTGGTGTCCGAACTTGAAAAGCGCGGCATGCCGACCGAACTGGCGCTACTGCCGGTGATCGAATCGGCCTTCAACCCGCAAGCCATGTCGAGCGCCAACGCCGCCGGCCTGTGGCAGTTCGTGCCGGGCACGGGCAAGGATTTCGACCTCAAGCAGAACATGTTCAAGGACGAGCGGCGCGGCGTGGTGGCGTCGACCGACGCCGCCCTGAACTACCTGCAACGCCTGTACACGATGTTCGGCGACTGGCCGCTGGCCCTGGCCGCGTATAACTGGGGCGAAGGCAATGTACAGCGAGCCATCAAGAAAAACCAGCTCGAGGGCAAACCGACCGATTTCGAGAGCCTGGCCGAGCTGATGCCGGCCGAGACGCGCAACTACGTGCCCAAGCTGCAGGCGGTCAAGAACGTGATCGCCAATCCGGGCATGTACGGCGTCACGCTGCCGGCCATCGACAACCAGCCCTACTTCACCACGGTCGCTAAAACGAGTGACATCGATTTGGCCATCGCGGCCCAGCTGGCCGAGATGTCGATCGACGAATTCAAGGCGCTCAATCCGCAGTTCAAGAAGCCGGTGATCATCGGCGGCGCCCAGACCCAGATCCTGCTGCCGAAAGAGAACGCCGAGAAATTCCACGTGAACCTGGCGCAATGGGGCCATGCCCTGTCCACCTGGACCACGCACAAGATCACGGGGGCGCGCGTGAGCATTGCCTCGCTGGCCTCGAAATTCGGCACCACCCCGGAAATCCTGCGCCAGGCCAATAACATTCCGGCGCAGTCCCGCCTGAAAGTTGGCTCGACGATCCTGGTGCCGAAAACCTCGGCCTCGAGCCATACCGATATCGCCGAGAGCATCATCGACAACGCCGTCGTCGCGTTCGAAGCCGACCGTGGCATCGTCAAGCGCACGACTTCCCGCTTCAAGACCAAGGCCGGCGCGAGCAAGAACAGCAAGCGTATCGCCCGCAATACGTCGTCCAAGCGCAAGCAGCGCTGATCGACGAGCCGGCGCCCTGCCCCGGGGCGCCGGCTGACATCTCCGGTGCCACCAGTTATACGATTTTCAAAGGGTCCGTGCACGCAGCCCGAAAAACCTGTATAGTTCGGTTTGTGCACTGCGACATTGCGCCCGTTTCTGAACCTACCCAGATGCGGCAGCAGCAACGGCAGTCATCCAAGCAGCACCGCAAACCCCTGGCAGCTCTTTAGAGCGCCTTTCTAAAGCCCTCCCGCCCTGTGTGTCGTTTCCAGACACCGTCCCGGCGCAAAGCTTTTGTGCCGAAATTTCTTTCATTCTGAGTCATTTCGTTTGTTGGTTCGCGTTGCATTTTTTCGTTCGCGCCCTCCGTGCGAGCGTATTTGATTTATTCCGAAAGTACAGATCACATGAGTTTTGACACCCTAGGCCTCCACGCGTCCCTCGTCCAGGCCGTTGCAGACACCGGTTACACCACGCCAACGCCAGTCCAGGCGCAAGCCATTCCTGCCGCCATCGCCGGCCGTGACCTGCTGGTCTCGTCGCAAACCGGTTCGGGCAAGACCGCAGCATTCATGCTGCCAGCCCTGAACAAACTGGCCAACGCCGAAGAAACCCCGGCCGGCAAGACCGCCGCGCAAGAAGCGCAGGCTGCCCGCGCCAAGGGCGAGCGCGTCCGTTTCAAGGCTGCCCAGCCAAAAATGCTGGTGCTGACCCCGACCCGCGAACTGGCCCTGCAAGTCTCGGCCGCGACCGAACAGTACACCGCGCACATGCGCCGTCTGCGCTGCGTCTCGATCCTGGGCGGCATGCCGTACCCGAAACAGATGCAACTGCTGGCCAAGAATCCTGAAATTCTGGTTGCCACCCCAGGTCGCCTGATCGACCACATGGACTCGGGCAAGATCGACTTTTCGCAGCTCGAAATCCTCGTGCTCGACGAAGCCGACCGCATGCTGGACATGGGTTTCATCGACGACATCGAAAAAATTGTCGCAGCGACCCCGTCGGCCCGTCAAACGATGCTGTTCTCGGCCACGCTCGATGGCGTTGTCGGCAATATGGCGCGCCGCATCACCACCGATCCGATGACCATCCAGATCGCCAGCGCCACCAACCGCCACGAGAACATCTCGCAGCGCGTCCACTTCGTCGACGACCTGTCGCACAAGAATCGCCTGCTGGACCACCTGTTGCGCGACGAATCGATGGACCAGGCCGTTGTGTTCACCGCCACTAAGCGTGACGCCGACACCATCGCCGACCGCCTGAACATCGCCGGTTTCGCTGCCGCCGCACTGCATGGCGACATGCACCAGGGCGCCCGTAACCGCACGCTGGACAGCATGCGTCGTGGCAGCATCAAGGTGCTGGTCGCAACCGACGTCGCCGCGCGCGGCATCGACGTGCCGAGCATTACCCACGTCGTGAACTATGACCTGCCGAAGTTCCCGGAAGACTACGTCCACCGCATCGGTCGTACCGGTCGTGCCGGCCGTAATGGTGTCGCGGTCTCGCTGGTGAACCACGCCGAAAGCATGAACGTGCGTCGCATCGAGCGCTTCACCCGTCAGCCGATCCCGGTCGCCGTGGTGGAAGGTTTCGAGCCAAAGCGCGCTGCAGCACCGGCCCGCGCCGGCTGGAAGCCAGGCGATGGCCGCAGCCCGTCGGCCAAGCCGGCGTCGCGCGGTTTCTCGAAGCCATCCGGCGCGCGTGAAGGCTATGCCGACCGCGCACCGAGCGGCGCCCGTGGCGCCCCGTCGGAAAGCCGTTACGCCGACCGTGGCCCGCGTGAAGCCGGCCCGGCGCGCGCACCAGGCGCAGCCCCACGTGCGCCAAGCGCGCCACGTGACGGCAACCGCTTCAGCGCCCCGCGCGAAGGCCAGCCGGCCCGTCGCGAAGGCGGTTACAAGGGTGCCCACCCACGTTCGGCGGACGGCGTGCGTCGTTCGTTCGGCGAGTAATCTGCATCAGCTAAACTGAACTGTCGCAACGCAGTTCAGTCAGCCCAAAAACCGTCGTTCCCGCCTCCGCGGTAACGACGGTTTTTACGTTAGTGGGCCAGATGGTGGATAATTCAAGACGATCAACGATACCGGACATCCCATGAGCACCAGCGACCAACCCATCAAACTCACCTCGTTCTCGCACGGCGGCGGCTGCGGCTGCAAGATCGCGCCCGGCGTGCTGGCCGAGATCCTGAAGTCGTCGCACGGTTTCCCGGTGCCCAAGGAGCTGATGGTTGGCATCGAGACCGCCGACGATGCTGCGGTCTACAAGCTCAACGATGAACAGGCCCTGATCGCCACCACCGACTTCTTCATGCCGATCGTCGACGATCCGTTCGATTTCGGCCGCATCGCCGCCACCAATGCGATCTCGGACGTGTACGCGATGGGCGGCACGCCGATCATGGCGCTGGCGCTGGTCGGCATGCCGATCAACAAGCTGCCGCTCGACACGATCGGCCAGATCCTGCGCGGCGGCGAGTCGATCTGCGCCGAAGCCGGCATCCCGATTGCCGGCGGCCACACGATCGACTCGGTCGAGCCGATCTATGGCCTGGTTGTGCTGGGTCTCGTGCATCCATCGAAAGTGAAGCGCAATGCCGACGCCCGCGACGGCGACGTGCTCATCCTCGGCAAGCCGCTGGGCGTGGGCGTGCTCTCGGCCGCGCTCAAGAAAGACATGCTGGGCGCCGACGGCTACGCGGCGATGATCGCGAATACGACCAAGCTGAACAAGCCGGGCCGCCTGCTGGCCGATATGCCGGGCGTGCACGCACTGACCGACGTCACCGGCTTTGGCCTGCTGGGCCACCTGCTGGAACTGGCGCGCGGCGCCAGGCTGCATGCAGAGCTCGCCATGCCGGCCATCCCGCTGTTGCCGGGCGTGCTGCAACTGGCGCAGGATGGCTATTTCACGGGCGCATCGGGGCGCAATTGGGAAGCCTATGGCAAGGACGTACAGCTCGATGCCGCTATCGTGCCCGCCCAGCGCGCGCTGCTGACCGATCCGCAAACCTCAGGCGGCCTGCTCGTGGCCTGCGATCCGGCAGCCGCCGACGCCGTGCTGGCGCTGTTCGCGCGCGAAGGCTTCGCCGACGCCGCCATCATCGGCCGCATGAGCGAAGGCACGCCGGGCGTGAGCGTCAAGCGCTAGGGCTTCCCTGATTCACACGAACAGCTTGTCGCGCGCCAGCGTACTGATCGCCACCGTCGCCGGATGACTCATGCGGCGCTCGGTGGTGATCGCATACACCTGCTCCACCACCCCATCGATCTGGCCCAGCGCCACCACCTGGTATTGCTGGCTCACTTGCGCCGCAATCACCGTCGGCACGAAGAACACCCCCGCCCCTGACTGGCCGAACGCATTCATCATCGCGCTGTCGTCGAACTCGCCGACGATGTGCGGATGCACTTCGGCCTGCTCCAGCCAGCGCAGCAGGCGCTGGTGGATCGCGAAATCCTCGCCCGGCAACAGCATTGGCGCATTGTGCAGGCAAGCCGGGAACGGCTGGTCGAACGTGGCCGCCAGCGCCTGCGTGCACAGCGCCGTCATCGGGCTCTGGCCCAGCAGGTGGTTGTAGGCACGCACACTGAAGTGTCCCGGGATCGGCCGGTCGGCAATCACCAGGTCGAGCCGGTGCACGGCCAGATCGGCGATGAGGCTGTCCAGGCGCCCCTCGCGGCAGATCAGCCGCACCGGCTCTTTAAGTTTTAGCGCTGGCTCCACCAGCTGGCAGGCGATGAGTTTCGAGACCGAATCGGCGCACCCAATCCGGAATGACATCGTGGCAAAACTTTTATCGCGCACCAGCTCGAGCAATTCGTCGCCCGTATTGAAGATCGTCTCGGCATAGCTGACGATGCGCCGCCCCGTGTCGGTCAGTTCCAGGCTGCGGCCGGACTTGCGAAACAGCGCCACGCCCAGCGCGTCGGCAAACTCGGACAATTGTCCCGAGATCGAATGGGGCGTCAGGTTCAGCTGCGAGGCGGCCTTGGCAATGCTGCCGGTTTTGGCTACCATCCAGAAGTAACGCAGGTGCTTGTAGTTCAGTGCGGACATAGATCCCCAATACATCGAAAAAACCGATTTAATATGAAATTATATTCGATTTGTACGATGCTTTGACGTCCCCTATAGTCAAGTCTTCACCACAAACTGAAGGTGCCATTGCCATGACACACCCAATTTTCCACCCGCCTGACCCGGTACGGACACACCGGCCAAACAATCCTCGCCATGAAGGGAGCATCCGATGAACGGTCTCGAAACGATTGCAAGCCCCATGATGTGGGCCGGCTTCGTCGGCTTTGTGCTGGTGATGCTGGCGCTTGACCTGTTCGTCTTTGGCGGCAACAAGGCGCACAAGGTCAGCGTCAAGGAAGCGGGCATCTGGTCGCTGGTCTGGGTCAGCATGGCGCTGCTGTTCAATGCCGGCCTCTGGTGGTATCTGAAAGGCAGCGTCGGCGCGGAAATCGCCGACCAGAAGGCGCTGGAGTTCTTCTCCGGTTACCTGATCGAAAAAGCGCTGTCGGTCGATAACGTGTTCGTGTTCCTGCTGATCTTTACCGCGTTCCAGGTGCCGCAGCAATACCAGCGTCGCGTCCTGATCTACGGTGTGCTCGGTGCGATCATCATGCGTGCTGTCATGATCAGCGCCGGTGCCTGGGTCGTGAGCGAATTCAGCTGGGTGCTGTACCTGTTCGGCGCGTTCCTGTTGTTCACGGGTATCCGCATGCTGGTGGCCGTCGATGAAGAACCGGACGTGGTCAACAACCCGATCCTCAAGTTCGCCCGCAAGCACCTGAAAGTGTCCGAAGGCGACCACGGCGAGAAGTTCTTCGTCAGGATCAATGGCGTGCGCTTTGTCACCCCGCTGTTTCTGGTGCTGATCCTGATCGAAGTGACCGACCTGGTGTTCGCAGTCGACTCGATCCCGGCGATTTTCGCGATCACGACCGATCCGTTCATCGTGTTCACGTCGAACATGTTCGCGATCCTGGGTCTGCGTGCGCTGTACTTCCTGCTGGTGGACGTGGCTGACCGCTTCCACCTGCTCAAGTATGGCCTGGCGATGGTCCTGACCTTCATCGGTGTCAAGATGCTGATCATGCCGTGGTATCACGTGCCGGTGCAGGCTTCGCTGACCGTCGTGGCCGTGCTGATCGCCGGTAGCTGTATCGCCAGCCTGTTCATCACGCAGAAGGACAGCAGCAAGTAAGCCGAGCCAAAAGCCCGTCGTTCCCGCGCAGGCGGGAACCCAAGTTTTCATGCGCTGGCCACAAATTCCATAGTGGCCAGCGACATACTTGGCTTCCCGTCTTCACGGGAACGACGGGCGCGTTACGTGGTGGCTTACCGTGCCGCGAGTGGCGCCGTTGTCATTGGCGGCATTGGTGTATCGTCCGGCGCCTTGCCCACCCGCTCGTATTCCGCAATCACTTGCGCGCCCAGCAGCAACAGGGTCGCAGCGATCTCGAGCGAGAACATGACGACGATCGCCGTCGTCATCGAGCCATACACCAGGTTCACCTGCGACAGTGTCGAGAAATACCAGACCAGGATATGGCGCGCCGCTTCCCACAGCAGCGCCGCGGTCACGCCGCCGATCGCCGCGTGCCACAGCGAGAGCCGGCCCACCGGCATCACGAGATAAATCGACGTGAGCACGAGGATCTCACCGATCAGTCCCAGCAGATACAGCAGTGCGCCCGATACGCCGTTGAGCGACCAGTGATAATTGAACAGCCACACGCTTTCGCGCCCCATCACCTGCAAGGCGCCTGCCACGAGCGTGACGACCATGATCCCGAAACCGAGCGCCAGGATGTAGCAGTACGGCAGCACGGCCGAGACCAGGTAATGGCGGCGCCGAATCGCCACGCGGTGCACGAAGATCACGCTCATCGCGTTTTCCAGCACCGTGAAGGCGAGCGAGCTGAAGAACAGCATCGTCACCACCAGCACCCAGGTGATCAGTTGGCGATCATCGAGAAAATGCGCGACCTCGGCCACGATCGGCGCCGACTGCCCCGGCATCAACAGTTGCAGATAGCGGCTGAGCGTTTCGAGCAACTCGGTCGGGTCGATGAAGTGCGACAGCACCACCATCACCAGCATCAGGAACGGCACGATCGACAGCAGCGCGTAATAGGCCACGGCGCCGGCCAGCAGCAAGCCCTGGTTGGCGCGGAATCCCTTGATGACTTGCAGCGTGAACCTGAGCGGATGGGAAAGAATATAGACATTGGCGCGCTGGTCTTTCAGGCGCGCGCGCCAGTCACGCCGACGGCTCATCGGGCGAGGCGAATGCCGGTAAATTGCCAGCGTGCGCCTGTCGGGAAGAAGTTGCGATAGCTGGGCCGCGCGTGGCCGCCAGGGGTGGCGCAGGACGAGCCGCGTAAGACATACTGGTTGATCATGAACTTGCCGTTGTATTCGCCGATGGCGCCCGGCGCGGGTGCGTAGCCGGGATACGGTGCGTAGCTACTGCTGGTCCATTGCCAGCAAGCGCCGAACATCTGTTGCAGGCCGGCGCCGCTGGCGGCGTCGGGGTGATGGGCCGGGCCGCAACCCAGGCACGCCTGACGCGCCGCGAATTCCCATTCGAACTCGGTTGGCAGGCGCGCGCCCGACCAGCGCGCGAACGCGTCGGCCTCGTACAGCGACAGGTGCGTAACCGGCCGCTCGGCGTCCATTGGCTGCAGGCCGTGCAGCGTGAACTCGTGCCAGCCATCGGCCTGCTCGACCCAATACAGCGGATGGGCGATTTCGCCCGTGCTCACGCGGTCCCAGCCCTCGGCCAGCCACAGCGCCGGATCGCGGTAACCGCCGGCCTCGATGAAGGCGCGGTATTCGCCATTGGTGACCAGGCGCGACGCCAGCGCGAACGGCGCCACATAGGTGCGGTGGCGCGGCAATTCATTGTCGAAACAAAAGCCGTTGCCGCCGTAGCCGACTTCGGCCAGGCCGCCCTCGAAATCGAGCCAGGCCAGCGGTTCGGCCGGCCCGGCGGGCGGCATCGCATCGGTGGCATAGGCCGGATACAGGGGACTTTGCGCCAGCAGGTGCTTGACGTCGGTGAGCATCAGCTCCTGGTGCTGCTGCTCGTGCTGCAGGCCCAGTTCGATCAGCGCGGCCAGCGGCGCGTCGATGCCGCGCGCGAGCAGGTCGGCAATGCGGCGGTCGACGTCGGCGCGGTAATCCTTGACGACCGAGAGCGCCGGGCGCGTGAGCAAGCCGCGCTGGGCGCGTGGATGCTTGTTGCCGACGCCGTTGTAGTACGAATTGAAAATGACCCGGAACGCCGGGTGAAACGGCGCGAAGTCGGCTTCGCGAGCCTCGAGAATGAATGTTTCAAAGAACCACGTCGTGTGCGCCAGGTGCCATTTGATGGGGCTCGCGTCCGGCATCGACTGCGCGCAGCAGTCTTCGTCGGACAAGCCCTCGGCCAACTGCAGCGAGCGTGAACGTACCTGCGCGAAAGCGCGTGGCAGGCTGTCGTCGCGCATCATGTTCATGACGCAATCGCCTGTGCGTGAATCACGGCGAACCAGCGCTGCGGATCGGTCCAGACGCGCGTGGCCTCGAAGCCAGAGCGTTCGAGCAGCTTGATGGCATCGGCCTGCTGGTATTTGTAGCTGTTTTCGGTATGGATGCGCTCGCCGGCCTCGAAGCGGCGTTCACCGCCGCGCCAGCGCACGGTCTGCGCCGTGCGCGCTTCCAGGTGCATCTCGATGCGGCCCATCGCCGCGTTATAGGCGCCGCGGTGCTGCCAACCCTTGATGTCGAAGTCGCCGTCGATCAGGCGGTTCACGTGGCGCAGCAGGTTCAGGTTGAAGGCCGCAGTAACGCCCAGCGCGTCGTCATAGGCCGCGTCCAGCGTGGCGTGGTCCTTGGCCAGGTCGATGCCGATGAGGATGCCGCCATCGTCGCCGCACTGGGCGCGCAGGCGCGTGAGAAAACCCTGCGCTTCGTCGGGCGTGAAATTGCCGATCGACGAACCCGGATAAAAGAACAGGCGCCGCCCGGCGTTCACTTGCGGCGGCAGCACGAACTGGCTCGAGAAATCCATGCCCAGCGCTTCCATCGCGATGTGCGGGAAACGCTGGCGCAGGCGCGTCAAGGCGTCCTGCACGAAGTCGGTGGAGATGTCGATTGCCACGTATTGCGCTGGCTGCAATAGCGGAAACAGGGCCGCGGCCTTGGCGCAGTTGCCGGCGCCCAGGTCGACCAGGGTGGCCCCCAGGCCAGCCGAACGGGCGATTTCGGCGCCATAGCGACTGAAAATCGACGCTTCGGTGCGCGTCGGGTAATACTCGGGCAACTCGCAGATCGCTTCGAACAGTTTCGAACCGAGTGCGTCGTACAGGAATTTGGGCGAGATCCAGGCGCCTGGCGCTTGCAGGCCGGCGTGCAGTTCGCCGGCTTCGTGGGCACTGTGGCCGTGCGCGGCGACGTCTTCGGATGTACAGGAAGTCAGCATAGGTTTATCATTCGTGCCGCCACGACGCACCATGCGAGATGGCCTGTGAGTGTTACGCGTTACTCAAGCTGGTTACTGAAGCTGGTTACTGAA
>Ga0265797_10001174_pt1 | contig 46709 bp, 29 predicted proteins | sample P2T30metagenome_FD_192433 | JGI IMG/M metagenome (GOLD analysis project Ga0265797, IMG submission 192433) | Plant litter microbial communities from East Loma Ridge, Irvine, California - P2 T30 | ecosystem: Environmental > Terrestrial > Plant litter > Unclassified | place: USA: California...
GTCTTTCTCGTCTTCGCCTGTGGAGTCTTCTACGCAACCCAAGAAACTCCATCTCCAGGCCCGCACGAATTGCTCGGAACGATCATGTCACTTGTATAAAGGTACCTAACATGCAGGGAAGGCTCAAATTTTCTAGCCTGCCTCAACCCGTTTCAAACGGATGATGCCGTGGATACTTCTGGCCTGCATTCTCGATCCGATCTGAAGGCGAGAGGCTTGAGAAATAGGAGGGCTGCCATCCTGATTTTCTGGTCTCGCAACGAATTTGCTAATTTGTGGCCCTATAAGAACCCTGATACCTTGCATTTCGGTAAAAGCGTTAGGATCGACCGTACAGGTCGCGTAATCTACTCAGATTGGCGATGCTTGTGCTCTTTGCTCGCACGGATCACCGGAGCTTCTGGCCACGAGTGTCTTGTTTCACGCAACTAATTATTGCAATCAAACGTTTAGAAAGTCGACCAAGCCAGCACTTTCATATCCTGGCTTGAAGAGCATGCCATCGAAGGATAATTTTTGTGCTAGGTAATAACATCAGTAATGATTGCTGACGTGGCAGGAGCAATGGTGTAAATCTGGGCCGCGAACGACTGATCCAAGGTCTTCATGGCTCCGCTGTCCTTTGTATGGATGCTCGTAGGCGTCCCAAACCTGCTGATGCTGCAGCTTCCCGACAGCCAGGTTTCACTGCTTGCAGATGTGTGCCATGTGCCTCAGGCTACACGACACCAACAAGTGCTCAAACATCATCAGAATCACGCATGAGGTTCGCACGTTTTACCGATCGCGGCGAAGCCTGCGAAGCCTGCGAGAGTTGTGAAAAAGCCCTCGCTTCCTGGCACTGGCGTTACCATGGAAATTACAACCCGGCCGCTTACAACACACGCACGAGGTTGACCTCGTGCAATTGAGCAAACAATGAACGTCTCAATTAGCATTAATCGACTTTGTTTGTTCTCGGACGAATCCGAAGCGCCTTACAGCGAGGGTGGTACGCCAACACCTCACCTGCCCGATTCGCTATTGTACCCGATCGACACCAGCATGAATGCTCGCCAGCTCGTAGACCGAATGGAATGTTCGGCACTACTGCGTTCAGCACGTTCTGGACAAGAGAGCTTTGGAGGATAGCAATCCAAAGTTTCAGATCAACACTTCCTTACTCCACAACCGAAGTTCTGGACTTCCGGCGGTCTTCGTGTCTCGGATTTCTCCACACTTCAACGGGCTGCTTTAGCAGCCACATTTTCTCCAGAGTGTGCCGTGAGTGCCTGGCAAACCTTGGTACGGCACAACTTTGCTCGCCCGTATGACATGCGGAAACCCTTGCATGATCTTTGTACAACAGAGTGCCAATCGCCACGTAATCCAACGAAGGCTCATACAGTATCGCCAATGACGGCCACTGACCAGGCGAGCCCCGACGACAAACATCGACTGATTTCAAGACCTACAGCTCGTCACGAGCGCCCCAGATGGTAGGCCTTCCAGCTTTTCTGGATCCCATCAATGAACCGGTATTCGTTCGCCCATGGTTTGTACCTTCAAGCTTCCAGACACATGGGCAGCTTCAGGACTACACGCTCATGCTCATGCCGCGTCGAGTCCTGGAATTTGGGCGATGACCTATCACTTCCTCAAACCGCCCACAGGCGACTTTCACAGCTACCGCAACTCTGTATGGCATACATTGGCCGGCTTGCGTAAAATAACGATGAGCTCAGCTGCCTGTAGCCCAGGCGGAGGCAGCCACACACTTTGATGAACAGCTCACAGCTCACAGCTCACAGCTCTTACAGTCGCCCGGCTTCCGCCCGAATCAAGACATGGTTCTCATCAAATATACACCTGATCTCAGTACCCATTGATAGTTTGTGGTATCTCGATGGACGAAGAATACCTACCTGCCGGATACAAGAGGTAGACGCCTCGTTACTCTTGAAGCTACAGCTACTCTGTTGACACAGTTGAGGATGGAGATCGAGGTCGAGGTCAAGATGTGATATGCGATCGCAAGCGTCCTTGGTCCGTCCCCTATGACACCCCCTCATCTGTCAGACAAAACGGATCTGAAACTGTCAGACGGCAATCGGACGGGAGATCGCATACTACTAGGAAGTGAAGCTTGAGTAGGTTAGTGGTTAGTAGGACTCTTTTTTGAGGGGGAGACCCCCTTCATCCCCCTTGTTTGCTATATAGAGGCTCTACAGTAGATCGCCCGCACGGTAGAATACCGCCTAAGGAGCGCTCCGCAGAATGCCTAGAGAGCTCCGCTCAATCAGTGTCTGAGGTTACCGAGAACACCATCAAGTCATGTGACCTGTAGGTCACCTGACAAGTCACCTGACATCGTAATTTGGATGGACCAATGATAAGGGGGCTTGGCAGACCCTGTAAATCTGAGGGTTATAGTAGTATAGTCCTCGTACCTCAGACAATCATCATGTGATCCTGACACGTGATCAGCAACGCCCGATATGCCGATAGCGCGGGCGCTTAGATGCACGACTAGGCACTATAGGGCAGCCTGGGTTTGCCTGGGATTCCTGGCGCTTACACTGCAGCCTTGATTGTCTCAACATGATGTCGCCCTTGAAAAGCTCTACTTTGGGACTTGTCACCATTGGACCTCGAAGATGTCCATTCCTAATTTACACTGAAGGCCTACTACAACTGCAACGACTGCTTCGCCTACGATGTCTCGAGGCTACATACCACCGCGGCGGTTACGGAGCTTTTGGATCATCAAGGATGTTCCGCTTTGCATAGCAGCACTATCTTCGCTACCTAGCGACCCTCTCTAAATCGTACATGCAATAAATGTGCTGCAGCTGTGGCGACTGTAAGCGCTTGCGTAGATATACTGATTGGTGCATTAGGATCAAGTCTCTAAGAAAAGACTTTGAGAACATGACAACACAAGGCTGGTGTTCTTAGCGCTACATGCCTCGCAGGCCCTTGGTTGTTATATGTAGCCCGCACCGCACGCACGCTCAATGCACGAAAGGATACAACCCTCCCAACTTCAGACGCTTCTGCAAATCTCTGGTATCGGCTTGCACTACTGCCGCTCTAGCTTGAGCGCTGTGATTTTCCACTGAGAAACTGGACTGTCTCGGATAATACGATGACCTTACGACCGGCCAATGCTGGGGTACACTGGCAAGCACCAGTGATCATAATTCTGTCATACGCAGCCAGTTTAGCTTTCGCGATTGGGCATCATGTATTCTATACATCCCTGGACCAGTTGCCCGTCGACGAGAACATATTCAACCAGCAAACCAACATCGCTATCGGCACCGCTTTTGCTTTTCTCTTTCGCGCGAATTTGGTCCTAGCGACCTGTACAGCCTATTGGCAAGTCTTTTGGGCAACAGCACTTCGGAACACCCTTACCATATCCAGCATGGATGCCCTAGCTGGCGTGTTAGGCTCTCTGTTGGATTTTGCCAGCGTCAAGACTTTCTTCCGCAATCCTGGACTCGCGGTACTAGCTCTCCTGGCATGGACAGTACCCTTTGCGTCTCTATTGCCTCCTGCCACTCTATCCGTTCTACCGTCAGCGACGACGAACAACACATATATTCCCGTCCCTGTACCATACTTTGACGACGTCACCATGGCCGCCATTAATTACAACGCCGTAGCAGGTGATAAATTCAGTGGCCTCGACAGTGGCCTCGAGTCGTCCATGGTGGAATTATACATGAAGCCTACACTACAGCTCTCACGTCTGGCTACCACAACCGCATATCGAGGTGCCATCCCTGATCACCGAACGTCACATCCAAATTCGACATACTCACTGGACTTCCAAGCACCGGCTCTACAATGCCAGCCGATAGCTGTAGAAGTGTTGTGGGGGTTCAACGGAGCTGCAGGCTGCAACTTCACGAGAACTGGCGCAAGTCCAGGGAGAAACTGTACGCAAAATGTTCCATACGTTGCTTGGGTACCTGAAAGGTTGTCTCTAGTTCCTTTCGGCAATGGTACTGTCAAGGGCGGGCTGCTACCTCTGGATACGGCGTTGGAAGTCTTAGAACCAACAGTGGACTACAGCAAAACTTACCTGGGCAACTATGAGGATGGTCCTTCGAGCTTGTTTATTGCGACGAGGAACGATCCAAGACCTGATTTTCCAAGCTGGAACGTCTTGAATTGCTCTTTGTTCAATGCATCCTACACGGTCCACGAGTCGTCTGATTCGAACAGTCGGAGCCTATCTCGCATCTCGGAAGTTCGTTTGCTCAACTCCATACCCTTCACGACGCAGACGTCTCACAAATTCAGTGAACCACGTTCTACCTTGGACGCGACCATCTTCAGTTACCACGCGATCATGGAATCTTTCAATAGGCTACTAGTAGGATCGATGGTAAGTACTAGTGGCGTCCAATCTCAATCTCACTACTGGAACGGACCCGGCATGAGGTCACAGAATCCGAATGTGATGAGCACCCTGTTAGCCTTCAGCAACGAGCTCGTACGGTTTCTGGGTGACATCAGAACCAATGGGCTCGACCCACTCCCACAAGACCCTCTGCGGTCGATAGTCCAGGAAACCGAGACGACGCTGATCTCCTTGCCGAAAGAGGCGCTGGAGTCGCCATCTTACAACCAGTCCCTCGCCTCAGGCATCGAGCAACTCTTCCAAAATCTGACTTTGTCCCTCTTCAGCGACGCCCGTTTCCTTAGAGACTCGGAAAGCCCAGTCAACATCACCGTCTCGTACACCCGCAACGTCTACTCCTACAGCCAACGCAACCTGCTCATCTCCTACGGCGCCGCCCTCAGTCTCACCCTACTCGCCAGCTTAGCCGGCTGCATCGCGATCTTCTTCAACCGCGCTTCTTACACGAACAAATTCTCGACCATCATGCGCACGACTGCGGGCTTCGAAGAGCTAGTGCACATTAAAGACCGTACAGGCGCAGATCCTTTGCCGAAGTACATCGCCAAAGCGCGCATCGATCTTGGTCGTCGCGAGGGGGCTGCGGAGGGGATGCGAGGTTCACCTGAGGTGATGGAAGAGAGAAGTGCTATGATGAACCCAGGGAGACGGAGACCGAAGACGCCAGAGATCATCAGCCAAAGGAGTGTTTCGCCTATCACGTAGTGTATGGAGTAGCTCTCACGGGACAGACAGACTTGGACAGGTTCCGGAGACGTTGGCAGCAGCCTGTCCCGATTTGATTTGTCCCTTGAGAGACTTGTTACCTGCAAGCTGGACTTTATTGCTCTTCGTCGGGTGTGTTGTGTTCTCATAGCCGCGTCAGGTGCGACCGAGACAATGTCTGGCTCCGCCATCGTTATCATCCGCTACCAAGGGTACCGACAAGCGGATATCATCGTGCTCAACTGTCCCCTTGTCTGCTCATCCGGGAAACCATACTGCCTCCCAAACCTGCACTTGCGAATATCGCAATATACTGCCATAGACTCATGGCCGACAGAGTGCCGCGTGACACTTCTACGATCTTCAAGACAAGTCCGAGGCAAAGTACTTTGAGAGTGAATGAATGGAGCAAGGTTCTGCGAACTAAGCTGGGACTTGAGGGTATGTTGGAGACGGGAGTTTCAGTGCTGACTGGCAAGGATTTGTCAGTTGGACTGACAACATCTTTGCAGGTGGATCAGATGCGAGTAACTTATTGATGTCTGATCCCTTATTCTCTCAAAGCCTTGGAGTACATTGACTTACATTTGGAGTTTTGGGCAGCTTTGTCCCCGTGGATTTGTCGTCTTTCAACGTCGTCGAGGAATGGTGCAGACGGTGATTCGGCGCTGGTAGACGGGCTCGACGTTGACATCCTTCGTCCTGTGCCACTCTGTGTAGAAAATGCCTCACTACACTATGAAGTATTCCAAAAAGCACGGGGTATATAAGTCTATTCCCTGAATCGATTGTACTTGAAAAAACGACAACTATGAGTGTAAACAAAGTGTTGCATCACGAAATCCAAAGTGAACACCTCCATCCAATCGCGCCAATCTCTTTCCCCAGCTCGGCGCCCTCGCCTAGAAGTCGCTCGGCTCACGCTTGCCGCGCGCCACATCTTACATTACGCAATTGGGAGGCCCCCTTACAGCCTTGCGACTAGCACGAGGTTGCTATCGCAGAACATGGCCAGAGGTGACAATACACATCCTCTCTTCTCTCTACGACGAAAGTCGAATGTCATATTCATGTCTTTCGTAAATATCACTTGAAAGTACTTCCGGAAATACAGTAGCACTCAGCCAGCACTGCGAGACGACAAAGCCGACAGCCTTTCTTTGCCCGTGTCGCGAGAAGGCTCACTAAAGACGAGCTCAGCTCAGCTTACCACGGCCGTCGCGATCGATCAGTAAATCGCTCTACCGATAAAGCGCAAAGAAAAGACAGGATGGGCGCTTTCACAGAAGTCGCAAAGGCAAGTTCGGACGATCTCTACTACCTACTACCTGTTCTTCACAAAACAATCCCCACCCCAAATCACGACAACGTAATTACTGTTCCTACCCAGTATCTTAGGTAGTATCCCAGTATCCCAAACTAATTCAATTCTCGCAACCTAGATCCTCGTCATCCCCGCCCTAACAGCCTCCGCCCTCTACCTCCTGCTCGCCTACATCATCCTCCCCCTACTCCGCAAGCACCGCGCGCGCTACAACCAATACCTCCCTCTTGAAACCATCTCCTCAACCTCAACCACTCTGCGCGACCGGTTCTCAAATTTCCTCACACGGCTCGCGCGGCCTCCGGGCCGAGTTGTTGACGGCGGTGGCTGGGAGAATGGCGAGGGCGATTTCGAGGCTTTCGGCGATGAAGAGGGCGAGAGTATGGTAGGGTTCGATTTCCGGAGACAGGAGAGGGAGGTTAGGGGCGGGAGGGTTGAGAGCTTGTGGAGTGATAGGCGGTTGAGTCGAGAGTTGGAGGAAGGGTTTCGCGACAGTGAGGATGACAGTGAAAACGGGGAGGAGGCTAGGAGGGGGAGATTGTGAGGTTGTTAGATATTGGATATTAGCATTACTCACTTGCCCTGAGATATTCAAATACTCGCTCCTGTGTTGCTTTCTTGTTATGCCAAGGTGTTGTACATGAATTTTGGCAGATGGACTTTAGACTTTCTGGTGATCTTTCGCTGTGCTGTAATGCACGGTATCAAAGCTCACAGAAGATGATCGCTGGTGGTACGATGCATCACTAGATGTTTTATCAATGCCAGCGACTGGAACACGGAGTCTTCCAAGCCTTCGTTGCAGCAAGCTGTCTTTCCATGCCAGTGCCTGGTAACGCGGTGAGAGCTGAGCCGCCAACGCTTGTGCGCTTTGCATACAGCTCAGCGGCAGGTTGCCAGCAACTTTGGGCATATCGGCATACAGCTGCGCCTAAGCGAGCGCCAATTCCTTCCAGACAGCTCTATCTTTGAGCTGTCAAAGCGCATGATGGAGGTGATGGTGGTGTTGGTAGCAAGCCTTGTAGAAGCAATAGTATGGTGTAATTCTGTGTCAAGAGTGACAGATGGATTGCGTTCTACCAAACCCATCATGATGATGCACGAGAAAAGAATTAATAGGACGACCAGAACCGGTGGAGTCATCAATGGCCGGACCTGGCCGGTGGGTTCCATGCCACCCTGCAGGACCACGATTTGGCAGACGATGAGCTGGCATGTGTAAGGCAAGTCCTGAGCGAGTGAAGATCGTGCAAGTCAGCGAATCGTGTCTCGAAAGTGCTCGAAGACATGACCTCAGCCTGGAAAAATGATGGCCCACAATAAATCGTTGCGCATAGTTGCCCCCCACATGTAAAATCTCAGGCTACGTCATTGGTATGGAAGAGTGAAGTGATGGAAGCGTCGATTGACGATGGCAAAGTGAGAGGTCAGAACGACTCAACAGGTGATATTTCTCACCAATTAGGAAGTGAAGTGAGGTTAGCAATCTCCCAGCCTCTTCCACGTGATTCTGCGAGCCTGCCAGCGTTTGCTGGAAGGCTCTCGTTGCTGGGTGAAGGTGTGGCTAGCGCGTAGAACGAGGTGGAATCCCGCAGAAGCCCCAGCAAATTCTGGCCGCTTGCTCATTCATAAGACCTGCCTGCACCACAACCTCCAACTTTCCTACCACTTACTTTCACACACACACACACTCACAACCACTCCTCCTCCTCTTTGAGATACCCCCCAATTACGCTCCAAACTCTTGATTGAGTCTTTGTTACGAACCGCTTAACGACAACCCTCTCACACATCTCACACACATCACAACCATGGCTCCCGCTATCGGAATCGATCTTGGTACTACCTACTCTTGCGTGGGTATCTACCGCGATGACCGCATTGAGATTATCGCCAACGACCAGGGTAACCGCACCACTCCCTCGTTTGTTGCCTTCACCGACACCGAGCGCCTCATCGGTGACTCGGCCAAGAACCAGGTCGCCATGAACCCCCACAACACCGTCTTCGACGCCAAGCGCCTCATCGGCCGCAAGTTCAACGACGCTGAGGTCCAGGCCGACATGAAGCACTTCCCCTTCAAGGTCATCGAGAAGGCCGGCAAGCCCGTCACCCAGGTCGAGTTCAAGGGTGAGACCAAGGACTTCACCCCCGAGGAGATCTCCTCCATGATCCTCACCAAGATGCGCGAGACCGCCGAGTCCTACCTCGGTGGCACCGTTAACAACGCTGTTATCACCGTTCCCGCATACTTCAACGACTCTCAGCGCCAGGCCACCAAGGACGCCGGTCTGATTGCTGGCCTCAACGTTCTCCGTATCATCAACGAGCCCACTGCCGCCGCCATTGCCTACGGTCTTGACAAGAAGCAGGAGGGTGAGAAGAACGTTCTTATTTTCGACCTTGGTGGTGGCACCTTTGATGTGTCTCTTCTCACCATTGAGGAGGGTATCTTCGAGGTCAAGTCCACTGCTGGTGACACTCACCTTGGTGGTGAGGACTTCGACAACCGTCTCGTCAACCACTTCAGCAATGAGTTCAAGCGCAAGCACAAGAAGGACCTCAGCGCCAACGCTCGTGCCCTCCGTCGTCTCCGCACCGCTTGCGAGCGCGCCAAGCGCACTCTCTCTTCCTCCGCCCAGACCTCCATTGAGATCGACTCTCTCTTCGAGGGTATCGACTTCTACACCTCCATTACCCGTGCCCGTTTCGAGGAACTCTGCCAGGACCTCTTCCGTGGCACCATGGAGCCCGTCGAGCGCACTCTCCGTGACGCCAAGATCGACAAGTCCTCCGTCCACGAGATCGTCCTCGTCGGTGGTTCCACTCGTATCCCCAAGGTCCAGAAGCTCGTCTCCGACTTCTTCAACGGCAAGGAGCCCTGCAAGTCCATCAACCCCGATGAGGCCGTCGCCTACGGTGCTGCCGTCCAGGCCGCTATCCTCTCCGGTGACACCTCTTCCAAGTCTACCAACGAGATCCTACTTCTCGACGTCGCGCCTCTCTCTCTCGGTATTGAGACCGCTGGTGGTGTCATGACTGCTCTCATTAAGCGCAACACCACCATCCCCACCAAGAAGTCCGAGACCTTCTCCACTTTCTCTGACAACCAGCCTGGTGTCCTCATCCAGGTCTTTGAAGGAGAACGTGCGAGAACTAAGGACAACAACCTCATGGGCAAGTTCGAGCTCTCCGGCATCCCGCCTGCGCCCCGTGGTGTTCCTCAGATCGAGGTTACCTTCGACCTTGACGCCAACGGAATCATGAACGTCTCCGCCCTCGAGAAGGGCACTGGCAAGACCAACAAGATTGTCATCACCAACGACAAGGGCCGCCTTTCCAAGGAGGAGATTGAGCGCATGCTTGCTGACGCCGAGAAGTACAAGGAGGAGGATGAGGCTGAGGCTGGCCGCATCCAGGCCAAGAACGGCCTCGAGTCTTACGCCTACTCCCTCAAGAACACCGTCTCCGACCCCAAGGTTGAGGAGAAGCTGTCCGCTGAGGACAAGGAGACCCTCACCGGCGCCATCGACAAGACTGTCGCCTGGATCGACGAGAACCAGACCGCCACCAAGGAGGAGTACGAGGCTCAACAGAAGGAGCTCGAGGGTGTTGCCAACCCGGTCATGATGAAGATCTACGGTCAGGAGGGCGGTGCTCCCGGTGGCATGCCCGGCCAGGGTGCCGGTGCTCCCCCACCTGGTGCCGGCGATGACGGCCCCACCGTCGAGGAGGTCGACTAAGCGTCTCGCTCCTCCACGATACCCAACCTGCATCGGCAACATGGCGTTAACGATTAGAAGGTCTTTTGCTTTGTTTTCCTCAATGATGATACAACGACTTGGTGATGGACACAAAAAGCATCCCCCTGTAATGTAGCTTGCCTCCTTTTGAGGCTCTTTTCCAAATGATAATTTTTTGTCATAACTTCTGTTCCACTTCTCCTCTTCTCACCTTGACACCTGCGAACTTCACGACAACAACCGATTATACTTGACTCAGGTTGGGTTGTTCTTGACTATCATAGCTATATGCTTTACAAGGAAAAACTCCAACATCACAAATCTTGTGCCAAAAACAGCGTTCATCCGATGCATGCATCTATCTGTTGCACAGCGTCTGACATGGCGTCTCTCACTGGCGCCAGCATATATATTGACCCGCCAATGCCGCTGATACCACCATTTGCGAAGGCTTGACCCGGGGAGATAGTAGAATCGGCATCAATTTTCGTATTATGAAGCTAGTGTATGCAACATGCGATCCGAACAAGGCAGTCAAAAGGCGATAAGGCTTTCCGGCTCGACAAGAAATGCAAGTCATAAAAACAATTAGTAAGCCATGGTCGCCTTACGACGGTTGATCTCATTTGCAGATTTCACATGCGCGGCGGTAGGGGAATTGATTAGTGACTAGTTGTTCGATGCAAACGACGGACGGATGGTGCGAGACGTAGCCATATGTATATGCTCTCCCCCGAGAGATGGAGAAAAGCGTGCATCAAAACCAAAGTCATCTCCTTGATTGTGTAAATTTGAGTTGAGGCTTATTATGTCAGAGATGAGAGCGCAATGGCAGGTATAGTAATGGTAACAATCGAAACCCGACTCCAGAGGGAAGAGACCTGCCACCACAATACGGGAATCTTCGCCGCAATATCACAGGCGAGACAAAACATTCGCAAGACCTAAAACTCCGTCTGCAACACCTTCTTCATCTCAGCGCTCTCCTTCTCATACCCCTCGACCTTCTTCTGGCTCCCCTGGATCTTTCCCAGCAACCAGTAAATCCTCGACTTCAGCTCACCCGCCTGGCTCGGCAATCCACCAAGCAGCGTGAGCTCCTGCTCGTACTTGTCAATACTCTGGTTTTCGGCGCCAATCTGCACTTTCAGCACCGCCAAGTCCATCTTCGCCGCGAGCACGCGGTCTTTGACGAGCTCCTTGAACGCCGGGCCGTAGATGGGTTTGCCGGGCTTGATGCTGTGCGGGCGGCCGTTTTGCGATTGCACGCTGATGAGCTCGGCTTGCTCGAGGGCCGCGAGGGCCTTTTCGCCGTTGGTGGCGAAGGCGTCGCTTAGCAGGAGTTCGTTGTAGCGCAAGGGGGAGTCGGATTTGGCGAGGTTGCGCACGATTTGCCAGGCTTGTTGCACGGTCCATTGGCGCTCTTCGTTGCCGGGGGTGATGTGCATTTTCATAATTTCGGAGGCGGATTGCTCGATCATGGCTTTGACGGCGGTTGAGGGCGATTCGCCGCTATGGAGTCTGCGGGCGAGGAATTCGCTGGGGTAGTGTTAGTTATGGATGTGACGACTGTCAGGGAAATGCAACTAGAAACACTTACAGCTCTGTCAAGCGTCCGCCGAGTTGGCCGATCGCACCGTCTAGCTCACCGAGATCAGTCCTCTTTTGGCTTGCTGTTGGCTTTGCCGCGTCTTTTTCATCGCCTGCGTCGCTCTGGTCGTCTGAATCAACAAAGTCGATGTGGTTGATAACAAATCGTTTGGCCACTTCTGGGGAGCAATCGCCGAGGGAGATTTGGCGGAAGACACGGTCTGGAAGTGCTTTGCCCAGGTACTTGCTGTATGAGACGTCGGTGGTCAGGAAGATGACATGCGCGATGTTGGTGGTCGTCAACCGGGCTGCCCACTCTGCGATCCTTTCGTAAACCATGGCAGCACCCGGCTCGTTGCTCTTGTGGAGGAAGTTTTCGATGACCACGACAGGGCGTCGTTCGGGGTGGTTTTCTAGGTATTCGTCATCGCTCAGCTTAGCGTCTTTGTCGTTCTTAGTGCGTCCTTCTAGGGCGATGGCTTTGAGGGCGGAAGCCGTGTTGTTCCAGATCTTGCCCAGTTGGTTCTCGAGTGTCTCAGAGAATCCAGTCTTGACGCCAGCCGCTCCCTGGGCGGCTAGATCAACCAGCTGTGACATTGTTAGTATCATTTTCTCTGACATATCTTGAGGCTGCCGGAGTACTTACACCACTGATCGAGTTCATCCACGAGAAGACGGGCCAATAGCCGACTTGTCCGGCGGCAGCATTGATAGTCGCCGAGTCACCTCTCGCTTCCTGTATAGGCTTGCAGTCGAGAGTCAACACCTTATTCGCTTCACGCTTGTGCTTCAAAGCGTGGTCAAGAACCAGCTCTTTCTTGCCAGCACCTCTCGGTCCTTGCACAACAATGAAAGTGTCTGCTGTTTCCATGAGCCAAGCCTGAATCTGCTCGATCTGATCCTTCCGGTCGTCCCACACAACCTGCATACTGGCATCGCTGGGGTCGTTGTGCTGTCGAAGTGCTTTTACTTTGCTGATAAGGTCCTCTCCTTGCGACTTGAACCAGCGGAAGATCACGTTGTCCTCGAAGTGGAAAGCACGAGTGATGTGAGCCTTTATGGTCATAGTCCGCAGCGGATCAAAGACCGAGACTGTTATGCCGGCTACAAGTGCTGCAAGAGCCGGGATTACAAGCCTTGGGTGGTTGAAGATCCAGTCCTTGATCCAGCCGAAACGAGCTTTCTTCTCGTACGTCAGGCGGAAGACTGTACCAAGTTTGCCACCCCCTTGCGCTTCCGTGACAGTGTAGCCGTGAAGACAGTTCTTCGCCATGATAGCCTTGCGCTTTCGTCCGAAATCCAGATAGGCGTACCGAGGAATGACCTTGGATTCGGATGGCTGTGTGATGATGTCGACGAGCTTACCATAGGGTCTAAAGAATGAGTATAGCTGTTCCTGGCTGAGTTCTGCAGCCTCGGCGCCTGGCTGGGGTGGTAGGAATTCAACCTTCACGCGTTGAGATGGCAGGCGGAAGAGGTCTTCTATCCATGGCTTTCCGAGGACAAGCTGAGATTTGACACTAGCCAGAGGATCCCACCAAGGTCGGATCTTGTTTTCTTTGAGATATGTCCTGACGGCATCAGATACTGCTTCCGAGGTCGTGCCTTCATCATGTGAAAACTTGACAAATGCGCCACCCTCTTTGAGACGCGGCAGAACTTCGAGGACCTTGATGCCGGAGATTCCCTTGGCTTTTGCGGCATCGTCCAGCACTTGAACGGGATTGACGGCGGATATGGAGCTCGTTTTGTTGCGATCCAGAACCCTGGGAAATACTTTCTCAAGCGTCCAAGGGATGCGGAAGAGCCACTGCAGGTTTATGGGTAGGAGGTTGTTGAAGAAGAGAATGCTCTGTGTCGAAGAGGTTTGGATGTGACCGGTCTTGTTCTCGCCGGCCTCGGCTGATGAGTTCCATCGTTTCTTGATGATGCTGCCGTTGACGCCTCTAGGAGCAGTACCAGTGAGCTGGGCGGAGAGCGCGCCCAGGCGCTGCAGGGCTCGTTTCTGAGCCATCTAAGTAATATGTTTCTCACCTCAGGACCTCATGATGATGGAGAGATGTCTGATAACGACGGAGCACGAATCTGCACATGCACAGCAAGCTTGTTGAAGCTTGGAGATCCTCATGCTTGATATCCCGTTTACTTGGTCCACAAACGCTCATGACATCAGCGGCGCGAACGCGTCGAAAATCGTGCACGGATCATGTCTGTAGATCAGCTCCAACGCGACTTGGACGAAGGACCTGAACCTGGTGAACCATGACATCTCTCAGCAAAAATGGCGATCGCTTCAATCACTCTGGTGAGACCGTCGCCTGATGGAGGCATACCCAAAGAAAGCTTCGCTCTGCAGAGAACTTTGCCTCAGCAGATCGGTATCCCTGTCGGATACACAAAATCCCAGGCCAAAGACAGGACGAACGTTCGAAGTCAACAGTAACGTTGTGATCATAGGAGGTACGCAACACGAAGACGCGAAATCAGACAATTGCGAAACATCGCCCAAGTACGCACCGGGAATCAAAATGAGAGTAGGAACAGGTATGAAGACGTCTGACCGTCTGACCGTCTGACCTCGCCCGGCTCAGAGCCATATGTGAGAAACGTCCCCTCTGAACCCTCAACTTGGTCGAGATACGGTATCGAAGGCTTTGAATATTAATACTTCGCGACTTATTCTCACTGTGTTAAAGACTTTACTTACAATGTCTCTTGAAGAGCACATTAATCGGAACAAGATACCACCAGCTTCGAGCAGATCTGTCCCCGTATATCTGCTCCCCGTGAGCAGGTGAGGGGCAACGATCGACCATCAAGGTCCCCGCCCGCTATACCATTATTAATCTTTAGTTATCATCGCACCACCAACACGACCCTTGCAGCCGACGTCATACCCTAGCAAGAAACAGCTAAAAGAACGCGCATGTCGAAAGCATCGTCCCTTCATCTGACCACTACACACATCTACCACACACCACCTTCATACCACAATGGCCCCCAACACAACTCTCATCTTCGGCGGCAGTGGCAAAGTCGCCCGCCACATCACCCGCCTGCTAGCCCAGAAAGAAAAGCACACAGTCCACAGCATCATCCGCAAAGCCGAGCAAAGCGAATCCATTTCCGCGCTGGGAGCAACGCCCGTTGTCCAGAGCATCGAGGACTCTTCCGTCGAAGACATGGCAGCCACTATGAAATCCACCCAAGCGAGTAACATCATCTGGAGTGCCGGAGCGGGCGGCGGCAGCGCAGAGCGGACGCGCGCTGTGGACCGTGACGGCGCGATAAAGTGCATGGATGCTGCGGCGCAGGCTGGCGTCAAGCGCTTTGTGCTCGTCTCTGCTGTTGATGTGCGGGATCGGGAGAGTAAGCCTGAGCCCGAGTGGTATGATGATGGGGACCGGGAGCGCAGCAATGGCATGTGGACTGCTATTGGGCCTTACATGGAAGCCAAGCTTGCTGCGGACAAGGCTTTAGTGACGGGGAATGGACAGAGGAAGTTGGACTACACGATTGTGAGGCCTGGGCGTCTGAGTGAGGATGCTGGGACTGGGAAGGTGGTTGCTGGGAAGGTGCACTTGGCGGCGAGCATTCCAAGGGAGGATGTCGCGAGGGTGGTCATCGAATGCTTGAAGCAGCCGAAGACGGTGGGGTTGGCTTTCGATGTTGTTGGCGGTGATGTGTCGATTGAACAGGCTGTTGCTGGCGTAGCAGATGGTAAGGTTGATACCTTTGAGGGGAGATATTGAGTTGCTCGACGATGCTAGTACTATGATGTATGCTATGTCGTTTAATATGGATTTTGCTAGGTACCCATCATCCCATGTCGTTGTTGAGAAGTTTCTTGCATTTGTGTATGGGTCTCTTCGATCTTGGTGTATATGCGCAGACATACTCGACTGCGTTGGATGTGTGAACTCTGTTTTTAGATGAGAAGCCAAATTACCTTCCCGTAGATATCCGAAGATGTTGTTGTAACCCAACGGACGAACGACGGAGTATATTGGCATCAATATTATCAACTCTATTACAAGATATCCTAGACATCATGTTTCTGGTTACATAGAACAGCAAGATCTTGACTTCTTTGCATGTCCAACTCTCCACGAACATCCGGAAATGTTATTACGGCCGAACAAACGGACAAACGAGTGCCTAGTCGTCAATAATCTCAATCCAAACACAGTAGGCATTAGACAGCATGTCCCTTGCAACATGGTTCAGCCATATTCAATGCAATCTTCACATTTTGTGTGGCCACCAACCCCAACCCTAACCCGAATCACTGAGCTCGTATATCGAAACGGATGAACGTGACCCACAGCAATACAAAACAGGAGCATGCTGCTCCGGTTTGCTGCGGTGACCTTGACTAGTGATCATGGATAACATGAAATCGACATGCCACTACTTGGCTAAATCGGGTGCATCCAGCAAGGGGTTGGCGAGCAAGATCCTGCAAATCCTGCACTTCCTAGAACCAACGCGATTCATCACACAGCCGTCGAGGGAGTCGAGACCTCAATCCACACCACACGCACCATCAAGTATCCTCGGCATCGTTTGGCAACCGCTGTTGACTTCTGTCAAGTTCTGTGACTGTCACCGCCACCACTCCAGGGCCGTGTTAAACAGACTATTGTTCGACTCGTCAAGCTAACCCAACGGCTTTGCGTTTGGAGCGTGGAGACAAGGGCTCGTTCAATGGGTAGTAAATGTCGTGATCTTCGCGAGGTGAGGGCTTCGTAACGCCTGCAGGTCGACGTCGCTTCCAAAGTCAATTGCTTCTGCTAATGCACAATCTGATACCAGTCACACTTCTTCCGAAGGGTTGATGGCAGCGTAGACGAACCTTGAACACCCCATGGGCGAGTGTGGCGACTTGTCCAGGGGCTCCTAGCATCCCCGGGCTCCATCATCCGGTGCGCTGACCTTGGACGAGACCGTGGGCTGTTGTCAAATCTCCTGATTTGGAAGCATAAGTGATGGCTGAAACATGATGAGCTAAATCCGGGTCCTGACTCCATCTTCACCTTTCCCAATTTTTCCCTTGCCAGTCTGTGCGCTAGCGGGCGATCCGTCCGTGCCGGCAGGATCTACAGAGATGCGCAACTTTTGGCGACTTCAGCCATTCGACGTGACTACGCTCGACACTGCAATATCATCGGAAATGGACACAAACACCACCAAATGGCATCGGATCTGTTCAGAAACTAACACAGATACCTTCGAACTTGAGTCGTCGCATCTTTCAGGTCGCTCAAGTCCTCCAAGTCCCTCAAGCATCCAGCAAACACCGCGTTCAATGTACGATTCATGACCACAGGGCTTTCCTAACAACAGGCGTCTCAAGTTCCAACGTCTGCGTGTGACAACACGCCGCTGCTCCAAGGTGTTCCTAGCACGAATCGTCGCGTATCCCAACAGGCCAGTGTCACAGACTCTCAGCATCGCAAGGCCTCCAGCCCTCCATGCAAACCTACACATATAAGGTGGGAAATCTCTCCATCAATCCCATCTCAAATCATCTCGTTCATCTCATTCATCTCTCGCATCTCCTACATCTTGCTTTGATAGCACCAGCTTTCCACTTTCGCTCTTACACACAACCAACAAACTCTCGTTATTTCATCAACTTAATTCACTTCAAACCCCCCTCTACCAATCAACCAACCAACAACCGTCAACATGGTCGCCTACGCATACACCATCACTGCTCTTGCCGCTCTCGCCGCTGCCGCCCCAACCTACCACGCTGCTGGCAGCAATGGTAACTCTGGAATCGCCCGCCGTACTTTCGGCCTCTTCAACGGCGGCGCAGGTCTTGGTGGCTCCGCTCACGGCGGTGTCTCTGGTAACGCCGGAGCTGGTGTTGCTGGCGCTGCGGGTGCGGGAGTCAACGGCCTTGCACGTTTGATGGCCGACCTTGGTGTTTCTGGCGGCGCGGGTGGTTCAGTCGGCGGTTCAGCTGGCGCGGGCGCTGGAGGATCAGTCGGAGGTTCAGCTGGAGCGGGCCTTGATGCATCTGCGAGCCTTGGTGCTTCTGCCGCAGCTGACCTGAAGGGCGAGCTCTCAGCCAAGGGTCAGGCCGCTTTGGCCGCAGCCCTCAAGGCATCCGGAAGCGCGGGTCTCGACGCTTCTGCGTGTGCCGATCTCTACGCGAAGCTTTCTACCAAGGATCAAGCCAAGCTTGCTGCTGCTATCGGCGGCAAGGCTGGCGCTGGAGCATCCGCAGCTCTCGCTGGTGGTCTTAGCGGCGATGCTGCCGCAGGCCTGAAGGGCCAACTTTCTGCATCTGGCAAGGCTGCATTGGCCGCCGCCTTGGGTGCATCCGGTAGCGCTGGACTTGATGTTGGCGCTGCTGGTGACCTCTACGGCAAGCTTTCTGGTAGCGACCAAGCCAAGCTTGCCGCTGCTATTGCCGGCAAGGTCGGAGCTGGCGTTGGAGGCGCTGCAGGAGCTGGACTTGACTTCTCCGCAGGTCTCTCCGCGGACGTCTGCGCTCAACTCAAGGGTGAGCTTTCCGCCAAGGGCAAGGCCGCTCTTGAGGCAGCTCTCAAGGCATCTGGCAGTGCGGGCTTGGACGCAAGTGCTGCTGGTGACTTCTACGGCAACCTGAGTAAGAAGGACCAAGCCAAGGTCGGCGCGGCTCTCGGTGCTTCCGTTGGAGGCTCTGTTGGAGGCTCTGTCGGTGGCGCTGCCAACGGTGCTGCTGGAATTGGCGGCGCAGCTGCTGGTGCAGTTGGTGCTGGTCTTGACTTCGGTGCGGGTCTCTCGGCCGGCCTTGCTGGTCAGCTCAAGGGTGAGCTCTCCGCCAAGGGCCAGGCTGCACTCGACGCTGCTCTGAAGGCTTCTGGCAGTGCTGGACTTGACGCCAGTGCTGCTGGTGACCTTTACGGCAAACTCAACGGCAAGGACCAGGCTGCTCTCGAAGCACTTATCGGTGGCAAGGCTGGAGCAAGCGGCTCAGTCGGTGGTTCCGCAGGTGTCGACTTCTCTGCTGGTCTCTCAGGAGATGCCGCTGCTGGTCTTAAGGGCCAACTCTCCGCCAAGGGCCAGGCTGCTCTCTCTGCTGCGCTCAAGGGCAGCGCCAACGGCTCTCTCGACGCTTCTGCCTGTGCCGACCTTTACGGCAAGCTCAGCAAGAAGGATCAGGCCAAGTTCGAAGGCGCCATTGGCGGTTCCGTCTCTGGTGCTGGATCTGGCAACGCTGACCTCGGACTCGGTGCGGGTGCAAAGATCGGCGCGGACTTGGCTGCTGGCCTTAAGGGCGAGCTCTCGGCCAAGGGTCAGGCTGCTCTCGATGCCGCTCTGAAGGCATCTGGCAACGGTGAAATCTCCGGTGGTGCTCTTGCTGGCCTTGCCGGTAAGCTCGGCGCTGGTGACAAGGGCGTTCTCGTCGACGCCGTCAAGGGCGGTGTTTCCGGCGGCGCTTCTGGCTCAGCTTCTGGCAAGGGCGGCGTTTCCGGCGGTGCTTCTGGCTCAGCTTCTGGCAAGGGCGGCGTTTCCGGTGGCGCTTCTGGCTCAGCTTCTGGCAACGGTGGTGTTTCCGGCGGTGCTTCTGGTTCTGCTTCCGGCTCAGGCAACGGTGATGCATCGGGCTCTGCTTCTGGCTCTGCTTCTGGCAAGGGCGGTGTTTCCGGCGGTGCTTCTGGTTCTGCTTCCGGCTCAGGCAAGGGTGATGTTTCTGGCGGTGCTTCCGGCTCTGCTTCTGGCTCTGCTTCCGGCTCGGGCAAGGGTGATGTTTCCGGCGGTGCTTCTGGCTCTGCTTCTGGCTCTGGCTCTGCTTCCGGCAAGGGTTCCGCCTCTGGCAGCTCTGAGGGTTCTGCCTCCGCTGGCGGCGACGACGCTGGTGACTACGAGACCAGCCCGGCTTCTGACAAGTCCAGCAACCCTCCCGCCACTACTTCTTCTGACTCATCTCCCTCCGACACCACCGCTGATGCCGGCTCTGGAAACGACGACGACGACTGCGATGACGAGACCGAGAAGGATGCCGCATCTGGCAGCCCCTCCAGCTACAAGGGCCCTTCCAGCTACTAGATTTCGACATCATCAGCATCAAAGCATTATCTGGGACGGAGAACAAAAAAAAGTAATTTGAGAAAGGCATACCCTCATTAGAATTCATCAGCCACAGTACGCGCCATCATAATAGGCCGGGGGTAATTACGAGATAGAACAAAAACGAGCAACAGTGCTGTGCACTGTTTTGATTTCATCCTGACTTTCCAATCTTTCCTACTGTAGTCGTGAATGATCAAAGCACTAAGACGAATGCTTGATTACATCTTGACTTTCCAATCTCTTCTTCTGTGATCGTGATTAATCAAAATACCAAGAAGAAGAATGCGCCGACTATTCTTGAGTGTTTTTATCGTTTGTCGCACAAGAAAGATGCCTTCCATACATGTACATGTATGCCTAACCCTACATGTACCCTCAACCCCGCGCCAGCATTCAGCCTGCCGATGTGACCGTTGGACCCACCTATCAGAACTCCGGACCGCATTGGGACACGGAATAATTACACCAGACTGATTACTTAGAGCTGAATAAATGATGCGACTCGGAGCAGCATTCATCTAGGTCTTCTTCTCAATGACCCGAAATCACTACACAATCATGGCGCAACCATCGAAGTCCCAGCCACTCACCTCCGGCTGGTCCTTCAAGCAAGCTGACACAGATGAATGGCTGTCTGTGGACCGAGTACCGACAAATGTCCATCTGGACCTCTTGAATCATGACAAGTATGGCTTGCCACCGAGATTACTGGGCTAGATGAATATACTGATACTCCACCAGGATCAAGGACCCCTTCCTTGGCTTCAACGAGCTCGACTGCGAGTGGGTCGGAAACAAATCTTGGACCTACAAAGTCAAGCTTCCTGAGACCGAGCAAGCAGTAAAAGGCACGAAGCATGTTCTAGCATTTGATGGACTCGACACCTACGCGACTGTCAAGCTCAATGGCAAGCCAATTCTGGAGAGCGACAACATGTTCATATACCACCGCATCGACATAACCGAGGAGCTGAAGGAGAGTAGCGGCAACGTGCTTGAAATCGACTTCAAGCCTGCGTTGGCTGAGGCTCAAAAGGTCAAGGATGCCCACCCCGAACATAAATGGGTTGGCTTCAATGGCGATATGGCTCGATTGGCGGCGCGGAAAGCCCAGTATCATTTGTGAGTCTTGCACCGATTTCGTGACGAGCTTCGCTAATGTTCCTAGTGGCTGGGACTGGGGTCCAATATTGACGACCTGTGGGCCTTGGAAAGAAGTCCGCCTGGAGAACTACCATGCTCGTGTTGACGATCTGCGCATCGACTATGCCGTCGACCAAAGCTTGACCAAAGTGAGCGGTAAAATCATTGCAACGATTGAAGGCAACCTTGGAGACAAGGTGAACTTCAGCGCAAGCCTCGACGGGAAGGAAGTCTTCAGAGGTTCAGCCGACCTTGATGATCAGCAAACATCACAGGTCGAGTTCCAGGTCAACGATCCAAAATTGTGGTATCCGCATGGGTACGGAAAACAGCCACTTTACACCGTCACAGCAACCCTTGCTCATCAGGAGAAAGACCTGCACTCAATCTCAAAAAGGACGGGGTTCCGACACACCGAACTCGTTCAAGAACCAGACTCAGTCGGCAAGACGTTCTATTTCCGCATAAACGGCGTCGATGTCTTTTGTGGAGGCTCAGACTGGATACCAGCGGATAGCTTCACGCCCAGAATTTCCGAGGATCGTTATCGGAAGTGGCTACAGATGATGGTCGACGGCTACCAGGTCATGATCCGCGTCTGGGGTGGTGGCATCTGGGAAGACGATGCCTTCTACGACATTTGCGACGAGCTGGGCGTAATGATCTGGCAAGACTTCATGTTCGGGTGTGGCAACTACCCTGCGTATCCCGAGATCCTCGAGTCCATACAGAAGGAATGCGTTTGCCAGACGAAGCGTCTAAGTCATCATCCCAGCATGACAATATATGCTGGCAACAACGAAGATTATCAGGTCCAGGAATCGTACCAGCTGACCTACGACTATGAAGACAAAGACCCTTCCAACTGGCTTAAGACTGACTTCCCAGCGCGTTACATCTACGAGAAACTCCTCCCCGACGTAGTCGCCGCCCACTCTCCTCACACCCCCTACCATCCGGGATCGCCCTGGGGCGATGGCCTTGTGTCTTCCAATCCCACCGTGGGCGATATGCACCAGTGGAACGTTTGGCACGGTACCCAGGTATTCGCGATCCATCTATAAGCGTAAGCTCCGAGCCATACTGATCAACATCGCAGGAAAAATACCAAATCTTCGACACGCTCGGCGGCCGCTTCAACAGCGAGTTCGGCATGGAAGCTTTCCCACACATCGACACAATCAAGCACTACGTGACAGACCCCTCGCAACTATACCCGCAGAGCCACATGATAGACTTCCACAACAAAGCCGACGGCCACGAGCGGAGGATCGCAACCTATCTCGTCGAGAACTTCCGCACCGAGACGGACTTGGAAAAGTTCATCCACCTGACGCAACTGAGCCAAGCCGAAGCTCTCATGTTCGGGTACCGCGGATGGAGACAGCAGTGGGGCCAGAAGAGGTTCTGTGGTGGAGCGCTGGTGTGGCAGCTGAATGACTGCTGGCCGGTGACTTCGTGGTCAATTGTGGACTATTTCCAGCGCAAGAAGCCGGCTTACTATGCCATGCGACGAGTGCTCGCGCCGATCGCTGTGGCTGTTAAGCGGGCACACCATGATTGGAGCGTGGTGCACGCTAGACCGGCGAAGACGAGTGATTACGAGATGTGGGTTGCGAGCGGCAAGACGGAGGAGGTCGTGGCTGACGTGGAGCTGCGGTATGTTTCCATCGCTACGGGCAAGGAGATCAAGCCTTCGGTCGTGAAGAAAGGGGTCAAGATTGTTCCGAACGGCACGACTGAGATCTTCAAGGGTACTATGGACAACGCGAAAGAGGAAGCGCATGTCCTCGCGGCGCGGATTTGGGTTGACGGAGAGATTGTTGCGCGAGACACAGACTGGCCGCAGCCGCTCAAATACCTCGATTTCGCGGACCGCGACGTCGAAGTGGCAGCGGAGGGAAGCACGATCAGAGTGAATGCTAAGAGGCCGACGAAGGGGCTGGTCTTTGAGGAGAGGCAGGGCATACTTGTGGACGACAGTGCTATAGATGTGGTGCCTGGCGACGAGCAGGTAATCAAGGTAAAAGGACTGGGAGCAAACGACAGGGCACTGAAGTGGACTTATTTGGGGAAACCATGAATGAGGTAGAACAGGATGCGAGTACATTGATTGTCTTATGTAAAGAGCCTTCTCTCCATGCCAGGGGTATAATGCGTTGAAAGTCAAGAAACCGATAGCGCCACGAGAAAGCTCATACTCACACCCTGGGCCTCTTTGCGGGCGGGGCTTCGTCATCCTCCGCATCCTCCTCCCCCTCCGCAGCAGCTGGGACGACCACCAGATGCGACCGGCTTCAGACCGTTGTCGTAGGCAAAACAGCCAGCCGCATCTTGAGGGGCGCTCGGCCATGGCACGTTGTGCCTCTTCCAGTCCTCGCTGCCCTCCACCAAGTCCTTGCACACGGTGGACTTGTTGTTGCAGCACAAGCCCTTCCAGAAAGCAATGTACCTCCTCCCGCAATGGTGGACCAAGACCGGCCCTTCGGTCACATTGGAGAAGATGCCGTGCACCCTCATCATGTGTTTGCGGAGGCTATGGCCTCCCTTCATCGTCTTGTCGCATCCGTAGCGACACTTGTAGAAGACGGGTGCCGCCTTCGGCTTCTTACCTGGGGGGCGGCCACGCCCTCGCTTGGCCGGTAGGGCCAGAGTTGCTGCCACCTCGGCATCTGCTGCCTCGGCCTGTGCGGCGGCCACCCGTGCTGCCTCCTTTGCCGTCCATTCCTCCATCCGATCAAACTACAAAGAAAATCAGCTTCTGGTGCGGTAGGTAGGTGCGTGAATGGAGATACTCACGCCGCCGGAGGGAATCTCGCCGACAACTTTCTCCGCTTCAGCCTCATTGCTGGAGCTGCTACCTTCGGTGGTAGCGAAAACGGTGGGCAGCGCCAAATTGAGAGCGGCTGCAGTCTGTGAGGGAGGTTAGCTTCTGATGCTGTAGGTGGTAGCTTGGATATGAGCACTTACGTTGTCGAGAGGGTCGACGTGCTCGTCCTCTAGTTCGGGCAATCGGAAGAAGCTTGCCATGTAATCCTCGTCTGAGAGGGCGGCGGCGGCGGTGGTGGTGGTGTTGCTATTAGCAACAAAAGGAAAGGGTTGACCGCAGTCAAGGGAGAAGATGTTTGAAGACATCGTGACTTGTGATGTTGTGTTTTGGGGCTTGAAAAGTCGACGATTGTCTGTGGAATGTGTTGTGGGAAGGAAGGGAACAGATTCTGAGGAGAGAAATCGCCCACTTTTGTGAAGAATACAGACGCACTTTCCAGCAATTAGGTTTTTGAAGATATGACTACGTTTCGGAGGACAGCATTGGGTCAGCGTGTGGTATAGACAGTGCAGATCGACTCGAAAAGATGCTTATACCATCGACCGCAGACATGATTCGTCCAGGGAAACATCCCGAGCTTCGACGGGAGCCGGGAGATGTGTATACCAGTAAACACACCTCGGCAGCGGGGAGATACTGCTGCCACTCATATCGCCAACGAGAGATCGTGACCCCCAGCCAAAGCCAAAATAAGAGGACGGTAAGCTCCCACCCACTAATGGCAGGTGCTTCTCATACCGACGTGGTCTTGAGAAGTGGCTACCATCAACCTTGGGCACTCGATTTCTCGTGCATATTGTCGAGAAACATTTCGGTAAGAAACCACTTCTGGAAGCCCACATACCCGATGGGATACTGCCATCAACCTCATGCAGATGTTGCTGCTGGCGTACCATTGAGAGCGTGGGTCGAAGAAGGTACGGGGCATTCGCGCTGGTTGAGACGCGTCCGAAGGAGCTCCTCGGTCTCAACAGCGGGTTCCAGCTTTAAGCTTTCTGATAGCGCCGACAATTCTTCTGTCGTATTACTGGAGCACTGTGGTGGCAATAGCCCATCGATAAGAATGTAGGTAGAATCAGGAATGCTGTTCTTGTGTAATCTTTCTAGTCCGTGTGCCTGTGTCGTCACTGTCTCGGGAGAAAATGTCCATGTTGTCCTCGGGGGATCACTGTCCTCAGTAGAGTGAAAAGCATCCGGAAAACGACAATACGACCGACAAAGTGATGAAATCTTAGTTGATTCATTCAATCAGAAAGCTATCGAGAAGGAACATGAGGTCGACACTAAGTTAATATTGTGAAACCTGAGACCTTGCGGTCCGATAAGGCGCGCACCGGCCACTAAGCTGCATTAGGCGAGTGCCTGAGATTATTTCTCGAAGTATAGCTGCTTTGCAACAAGTCAACGTCAAGATCACGGTAACGCTGAGACAACTGCCGACAGCGCCTTGCAACAAAGATCATGGCGGACAACACTACCGATGCAGTCCATACGACAACGCCTGCAATGGAGTCGAGCACCGCGACCGCAAACGAAACCGCGACAGGACAGAAGAGCCTCGTATCGATAACAGAGGCCGCCGCCGCAGCACAACAAGAGCAGGAGCGCGCTGTGGGAATCACCAAATACGTCTCGCCAGAAGCGCCCGGCTTCTCTTGTATTGTCAAGCAACGCTACACCGACTTCCTCGTCAACGAGATCCGCCCGACAGGCGAGGTTCTTCACCTAACCGAGCTCGTCGAGCCCGCTAAGAAGCTTTCAAGGGAACAGAAGCGTGCCAATGCTAATGCCAACACTGGAGCTGGAGCGGAAGTGAACGGCGAAGCTGGACGCAAGAGGCAGGCTGAAGATGGTCAAGGCGAGCAGCCCGCAGAAGGCGGCGCCAATAAGCGCCAGAAGGTCGAACCCCAAGCTGCGCCGTCTCAGGCAGACGTTGCTGCTGCAAAGAAGACAGCTGTTGAATCTGTCACAGAGGAAGACTGCAACACGCTGAACACAATCTTCGGAGAACCGACAAGCCAGAAAGTCATTAAGCTTTACGGCGACGTGGTCGCATTGCCTCACCGCAAGCCGCGCGATCACGATGCTGTCCAATCCGAGATCATTTCCGACAAGTCCAAACGAACACAAGCCCACATCGCCGTGCGCAAGATCTTCCAGTCGAAGCTCGAGACACTCACTATGCAGGATAAGCCAGGTACTATCAGCGTGCGTGCAGCGCCGAAGGGCAATGAAAGCAATGGACGACGCACGGATGGCACAGAAAACGGAGATGGCGCGAAGCAGAAAGGAAAGGTGATGTGGGATGATCTTGGAGGAGAACATCTGCATTTCACCCTGTACAAAGAAAACAAGGATACGATGGAAGTGCTGTTCTTCATGGCAACCCAACTCAAGACCAAGGTGTCGAACTTCCAGTTCGCTGGTACGAAAGACAGGCGAGGTGTTACTGTGCAGAAGATCTCGATCTGCAGGGTCAAGAAGGAGCAGATCATTGGCTTGACCAAATCCGCACGAGGCTGGAGAGTTGGCGGTTTCGAGTACAAGAAACATGGCCTGGAGCTTGGTGAGCTGCTCGGCAACGAATTCTTGCTGACCCTGCGTGATTGCCACGCCCCGAACGAGGAAGGACTGAGCCATGAACAACGATTCGAGGCCCTCCAGAAAGCAGTTTCCGAGGCAGCGAGGAACTTTGGAGAGAGTGGGTTCATCAACTACTACGGTCTGCAGCGTTTCGGCACTTTCAGCACAGGCACTCACACGACTGGTATGAAGATCCTGCAGGGCGATCTCGAAGGCGCAGTGAATGGCGTCCTGTCATATACGGACTCATCATTGCCCTCAAACCAGGACGCTTCTGTCGAATCCAAAATACCACAAGACGACATCGACCGCGCCGAGGCCATCCGCATCTGGAACGAGACCGGCAACAGCAGAAAAGCGATGGACATTCTCCCACGCAGATTCCAAGCCGAGACGTCCATGATCCAATACCTCGGCAAAAGGGGCAAAAACAAGGAGCTCGTGCAGAACAAAGATTGGCAGGGCGCTCTCGCAAGCATTCAAAGAAATCTGAGACTGATGTACGTGCATGCCTACCAGAGTATGATCTGGAACATGGTTGCCGGCAAGCGTAGAGAAATCTACGGCGACCAACCCGTCGAGGGTGATCTCGTCATCGTTGGCGAAAAAGACGAACCCATGGCGGAATCTGGCGAGCCTGAGGTCGACCAAGACGGTGAGCCCGTCATTCGTCCTTCTGGCGACGACTCTTCCGCACCTGAGGACCCTTACACTCGCGCCCGTCCTCTCAGCAAGGCTGAAGCCGAGAGCGGCAAGTTCAACATCTTTGATATCGTCTTGCCCCTGCCCGGCTGGGATGTTGAGTATCCTAAGAACAGCATCGGTAAGTTCTACGAAGAACTGATGGGCTCCGAGCTCGGTGGCGGGCTCGACCCGCACAAGATGCGTCGCAACTGGAAGGACGCATCGCTTTCAGGATCTTACCGACGAATGATGTCCAAGCCTGGAGGTCTGCAGGTCGAGGTCAAGACTTGCAGCGACGAAACTGAGCAGTTGGTCGAGACTGACGCCGAGAAGCTGCTGAAGCAGAACGGCCGGACGCAAGAGGACGGGGAGCAGAAGCCAGAGTCAAAGGGCGACAAACTTGCAGTTGTGCTCAAGATGCAGTTGGGAAGCAGCCAGTACGCTACAATGGCTCTGAGAGAGCTGACCAAGGGACGCGCATTGGCATATACCCCTGAATTCTCGGCTTCGAGGTGAGAATGTACGAATACATAACGATGAATAAATGTGCGATTTGTTGGCAATGTAATCAATGTCCAAGCCATGCAACTAATTATCCAAATCAACCCATAATGTCTACACGTGTCTAGCCCATCAACTGACCGAGATCTTCAGGCGGCCACCTCGTCTGCGCAAAACTCAGACATCGTTTGATACCCTGTAGCATCTTCCTCGTAACCTCATCAGACATAATATGGGCCGCATTCTCATTTTCGTTCAACTTCTCTCTCGCACTGCGCTCGTGGATACCAACCATAGTGACACCAATAGGCCACGCCGCTTTGCCGATACTCAAGCGCAGATACGCGTCGTTCGCGTGCACATATCGCTTCAACTGCGCGAGATGCACGACTTCCATCACGGCTTTGAGAATGTCGTCGTGGAGATCCTTAGGGTTCTCGAGTTTCTTGAACAGAGGGCGCAAGTTCTCGCGGGCGGAGATGAAGTTGTTCGCTGCTTGCTTGCCGGCGAAGGATTCTTTGACCTCTCGCGGGCGGCGGGCCAGTGCGTTCTGCCATTCTCGCAGCACGAGGTCGAAGTAGCTGGCGAGCTGGCGGTGGAGATATTTGCGTTCAGTTGCATCCGCAGGTAGAGCTGTAGGGATCTTCATCTCTTTCTCCTCGAGGAGCTCGAGAGATGTGGGTATAGGACCGTCACTAAGCTTTGGCGCAAGGGCCTTCTCGTTCAGTCTCCGCCATCTTCGCAGTCTTTGAACATGTGTCTCGCCGAACAAGATTCGAGGCTCGCCCATCTCCTTGAGCTTGCTCTGTAGTTCGTCGTCCGGAACATCCTCTTGCCCAGGCTCGAGACCAGCGTCCACGCTCTCGCTCTTCTCTTTGATCAGTTCTGGGAGTCCCAGACGCTTTCTCCTCGCCCGGTCTTCGGCTTCTTCTTCCTCTTCTCTGATCCGCTTGCTCTCTAATGCCAGCCTCGCTTTCTTCTCTTCCCGCTCGGCTTTGCGCTCAGCTTCTTCATCGTCGCGCTTACGCTTCTTCTCCAGTCGCTCGATGCGCGCTCTCTCTGCTTCTTCTTGCTCTTTTTGGTATGCTTCTTGCCTTTGCGCTTCAATTTCCGAGCGTTTGAAGTATTTCTTGCCTTCTCCGCTGCTTGGGGTCTTGGAAGCCGCGATTTGCGACTTCATCAGCGACGCGAAGTCCATGATGGTTTGCGAGTGTGCAGCAGCTTGATTTGGTAGTTGTTTGATTGTAGTATTCGCTCTGACGGACTCGGGAATGGATCGCGAAGGTGAGGTCACTGCCAAGCGACGATGTCATTGGAGCGCAAAAGCTCCAACGCGCCAAACGACCCTTCCTCGAACAAACAAAGTCAAAGAACTCAAGTTTACGACATCACTCCACTCACGACACCTCCGAAAACCGAGATACAAGCCACTACAATATCAAACACCCTAACGACACAGCTATCATCGAACACACACCCAACAATGGCGCTTCAACCGTCTGCCGGCGACAAGGTCGACCGCGACACTACACCACCCTTTCTTCTTCGCATCTTCTATCGATCAAACCGCCCACTAGATCCCTACGAGTTCTCCGTCGCCCCTCCAGCAGATGCCAATGCCAGCATGGAATACTTTGAGATCCTGCCGCCCAACATCCAGCAGTCCAGTCTCGAACTCTACCAATGGTCCGACTGCACCCTCGGCCAGCTCACGTCAATACTGATGAGCGAACTCCCAGCCGACGCTGGCGTAGAAGTCGGCTCTCGACTGATGTTCAAGCTCATCTTCCCGGACACACGCGCTCAGATGGGCGAGGGAGGAAGAGGCAAATGGATCGACAAACCACTGGGCTCGGTAGTGGTTGGGGGAAGAGATGCGGATATGGAGGAAAATGACCTGCTGGAGGGCGATGCACAAAAGACTCTGGCCGATGCTAGGTTCGTGATTGGAGACTTCGTCGCTTGCGCAATCTATCCTCCTGGCCCTGATGGACGCGTGCCGCCAATGCCTGCTGGCCGGTCGACTAGGGATCCTTACTCTGCTCCCCGGGGCGGTCCCAGGGAAAATGGGTTTGGTGGTGGTTATGGCGGTAGGAACGGTGGCTTTGGAGGTCCTCGAGGCGGTGGCGGTTATGGCGGCGGTCGTGGACCTATGGGTGCCGCCCCGCCACCTGGAGACTGGAGGCGTGGCGAGAGGCCGAATGCATACGGAGGAGGCGGCGGCGGCGGAGGCGGCTTTAGAGGTGGGAGAAACCGCTACTAGCGGTCTGGACTCTTCCATGGACAAGATTGAGAAAGGCCCAATTCGGATAGGCGATGGCTTGGATCTCATGCCAAACGGTGGACAAATAAAAGCAGTGTCATCTTGATCGGACTCGAGACTTAGACGATTACGCCGGTTGACATACAGGGAATGCGTCGCTCATCAGCGGCTCGACGCATCGTGGATTACTGAGATGCGACTCAAGCAGCGTCAACCTCTGTAGCAAGTCGGCGACTGTAGGTCTTTAACATCAAACATGACCCGGACTCAATTCGAGCAAAAGCCTCATCAGGCGGCGAGCTGTACGCAAAACGAGCTGGAAGCTATCTTTATGGCCAAAGTTTGATCCGTGAAAGGCAGGATCACACCAGACGTGGAAACGTTGACTTCGTCACGAACTGCTCAACTTACTGAGACCCCAAAATTGCGATAAGTCTTCGAAACAACGGACATCAGCTCTGTTGAGCACAAAGGCTTCTCCACTTCAAGACGTGCGTAACGAGAGGGACTTGAGCCAAAAGTCGAACGAAACAGGATACGGAAAGGAAAACGCGAAGTAGACTCTGTCAAAAGTCATCTATCGTTACACAGATATAGCTCATTGTGTCGTGTTCGTAGTGGGAGATGTTATACAGATTCTATGTGATAAACAACTACTGTACATATATACTACGTCGCCACTGTTGATATACACAAGTCTTGGGGCATCTGCAATTGGGTATAAGCAAAAGACACACGAGCGCAACTCACGAACCTCCATTCAACGCCTGGAAAGAATTGCCATCACTCCCCTTCCTCAGTTCCTGCTCACTTGTCACTCCCTCCCTCTCCAGGACGCCAGTGCTAATGATGAATCGCCAGAACTCATTCTGGCCCACAAGACCTCGAACACCGACCCTAACCAGGCCCTTGCTCTCTCTGATATCGTCAACCAGTCCGTGAAGACGGCCCCACTCGTCCTGATATACCAGAGCCCGCGCAACGAGCTCCAGCATCTGCCACCTTGGGCGCTTGCCCTCGTGGGACATGCGTTCGAGGAATTGCAGCATGGGCATGATGCCGACGTGCGTGTGGTACTTCGCGTACGATTCGACCATGCGGTCGTAGAAAATGGTGTCGAGGGCGGCGCCGTAGCCGGAGTTGGTGCTTTGCAGGCGCGCCCAGAGGGCTTCGGCTGCGGCGAAGTCTGGTGGGTCTGCGTCGAAGTAGGAGGACATGAGGATGGTGTAGATGTGGGTGGTGGGCTCGAGACCGCGCTCGGACATGTGGTCCAGCAGGGCGCGAGCGGCGCCTGGGTTGTCGTGGACTTTGAGCATGCGGTCGATAGCGAGGGCGTAGCCTTTGGAGTCGAGCTTGGCGGTTTTACTGGAGGCTTCCATGTTGCGAATAAGGGCGAAAAGCTCGGTTGTTTGCTCGCTTGCGGAGAGGTTGATGAAAAAGTCGGACTGGAAGAGGGCGGCGAGGACGACTGTGAAGGTTATGCTGTCGGGCTCGATGGCGCGGTCCTGCATGTGCTTGAGGATGGAGAAGGCTTCGGCTGTTTTGCCGTGACGCATGGCGACGTTGAGCAGAGCGTTGTAGGTGGTCAGATCAAAGTCGATGGCAAACTCGCGGCCCCAGGAAAGGACTCGTGGAATGTGTTCGTCAGCCTTGTTGGCCAGTGCGGAAACGACGGAGTTGACGATTGCAACATTCGGTCGTGGCACGTCGCCAATGTCGCCGCTCCACTGTGCAAGATCAATCGCAGGTAAGTTGGCTACGCCATACTGTTTCCCACTGGCTTCTTGCAGAGACGCTCTCTGTTGTTTCCGTACTGCAGCAATCCACTCTTGGCCCATGACTTTCAAGGCAGAGAAAGCTGTGCTGATCCTCTTTGCCTTGATAAGACTGAAAAGCCGAACGCTCCAAGCGTGTTGGTCAGGCTGGACACCTTGCTTTCTCATCCGAGCCCAGAACGTTTCCAGAGCATCTGCATCGTTTGCCCTAGAACAGCCACGCATCATTACCGTCCAGGTCTTGGTAGTGGGCTCCAGACCAGTCTCGATGACAAACTGCCATGTGTCGAGGGCGAGTCGCGGCTGGCGCAGGGCCAAAAATGCAAGCATGAAGTGTTCGTACAGGAACAGTGGCAGCGGGGATGGGCCTGCTCGGTTGGAACTGAATTCGCGAACTTCTTTCCAACAGGCTTCTGCCTGTAAAAGATTCGTATGCTCCATCGCGCGCCCGAGTCTCTTGACCCAATTGAGGACGACACGGTGAACATCTGGATCCATGTTTCCATCTTTCATCACACTGAAACCAGCTTCTGTCAATGATTTTTTGTCCAATGCAGTAGCGACGTCCGTCGTGGGCTCTACACTTTCTGCAAAACGTTGCTCGGCCGACTCTCCGAGCACAGGGGTTCTTTTCCTTGACTTGTCTTTTTCTGCTTTATTCCTGTCGGTCCTCACTGGTGGAATGTTGGCTAAGTCTAGTCGTCTTACCAGGGCTTCGTAAAATCCAAGCGAAGGATCTCCACTCTGTTCTAGCTTCGATTGGATACTTGGTGGTACCCCTGGCTTTGTGACACGTCTGAGAATATTGTCGAAAAACGCGAGTAGAGGCTCCCAGTGTAGTTTGGATTGCGTGCTACTAGAGCGTGAAGTCGATTCAGCTGCATCGGCTTTTAGTAGGTCTACCGTGAGAAGCAATGCGCTCTGGAAATCTGCCACCGATCCCGGAGTTCCAATCCCATCCGGTACATCGGTGGGAACAATCAAAGCAAGGACGTCAGCAAGTCGCGTCCGCGATCCTTTGTGTTCACTTGTGATGAAATCTGGTGCTGGCAAGAAAGACCATTGTAGCGGCAGGGTGTCCGTATTGGGTTTGAGCGACGAATCTGGCTGGAGCTTTGATTGCAATGTTTCGTGCCACAGAAGCGCGAGCTCGAGGAAGGCAGAATCTCGAGCAGCCCGGTCGATGCCACCATCAGAATGAGATTTGACCAGGAGACCATTGCCCAGACGCCACAGCAGCTCAGATCGCAAAGCAGGGGTCAAACAGCCTAGGTCTTTGACGACTTGTACGAACTGATATGGTGTAGGCAGCGACGGATCGGATTTGCCCTTGTCAAGAAAAACGAAAGCCTGATTGTAGTTGACAACAATGCGACGCATGAACTGATGTAAACTCTTGATCTTCGGCCTGGATACGCGCAGTCTTCCGTTGATCACTGAAGGTGCATCCTTCGCTTGGCACAATACCTGCCATGCTTCCGCAATCTCGTTCTTCGTGACATGAATCTGGAACTCTTCGAATTGCGGCGGCTGACCTGATGGCTTATCAAAAGGCGTTGGTATCCTGCGGGGCGGACGCTTAACATCGCCCAGCTCTCGCAACAGGTGTTGCGGCCTCAAGGGTTCCCCAGAGTCTCTCCCTTGCGTTACATGCTGTCCAGAATATCTTCCTTCTACACGCCGAACGCGGGCAGCTCCCACCTGCCCAAGGCCTTCTTCATAGACTCGCCGGCGCCGCGCATCTTCCCGCCGGTCTAGTATCTGTTCAAGTGACTGGGCACGCGGATCTGTCCGGTCGTGGGTCGTGGATCTTGAGAGGTTTCGGTGTTGCGAGCGGGCCAGATCATGTCCTGCGGATGGCAAAGGGCGGATCGCCTGTCCGAAGCGACATCCTGTGCAGACAAAAGGTTTGCCCATCGCCTGGAGTGCTAGGTCGAAGTGAAGCTAGGGGTTGTAAGAGTTCAACAGTGAACAGCTGCCAATGATGGACTTCCAATGGATTTCTTGCGACCTCCGATACGCGAGCTTAGGTACAGGTACTTCCACCGAATTCCACCTTTGCCCGGCTCGCATCGGAAAGTGATCAGCCGAAGCCGAAAGCTTATTTTTCGCCGCGTGGTGAACGTTGCGACTTCACTGGTCGAGTCACTGGGTCCTTAACACAGACACCGCTATCTTGCTGTACAGTGTAATCCATACATGTATACACAAGCTGCCCTCCAAATATCGTAACTCTTTCCTTCGCGTGGTAAAGACACGTAGCCTATCGTCTGAAAGCGGCTGTCTGCGAACATGACCACCCTCACGCCTCGAGCCCCATACAGCCCCGAGGAACTCGCCACCCTGTATCCTTCCGACCTTGAGCTGCAACAGGTCCAGGTGATTCTCCGTCATGGTGAACGCACACCGGTCAACGCACGTTTTAAGAACGTACGTATCTCTTGACATCCTACCAGTCTGGAAATGTCGATTGACGGCATAACAGGCTGGTCTCCCGGCGTACTGGCCTTACTGCAATGCGGCCCAACAGATGAGATCGGCTGTCATGTCTGCCGACGGCTCGTGGGACACTCTGCAATGGAAAAGACGCCTGGAAGTCTTCGAACGTCAGATGGATACATCTCCTTCCGACGATCCAACACTAGCCCAAGGTTCTCGCGGGGAGGTCGATGCCGTGTGCCAGTTCGGAGAGTTGACCGATAGAGGTCGCCAGACTACGACCGCTCTTGGGCAGAGGTTGCGAGATCTCTACATCTCCAAGCTGGGTCTTCTTCCAGAAACACTTGATCCCACTACGGCCCCTTCGATTTACCTCCGGGCAACGCCGATCCCTCGCGCTCAAGAAAGCACACAGCAAGCTTTCTCTGGCCTCTATCCTGCCGCAAAAAGATCTGCCGATTTTCCTCCACCCGTAATGGTGACTAGATCATTCCAGGATGAAACCCTTTACCCCAACGAAGGGGCTTGCAAGCGATTTGGCGAAATTGCCAAAGCTTTCGCCAACCGTGCCGCCGAGATTTGGAACCCATCGCCCGAGCTTGCTTACATCAACAAAAAGATTGGCAAGTGGATGCCTGCCGACTCTCCTGTTGTCAAGGTCGACTCTCATCCTAGGCTCACCGGTATCATGGACACTGTCAATTCCACGCTTGCCCACGGCTCGGCTACCCAGCTACCAAAGGAGTTTTACGACCCGACGTTGACCTCACACATGGACCGCGTATGCACCGAGGAGTGGTTCGCAGGTTACACGATGAGCAACGAATACCGCAAGCTCGGCATCGGCGGTCTTGTCGGTGACCTCGTCCAAAATATGGTCAAGCGCACTCGGGGCGAAGATGGCTTCAAAGTAAGCCTGAACGGCTGCCACGACACGACCCTCGCCGCAACCCTTGCTTCTTTTGGCGCTTTTGATGTTGAAAAAGACAAGTGGCCGCCATACACCAGTTCCATTGCCGTTGAGCTCTTCAAGTCCCGTTCTGCCCCTGGATCCTCCACACCCACAAGCCCAACAGGTGCTGTCTGGCCCAGCAAAGAAAAGACATGGTGGTCTTCACTGTTTTCCTCGTCTTCGAGTAATGTGCCAGCATCGTTATCTCGTAAGAGTCTTGGTGAAATGTCGACCACTGAGCAAGCCGGCCTCGACAACTACTATGTCCGCATGAGGTACAACGATCGTCCTGTCACCATCCCTTTTTGTCAAGTTGACGGCAGACACCGCGCAGGAGATGAAAGCCTTTGTACTTTGGCCGCTTTCAAGGAGGCCGCGGATAGCTTTACTCCGCAGGACTGGAAGAAGGAGTGCATGATTAACTTGGGCGCACCAGCAATGCCTGCCGGAGGCATCGAGAAGCCACCGGGATTGTGAGTGTAGAGCTGATGTATACATTAACTCTGTGAAGCGGTGGCTGTAAGATGCTATAGAAATTGAATCCGCTGCTGCGGAAGGATGGATACAAGTCACGTGTATTTCAAAATTAAAATGCATAATCCGCAGTGAGTGCTTCTTCACACGATCTCGCGAAACCTCTATCACAGCTGATCTATCTACGTTGACATCACAGCTGCAGTGCGAGTAGTGGTGGGGTTCGCCTTTGTTGGCTACTCACTCTTCGTTTCCAGGCTTCAAGAGAGCTTCAAGATTGACCCCTAGCAGGCCTCACTTCACAGCTCTGGGTCATGAGATCGACTCCTGTCCCTCTTGTGGCCTTGCCTAATCTTTCCCGCTGATCGTACACGACGCTCTGAACGATGCTAACTTTGAGCATACACTCACGCTCGTTCTATGCCAACACGTTCAAGCTTTTCGTGCCTCGAGAAACGACGTGTAGTCAAAATGTTCCCGGGACGGTATACCCACGAAGACCCCAACGAAAGGTTCGTTGTTGTTCTACGGGATCCACGAGAGGCAATGAATCTGTCGCCATCCCCATCGCCACGGTCATCGTCGCCACGGTCATCGTCGCCGCCGTCACCATTGCGGCAGTCAGCATCGCCTCCTTCACCATCAGCTGCTGCTGAGCTACCCGACTCGCATTACGACGTAGAGTCGCGCTTGCCAGAGCTTGCACCTTCACGCAGCAACAGCACATCGCAATCACCCCCACCGAGATCTCCGGAGCAGGTCTACCTGCTCCCGCTCAGTTGCGGTGTACGTGCCGACAAGGAGCCGTCCAAACCGGTGTCGGTATCTTTGGCTAGCGATGAAACTCCTGCGTCTTCTCCGCAGAGACCTTTGGTGGATGCAGATGAGGCATCGGCTCTGGTCAGCAACGATCAGACCCAGGCAACTTCTCACAGGGAAGCGTCAGAGGAAGCCGGGTTTACTGTCGTAGGCCCGAGAAAACTTAAGCTGAACGTGAAGGTGAACAGTGTCACTGGGGACCACACTAGGGCGTATAAGGAATACCAAGCAGTATTTCAAAGCGCCTTAGCCGCGAGCACAATCGTGAACCACGGGGACTCGATCAGGTTCGATGCCTTGTTCACGACAGACACGCAAACGCAGCTAGTGGACATATCCCACGACAAGATCACGAACGCGTGCCACATTGCTCGCAAATCTCGGGCCTGGCAGCCGGATTTTACGCTGATGAACGCGCTCTGGTATACCATCCGTCACCGCGAGCAGGCCGGGGAGTGGTACGCGCGCTTGGACGCCAGAGACGAACGTGCTGGGAAGCGCAAAAGCTACCAATACATCATCAGTGTTCTCAAGAAGGCATGGAGGATTCTCAACGATGGCGTAGCGTACGACTCAAAACGTCCGCCCACCGAAGATACGACATAGGTTGCTGCTCGAAGGTGGGGTGCTCGAGTCTGCCAGACCTCACTTGAAGTCGGGGCTAGCGTGATCAGGGTTTCAGGCGCAAGATCTCGAAGTTCTACCTCGCCGGCGACTCTCATCACTCACGGCAGCGACGCACTCTTCAGCGGCCGAAACATCAGAAATCCCACAGCATCCCTTTCGACGACTTCCTCGAAATAATCCACCGCAACGATGTCTCTGGTGCAATACATGATCAACCGGATTGAAAGAGGTCTGAACACCGCAAATCCTAGACGATCCGATGCAGGTGAGCAGACATCATAAGCTCCATCCTTGACAAATGATGATGCTAACCGGATCACAGAACGAGATGCACACGTTGCGCGGATCGAGGCGTGGGTGGCGTTGCAAGCTCTACCACAATTGCCGCTGCCGTCGTTTGGGTCAATTCCGCAGCCCGAGCCCATTGTCGAGCCGCAAGTATCTTTCGAGGAACCAGAGAGTCCACCTGCAGATCGGCCGACGCACGCGCTCAACGCAAGAGTCAGCCAAAGGACCATCAGGCGCATTGAGAAATACCACCGCCTCCAAAAAGTGTTCCTGACGGCCCTGCGCGACACCCCAGTGGCAACAGAAGATGCCCCCGAGTTCCAGCGCCTTTTCCAAACCCGCCGGCATCAAATCACCGGCGATGCGGACGAGGTCGCGACTCTGAAAGGCTGGGGCGACTACGAAAAGGCGGCCGACATCGTCCGCCGCAGCCCGACCTTCCAGCCGAACCCAAGGCTGCTCCACCCCCTGAGGAGAACGATCCGGTACCGCCAGAAGGCACAGAAGTGGTTTTCGCGCTTGAACGACCGGGACCATCGTCGCAAGCGGACAAAGGCTCACTGGAGGTTCATTGAGATCCTGCTGAGGGTGTATGAGACTCTCAATGGTGGGAGGGCTTACTCGCCGAGGAGACACTGAGGGTTTGCGGCGTGCGCTGTTCGGGCTTCGTGGCCGGCATGCTCGGGCAGCAATCTTGCCGACTATTTGCATGCTTCGACGTTTCCAGGGAGAGGAGAAGGAGCAAGGATGTCGAGAGGGAAGGCGGAGGAAAGACAAAGAATAAAGGATAGCGAATGAAAAGACTACTTTTGCACGTTGTGCACCACACAAAGGCTGTCAGACCGGACTCGGCAAGGCATTTTTTGATTATTGGGTTCCTTTGTCTGTTACATCCCAAGCGAGCGAGTCCTAATCATCGAGCAGACTCACTAGCATTCTCCCCTGCTCACAGCCCAGAGGCTGCGTCTGCCGTAGCAGGAGCAGCAGCGGCACCACCACCAGGACCACCATTACCAACCGACCAATCCAGCCCATTCATCCACGCGCCGCTCTCGCCCACCCCAAAATCATCCTCCCCCTGCAACCAATTGAACAAGTTCTCCAGACTGACATCCTCGCCCCACATGCCATTAGCCCCCATCTCCATGACCGGAGAAGGCCCCTCAAGCCTCGCCCGCAGAGCAGTATACGAGTCATCCAGCGAGGAATTGATCGCGCCGAGCAGTGCCTCCCTCGCATCCGTACCGGTCTGCACGGCTTTGGCGTGTTCCAGCAGACAGCGGTAGCACAAGTGGGACTTGACGTTTGTCTCGCCGATTTCGATGCGGGCCAGGCTTAGGGGCATGTGGCCTTCGATGGCGGCGAGGAGGGCGCTGTCTGGGGAAGCGGGCGATGGGAGGAGGTGCGTGTTGCTCGCTTGCTCGCTTGAGATGTACTCGCTGATGAAGTTCGCTGCGGCGATGTAGGAGTCTTGGAACGCGCTACGGCCGTGGAGCGCGAGTTGGTAGAAGGCTGGATCGCGTTGGGAGACTGGTGGCGAGAGGATGGCCAGTGATGAGTCTAGACACACTTTGCGCGAGTAATAGAAGAGAGGCTCGTCCTTGGCTTTGAGGGCGTACGAGTAGTGGAGGGCCAGCAGGAAACGGTGCATTAGGATGTTGAAGACTTCGATCTGGAATTGCGTGATGGAGGCGCCTGACTTTCGCCATCCTTCGATGAGGGTGCTGCCCCGGCGCATCTCTTCAACGAGATCTTTGCTTAAAGCGAGCGCTTCCTGGTATCGGACCCCTTGGCGGAAGTCGTTGACGAACCTAGCGATCTTCAGTCGGATTGGTAACGCCCTCGCGAGTAGGATCTGTATCGATGACTGTGTGTAGCGCTCTATCGGTAGAACGTGGTTGTGTGCAGGAGTGGCCAGCTTTGACAGATCAGCGATATTGCTGGGAGGCGCGCAATCGTAATCGTCTTCTCGGACAAGAGGACGTCCGCCCGAATCCATCGTTGCTTGGAGTTCCAGCTCGAGAACTGCTGCCCAGAGTCGTCTTCGAATTTCTCGTTCTTCACGAGAAACCTGTGACTCTGCGAGATGCGTTGGATCTACATGGAGACCCATGTGCATCGCTGTCACCACCAAAGATCCAGCTGATAGCGCTGTAGTCTTCCCATCAACGCCATTTGATTGTCGAGCAAGCAGCCAGAGGCAATGTGATCTTAGTGACCACAGATCTAGCCTCATCTTGGCTCTTGGGTGGTTCAGCCATTCCGAGGCGAGATAGACCCAGTGCTTGACAGTCTTGCGGCTGATACCGTGATCAGCAGTGCAGACAGAAACGCCGATGGCGAAGATCAAAGTCAAGCTGGTTTGGAAACCGCTGGGTACGACGGCTGGGTCTTTCCAGTACTGCTCGTATAGCTTTTGGAACTCTTGAACATCGAGTATCTGGAAGATTGTTTCTGGTGACTGTAGGTATGCTTCCACCAGCATGTCTGCCACCTGTCGACTAGGCAGCAGAACGTCTCCTGCTCGCAGCTTGTCTGCGTCAGGTGTTTCTTGAGCCTTGACCTCTCTAGCCAATGCTTTGCATTTCCCGAGGAGGCCGAAAGCATCAGAAAAGCCCTCCTTGGCAATGTCTCGGATTCCTTCAATGGCGATGGAACTTTTCGTTAGGAAACTCGACCAGTGGCTTTCACCAAACAGCTGACCTTTGACAAATGTCCCACGTATTCCACGAAGAGGCGCAGGGTTCATGGTAGCAACGGTCTCGTCGAAAGGCGATGGTTTGGGTCTTGTGAGGCCTAGTTGATGTTGATGCGAGTGAGCAGATCTCTCTGTTGGAGATCGAGTGAACGCCGGTGTCGGTGGAAGCCTTGAATGTGCCACTTGGAGACCATGAGACGACTCTGAGCCGTTGTGCAAGGGCGACGTATTGTTGTCAACAGCGAAGACTCCCTGACAAACACGCGTTAGCAACAGTTATCGATTCCGAGTCTTCAACAAAACGCTAGGCTTCCCAGTCCATCGTGAAGTGATTTCGATTACTCCAGAACTTCCGGAAACGCCCTCTTGTGAGCTGGGCTTTGGGCAAATAAACTTACACGCGCCGCTCCTCCGTGGTCATATGTGTATGCGTTCTGGTAGACACAAGCCGGTAGACGGGACTTGACACAAGCGCCACAAGGGTCGGCTCGATCACATCTTAAAAGCGTCCCCAGTCAGCACCAAAACTCCATGCATTAAAGTCATCTCTGGAACAATAAACTCACTTCAATTTCCTCTGTCTGCATTGCTCGCAGGCCAACGCAGCGCGACGCCGCTTCCGTGGACGCTTCGGGTCCTGTTCTTGCACGCTCATGTCTTCCGACCTTATCGGATTGTTGCGCAGGTACTCGGATGCTCCACTGAGCACGTCGAGTCCTCGTTGACTCTGCATCGTCTTCTTCGGTCGGTCAGATTGACCTCTGGGGACAACATCCCGACATTGGTGAGAGCTGATGGGCGTAAGCCGGGCTCGGCCGGAGGTGGCAGTTAGCGTCGGACATATCGCTCTAGCATCAGGGTTAGGGTTTTCGCTTCCAATTGTGAGAGGCGGATGCGCGTCAAGGCTGGTGTACTCTCACTTCTACACACATCGTGTCTGGACATTTAGTATTCACATGCGAAAACCTCTGCTTGCACGTGTCATGCCTATGATGTCAAGATCTACGCTACGTAACAGTTCGTTGCGAAAACCGCCCGCGTCCACGCGAAGAATGAGGAACCGCCAGGCTCTTCGTCCACTATCTCTACCATCTATACGGCCCCCTCAACCGCAGCAGTAAGTGACCGAGCGCTGGTCTTCACTGACCAACGTTAGCTGTGCAAATATTTCAGAGGGATCATTCGGTTGAAACTCACGGCAACGCCATACTGTGCCAACTGAAGACGAAGGCACCAACAAAAGCCCCGAGGAAAATGCAAATAATCATGTACCCATTGTAGTACATGGCCAGAAGCATAACGAAATATGCGACCGCGAATTGCGCCATGTGCAGGAATGCCCTCACGAGCTGTTGGAAGATGTTGGGGGTGAAGGTCTGCGCTTGGAGCAGTGGCGTGGCGGTCGCCTGGGTCGAAGAGACTTTGGTGGTGGCCGGGTCGTTTGCTTCTTCGAGCCGAGAGGAAGCTGCTGTCAACGGTGGGGAAGAGGTGTTGTTCTTCTCCTGGTGCGAGCGTGCGATGTATGCGTCGTACTCGCGGGAGGCGCGGCGGAGAGCTTCAAGGACTATTACGAGTAGGAGGACGCCGATGCAGGAGCCGGCGAACATGCCTTTGCTTCTAATGTGCCAGCTGCTGGAGATGAAGCCTGAGTCCTGTGAGCTCACCAGTCTATCATTGTGGGATCGGAGCTTTACTCACAAGAGTCGATGGTGTTCCAATTCCACAGCATCTATGACGGCGAACCATGTCAACAACGGTATGTGAACCTTGAGATATGAATGACACTGACGGAGATCTTGCAGCCATCGCCCATACCACCCATGCCGCCCATGTCGTGCTCCGTTGCAGTCGGCATGGCACCCGAGCTTGTGGTAGTACCCATGTCCATGTCCATGGTCATGGAAGTGGACATCCCGGACATGTCCATGGCGAGCGATGATTCTCAATGATTCCGGCTGGTCGTGTGCCTGAGAAGTCAAGTGTGAAGTAAAGTCTTAGCACGAACATAAGAGGTATTGGCCGGTAGCAACAGAATTTGTATTGACGAGATCAGGTACAACGAACTTCAACTTGCTCAATCTACGAGATACCGCTCTCCACATGCAGCACCACAATCAAACAACTTTCTCACAAGTGCCCTGCCTAATCAGAAGATCGGCACTTCCCGACGCATTCACTGCGAGCTTTTGAGCAAGTTATGGGTACCCGCCAAGCCCATCCGCAGTGACATTGTGAACCGCCGCAAACGGGTCATTGTAGCTGTCGATACGCCTGTCGTATTCCATTCCACTGTCAACAGTCAGTACGGTACAGATCAATCACAAAAGAGAAAATCGAGGATCCAAAAAAAAAAATGAAAGAAAGACTCACTTGGTAACACTCGTAGCAACATCATCACCATAGTGGCAACTGATCCACGCGAGCGTCGCATCAATGCCCGCAGCAACACCGCTCGAAGACCAAATGTTCCCATCAACAGCCCACCTCGCACGCGGGATCCAATGCGCGCTGGGATCGGTCGCCACCACACTCTTCCAAGCAGCCTTGTTGGTCGTAGTGCGCACACCAGACAACAACCCCGTCCTAGCAACGACCATCGAGCCCGTGCAGACGGTTATCAGGTACTTCAACTTCGGGTACACATCCGAAATATAGTCCAGAGTGGCATTGAGATTCGGCGCGCGGGCACCAGCGCCGCCGGGCACGAGCAAGACTTCGATGTCCGAGGGCGCGTTGGCGAACGTGTGCGTCGGCGGGATGGTCATGAACGCGCTGGAGTTTAGCTTGTTCATCGCGGGGGATTGGGGGGCCGTGGTGACGGGGTCCATTGTTTCGGCGAGCCAGGCGATGTCGATGCGGCGCATGCGAGAGAGCGTGAAGAGCGCTTCGTAGGGGCCGAAGACGTCGAGGGGTTCGAAGGCTTGGAAGAGCACGATGCCCCATTTGTTCGGTGGGGGGAGTGCGCCCGCGTCGCTGCTATGGGCAATGCCTGCGGGTTGTGAGATTCGATTCTTTGTAGTTGGGTATGCTCATGAGAGTCAAGACTGCGCGCGGACTTCGCTTACAGTAGTCCGGAGGATACCCGGTGTAGGTCGTGTTGTATTCTGCTGCTGCTACGCCGACTGGTAATAAAAGGGTTGCGGCGAGCCAGCACCAAGAGAGTGCACTCGATTGGAAATGCATTTCGATCGATGTCGCGTGGTTGACAGCCCTGGTAGAAGGTGATCGTTTTGGTTGTCGGTCGTCTATGTATTGATCGCAAACCGTCTGGTTGGGGACCTTTTATGGGCGAGGTCTGCGGATACTGTACGCTTCACCAAGACTGATCACAGTAGGTACAGTAGTAGCACTGCGGGGCCAAAACTGCCGCACCCATTGTGGATCCTCCGAAAGAGAAAAGGTATAAACCAGCTGGTAGGAACAGGTGGGTGTCAGACGGGCCTGAAACCCTACCTACGTTTGATTGGACACCTTAACGAGCGGACCCACAGCCCAGGAAGTATAACACATGTAGGAGGTAGGATGCTGTTGGAGATGGGAGTCCCCATTCTCGGCGAACAAGTATCTAGTGGGTATATGGTTGCCAAGCACAAAGGACTGAGCTGAGCATGTTTCATCATAATCAGTGGATCAGCATTCGTTGGAATCGGACATTTTATTGGTTTGTTCGCTTAATACATGTGTTTGATCCTTCGACCTCAATCTCATTCTTCTACACATCACCCACCGCCTAGTCAGTTAGATCGCAACCTCAATCCCCTTCTTCGCCTGCTCCATTCTGTCGTGGACAAGCTTGGAAGAGGCCCATGGGTCACTATCAGCCCTCTCAATCGCGCGGGCAGTCGCTTCGTCGAGGTCCTCCTTCGGCAAACCCAGCATCTCATTCGAGACGCCCCTCCTAGCCTCGAAATTGCCACAACCATCGTCGTAGAAGATGCGCGTGTACATCATACGAACATAAGCCATCCTCTCCCCACCCTGAAGCGCTTTTGCGGCAGAAGCGTGACGCTCCTTCGCGGGCTCCTTGTTAATCGTCCAGTCTTCTGGCTTGTCGCCAGTCACCCGCAGGACAGACTCGAACATATCCTTCTGGCTGACAGTGAAAGAGTTGACGTAGACGAACTGGTCCTTGAAGTGCTCTAGACAGCGCTCCGTGTTGCCGTCCTCGGGCTTGATGGGCAAGCTCAACAATGCAGTCACCGCACGGCCGACCTGGGGCCAGGTAGAAGTCGAGATCGCCGTCTTTCCATCATCGAAGAACGTCGCAGTTTTGCTGGGGAAGTCAAATCCGTACGAAGGCGGAATGGCGAGGGACCACTCGTACCAGAAGCCGGTAGCAATAGAGATGGAGCTGCTAACGCCGGCTGCGGCGATGTCGTCGCGGGCCTTCTGAATCTTGTCAGACCCAGGGATGTCTTTCACTACGCCCTCGACATCGACGTCGAATCCCCAGTGGTTGGGGATGACCCATGGGACGCCGGCGTCAGCTGCGGCTTGGATGAGCTTTTTTTCAGTGTCGGGAGGCGCTGTGACACTGAGAGTGATCAGGAGAATGTCCTGGCCGCGGAGGGCGGACACGAGAGCATCGTGGTCGTCGTTGGAGGCTCTGGCTACTTTGATGCTGGGTGGGAGCTCGCTGGTACTCTCGGGGCGGCTGATGGCGGTGATGTTGAAACGGCCGCTTTCCAGGAGAGATTTGGCCATGTAGCCTCCGCTGCGTCCGCCGGCCTGTGGAACATGTTAGTGACGATATCGTTATTTTAATGTGAAGCTTGTACCTACGCCAATGATGGCGATGTTCTTGATGTGGTTGTTGCTCGTCATGTTGCCTGTATTGATTCGGGGTTTGCTGGTGTGTAAGTAAACAGGTTTGGGAGGTAGGAGATGGTGTCTTGTTGTCCAAGTGAAAGATGAGAAGATGGTAATTTGCCGCAACAGAGAGCAGACCTCACATGTGCTTAAATAGCCGCATTGGAGATGCTGTAGATGCTGTATCTCCTGCCATCATGACTGGAGTAGCACGCCTTCCGGACATACACCAAGGTCCTAAGCCCGTTGTTGTCGTATTCACTTTGGCCTTTGCCTTGGACGGATTTGGCTGCGGCAATCCTACCTACACACGTACTTGATAGCGAATGGATGTATTCGGTGATACTGGCCAAAGGTCCGATGGCGACCTAGTTGGAGCACTCGTCGATTGTGAACAAAGGAAGGAGCTGAAAGAGCACGTGCACCTGTGCGCTCGCGCTAACCCATTTTCGTATTTGCTCTCGAATTGCTTGTCAACACATGTGGCCTCGACGATTTGATACCCGACCAACAAAATGGAGATGTTCCCAATGAAAGTATACTTGTCATGCCGCACACAACAGCTCTCATTCGATCCAAACGAGACCTCAATCGGCCCATGGGTTGTCGCGCAAACAGTGCACTGGGTATTCCTTAGCGTCGGTCATTTTTCAACTAATCAGATCGGATACCGTTATCTCCGAGTCACGTGATTCTTAGAATGCGCCCATTGCAATACCAGTACCTAGGTATAATCCAAACCCTGGGTTGAAGAGAGACGCAATTGCTGAACATCGATCGGATTCGGGTGAAGGGCTCGGTTCAAGACCTCTGCGTACATGTAACGCGGGGCACGGGGGCGTGTCAAATCCTAGGGCGTGTCAAACAGAATTAAGGTTAACCACCTTTATAATTGAATAACTCAACAACTACTAGTTCAATCAACTTGAGATTCGTACATATTATACTTTAGTATCTATTCTCAAACCCTACAGGTTCTATAGGTATAGCCTTCTTAACCGCATTTGCTACACCTTAATGTTCTCTTCTTTAGCCTTAGCATCTCCTCTGTTATTTCAGCTTTAACCTCCTTATAACCACCTATAGCCTATACCTCACTAACTAATAAGGCAGTATCTAATACTAGAGCCTTCCTAGTCCTCTTCCTCCGAATATACATAGCCTTATTAGTCTTTTAGAGGGTAGTAATCTATACCTATAGTAGGGCTGTAAAAGCAGCTATAACCTAAGCTCCTTTAGACAGCTAGTTAAGAGCCTTAATAATCGGGGTTAGTAAGCTGCTTTGATGCCTTTTAAGCCTTTGCTTAATAAGGGTAGTCTATTTGTCTACTTCCTTAGTGTTACTTAGAGTCTTTACACACTATAACTCTTAAGATAAAGGCTGACTTAGAGACATTAGTACTAGATCTAAGTAGAACAACATAGCCTCTAGATTAAATGGATGTAAGCTAGAACCTCTAAACCCTACTTAGACATTAGCTTAAGTAAAGGAAGCAAGGAAGGCTTACTTAAAGGCTATAATGAAGTCCACCTTTATAACATAGAAGACATGGTTTCTGATTAAGTCCTAGTTTAGCTTTAAAAAGGCTATCTTTAAAGGACTAAAGTAACTAACATCTAATAGTTAAAGAAGGTGTAAAGAATGAGGAGGCATCTAAAGGAGAATAATGCTATTATCTTCATAGAATGTTCTAAACTCTAGTGTTATATAGCTTCTATAGTTGTTAAGAATAAAGAGCCTTTTGCTCCTAACTGTCTTCTATCTTATATGCTTCTTAAAATGCTAGATCCATTAGAGGCTAATTTGATCTATAGTCTAGCTATTTTAGCTAACTGTAAAAGTCCATATTGAAGGTAGGCCTTAGTAGAACTATACATAGTTGAATTCCTTCCCTTTTAAGACTAGGAATAGAGGAACTATAGAGCTATCTATATAGGCTCCTTAAATTAATATAACCCATTCAGTGTTTGTTAGCTT
>Ga0265797_10001175_pt1 | contig 46695 bp, 61 predicted proteins | sample P2T30metagenome_FD_192433 | JGI IMG/M metagenome (GOLD analysis project Ga0265797, IMG submission 192433) | Plant litter microbial communities from East Loma Ridge, Irvine, California - P2 T30 | ecosystem: Environmental > Terrestrial > Plant litter > Unclassified | place: USA: California...
GTGCAAAAAGGATACAGAGGTATCTTCTAAATTAGATGTAAGCACAACGTACGTAGGCTCCTTGTTTAATAGCGATGAAATTAAAGACTTGTAATGTGAGTTTGTACTGCTAAGGCTTTTTGACCGACTTAGTGGGTTGACCGACTTAGTGGTGGAATACGTTAGGCGTTATAAGAATTAGTATTTCTACCTATAATTACCTTGTTATTGCTGCAGCTAACTGGAGGCAAGCTCTAATCTACTAATTAGATTGTTTGCCTTAGCAATCTATCTAATTAGGTACTCTTAACTATAGATAACCCTGCAAGCAGGGCAATAATTATCTTAAATATTGCAACAACGCTGTAGAGTTGCAGGTTGTAAGCGCTCTAGGCAGTAACACTAAATAAAATCAGAGTTGCACACACTAACAATCAATCGACTTGGACCGCGATATCTTCCTTTAGTAGCACCCTCAGTCAGGATCCTTCCACGACTGAATAGATCTACGTAACCTTACTTGAATTCTTGCAGCATGTAGCATCCTTTAGTAGGGTAAGACTCGGAAAACACGAGCTCCTTCGTAAACGCTGTTGCTCTCTCGACTAGCTTGCATGCGCCTACTTAGATGCCTTAGCAGGCTCGCATAGCTTCTTGTGGACCTTCCAGCTCTTCTTCTGGCACCCGACCGAGCAGTGCTTCTGGTCCTTGCACCTCAAGCACAGCAACAAAGCCTTGCCACAATCAGCCGAATTTGCACCACATCCGGCGCAAGTATCGGGGTTGTTGTGCTTGTTGCGAAGCTCCTTGACGACGGCCGATGAAGCAGAGTTTCCCATGCCGGTGTTGAAGATACCTCCAGGGCTCATGACGTTCATACCGACGAAGCCGGACTTGTTGGGCTTGCGGTCAGAGTCCGCATTCACTGTCTCGAGGAGGTCCTTGGACTGGAAGTCGTAGGGAGTTCCATTGACGTAGGCATGGACCGAAGAGCGCCATCTTCATCTGCTTGAGGGCGTCGGGCATGGGGTATGAGACCGCCCTCGGTGTACAAAATCTTGAGCATCGCTATGTAGGACTCTGGCAGGCGACAGCCAAGGGTCATGGCACATGCACCGAGCAGCACGTATGCGTAGCAGGGATCTTGGAGGTGGTACTCAATCTCTCGGTCCTTGGTGGGCATCGCCAGTAGAGTGGCTTCTTTCTTGGCGATGTGATTGACGAGAGCGCCGGAGTCGAGGTGCTTGCGGACGATATCGTCCCGAGGAGAGCCGTTGCCGTACAAGCTGTAGTAGATGCTCCCTATCTCTTTCTCGCTCTTTCCAGCGGCCTTTGCTTTGGCCTGTGCCTCTTCCTCCAGCTTGGTGAGACCCGCCTCATGGCCCACTTCGCTTATCATGTCGAAGTCGTGGTCCGATTGGAAGAGTCCTGCTCCTGATCAGTAGGCACCTCTGTAAAACAAAATGAGTGAGACCCACCATATCCCCAGGCACCCATGTTGGTTTCACTGTTGTATCTGGTCGGGTGCGACGGGTGTGGCGTTGCAGTCCCGATTGGAAGTGCGTTAGAATGCTGCAGTGGGTGGTCAGTGGGAGCAGGTGATGTAAAAAGCCACTCGAACAAGAGAGAAGTAGAGACGTGAAGGTGAGTGAACGAAGAGTAAGTGAGCTACGCGATACTAGCGTGACCGAAAGTGAGTGGTAAGAGGCAGCCGCACGCGCAATGAGAAGGCGCAATGACACGTGCTCCCGTGACCTATGCCGACACTCGCATGCAGCAAACGCAGGAGTCGAGTGGAGAAAGTCAGCACCGGTGCTGCTGAGCCCCTTCTCGAACTTCATACCTGATTTATATTTCGGCCTACAAGAACGGAGTAAAACAATATAGGACGCTCCAGGGCTGCATAGACAGATCTGCCGCGTCTAAAGTTGCCATTATCTTTCAAAACGGAGAAGAGACATACCAGGAAGAAGCGTAGCGTAATCGGGGATGTAACAACAGCACTCGTGAGACACATCAAGATGTAAAGGGTACTCTACGCTACTTGTGAATTATGCCTTCCGCCCATGATACGCCGCCATATGCACTATCCTACAAAAGATTTGACGACGCAAAAAAACTCCATCGCGACAGAAGCGTCAAGGAACACTTCAAAAGCCTCAGTAAAAGAGAAAGTCTTGAAACAACTGCGCTGATGCATGCCGGTCGTAACACCTCCTACACCATGTTGTCCAAACGCCGAGTATTTATACAGAAGAAAGGGTGGCATAATCGCAGTCGTGCTTAGGAGCGGGGCTATGAGGCCGCGTCACACAATGCAAAAAAGTGAGTGACCCTTCGATGACAACTCCTCCCCAAATACTTCAAACAGCACGAATACAGATGGCATGACAGAAAAGACGGGGCCTACTGCAATCCAGCCTTGTTCGTTTTGACGGTGTGCGCGATAGGTTGCAGGATGCCCTGGTTGTCCCCAAAGCCCAGCGCTTGGCCCTTGGACCAACCCATCTTCATCATCAAAGCGTGTCCCTTGTTCTCCGGCCCAAGCTCCGGCGCATGTTCACCGACCTTCTCGCCGTCGCGGTACCCAGTCTGAGGACGAACGCGATTTCCAGAGCGGAATGTTGAGGCCCGGGCGGATTTGCGTGCTTTGTTGCTCGTCAAGTCCCCTTGTAGGCGCTTGAGGAATCCTCGGCGCAGAATCTCGTGGTCAAATTGCTCGTCGGTGTAGGTCATTGTGCGTCTCGTTTTCGCCAGGACAGTGAATCTATTCAATCCGTCGCCCCGGGAGCGCGAGGTAAGGCCGAAGACGGTCGCAGCTTGATGGATGGTGGCGCGACGATAGGCCTCCATCGGAGGAAGGGAAAGGGTTTGCATGTCACCGACCATGAACTCGCGGATTTCGGACAGAACGTCGTCCATATCAGCACCACCCTTGTACTTGACTTTGAGATTCGCGGCTTTACCCTTTCTGCCTAACAAGCCTTGCTGGCGCAGCTCCTCACGCTCCGCCTTCTTCAGCCTCTTCTTCGCGCGGTCGGCTTCCCATGACTGTTGCAATTGGTCGTTGAGATCGGGATCTTCTAGCTCAGGTGGCGCCTGACCACGGCGTCCTTTCTTCTTTGGTTTCAGCGATGGGCGCTCTGTATCCATGATGTCGAAAGCTCCGTAGGGGTCCGCGTCAAGAGCGTCCACCATAGCGGAGGCGGAAGGGAACGTTGGGACCCGACGACCGCGCCCTTGCGACTGTCGCTTCATGTTTGGTCGACTTTGGTGGTGATGACCTTTGAAGGACGCCTTCGTGCCCTTCCCACCGCCGAAGTACGCATCGCCGGCGTACAGGAGCACCTCGTCGGACCCAAGACCAAGCTCTTCCTGTTTCTGGAGGACTCTTGCAATAGTCTCGTCGTCGAGCTCCTCGTCGTCCTCAGTATCGTCCTCCTCGTCGGTCGAGCCGCTGTCACTAGACTCCTCCAAGCTGCGAATGTAGACCTTCTCTTCGAACGCCTTTATCAGCGCCTTCTCGGGACCACTCGTCAGGTAAGTCGCAGGCAGCCATCGAGCGTCATCGGTGACCGAGCCTTCGTAGACGCACAGGTATGAGAGGTTGTGGTTGCGGGTACGCTTCGATAGGATGCGAACAATGGTGTCCATGACATCGGAGGAGGTACTCATGTCATCCATGTCTCGTAGCATGTCCGAGTCCCAGTCGTCGCTGCCTCGAGCCTCTACTTCATTATCCTGCTCTCCTTCACCCTCGCTATTTGGTGCGGAGACCCAGCCCTGCGAGCTAGATGTATCTGCACCCATCTCGCGGCGTGCGAATCCAGAGCCAGATTTGCCTAGCATTTCATCGGTGAGTCCGAAGTCTTGGACGTTCTGCATGTAGTCGTCCATGGCTGCATTTCGCGGATCGACCTAACCGCGCAAGAAGGCATTCATGTCTGGGCGATCTTCAACTGCCATCCAGCCAATGCCCAGCTTGCTGCGGTGCTCCCACGGCGTTGTAGTGCCCTCCCATGCAGGCTTTCCACAAAGTCGATTTGCGAATAGGTCTTGCACCACGCTGTCGGCGTCAGAACCTTCATCGTCTTCGACTGGTGTTGGTACTGGTGTGACTTTCAACCGCAGGCTGACGTCTATGGAGGCTTGGGCGTCGATGTCGGCGACTGAAGTGTGGCCATCGGTGGAGGCGGCCGTCAGCTGCGGAGTAGGCACACGAAGCTCACGTTCGTGTCGGTCCGCAGACAGGGGGACGGGCCGTATGTTAATACTGGTGATGGTGCTGGTGGCGGCGTGAGTCAAACCCAGCGGTTTGGACGCTGACGCTGTCTTTACGACTGGGGCGCCTGGCGCCTGAAACGATGGTGAGGATTGAACGGGAGCGAGCGAGGGCTGGCTACGACCCTGGAAGACGACCTCGTCGGAGCTTGTAGAGGCGACCGAGAGGGCTGGCGACGGACTGCGAAGAGCCATGTGGGCCATGGCGTCAGCGTTCTCTTGTGTCGTAGATGGCGAGGACGGTGCGGGCGAGTCGCTCTCGGAATCTGTCTCGACAGACTCGGGCAGAGGTTTCTTCTTGATGGTGCCCTCGAGCTGGCCGGCGCTCACAAACTCGATGGGCATGTCTCGCAGCTTCTTGCCGGTCGAGTAGGCGGTCGTGCGGTGGCTGGCGTTCCAGCGGGCCTCGTCAGCGAGTGTGAATTTGGTCGTAGCTGTGGGATGGATCAATGCAGGCTCTCACGGTGAAGAGTGAAGGGGAGGGGAGGCGCATCCGTACTTTCCTGCGCCTGCCATTGTGAGGACTGGCGCTTGCTAGGCGTGCGATGCGGCGTGCTTTTCGCAGCGCCCTTGGCCTTGGTCTTCCCCTTCTTGCCGCGCGACATGGCGCTCTGGGCTGTGTATGCGCCTCACGGGGGTCTTGGTGGGAGTGTGACGGTGATGTGCGGCGCGGCGAAGTCGCCTCGAAACTTTGGGGATGATGCGTGCTTGTGCTTGGACGATTGGTGGGGCGAGCTAGGGTAAGCTTATCGCAGGTCCTCGCCCAAAGGAAAAATCAAAGATCTTGAAGTAAACCGGGAGTAGGTGGTATTCCCAGTAGAAGCAAGTGACTGAGAAACCATTCCGTTGTTTGTGAGGGTGTCCCATTCAATCCTCCGCCTCGCCAACGCATCTCCCACGCCGTTTGGTCGTCGGCCACCCCGCCTCTCCGCTCCGCACATGCTTGCTGGGGATGGAGATGTCACTGGCAGGGGCCTCATGACCGCGAACGTGAAGGCGCTGCTGCATCCATCTTCCCTACTTCACAGCACCCTCCGTAACACTCCATTCCATATTCCTTTCTGTGCGTGTCCCTGTCCCGTGCGTGTCCGACAGCTGCCAGTCCATGGTTCTGCCGCTGCAGGCAGCCACCCACCCACCAGCCCGACGCCTCGTCCTCCGCGCTCACCACCGCATCGAATACCCCCGAGACGCACGCCGACATGAATGACTTCGAGCGCTTTGGCCGGACTGTCGTGCGCACCTTCTACGACCCACCGCCATCAAACGACTCGAACGAGCCCGTCTGGCTGCTCGGCCAGCGCTACGACTCCAAGCCGCCGCCCGCGAAGCCTACGCCAACGCCTACGCCCAATGACGCACCCTTCTCAGACACACCGACCCCCCACGCCGAACGCACAGAAGACGAGAGCTGGATAAAGACCAGCGCCGACGAGACTGAGCGCAAGGAGTCGCCAAATGGCGAGGACCCCGCGCAGTACGGCAACTGGCCGTCCGCCTTCCTCGACGACTTCGAATCACGAGTCTGGATGACGTACAGGTCAGGCTTCGCGCCCATCGCCAAGAGCCAGGACCCAAAAGCAACAAGCGCCATGAGCTTCCGTGTGCGCATGCAGAACCTCGCGTCGCCCGGCTTCACGTCAGACACGGGCTTCGGCTGCATGATCAGGAGCGGCCAGTGCATACTTGCAAACGCGCTGCAGATGCTGCGGCTGGGGAGGGAATGGCGGTGGCAGGAACACGAGGCCGACAAGGAGCATGCCGACGTTCTGGCCCTGTTCGCCGACGACCCACAGGCGCCCTTTTCCATTCACCGCTTTGTCAATCACGGCGCTGCAGTGTGCGGCAAGTACCCAGGCGAGTGGTTTGGGCCGTCTGCAGCTGCGCGATGCATCCAAGACCTCGTGAACAAGTACAAAGAGGCTGGTCTCAGAGTCTATGTCTCGGGCGACGGTGCAGACGTGTACGAAGACAAGCTGAGGCAGATCGCCGTCGACGATGACGGCAAGTGGCAGCCTACTTTGATCTTGGTCGGAACGCGGCTGGGAATCGACAAGATCACGCCTGTATACTGGGAGGCGTTGAAGGCCAGCCTGCAAATACCGCAGGCCATCGGCATTGCAGGGTGAGTGCAGCGGCCTCGAAGGTGTACCGTCGAAGATGCTAATTACCTCCACAGTGGCCGCCCTTCAGCTTCACACTACTTTGTCGGCGTCCAAGGCAACAACTTCTACTACCTAGATCCACACAGCACACGCCCCCTCCTGCCCTACCACGCGCCTTCATCCTTCAGTGACACCAAGGAGCCCGCAGCACCAGCATCGACCCTTTCTGCCTCGACGACTTCAGTGTCATCCACAACATCCTCCACCACCATCGTCCCACCCGCAACCTCCATACCCACCATCGCCTCCTCGCCCTCATCCACATCTGCATACACCCTTTCAGACCTCTCTACATGCCACACTCGCCGCATCCGACGCCTCCAGATCCGAGAAATGGACCCCTCTATGCTCCTCGCCTTCCTCGTCAAGTCGGAAGAGGACTACCAGAGCTGGAAAGACGGCGTGCAAAGCGTGCAAGGGAAGAGCGTGGTACATGTGCAAGACAACGAGCCAGCGCCGCGAGGGCAGGAGCGGGAGGGTGCGGTGGATGAGGTGGAGAGCTGGGACGAGGAGGGCTTGCAGTAGGCAGCAGTCTGAGAAGGTGTTATGGGATCGGTTTGGGTATGATATCATGGGTTCGGCTGCATGCATGTTTGGAGTCTCGGCCTGGGTGGAGTTTGGTAGATTGATGTCCGTAAGCGCCGCGTTTGACGAGCAATCAAGATTTCATCGCAGGGCTAAAATTTTGAATTTGACATGCACCTCTGCTTGCTGCGCTGGATGAAATCGAAACTGAAAACCACTGGCCATATTGGCGAACATCGTGATCTTCTCGAGCCAGGACGTGAGCTCCGCTCGTTTGAAATGTGCTTCGCATTGTCGGAGGCTGGGTTCACGCAGCTTAGCGCGATATCGCCAACGCGTCCGACTCCGTTGTGTGACCAGGCACGCGATTCGTGCAACACAGCGCGCCGTCAAATCTAAAGGCCGACAAACGATGGAATAACTGCCGTGTTAGTGGGCCAGAACAAATGTCAAACAAGTGAGGGCCAAAGATGAAGTTTGAAGAATTGATTCGTTCCCGTCTGCTGTGGTATAATGTACAGACCCAAAGTGATGAGTCCCAGTCATATCATGACGAGAGAACAAGCAGACCGACCCATGATCGCATTATCGGAAACCCATGAACACCGACCCCATAGCCTGCTCATCGAATAGACAAGCGAAAGAACCCAAAGAAAAGACACGTCGAAGAAACCACTCTATTTGGTGGAAGAGGAGTACTTGGTGACGGCCTTTGTGCCCTCAGAGACGGCGTGCTTGGCGAGTTCACCGGGCAGGATAAGTCGGACACTGGGGGGTGATTAGCACATGAGGCAGGAAGCAAAGATGGGGTGAAAACGTACGAGGTCTGGATCTCACGCGACGAGATGGTGGACTTCTTGTTGTAGGCAGCGAGCTTGGATGCCTCAGTGGCGACGCGCTCGAAGATGTCGTTGACGAACGAGTTCAGGATGCTCATGGCGCGGTTGGAGATACCGGTGTCGGGGTGGACCTGCTTGAGCACTGCAAAGACGCGTCAGCCAATCGAACCAGATGGAGCAGATGGTGGAGTGGGAATGCAAGTCAAAAGCAGACTGCAGAAGCTGCCGATCGCGCTCGTGACGCGAAAAACGCCAAAAAGGTAAGCAAGGCGGGCAAACTCACCCTTGTAGATGTAGCTGGAGTAGGTCTCCTTCCTGGTCTTGGTGCGCTTCTTCTTGTCGCCGGCGGGGGCGGCGGTCTTCTTGCCAGCCTCCTTCTTCTCAGCGGGTGCCTTTCCGGCCGGGGCCTTGCCACCGGTAGTGGGAGTCTTCTGTGCTTTGGGAGGCATTTTGGTAAGAGTGTGGGTGTTGGAAATGGGTGGGTAAAGGTGGTAAGGCTGGGTGTGATGGTGCGTGTGGATGAGTTGGGTGGTGCAATGGATGGAGAGGCTTTTGTCGTCGACGGCGGGGGACGCGCTACTTATGGGGAGCGCGCTGCATGTTGTGATCCAGCAGGCGCGAGGTGGTCCGGGCGGCGGGCGTCGCTGCAGGTTTTGGGCGAGGGCGACTAAGCGAGACAGCAGGTTTGATCTCCAAGAGGCAGTCGCGCTAGTCAGACAGATTGATCTCGCGCACCACAACACGCCCGGCAGTCCTTATAAGCTCGCCCCGCCCGCCGAACAGCAGTCCGCAACCCATCGTCTCGACTCCACGCCCACATACCGCACCACCAGCCCATCTCCACCAAGCACTCTTAACCACCTAACTTACCCAAACAACCAACCACTTCAAAATGACTGGAGGCAAATCCGGAGGCAAGGCCAGCGGCACCAAGTCCAGCGCCCAATCGTGAGTTTGCCCACTTTGCTCTTCTCAGCTTTTGCCTTTGTACGCTTTTTGCAACTTTTTGCTTAAGCTGCCTTTACCGGTTTGACGCGTCTTCCACGTCAATTGACGCGTCTTTCGCACCGTATCTCATATTATTGCATCATCGCTAAGTAGTCTCAGTCGCTCATCCAAGGCTGGTCTCGCTTTCCCAGTCGGTCGTGTCCACCGCCTGCTCCGCAAGGGCAACTACGCTCAGCGTGTCGGTGCCGGTGCTCCCGTCTACCTCGCCGCTGTCCTCGAGTACCTGGCGGCTGAGATCCTCGAGTTGGCCGGCAACGCTGCGCGCGACAACAAGAAGACCCGTATCATCCCCCGCCATCTCCAGCTCGCCATCCGCAACGACGAGGAGCTGAACAAGCTTCTTGGACATGTCACCATCGCCCAGGGCGGTGTTCTGCCCAACATTCACCAGAGTACGTCGCTTGCATTGCATCATCTCGTCGCATCCGCTAACCCACTTTTCAGACCTGCTGCCCAAGAAGACGGCCAAGCCCGGTAAGGGTCCTTCGCAGGAACTTTAAGCGCTTTGCTTTGAGTTCTATTCACGGCGCTTTCTTCATGGGTCTTTTCATTTTGCAATGATAATGGGAGTCGGTCTGGGTCTGGGTTCATGGCTTTCCACGGGGTTTATACCAGAGCTGTATATTAGCTGGTCGCAGTGACGATCACTGGCTCATGAGCTGAATCGAGCATATCACTTGAACACTTTTTCATTTGCCTGTGATAATTCGCCGTTGCTACTGACTGTCCAACGCAGGTCGTCGCGACTGCCCAGACTACCTCGCACTTCAACTGCGCTACCAAGATGAGTTCAGATTGACGGGTAAACGCCATCATCAGATGATGGGGTTGGCTCGTCACGTGACGAGCACTGGAGATTGAGATGTGCAGGGTCGTCGGGTTGGATTGTAGGTGGGTGGAAAGTCTGGAATGTGTGGTTTTTAGAGATGGTCCTGTTCAGCGTCGAGACCGCCAGGAAGTTCAAACAAAGTTTCAGAAGTGTACCATGCAAACAAAAAAAACTCAAGACGACGGGACGTTTTTCTCAAGTTCCTCGCAGCTTGATTGGTGTATATATGTACATGCTTCTCCATCTCCATCCCTCCACCCATCTGCGTTTACAAGATCATCTTTGGAGGAGCTAGCGCATGTTAGCAGTTCGAACGCGGTAGCCAAGACATGGTGTTCACTCACGCTCCAAAATCGGGCAAGGCATGTTGCGCTCGTACTTTGAGCCTGCAGCCAGTCAGTACTGCCGTATGCGCGGCCGGTGCGGATACTTATCCGGCTCCAAGCAACTCACCTCCGGGTGCCGTAGGGGGGCGGTATGGGTCGGGGTGCTTCCACTTCTCCAGCAGCGCCTCGGTCTCCTTGATGAGTTCCTTTGTGGCTGTCAGTACAGCTCCGGAGGGCATCGCAGCGAGTGCATGGCGTGGGAACGCACTCTCTGTCGTCGCGGCTCTGTGACGGCCCTGTTCGCTTCAAAGAGTCCGCGCAGGTAAAGGGCCTGGCCGCGCCAGAGGTAGCGGTGGACGCTCCAGTCAAGGGCGAGCTTGAGGGACTGCCTGTAGAGGCGGCTGCATCTCGTCAGTACCAGTGCATGGCGGGCGGTGCGTGGGCGACGGCGCACAGGACGTGTATTCTGGAGCTCATGGCGACTCTCTGCCCTCGTGTCGCATCGGTCGGGGAGGGTGTCTGGAGTCGGGTGTGGCCGCAATGGGTCGTCGTCGCGGGCAGCAGCGTGGTGTCGAAGCTGTGAGGTTGCGCGGGCGCGGGCAGCAGCGTGACGGAGGCAGTTTAGGGTGGCTTTGCAGGGCTGCTCTGCTTCTGACGTGCCGGCCGTTCGCCGTCCAACCGGGAAGATCGGTGCTGCAACTGCAACCTCAATAATCAATCAATTCCCTCACACGCAACAATCTCCCACCTGTCCTCTTCCCTCTTTCCTCCTTCCCTTTCTTCGCCGCCCGTCATGTCTGGCCAACAGTGTCTCCGCCGGCTGCCATGCGCCGTGCGAGCTGCTCCAGCCCTGCGCGCCGGTGCACGAGCTGTGAACAGGCTACCTGCTGCGCGCACCTACTCTGCCGTCTCCAGGGCGAACTCGTCGGGCCTGCTCAGCCAGGCATCGAAGTGCGTACTGTCATTGGGCTACTGAATCTGTGCTAAGAGACTGCTAGACGACCCGGCCAGCTCGCAACACAGCGCCTGTGGAGCATTGAGCAGACGCGAAGCTATGGTTCGTATGTCCTACACCGATACGGGACCGCATCTGACCCCCATCGCAGCCGATACCGTCGTCAAAGTGCCCCAAATGGCCGAGTCCATCACAGAAGGCACCCTGAAGCAATGGTCAAAACGTGTGTATAGCAGCAAATCGTTTGACAGGGCATGGCTGACGACTCGCAGAGGTCGGCGACTTCGTTGAAAAGGACGAGGAGATTGCGACCATCGAGACCGACAAGATCGACGTGTCCGTAAACGCGCCCGAGGCCGGCACCATCAAGGAGTTCCTCGTCAACGAGGAGGACACCGTGACAGTCGACCAAGATCTCGTGAAGCTGGAACTTGGTGGGGCGCCATCGGGCGGACAAAAGCAGGAAGCCTCGTCGGAGTCCAAGGAGCCTGCGTCCAAGGAACAGGAGACTTCATCACAGCCTTCTGGCGAGCAGGAGCAGGAGCAGTCGAAGCCCAAGGAGGAGAGCGCTCCAAAGCAGGAGGAGGAGAAGAAGCCCGAGCCACCAAAGCAAGAATCGAAGCCAGAGCCTCCAAAGCAAGACTCGAAACCTGCACCACCCCCTAAGAAGGAGTCCAAGCCTGCGCCGCCCAAGGAGGAGCCCAAGCAGGCCCAGCCCGGCAGCCGTGAGGAGCGTCGCGTACGTTGCCTGCCTGTAATCTTGCTCAATACTCGCTGACTATCGTGTGCAGGTCAAGATGAACCGCATGCGCCTGCGCATCGCCGAGCGTCTGAAGCAGTCCCAGAACACGGCCGCCTCGCTGACCACCTTCAACGAGGTCGACATGTCCTCCATCATGGAGTTCCGCAAGCTGTACAAGGACGAGATCCTCAAGAACAAGGGCGTCAAGCTCGGCTTCATGTCTGCCTTTTCTCGCGCCTGCATCCTCGCTGCGCGCGAAGTGCCGGCCGTGAACGCTTCTATCGAGGGCCCCAACGGCGGCGACACCATCGTCTACCGCGACTACGTCGACATCTCCGTCGCTGTTGCGACTGAAAAGGGTCTCGTCACGCCTGTTGTCAGGAACGCTGAGAGCTTGGATATGGTTGGCATTGAGAAAGCAATTGCGGAACTGGGCAAGAAGGCGCGCGACAACAAGCTTACGATTGAGGACATGGCTGGTGGCACATTCACCATTTCCAACGGCGGCGTCTTTGGGAGCTTGATGGGTACGCCTATTATAAATCTCCCTCAGACTGCTGTGCTGGGTCTGCACGCTATCAAGGACAAACCGGTTGCTATCAACGGCAAGGTCGAGATCAGGCCGGTAAGTTGTCTTGCATACTAGCACTCGACTGAATATTTTCACTGACATTCAATACAGATGATGTACCTTGCGCTCACATACGACCACAGGCTTCTTGACGGCCGGGAAGCTGTGACTTTCCTGGTCAAGGTCAAAGAGTACATTGAGGACCCCAGGAAGATGCTGCTGTAGACGTCGCGTGTAGTTCTTGTGCATGTGCGTGAGCCATTGGATGGTAGTAGTAGTCTTGGATTCTTGTACATGCGTGGATATCATAGCTCGCGAGGTTGAAGTGGAAAAGTAGCGTGTATGATAGGCGGTCGATTGCATAATGAGCGCTTCTCTCTGTATTGTCTTTGTAACAGTAGCCGTGATTGTAACAGTAGCCGTGATTGTAACAGTAGCCGTGATTGTAACAGTAGCCGTGATTGTAACAGTAGCCGTGATTGTAACAGTAGCCGTGATTGTACCAGTAGCCGTGATTGAGTCGTAATAGCAATTCGCAGATACTCCTTTTCCACATTTTTTTTCGCTCTTCGGGGCATAAGAATCCTGTCTTTCTCGTGGTGTACCACGTCCCCTGCTTTATCCCTCCCGTTCCCAGAATGTTGATTTAAATACATAACAAAACTCTCGCGGTATCCCCTGTTAATAAACACTGGTATACTATACTTTGGAGCCATTTGGAACTGGTTGCGTGTGGCTGTGGTTTTTTTAATCCTTCATATAACTTACTGTTCTTATTTACGAAAGTCAGCTTCAAGCTCAAGACCAGATATGGCAATGCCGCCGTACAGCACTCAAGACCAAAACTCGACACTACCACTCCTATCCTGACAACTCAACATATTGTCGTATCCATCACAGGTTTTCAATCGGCTCGTCGTGTCCGAACTGTGACTTCAATAGTAGACCTTTGTCTACCGAATGCTATGAAATGCCTTCGACAAATGAATTGATACAATTTCGGTATGTTGTAGCACTTCATAGTAGTATATCACTCAATCACAGCAACTCTAGGATCATCAGAAGTGCTGATGCTGTGTGGTAATTTTTTTGTTTTCTTCATGTTGTGGTTGAAGTAAGAAACTACGCAGGTACGAATGGATGAAAACTGGAAAACCACAGCATCGAAATGAGACATCATGTCAATAAACGCAACAACTTTGTGGGCATAGGTTGATATTGACATATAAAATCTCAAAAAATACAGGCATTCTTTGGAACGAGCTTTGAAGATAACACATCATGGCATGCGCCGACTGGGGGTCAAATATGCCGACTCTAGCGCACGTACAGCGTATCACGAAACAAACATGGGACCACTGAACAAAGTGATGGACGTATCCGAATAAATTACAACGCTTGTGTTCAATACGCCATCCATGTACACCTAAACTCATGTCTGAAATTTGCGTACCCTACGCACAGTATTCAAATATCCCATGTCATCCATACGATCCACGTCATCCACCCAAGGAGCATGTACGACTTCATCACTCCCAGATACTTCGCCCGCTTCTCCGCTTACCCCAGCGTACGCATCCTCCACATACGCCCACTCCGGGGCATCACAGCACCCACTCACAAACACCGTGCGCTCAGGCACCATACCATACAACAAGCCCTCATGTATCTTCGGTACCAACACCTGCACTACGCGCCTCTCCGGTTCAAAACCACGAATGAGCGCCGTGCAAACCACCTTCGATGTCTTCGGGTCAAGGGGCTCCACCATGCCCGTGCGATCTGATTTCTCAAAGAATGGTATGCGGTATCTCTTCGTTCGAGGCAGCAGCGGAGGAATTGCGGAAGAAGTGCTCTCGACGATGTGCACGATTGAGCCGTTGAGTGCGTGGACGAGGGACGCGGGCTCGATGGGCTCGGAGTACATTGCGAAACCGACGAAGTCCTGTGTTCGTTCGGCGGTTTCCTCGAAGCAAAACTCCCAGGGTGCTAGTGTTGAGAGAGGGTCAAAGTTCCAAGAAGTTGGGCTCGCTTCGCCGGTGCTTAGTTTCTTTAGGTGAAAGTAAGACTGCATTTGCATCTCTCTAAACTCGGCGTCTGATCGCATGGGAGGCATGGCTGGAGCTAGTGATGTGATTTCGTGTAGCGTGCCACGGTATTGCGACATAATGGTCTGGATCGCATCTAGCTTCTCGGCCTGTTCGGTGTCGATGGCCTGCGTATCGCTCAGGTGGACTACATGATGTGGCTTGAAGTGCGCAAGTAGTTCCGTCAATATGCTCGTATATGTGCTATGGAGCGAGCCAGGCGTATTGATGATGAGCGGAAGAAGCGAATCGCGCGACCGCAGAGTTTTGTAGGCCAGAACCAAATCCTTTGCGCATGTACGATAGTAGTAGCCATGATTCGCGAGATTTGGCGGCACTGCGTGGGAGCGCACTGATTCATTCATCTCTGGACCTTGGGCAGAGGGCAAAGCGGCAGGGTGGGTGAATGCAGGCCCTAGATTGAGCGATCGTACTACGGTCAACGATATCTGGCCATGAGGTGTGTACTCTGGTTTAAGAGGATCAAGATCCAAGTAGCATACAGAAGGTGCAGGTCGAGCAGATTTGCCCTGTCCGGTGAGGTATCGGTTCAGCAGTCGCTTTGCGAACGTGGATTTGCCACTTGTCGGTGGGCCGATGATCAAGCTGATTGATGGACTACTGACGCAGTCTTCAATCGCGCGTAGCCACTCCTCCGGAGTCGACTCTGGTATCAGAGGCCGGGCGAGTTTGTCGGCGGAAGACTCAGTGATCTGCAGGAAGGTCAGTTCCCTTCACAGATAAAAATATTGATGGCAGGACATTGGCGAGCACATCCTTAAAGCCTGCAGCCTCGGTATACACATAAAGATATGCATCGAAGGAGTCGACATACCACACTAAATGAACGATTCTTCGTCTTCTCTGTCGGCACATTCCAGATATCTGAGAACATGGGGTTGCTGCGGGTGTCTGGCGCGGGTTCTTCGCAATTGGAAAATTGGACCTGATTTGCACCGTCCAAGCCCCTGATCTTTGATATGAGATGCGTTGCAGGCGCGTACATGGTATACTGTTGATCCTTCTGGCCATTGCGAGATAGGATGTCAATGTTGGCGCCATTGACGTTGACAGCTCCTCTCAATACTTTGAGACGAAAACAGCCGATGAGAGTAATGGTCGTGTGCTTGCTCAGTCTCACTGTCAGTTCCGAGTCGGTGTCGGAGACGATGTTTTGCGACTCATTTCGCCAGCTACAAAGCCTGAGGTTTTGCTTGATGATCAAAGGCTCCTCCACATCTGACTCTGATTCTACAGGCTCAGGCACGGGACTTTGTGGTGATTGTCTCACGGGTTCCGGCTCTGAAACTGATTCTGCAACAATTGGCGTGGGAGTGATGTCAAGTTTGAGGCCTTCTTTTGCGGCTTCGGCTTTGAGCCTGGCTGCCGCAACTGCACTCAGAGGTTTTCCATTGGTTGTTGCGATGGCTGAATTTGTTGTTAGCAATATTAGACATATGCGCATGAAGGAGACTCTGTACTGCTGCCATTACTAGCCGTAGACAGGCCATCGCCCCTCTTCCTCTTTCCTGGCATCTTGAGTTGGTATGCAGCATCGAGTAATTGGATGCCCGAAGCAAGAGAATCGTGAATGTCTAGCGCCAAAAGTGGAGCCGGCTAGCATTTAGCGGAAGTGATCCATTAAAAAAGATCTCAGGCGCATCGCATGTCAAACTGCGCTCAACATGAAGGAAGTCAAGAGAACACCCGTGCCGCTGCCAGGCTCTAAGCCCAGGGCAAAGTCAAAGTCGAATGGCGCGGTCTCGAAAGCACAGCTGAGCGCGGAATTGATTGGCAGCAGCGACGACGACTCCTCGCCGGAGAAGACGCCTCAGCCGAAAGCTGCACCAAAGCCCACGACCACGATAGCCGTACATCGTCCGAACGGCGCTGCCAAATCGAAGGCAATCTCGAGTGCGAAGGCGCCGCCAAAATCAATTGCGACACCAAAAGCCAAACCCGCACCCAAGAAAGCCACGCCAAAGCAGATCGGAACCGAGGAGCAAGCTGCAGAGGTCCTGTCTAGCTCGGAAGTGACGGATGACGAAGAAGTTCCGCGACGCGAAATACAGACGAAGCTCCCGGGAAACAAGGCGAGGACGGATGCCGCGAGTGCCAGCAGCAGCGAGAGCAGCTCAGAATCCTCCAGCGACGAGGAGCCTGCCACAACTAGGACGCCACAAGCGTCTCAAGCGTCCGCACGAACTCCGAAGAAAGTATCACACGCCGTCGAATTCCGACCTGCGCAAACATACGTGCCACCGAAAGGCTACAGCGCTGTGCCGTGCACCGACAAGACCACGTCAGAGTCCACCCGCATATTTGATAATCTGGAGGGCAAGCAGATATGGCACATCACCGTCCCGGCGGGCGTGTCACTGAAGCATTTGGAAGAGATGGCCATGGACAGTGCCCTGAAAGGCGAGACTGTTTTGGAGCACAAGGGCACCAGCTATGCCTTTGCAAAGGCGGATCAAAGCGATGGCGGAGCACGTGAAGTCATGTTACCCAGGAAGGATGGTTTCAAGTCTGGTAAGTTCTACTACGTGCGACCCGGAAAGGCACTGCTGATCGTTTGCTAGCTGGCGCACGAATAACGCAATGCCTCAACCTCCAGGCAGTCGTGCAACTCCCACATTTGACCTCTAGGCAAGCAGACCAGAACACAGGCTCCGAAGCTGCAGCATCCATCACACGCTCCACCATTCGCGCACCTCGACCACAGTTGAAGGGCCTCAAGATGCGCTTCCTCCCCACAGGCTTCGGCAATGGAGCCGCCGGTACGCTTGGAGAGTCAGACAGCGAAAACGATGCGGCGGCGGAGGCGGATGAGACCAATGAGTTGCAATTGCCCCCGAAGAAGGATAAAAATAAAAGGAAACACAGGGAGGTGAACGGAGATGTGCCGGCAGATGCGCCAGCAAAGAAGGCCAAGAAGCACCGGACCCAAGAGGACAAGGAGGCGAAGAGGGAGAAGAAGGAGAAGAAGCGTGCGCGAGAAGGTGTCTCTGCGAAGCCTTGAGCATAGCTGGAGATGCAAGAATTCAATACAGATACGCTGGAACCAAGGCGCGATGGAGGAGCACTTCAATCATCGGATTACACGGGCAGCTGTGCGCATACAGATCTGCAACTGGTCTTCAACACGGCACCGGCATGCGTGCAAGGCAGAGTTCATCCGCAAAACACGGAGATTGTGTCCTTCATGAAGAAGTAGAGGTATCGTCGAAAAGAGGATGAGGAGGACAATTACGAAGGTCATTGTGTTATTTTGAGTCAAGACCTTTCGCCTTCGGTGTGTCCCAAGGGTTGGCACGGTAGGCAGGAGCACCGGGTACCTGTGGAGACGGGGGACCAATCTCAGAAGCAATCATCATGTCTGCTTCTATAACTCCATGCATTCAAGTACGATCAATTCTTTGCGTGCTGCAAATCCAATATTACGAACCAAAGTCCTAAGCGCGTAGATGCAGGCAGGTGAATTCTCCGCAGGTGCATTAGAGGCCGTTGTGCCGTCATCCACCTGCAACGGTAACTTATTTGTGCGCACGTGCCACCTTGAAGTAAACAGTCGACGTCGGACGCGCAAGGAGAGCGTCGCAGTGCGCTCTGCGAACAATTCACCGGCACCCCCACACCCACCGTGATGACGGCGCGCTTTCACACCCCAAACCGACGCGACTGCCACAGACACTGCGCGCATTGCTGCACCAATGGCCGCCGTAGCCAGCGCATCTGCCCCGACCACGGAGGCATCGAGTCCCCCGACCGCCCATGCCGCGCCTTCGTCTCCCTCGCCGGCGCAGGCCTCCCACGGACACACGGCGCACGACATGTCCCATTCTGAGCATGTCCAGACGTCCCACGTGCCCGACCCGGACTCGGACCTGCCGCCACTGCCCGCCGGCGATGACGATAGCTTTTTGCGAGACTTCAACGAGGGCCACACCGACGGCGGCGAAGGCGAAGGGAGCGTGCTGACAGACCGCGAGATGGGCCGCCAGCTCATGGACATCGAGTCGAGTTTCCTGCCCGAACTGCCCGCCCAGCCTGAGGCGCCGCACGCGAATGCCGGCGCAGACGACACCTTCCTCTTCGGCGGCTCCCCAGGCAATGCGCGCCCCTCCTCGCCCAAGCCAGGCGACGACGCGGGTCTGCAGAGGGTCATGGCGAACCTGGAGGAGATGACCAAGCCCAAGAAGAAGCCCAAGAAGCTGGAGGTGCGCAGCGGCAACACACCGACAAGGCCAACCCGCGACCCAGACTCCTCACTGCTGTCCGAAGAAGCGCCCACTCCGGCAGACGCATACAAAACCCCGTTCGCGCGGCGACTGGATTTTGGCGAGGAAGAGTCCCCAGATGCTGCGCTGTCGACACCAGGGGCTGGACGGTCGTCGCCCTCGGCAGATGCTGCGCGGCGAAACCAGTCGAGGGCTCACATGGGGCCAGCCACTGCAGTGAATGGCATGTCGAACGCGTCGAGCGAACAGCACGTCTCTGCAGGCGCCGAGTACGCGGACGTAGAGCACGACTTGCGACCCATGTCTAGCGCATCCACCGTGAAAGCCCCAGACTTCACTCAATTTGAACAAGGCTCATCGCTCCTCTCATCCGATCATGACCTCAGCATGGAAAGCCTGAACATACCAGCTGTCGCATCAACGACGACCTCACCCGGCACACGCAAGAGACCGGGCTTCCTTCAACATCGGCAATCGAGCCAGCGATCGTCAGTGTCATCGTTCACGAACCGCTCGGATGTGTCTGGAGACGGTGCTAGTACGGCCAGCCTGGGTGCAGACTATGCGTTGCAGACAGGCGGTGCCATACCTCGCTCCACGCCTCACAGAGCAAGTCTGGGTCTATCAAGACTGCCCAGCCTAGGAAGCATTGCCTCGTCAATGTCTGGCTATAGTGATGTCAATCCTTGGGAACAGCATCGCAGCATCAGCTCAAACTCGCTATCAGGATTGCTACACCCCGACGCAAGCCTGGGACGAGTGGAGGAAGAGAACGCCAATTCTGCCACTCCACCGGAAACGCCGCGTGCTCCCAGCGTCCAACCTTCTGGCCCCACCGATACCGTGATTGCTAGGCACGTTCAGGATATTCAGGTACCAGACACCATCGCGCGAGAGTTCCGGGCGAAGCATGCGCGTTCACCGGACAAACGGCACATGGCAACGCCGACCACAAAGAGCAGGCACAATCTTACCCTCAAAGAGCAGAACAGCAAGATCGACAAGCTCAGCAAAGAGAACTTTGATCTCAAGCTAAAGATCCACTTCCTCGACCAAGCGCTGCAAAACCGGTCTGACGAGGGAGTCAAAGATATGATCTCAAAGAACGTACAGCTACAGACAGATCTCGCAACCGAGAAGAAGGAGACCCAGTCTATGCGCAAGAAAATCAAAGATTTGGAGCGCCGACTCAAGGCGCACGAGGAAGGTCTGGTTCCCAGTAAAGAGGTCGGCAGTGGTTCCGAAGACGAGATAAGCGATCAATCCTCACGACAAGCTCAGCTTGAAGAGGAAGTTGAGTTTCTTCGAGAGCGCCTGGAAAGCAGTGAGACAGTCATTGAGCAGTGGCAACAGGAAGCCTTGCAAAAAGAAGCGGACAATAGGCGAATGGCTGACTACATCAAGACCATGAGGGAACAAAGTTCCTCGGCCGATTCTGCTGGCCTGAACGAGGCCGTCAACATGTGGAAGGAAGACTTTGAGGATGAGCGGGCACGTCGGGAACAGGTTGAGACTCGATGCCAACAGGCCGAAACCGAAAGCGACAGTCTCCGCGCTGAAGTGCAGCGACTGAGAGACCAGAACGTACAGCTCCAACAACATCAAACGGCGAACCATCAGATTAGACGTCGCGGCCACCAGACCTTCACGCCTGGGTCTCCGTTAGGTTTTGATCCGAACGAGCAAGCACGATCAATGTCCGCCGGTGGAACCAGTAGCACTCGTGCGGCCAGTGGAACTCTCGTAGATCACTTGCAAAACGACAACGACAAATTGCAGCGGGACCTCCACGCCCAAGTTTCGATGCTCACGTCACGAAATCGAGAGAATTTGCGCCTTCGCGAAGAGAATGAGGGGCTCAAGCTTACAATCCGTCGAGGAGATTCTGGATCGGCAGCTGGTGATAGCATCCTAGAACGATCGATATCCCGTAACCACATGAGGTCTGTCTCGCGAGCAAGCGGTGGAACACGAATGACTCAGATGAGCGACCCTGAGCGCGAAGACCTCGAAGGCAAGTATGCCACGTTGCGGGATGAGCTATCACAAATGAAGCTGTCCTACAAAGAGCTTGACGACCAACTCAATGGCCACCTCGATATGCTCGAAACGGCAGAGAACAAGATCTCGGAGTTGGAGAAAGAGGTAGAGGCTTCCACTGAGGACCTACAGGCTTTGTCGATCGAGAGAGACGAAGCATTGGAAATGCTACAAGACAAGGAGCAGGAGTGTGAAGAGCTTCGACAAGAAGCACTGGATACCGTTCAGAGGCTCGAAAATGAACTGGATCAGCGACAACAAGAGCGAGAGCGCCTCATTATCGAGCTTGAAAACACGACTGAAGACTTTAATGCTTTGCAACAGGAGATGAAGAATGTCAGCGAAAGTCTTCTGAACTTGGAGGACGATCGAGATGCAAGCTTGCGCAAGATCCAGTCTCTTGAAGCGGAGCTGGCTGATGCTAATCAGGAGCTGGTGAGGCAAGACAAACTGCTCAGCGATGAGAGAGCGAAGACTGAGAGGCTTGAGGTGCAAATGGAGTCGTGCCAGGGCGAGATCGATTTTCTCCGCGAAGAGCAAGAGGGCGACAAGATTAAAATTGGTGAACTGGAGTCTGCGTTCAACAATGCTGAGATCACCATACAAGACAGCAAGGAACGCCTTCGGGACCTTGAGGACCGCGCGGGTGAAGAGCGACAACAACGCGACGCCCTGGACAGCCAAGAGAAACAGGAAGTCGAGAAGATCATCAATGATCTCAACATACAATTGACCAAGCTCAAAGAGGACTCTAGGCGGCTGCGAAAGAACCTGTCCAGTAAGGAAGTCGAAGCATCGACATGGAAGCAAAGACTGGAAGAACTTGAACACAGTCTTCGCGAGGCCCTTGGCAACCTCAACGGTACAAGGTCCACCCTCTTCAAGGTACGCTTCAACCTTCTGTGTCATGGTAAATAAACGCTAACATCACATCAGGACATCGCGAAGATGCGTCGTGATCTTGAAGCCACTACGCAGGAGCTTGAGACCACAAAGGGTGACCTTGGAGAGAAAGATCGATTGCTACGTAACCGAGATACACTTCTGGAGAGCAGTGGCATGGAGAGTCGTCGCCTTACCGATCTCCTCGAGCGCGAACGACATGCTCGTCGTCAAGATCAGAACGCTTTCGAAACAGCCAAACGTGGCCAGCAGTCCGTTTCCAGGTCCGTCCAGCAGCACGAAACACGGGTTCTTGAACTCGAAACACTCCGCAGTCAAGACCGACAGAGGTTACATGGCCTTGAAAAGCAGTATAAGGAGCAGCTCCTGGACCGCAACAACTTGCTCTACGCTCTGTGGAACCGCTTGTCGACTTTATGTGGTGCTGAGTGGTGCCGTAACAATGCTCTCGTCAACGGCGAGCTTACTTCGATGGAGCTCATCTCGAAGAACATTGGTGGCTTCAACAAGAACATGGTCCTTGCTGTCAAAACCGTGGAAGGCATCATTGGCGGCTTCAAAATTAGAATACGGACTATGGAAAAGGACCTGATACGCGACTATCAAACTCTGGAACACACACTCGAAGTCCGCGTCAAGCGATTGGACCAGCTGGAGAAAGTTGTTCAGGCACAGAGACAGTCGATGTCGATAGGTCGACCAAGCACCGTTCGCGGTGGCCTTGTCGAGGTGAATTCGACAGAAGTCACGAAACTCCGCACTGAGAACAAAAACCTCCGAACTGAGGTGCAAACCCTTCGCGCCATCACAAGTACCACACAGTCCGGCAACGAAGTCGTCATGAGCCGCTCGCCATCCAACGCCTCGCCCACTTCATCCAAGCGAGCAAGCATGGCACAAACTCTTCTCCGCACCCAATCGGCCTCTGTTGTCGAGCACCTGCAGAATCAGCCTCCCGGCCACCCATATCCCGCATCAGTGCCCCTTCAGCCTAGTGAGCAGAAGTGGATACACCGTCTCAAGGAACTAGAGCGGCGATTGAAGGCCGAGCGCGAAGCCCGACTCCATGATCGAAGCGGTGCACGGAAGCGCCTTGAGCAGAAAGTCGAAGAAAACGCCGACCTAAGGGCCGCGCTTGAGAAAGAACGAGAGCGGAACCCAGACGGGACCGAAATCATACAGCGAAGCGCGTCGGCTGCGGGTAGTCGTGGTGGTAGGAGTGGAAGACAGAGCGCAGTGGGCAGTATGAGGAATGGCGTTGGGGAGGATTCGTCTGAGATGTATTAGTACGCTGAGTATGCTTTCTGTTGTATTATCATCATTCGCGATGTGGTCGCTTTCGCTTCTACTTCTCTATTCCTGGTATTTTTTTGACGAAATCATGTAGCATAATTTAGATAGATTGGCGCAGGGACGGTATGATGGTGGGTCATCAGGGACAGAGGTTACGAAGCGCGTCGTCAGTTCGAATTGTTTTTACTCGGTCGGTCGCTCATCGTGCGATCTTCAAGACATCGAATGTATGTGGCCCGATGCGTCATTTGCTGACCTTACAAAAACTGTTTTGATCACTGTGGCAAAAGTTTCTTGTGGACTCACTGACATCCTCCGAGATGCCACACATGGCTCGTACTGTCCAAGAAAAGTCACTGGGCATCTCCAGGGTGATCTTATCCACTTTCATCTCCCGGCTTAACAACTGTCATCTCCACTCCAGGGCTACCTTCACTTACTTATCTGTGGCTCCACATACACACAAACTGCCAAGGCTTCCGGACGTACATCTACCTCACAGTTGTTACTCTCAGTTGTTACTCTCAGTTGTTACTCTCCCTTCTACACTACACCACAATATCATCCTAGTGACGTCTCCATGCTAGCAGCAACCACACCTCAAGCAGTGACATCTTGCGAAGCAAGGTCACAAAGGTCAGGCGCTCGCCGACTTCAACCCGCCTCACTCACCGCTCAGCCATCCAGCTGGTAGGCAGCCGTTTTCAGCGCCACTACTAGACAGTCCAGTCTCTAGGTCACGCTATCTTAGTACGTTTGTAATCCTCCATCGGCCCTCACCCCACACTTTGATTGTTGTTGCATAAAGATTCGAGAGCCAACACCTGTCTGTTGTAGCGACATGTCCCCAAACTCCAACTCCCCACTTACTCGTCGCCGACAGTCCTTGATCTCGCACTCATCGCCTGACGACCGCGTACGATCGCGACTACCAGTATCACCAACCGTTCCCCCGACTCCGGTGCTCGGCGACACACTACTAGGTAGCTTACTCTGGAATCGCGAGTCGGTTTACGGGCAATACCGTTCCGCCTGCATACCGCTACAAGTCCAACGTGTTCGCCCCGAAGAGATGGCCCCAACATTGAAAACCCCGCAGCCCGCAGCTAAGGTGAGTAAACGGAGAGCCAAGCCACCCAAGAAGAGCAGCGCTAAGAGGACGGGAAAGACTGAGGAGCCGGACAAGTCTAGGAAAAGATCAGCGCCACAGAACAGCGATCAGGATAAGCGCCATTCGAAAGCGTCCAAAATCGTACAAGCAAACACCAGCAAGAGGATTGGCACGAGCAGCGCAGTGATCAACGATAACAAGGCGCCTACGCCCGTGCCTGAGATCGTTATTTATAACATATCCTCTGACGATGACGAAGCCCTGAAGCCCGACAAGAAAACCAAGGCGAAAGCTGAGCCAACCATCGTAGGACGAGCCAGGAAAACTGTGTTCGCAACTATGGCGTCGACACCACATACAGTTTTGCAGCACACTGATCAACTTACTTGGGCACTTCCGAAGGTCGACTCTCCGTCAGACAGCGAGGATGACTTGCAACCTGGTCTTTCTGGCGATCTTACAGTCACTATCAAGAAGGAAGATATGGCGAAAGAGTTGCAGGATGCAAAACAAGAGCTCATCGCTGCAAAAGAGTCGATTAGGAAGCTGCGGCAAGAGAGTCTGAAGTCACGCAACAATCAAGACAGATTATCGAAGGCGGAACAGGATCTTGCTAAGTTGGCTAGCGAGGTCGAAGCCGAGAGGAGAGCTGCGCAGATCGTGATTCAAGAGCGCGATCAGCTCCGTAATCAGCTTCAGCAGGCCATTCGGGCGAAGGAGAAGTCACGGAAAGATCTAGAAGAACTGCAAAAGAAACCAGCTGAGGATCGTCTACGAGTTGAACTTCAACAAGTCCGCAGCCAGTACGAGAAGGAGGCACAGGGCCGGAAAGAGGATGCAAAGACCCACGCCGAAATTTTGGACAATATCTTGAAGTCCCAACCAGCAGCAGAGTGTGACACTAAAGTTGAAATTTTAAAGACTGAGAACGCTCGTCTCGTGCAAGAGCTGGAGACACTCAAAGCCGCTGCGACAACACTTCGAAGCACGATCTCACCCGTTCCATCTTCAGTCTACTCAGATGAGGACAAGAAAGAAGAAAACGTGCGCAAGATGTTCGTCGCGACGAAGCGGAAGTACGACATCCTCGTCTCAGTGGCGGCAGAGCTGATCACATACACACGATCTATGGACTTAAGCTGTTTCGGAGATTTTGGCAAGGAAATCAAGAGGCTCCGGAAAGCTCTTGAATCAACGGATAAGAGCCAATCAGATCCAAGGGCCAGGTTGATGCGGAAGGCTCATGATGACGATGAAGATGATCAGAGTGAGTCTCAGCGTTCACGAAACTGAGGGGGCATCTGGGGCTTCTGATCCCATTGCGTTATGGCTGTTTGGATGTGCAGGCGGCGCTGCACTAACTCGAGTTTCCTTGGCCATCTTGGGTACATATGATTTGCGCCCAGGTCTTTTTGGGATGTGGTGGAGTTTGCTTCCTTGGTTCGGTTCTAGTTCACTTGCAAGCAATTGTACACAAGCACGATTCGAATCTTTCAGTGTGCGGAACGATGATGGTACAACGAGCCAGAATCATTTTGAACTGGTGATTAGATTAGCTGTCGAAAAGTGGAGCTGTGAAGAATGCTCAAAGCACGTCGTAGACTGTCGACACAGCAACTGGTATGTTCCCTTGCTTCCATCAATCCACATCGATCATCTGCGAGCACTACTTGGATCTAGCATCATCTGGAATCGCCCTGGTGTATTTCTGTTGACGATATAAGCCCTAGCTGAGAACGGGAATTGCAAGTTCTAATCCACACAGCCATGTCGACCATCACTCTCATCTCCACCACGACTGAACTGTCCACCATGCTGATCACCCTCAAAGACATACCAACGGCACCACCAAGCCTATACATCGACCTCGAAGGCGCAAAGCTCAGCAGAAACGGCAGAATCTCACTGCTCACACTCTACATCCTGCCCACCAACACTGTCTGCCTCATCGACATCCACAGCCTAGGCGCCACCGCATTCTCCACACCCACAGCAGCAGAAATTGGACAAATTGCCACCCTCACGCTCAAATCTATCCTAGAATCCCCTATCGTTCCCAAAGTCTTCTTCGACGTGCGTAATGACTCCGACGCCCTCTACGCCCACTACGCCATCTCTCTCCAAGGCATCCACGACCTTCAACTCATGGAACTAGCTAGCACCAATCGTCCACGCACCTACGTCAACGGTCTCGCGCGTTGCATCCAGTGGGATGCCAATCTCACCCCCACGCAGGCCCAGCGTGCCAGCGTCGTGAAGGACGCAGGCACTAAGCTCTTCGCACCAGAGCGCGGCGGGTCGTACGACGTGTTCAACGAGAGGCCGCTGCAGGCGATGGTGCAAGAGTATTGCGTAAGGGATGTGGTGCACATGCCGGAGCTGTGGAAAGTGTATGAGGGAAAGATGAATAGTTTTTGGAGAGGCGGGTGCGGCGAGGGTGAAGGAGAGTCAGAGGGTGGGTTATAAGGCGAATGATGAGGGGAAGAAGTATGGGTGCTTTACTGTTGGAGTTATCATGGGGGCGCAGAAGAAGTGGAAGAGTGAACAGAGGGAGGGATTGATGTGAGGGCGTTGGTTTTGGTATGTGTGAAATGGGAATGACGTGAGTCCGTGATAATCAGGCTTTGTGAAACTGCTCAACGCAGTCAATGATAAAACATGATTTCCATACACGATCACAATCCTCACGTCCATACATTTCACACCATCATCACGATTCAACGGACCAATACCCTCATCAGCCCCACCCACAATGCCATCCAGATTCCAGCCATGTTCCACACCCCTTACCCCAAAGTTACCTCTTTACATCTCTTCTACTTAATCTATTTCCAAGCCATGAGTCCTTCCGCCCCTTCCCTTTTACTCAACTACTCATTGACCTCCACGGCCCTCCCTTGGCCCATCCACATCCTTCATAGTCATCCTACCCTATACTCGACCCAGTGCCTCTTCACACACGGCGTAGCCCTGATATTCTAGGTCGTACACCGAGCCTCCAGTCTCGCCAGCCGTATCTTCAGAGTTCCTGAGCTACGACGACGGCCAGGAGTCCGCAATCGCAAGTGCGCGGACAATGCTTGAAGATCTGGAGAGTGGGATGGGTGTTACGATAGGAAATTCCGCAAGTGTCGATGTGTTTGTCGTCGGTGTTCGCTGAGATTTTACAGGAGTACGTACTGTTGACCCGGATCTGGTGCGAGATAAGGGCGAGGAAGAGGAAGGGACGTATCAATATGTGGAGAACCAGGAATAATGCAAGATGGGACACGTCGTTAGAGGGCAAAGGGAAGAAGAAAAAGCCAATCAAGAACAAATGTAACAATAATCCTACCTCCTGGCTGGCGAATGCGTTATCGAGTTGAAATGCAGCTTGATATGCTGAACGTGTACAGGCGTTTTAGCATGGAACATGATGCATAAGACCCCAAGCTACACAGTAGGAGCAAGTCGCATCCCACATCGGGGACGCATCTCTTGAAAACTACCTAGATCATACATTGCAGAAAAAGAGAAAGACACCAGAAATCAAAACCTCCCCCGATAACCCCAGCGACGAAGCCAAGCCAGATCGTCGACGCGCTCCTCAGGTCTTAAAGAGAGTTGAGATCCACCAAGGCGAAAGAAACAATACCAGGCGAAAACAACAGACATGATGTGACATTCGTCTGAACCTGCATTGTCCGCTTCCACCCAAGACAAGATTGTAGGATTGGACCGCGCGCCTTCTTTACCTACTGGCTGCCTCGAGCATATTTCACAATCCTGACGGTCCGCAAAGAACCCACTGAGAAGTCGAAGAATGAAGCAGCAACCGAACACCAAGCAAATAACGACCCTATCCGCACACACGCCTATTGACAGTTGCGAACCAAGATCGAAGTACTCTCATATGTTGTTTCAAGGCTTTCAAGACCTCCGATCGCGGTCCCGATTCGGCCCAAAGTCCACTTCAGACACCTTCTTTTCCTTCCGACCCTTGACAAGGTACTTTGCACATAGCGCAACATGGTCGCTGGGGAAATGATAGTTCGGGAAACCAGGTACTCGTTGCAGGTATTCCTTGTCAATATCGCCAAGAACTTCGACCACCTGCAGTGTGTTTGTTGAGTACCAGATATAGTCAAGGACACCTTGGAAATGAGGCACATAGTTCGTGAACGTCAATTCGCCGATCGATTGGTAGCTGGATTTGAGACTGAAAGGATGGAAAATGCCGTCTCGCGTGAAGTTGCCGTATTTTCGGGTTCCGAGGTCCTGGTGGGAGTGGGACACTGTGCCTTCAGTGATGAGATCGTAGACACCCGAATCGGGCATCGAGTTGAAATCACCACATAGCAAAACGGGGATCTGGGAGCCTTCCGCATATTCCTTGGAAGGTCCAGGCTCCTGCGACGGGTCGGCTTCCTTACCATCTTCACTGTCACCGTTTGTGAATCGATAGACCACCTTGTCCTTGCAAGCAGGGAACTTGGCCCATTTCGTTGCGAACTTGGAGATTCCTTCCATGAGAATTGCTACTTGCACAAGCTTGACGTCGGTGAAGGCAGGATTCCAATAGACGTGCACGTTGCCCACAATGAAGCGTGTGCCGGTTGCGCGATTCTCCAAGAAGGCAATCACTCCAATGTCGTCTCTTGGCATGACACGGTTGAAGATGTCGTGTTCTCCCTTCATGTCGGGTCGGTTGATGGCAGTGTTGGCAAAGTCGATGAGCTGTTTGTCGAGCAAGATGTACCTATATATGTTAGGGGGCGCAGAGAGAAGGCGCGAGAAGCACTTACTTGCTGTTCTTGTAGAAGATGGCACAGCCATCGACGAGTTTTGCCTCCCGCTCTGCCATTGTCCGAGCTCTCGTCTTTGGCCAAAAGACGCCCTTGTAGTCTTGGTGCGCCAGAGCCTCTCGGAAATATTCGTTGAAGCTGTCCTGGTCAATCTCTTGCAAACACATGATATCGGCGTTCCGCTGTCGCAGCTCGGCAAGAATGAGCTCTCTGCGCGTTTCCCAGGCCAGAGCAGAGGTAGGCGTGTAGCCGTATTGCGCCCTTGTGCAATACTTGTCACAGAGAATGTTGTAGCTCAGGGCCGTGACAGTCTCCTGCTCTGGATCCAAGACGTCGTCGATGGAGATCCATGGTCGGGGCTGTGGTGGTTCGGGCTCTGCGGCGTTCTCGCGGTAGTGCTTTATGAGTTCGGTGGTCCCTTGTTCCATGATGATCTGCTTTAGGTCTTCGGAGTATGGGTTGCCCTCGATACCCAGCATCTCCAGCTGGTAGAGGGCGCCAATCTCGTTTGGAAGCTCCTCGATGGCATTGTCGAACAGAAGTAGCTGCTTGAGATTGACGAGCATGCCGATCTCCTGTGGCAGAAAGCGCAGGTTGTTCAGAGAGAGATCCAGATGCGTCAGGTTCCTGAGTTGCCCAACTGTTGGGTGCAGGCTCGTCAGCTTATTTGCGTTGAGGTACAGCTTGGTCAAGAAGGTGTAGTTGAATAGCGCGGGCGTGATGACCTTGAGGTTCTGGCCGCCGAAGTCTATGATGGTCCAGATATGGCCGTCCTTGCCGTCGTCTGCGCGCTGGGCGGCAGGTCTATTGCGCTCCTCCTTCTCCGAGTCCTTCTGCATGCCGTTGGAGGTGCCCGCCACTATACTCTTGCTCACACTCGGATGGATCCTGGCGTGCGAGTGGGACTGCGTCATCTCCCGTGCGACCTGTGCCGTGCGGAGCTGCTCCTGCCAGTGTTCCGGATGGGGCTTACTAAGCCCGCTGTGCACGCTGTTTGGGGTCCCATTCTGCATGTGCGCCGAGGAAAAATGAGGTTGTGCGCCGGACATGCCGCCGCTCGAGATGTTGTGCTGGTGGTTGTACTGCCCGCCATGTGCGCCGCCTGTGTGGTCCTGGTGCTGCTGGTGGGCGTGTGCGTGGTGCTGGTGGTTCTGGGTGTGCTGGAAGGGCTTCCCGAGGTTCATGGGCATGCGGTAGCCCTGGTGCGCCGCTTGGCCGTTCATCATGACATTGTGGCCCTGGTGGGCGTGACCCTGGTTGAACATGGTGTACTGCTGCGGAGACTGGCGGCCGGGCGATCGCGAGGGCGAGGGCGTGTCGGGGTTGTTGAAGGGGATGCGGGCGCTAGTGGCTGTGGGCGAGCGCACGCGGGTGGGGAGAGTGCGTATGTTCTGGGCGTGCTGTGGGTAGAATGTTTGGCCGGCTCCCCTTTGGTAGACCGAGTACTCGGCCATCTAAAGGGACAACAGGCGTCAGGTGGAGGACGGGGCTCGGGCACGCGGTCTTCTTCGTCTTAACATGGGCGCCCGTCCTACTCCTTGACATGAGCGTGCGCTAGGAGACGCAGCAACCCTATCGCATCTATATTGGCTGGTGTGCGAGCTGTGCGCGAGCTGCGGCGGTGGGACCGTCGTGGGCACCTGTAGCGAGCGGCAAGGCGGCGGCGGCGGGGGTGCTCGGTGGGGATGGCCGTGGTGGTGGTGGTGATTGTGGTGGTGAGGGCGTGGAGCACAGGAGGCTATTGATATCTTGGTATCGCGAGAGGCCCTGGGTGTGGGCGTCAGTAGCTGTGGGGACGACAGAGCAGCTGGAGGCCCAGGTGGACAAGCAGAGAAGCGGGCCGAAGCGCTGCACGTACAGCTATTGTGGGCGTTTGCGAGGGCGCGCAGCTGATTAGGCAACCTCAATTGCGTCAGAAGGGCCGTGTCTGATTCCAACCCGCAAGCGCTGAAGAATAGAGAGCGTATTGATGCGGTGCCGCCGAATGCTTCTCGTCGTGCACAAACCCCAGTCGCGAGTCGGTCACGTGCCGCTAGCAAAGCCGCGATTGCATCTGGCCATCGCTCCTCCTTGAAACGCCAACACGGCTTCTCACTGCTGCAAACTCTCAGCCTGCCTCGTTGCTTCTTCCAAGCCGATCAAAAAGCAGCAGCTGAGACATCGTGTGCTGTCCCAATGAGAAGACTGTGTGATCGAAGGCGTGAGCGTAGTGTTTTGTGGCATACATTGATCATCTCATTGTCAAGCGCCCAAGTCCGCCAGATGCTCAATAGAGCAGAGAGTCTGAATATCCTCGGACTACCACCTGCACTGATTCGCCTTCGCGTCGCAAACCACAGCAAGCTGGCGGGCATCTTGGCCCACTTGTGTTTCTATGTACATCTGTCGCTTATAACTTCTCAGCGCGGACACGTACAAGACTATAATGTGCCAGCAGCGCAGAGTCCCCGGGCTACATCCAGATTGAAGGTCGCCGTTCAGGCCCTCATGCTTCCTAGGTCTGCAATGCACTACATGCTTTCGTGCGGCGAATCTCCAAGCATTCTTGGCCCCGACGTAAATACCTACTTCAACAACTCTGCGACTTGATCGCAGACTGCTTGCATTTAACTGACTGGACCCCCTCACGCACGTGTTTGACATCCAAGCTGCTGCCCACGAACCGATCCGTGCAGCGGCTGGCTCCGCTCGTACATGCAGGAGACGCCACCTCAAATCCAGATCACGCCCACAGGCCGCAGGCGGCACAAATCCTTCGCCCAGTTACCGGTATGACTATCGAAATCTGGGGAGCGAACGAGGTTGAACAATGATTGGACACCCCGCAGTATCTGAGCTGGGTTACAGCCGGGCCATACATTATACTTAACCTCACACAATACCACGTGTGTTTTCCAGCCATGCCAACCTTCGTCTTCTTCAATCTCATCTCCTGTCGTCCTTGCCCCGAGCTCGAGCGCTCTCGCGATCGTTCCCGTCCTGCCGCTCGTCTATCTCAAGCAACGTGCTGACACGTGCTTGTACCTCTTGGGAAAGGCCCAATATCGCGCACCCGCTAGCAAATAGTGGGGCCAGACACCATGGGAGATTGGTATTTGTTATGTACTATCCAGAGCAGTTGTTGAGGTGTAGAGAGTGCTCATTTGTCTGCAGTATCGGTTCCCAGGCGGTGGAAACGCCAGCAGTCCACATCCATCCTTACGCCCGAAGACCGCCGAAACAAAGCAATGGGACTTAACCACGACCGACGCCCTAGGTAGAACAATCTCCGCCAGTTCCGCGACGGCCACTTCGCCAGGTCCCAGAGCATCTGGTCACCCAATGGACGTAACGCGAGGCTCCATTTCGAGCGCGTCGACTAGCCATACCAATAGCGATGGAGCGAATTCGTCCGAACCATTTCTACTACGCCACGGCCGCCGATATCTGCGCAATGTGAACTATTACCCTCTCCCAGTCGATCTTCCCGAGCTGCAACGGCAGAACCTACAAACCCTCCTTGCGACCTCGATATTCGGACGAGCATTATGCTCGTCACCTTCACAGGAGAATCCTCCCAGAAAAGTCTTGGAACTGGCATGTGGATCTGGATACTGGAGCTCGGTATGCCACGAATACCTTGGTGGGCAGGGCTACGACGATGTCTCGTTCACGGGTCTCGACATTGTTCCAATAGCAGGGGATTTACAACGCCAGGGCATAGATTGGAGATTTGTTCAGCATGATTTACGAAAGTAAGTATATGATGGGTAAATACAAAGGCTCCAAGACAAGACGCTGACGTTCCTACCACCCTCAAGGCTACCGCTACCCTTCGACGATGAAGAGTTCGACATCGTAGTCATGAAAGACATGAGCATGGTCATTCCCCTGGGCGCACCCTCGCAACGCGTCCTCGACGAAGCCACCCGCATCCTCAAATCCGAAGGCACGCTCGAAATCTGGGAAACAGACCACATTATCCGCTCGATCCTACCGCACCCTCCACCTCCGCCCGGCAAGAATCCGCAAGAATACGCCTGCGCCGTCTCCACTGGCACGTTCATGATATCGCCCATTACTCCCTTTACTGGGGTGCAGAACAAGTACCTGCAGGACTCAAATACGTGGATTCAAGATGCGCTCGACCGGCGGAAGCTGTCGCCCACGCCGTGCGCGCGTATATCGCAGATGCTACTGCAGGAGACGGAGACGCTGTATGATGTCGAGAATCGGAGAGTTGCAATTCCGCTCGGCGAGTTGCGCTGGGAGCGGGAAGCGGCGAGCGAGCGAAGTCCCACGAAGCGACGCGGCAGCGAAGCCGGCAAGCTCAAGAAAGGCAACGTGGCTGTCGACAGCGCGACGCTCACGGAGGATCAGGCAGCGCTGCGGTATACGGCGTTGTTGGTCGTGATACAGATGATCGAAAGTCTAGAACCCCTGCTCAAGGAAGTCAGTGGGAAGAACCAGGAGGAGTGGCAGAGGTGGTGGTGAGTATTCTCGAATCGCTGTCATGCCGCAAAGACTGACATGATGCAGGGGCTGGATGATGACCAATCTGCTGGAACAGAAAGGCGCATCAAGCGGAGAATGCCTCGAGGTGGGCGTGTGGTGGTGCAAGAAGAAGTGAAGTTGTGCTTGCGTACCGTTTCTGGCTTCCGTGATATCCCGGTCCATCGAGACCTTTGTTGTCGTCCCAGTCTCATATTGAAGGCATTTAGGCTATCTTGTCGTATCTTTGACGAAGCGTGCGGTACCGTTTGAGATAGTATCTGTGTTTGTTAGCGATTTTGCAACGTGGCAATGAATCAGTGCTCTCATGTACAATGCTTCAATTTCTACACGTTGCAGTTAGTAATCAGCCCAATTGATCTTGAATGTGGACTGACCCTTCTTCACGAATTCGGCTCTTTTGATGCCTTGCTTTATCTGCTCCTCGTCTTGTACATGCCGCTGACTAGCAAATGCTTTGTGCAAGCGAGTCCGATAGTAGTCGAATCCTTGAGGATACTCCCGACCAAGAAAAAGCAGTTCTGTAAGCGTAAGCATGAGTTGGACATAAGATTCAGCATGCAAGAACCTTTGTATATCCGGATGACTTGGTGGCGCAGTGTAGGGCTGGTGGTAGCCATGTCCTGGAGATTCTGCGTGGGCGTTGAGATCGTGTTTTTCTATGTGGTGAAGACAATCACCACGATCTAGAGCTTCAAGTGCAGTTGTGAGGATTGAATGTCGTCGACAACGTTGCACTACGTACTGAAAGTGTAGCTCTGACGTATGAGATAGTCACGGATGTGTTGGGCCTCGGCTTCGTTCCGCATCGCACCAGAATTCGAGCTCTCCAGCATCACGACTCCCAACCTGATCCTAGGTGTATGTAGGCTCGACTTGAGCAATGCGGACACTCTTAGCGCGCTCAGCGCTCCTCTGTCCCACGAAGTTCCCCTTCCGACAAGCTGGACAACATGCGCGATTCCAGTCCACGACTCCCGCGACCGCCGCACTCAGCCCACGATGGCTCTCGGACGTCAAGACCCGCATCGGAAAATGCATCATGTTCGGGATCAATGAGGCACAAACACAAGAAGCAGGCTCGATATTGCAAGAGACATCCAGCGACTGGCGCGAGCTCGTTGCCGGTAGCGAGGGCTTCCTCACAGCCAAGGAATACAGAGGCCTATATCGGCAGGAGGTCGTGTGGGGAGAAATGGTAGCGTAGGACCCTACCACAAGGGTGCTGTGTAACAGCTAACACGGTCTTTTTTGGTTGCTTGTAGGATAGCATGGTGAGACGGCATGCCACGTGTAGGGGTTGAGAACTGATCATGCTTGAAGGGTACATGACATCGCTTTCGGCTCGGGGGATGATTCTGACGGTGCTCAGGTCATGTCAACAACGTGATGTATAACCGCTATGCTGAGTCGGCGAGGGTCAATTGGACACTGAACTTTGCGGCGAGTGACCCGGCGCATAAGACACAGTGGATGGAACTCATGACGCCGAAGAGCATTGGGCTTATATTGCGGAGTATCACGACTGATTACAAGTTTGTAAGTAGCCAAGCTCTCTCGTCCGGACTTATGCGGAGCAGGGACTGGCCGTTGTCGATATCAGTGCGCGGACTGCTATAGCCTGCTGCCAGCTATGAGCGAAAAGCACATAGGTCGAGGAGTCTGACGCGCCTGATGTCCGGCTTCCTACTTATGCCCTTGCGATCTGCTTCGCTGGCATCAGGCAGTCGTACGACGCCCCCTCATCCGCTGCATCGGTCGAACGACCTTACAACTTGTTGCACACGTTCGAGATGCTGACTGTGCTCCAACCCCAAGCCAATGAAGTGGCCCGACAGGTAAAGTGTCAGCAACCGTGGGTCTGGCTCACAAAGTTAACATGTCCAGGATAACCGTGTTACACAAGCTCAGGGATAAGCCGCAGTCGGATGCCAACCACTTCGTGCTGGACGTCTTGATACTGTCCGAGGCGCATCGCCGGCCAGCGGCGCGGTGTGTGGAGGACATTGTGGTGTATGATTATAGGAAGGGGAAGAAGTCTCCGCTGCCGCCGTTTGTGGTGGAGAAGTTCAGGGAGACGTTTGAGTTGCAGGAGGAGGCGAAGGGAAGGTATGGAAAGAGGGTTAGGGGCATCATTGATCGCGTGCAGCGGTTGGAGAAGAGTAGCTGGGATAGAGCGGATGCGGTGGAAGACGTTGTTAGTGGAGTTTAGTATGAAGTCACTTGCTTCATGCTTTTTGCACGGCAGGTTGGAGCATACGAGAGAGAGCAGCAAAAGTCCCGAAAAAAAATTCAAGCTGCTTAGAAGCTGGTAATACTTTTTCACTTGTCGTACAGAAAGACTTGACTCTCCTGTAAGTTTCCGCCGTAGGCGCCAACATGGTCAGAAATGGATGGAACATCAGCTTGATCACGTTTTCTGCAGAGCATTTTAGCGGAAAAGAATTCCGCCCCAACTCGCATGGCGTGATCCTTCCGCTGTGATCGCCCTCTGAACACTCGCTCCACGCTCCCTTCTTGGTGATCTGCATGCCCGTTGAGCACATGACTGTTCGGCTTTCCTTATTCGCACGTCGCACAAATGCGTGATTGGTGAGGCTGGGTTTAAGCTTCGAAGCCGGCTTTTTGCGGGAGTGAAGCGCAAGCCAGCCGAGCCAACAACAGATTGATGGAAAAGCTCCGTGTCAGTCAGTAATATCGAGTGCCGAGGATGTGTGATGGCCGGTGAAAACAAAATCACACAGGAGTGTTCAACCGCAGGGCTCATGCATGCATCATAGTTCTTCACATGCAATCATCGTTTCAGAGCAAAGGAGAGAGCGGCCGCGGGGTGCAGATGCAGATGCTTTGCAGGGCCTTCAGAGTGGATGCGCGATGCGGTGAGCATGGCTCGACAGGACAGAACGGCGCGAGCCCATTCGCCGGAGCTGCTGCCTGTGAATAGCGAAGTGCTTGCTCATCAGGGGTTCCCGGTGCAGGCATATGAATAAGTGAGCTAATGAATAGCACCCGATACATGGTGATTCGCGTGCAGTCGTGTTTGTTGTCGCGGTGCAGGATGCGATAAGTGACCTCAAGAAAGTGAATCATGATTGTTGGGGGCACGTGGTGATGTCGAGGACGGTGAAGCTTCTTTATGCCTAGAGCGGCTCTGGTGCGTCCTGTTGCAGGCGTGAGGGTGGCGATCGCAGAGACCGGAGAGGCTTCGGCGGCAGCGATCTGCGAGCCAGCAGAGAGCGTGTGAGTGAGTGCTGGTGCTGGTGCTGGGTGGCATGTCGCGGCTCCCCCTTGCGGCGGCCAAAACGTGGCACCCACGGAATGCCTCGGGGGTGTCAAAATCAGCAGCGCAGTAGTATTGTGAACTTGTTTGGTATGGACATGTCATGTTAGCGGTACAAGCCCGCACTGGTTGACGTGCTGCTAGCCGGCTAGCAAACCAAGATCGAGCACTGAGCAGGCCCTTTTCACGCCGAGTTGCACCTGCACCGTGGCTTGGCGGACGTCTTGTTCCACGCAGCCAGTCCGGCGACCTCGCGCTTCAGACTTCCTCCGCCCACACACGACACCCGCACACGACACCCTCCTCCATCCCCACCGAGCAGCGGCTCCCGATCTTCCACTGTGGCTCGTCCTGTGCAGCAGTCGAGTCCGTCCGGGGAGACCGCCGAAGCCCGCACGCGCCCTCGCCTTCTATGGTAGCAAAGAACAAGCGGACGGTGAACCAGCATGAGAGGGGCGAGGCACAGCCAGGCAAGCGCATCACCCGCAAGAAGAGCGAGCAGCTCAACGGCCACGCGAACGGCAATGGCAAGGCCCACCCCGACAACAACAACAACAGCAGCAGCGCCAGCAGCAGCACGCCCACGCCCACGCCGCCGCTGCCACGCCATGTGCTAGACGACGGCCCCACGACGCAGCACCTGCCCGTGACATGCCCCCCGGGAGCCAGTGTGCATGTCAACACCATGGCCGGTGCTGCTCGCGGGGACTGCCGAGAACGCGCCCGCGCCGCCTCCGACGCCTCGCTCGACTGCCGCCTCTATGACACAGCCTTCGACCACGTCCCGCGTGCCAACGGCAATGTCTCCTCCAAGTCCGCGTCCGCGTCCGTCTCCATTGCCAGCCTGCTCTCTGTGCCCGCCACCATCCTCACCTCCTGTCCTCTGCGGGACGTCCTCGCCATCCTCATCATCCTCCTCCAGCTGCCCCCCACCGTCCTCACCGTCGTACAGTTCTTGTTTGCGACACTCACTTTTGTCCCTCCACAGGCCGGCACGCCCCTGTCCGCCCTCTCCGCATTCCCCTCGTTCACCGACATCTTCCAGGGCTCCGGCGGGACACCTTCGCTCTTCACCACAATCTTCGCCGACGCCCTGATACTCCTCATATGGCTCGTCCTATGGCTGCCTGTGCAGAATTTCTTCCTGGATCTCGCCCAGGCCGTCATCGCCATCGCACTCGGAGGTGCTGCCGCCGGTAAAAACGGTACCACCAACAGCATCTTCATCTGCTTCGTCATCATTCTTTCCAACCATCTCTTCAGGTTTAGGCCTCTCCGGCAACACATAGTCCATTTTCTGTGGACGGGGCTCGCCCGGGGAGGCCTCGATTTCCTGACGGGCCCGCCGAGTACGCCGACCTCAATGGAAAGCTTCTCATCACCCCACGGATGGCCACGCACCCTCCTGGGAATTCATATTCTAGCCCAAGGCGTCGTTCGCATTATCCGGCGCTCTCTATCTCGACGAGACGCAACTCCCACACTGCCCACTGGCAAGAAGGCTGACCCCGAGGCTGGCGTGCTACAGCGTGCCAACTCGACCTCGCTCGATCCATCTGCGGACGTGCCAAATTCCTCCAGCACCGATGGCCGCCCACCAGGGTCGTCGCCTGCAGCGCAGAAGACAGATAAAGCGGGCAGCTCGAGGAGGAAGCGCAAGCAGGCTACTCACGTTCGCAGTCAGCAGCCGTTCTGGGCTGCCCTTGCCAGTACAAAAGTTACAGTTTTAAAAGAGATGGAAAGTAGCCGGGCGGCAAACGACGCCGACGAGGCTAACGCAAAAGACGCAAATCACATTGGAAACGCTGTTTGGACATCGGAAGATGACCGTGTTTGGATTTCAGAAGTCGGCTTTTCCGACATTTCATTTCGTGTCAGCTTGTTCATAGGGGCAGACTGCCACGAGCAAGAGGAGGATTCGTCCGTTGGATCTGGAATCGACACCTCGAAGCCTTTTTACATTCGCGTAAACGGTGCCGACTGGAGCTCAGCCAGGATTCGTCAGGGCACGCCGCTCGGATACCAGGGTCAAGAGGGAACGGGCTTCTGGGTAGGAGAAATTTTCGGTCTCACAGCGCTCTCGAACTATTATTGCGAGTTTGTGCGGATTGTCGACAATGAAGTCTTCTACTCAGCGAGCCTCATTACCTCGGCCAGCCCCATCACCGAAATGGGTAGGTCTGGCAAACTCTTGAATTTTTTTCTCAACTAATGCAAAGTAGCCTCTGTAGCCTCTCCGCCAGCGCATCAAACTCTTCGCCCTTCTTCACCTACCACAACGCTGAAGAATTCGATTGCCGCAGCCGAACGAGACCTTCAAGACAAGCGCAACCGCCTGAAGCGAACCAAGAAGGATCACAAGACTGCCATCAGCACGATCAGGAAGGAAGCCGAGACATTCAGCAACCGCCTGGCCAATGCTGGAGGAAGCGATGAACGCCAGCGCCAGCGTGTCCTTCAGTTTACTCAGAACATTCGCCAAGCCGAGGACACTGCAGCTGACTATGCGCTCCAGGCCGACAAGCTTGGAGATATTCCGGAAGATGAGGTTCAAGAGGCTGCAGCCAAGAAAGCCGCATGGAAGAAGGAGCGTGACAATAAAAACTCCATCTCCAGCGAGTTCGACAAAATCAAAGCCGAGATTGAGCGCCAGGCCCAGAGCGTAGAGTCGGACATGGCCACTGCTATTCAAAAGAGGGAACGCCTCCAGCACCGGCTGAAAAAGCTCAACGAGCAGCACGATCGTCTCGTTACTGCAAATGCTGAAGGCTTTACCGCGAAGCAACGGAGAGAGCAGGAGCGTTCTGCGTTGCGATCACAGCGTGCTGACATTGAGCACCAGTATCGCAGCAACATCAACGGCTATGAACGACGCACTGCAGAATATAATGTGCAGATCAACCAGACGCTTCAGACGATCCAGCACTACGAGGAGCTTCTACAGCAGTCCCAGCAACACCAGTCGGTTCCAACTACTCCAGATGGCCCTCTTCCCGGCACCAGCATGTCTCCGTACGCCAACGCCTTCACCAGCTTCACGTTCCCCTCGCTCAACTCCCAGATGAATGGCAGCACGCCCGGCTCCATGCGCGGCGGACGCGGTCGCTCATCCTCGATGCTCTCCAACGTATCTGGCTTCACCGACAGCTTCGACGAACTGTATTCTCCTTCCGGATACACGCTCGGCAATCCTTTCCAAGCACCCTTGACCAATGGCCGTAACGGAAGCCATGGCAGTGGCAGCTTGAGTTCTGGCACGTCCAGTCAGAGCTCGAGCCAGCGGGATCCGATGAGTCCTATCCAGACGATCAAGCCCATGATGGTTCGTAGTGCAACTGGTGGTAGTGGCGGTTTGATGAGTCCGATTGGTACTGGAAGGTGAAGACGAACGTCTCGATGGTCAAGTAGCTGTTCCAATGTGATAATGTGATAACTGCGTTTCAACATGTCTTCAAATTGCTCGTGATGTCACTCATCAAGAAATCCTTAGGATAAAGTCGGTGAAAGATGAATTGCGAGCGCATTCGTAGAGGCGGGGCGTGTCGTTCGGTTGGGCGATCCCACGTGCTAGTCCGCCTTCGTCATAAGCATCAACCTCGAGGCTTGCCCAGTCTGCGCTCCACCGCCATTGGCAACTGTTCCTCACGACTTTCCAGCGCCCAGTCGGACTCACTAATCTAATACACAATGGCCGCCCCTCCTGCAAAAGAGCTGCCGCTCGATCCCAAGTACGACGACTACGACTTCCCTACCACATCGCCGACGGCCCAGAGCGGGCACCCAGGCCACACCACGCCCGAGCAAGATGCGCAGGTCTTCCAGCTGCGGAGCGCGCTCGAGCAGGCGGGCTACACCAAGAACCTCGACACACTGACCATGGTACGGATGCCTCGGGGTTCGTGTTGCACAGGCTAAATGTTCTCCAGCTACGGTTCCTCCGCGCGCGCAAGTTCAACGTCGAGCTCTCCAAGAAGATGTAGGCATACACCGGCTGCAGAGTTCTATGGTCACGTGCTATACTGACACGCTGCAGGTTCGTCGACTGCGAAAAGTGGCGGGCCGAGTACGCAGGTGTGGGTGTAGAGGAGCTGGTGCGCACCTTTGACTATAAGGAGCGGCCGCAGGTGTTTGAGTACTACCCACAGTTCTACCACAAGACGGACAAGGTGCGTTCTATGTCTAGCATACAGCGCCCACGCAATGGCTGACACCCACCCACAGGACGGCCGCCCCGTGTACATCGAGCAGCTCGGCAAAGTCGACCTGACCGCCCTCGGCAAGATCACCTCCCAGGAGCGCATGATCCAGAACCTCGTCTGTGAGTACGAGAAGATGGCCGACCCGCGCCTCCCAGCCTGCTCCCGCAAGTCAGGCTACCTCCTCGAGACGTCGTGCTCCATCCTGGACCTCAAGGGCGTCGGCATCGCCAAAGCAACCTCGGTCTACGGCTACCTGGGCGCCGTGTCCGCCATCAGCCAGAACTACTATCCCGAGCGCCTGGGCAAGATGTACGTCATCAACGCCCCCTGGGGCTTCTCGGGCGTTTTCAGCGTCGTCAAGAAGTTCCTCGACCCCGTCACAAGCGCAAAGATCCACGTCCTGGGCAGCGGATACGAGAAGGAGCTGCTGGCTCAGATCCCAGCGGAGAACCTGCCCAAGTCGCTGGGTGGACAGTGCCAGTGCGAGGGCGGCTGCGGGCTGAGTGATGCGGGGCCCTGGTGGGATAAGGAGTGGGTCAAGGAGCCCAAGTGGGCGAAGAAGGACGACAACGCCATCGACAACACGAAGCTGCCTCCTCCTACACAAGGCGGCGCTGCGCAGGCTCCTGTTGGTCTTGATCCCGCGGCTGGCCCAGCTGGTGCACCGGCTGGCGCGCCTCAGCCACAGCCTCAGGTCTAGCTTACCCATGGTATGCGTCAACGGCGGGAATGGTGTTGAGGAGTGGTTTGGCTTGCACAAGTGAGGCCAGGAGTCTTCATGTGCGGTTGCTTGGCCATCAGTTTTTGGTTCGGGCACACGTCGACGCGCTATAGACAGGTCATGATGGGTGTTTTAGGCGGCACAGGACGTGTAAAAAGATGCATTATTTGGAATGTAGCACCAGGCGGCTTGGTGCAGTATGCTAGACTACGAAAATATTATCCCCGTCCGGTCCTCATCTCGAGCACTCTTTGTCTGGAACGAGCATCTAGGGGGTGAAGGGAAGACCGTGACGCCAAAGCTATCAGAGTTGTAGGTCTCAGTGAAGGCAATGCAGCTGAGTTCATGCCACCTTTTCTTAGCAACTGGCATTGACGTCTACGAAGAGTTGAGATGCATGTCGAAGTGTACCAAGGTACATGTAGAGAGTGATTAGGTGGGCACGTGCTTGTAACATCAAACCGAATGTCGAAGGTTGGGCTGGCTCCAGACGCTAGCGGTCATAGGCGCCGACATTGAATTTGGAGCTCCCCACGTCGGACGAGAGAGCACTCACGATCCATCAGCCACTATTTGTAGGACTGTTCCCAGTCCACACCGAAATGATACTTTCGGCATCATAAAAAGCCTCCGTCACAATCCCAAGACTTCTCCACACCCGCCGGGCGCACGCCGACCCTCTTCCTTAACTCCGCTCGGAAGCTTTCTGTGCGCATAACCGTCGCGAATATACATACGCACACGACACAACCACAGCCACCGACATGCCACAGCTACTGCCTAGCAAAGAGCAGACGCTCTTCAGATCTCTTGTCAAGTTCTACGAGGGCAAGCAATACAAGAAGGGTATGTCCAGCGCAATTGCTGTCACGGCTACACCAATATCTGACCCCGCCAGGCCTCAAAGCAGCAGACCAGATTCTGCGGAAACACCCAAACCATGGCGACACACAGGCGATGAAGGCGCTGATACTGAACTCGCAGGGCCAGGGCGAGGAGGCATTCAACCTATGCAAGCTCGCCCTCAAGAACGACATGAAGTCGCACATCACATGGCACGTCTACGGCCTGCTCTGGCGGTCCGTCAAGAACTACGAGGAGGCGATCAAGGCGTACAAGTTTGCGCTGCGGATAGAACCCAGCTCGCTCAACATCCTCCGCGACCTCGCCCTCCTCCAGTGCCAGATCCGCGACTACGAGGGCTACATCGAGAGCCGCCGGAAGATGATGCAGGAGCGCCCGCAGCTCCGCCAGAACTGGACTGCGTTGGCCGTGGCATACCACCTCTCCGGCAACTACAGCGAGGCCGAGAACATCCTCAAGACATACGAGGAGACGCTGAAGCAGACCCCGCCGAAGTCGGACCTCGAGCACTCGGAGGCCACCCTCTACAAGAACACGGTAATCGCCGAGTCCGGAGACACCGAGCGCGCCCTGAAGCACCTGGACGAGGTGGTGCGGAGCAGCCTGGACCGCACATCGGCTCTCGAGCTGCGCGCGCAATACCTGCTGAAGCTGGGGCGCACCGAGGAGGCCGAGAAGGCGTACCGCACGCTGTTGGACAGGAACAACGAATACCGCGGATACTACGATGGTCTGGAGAAGGCGCTTGGCCTGACCCGCACCAAGGACGCGGATATCGAGAAGCTCCAGGAGCTGTACGAGTCGTATGCGAAGAAGAGCGAACGAAACGATGCGCCCAGGCGGATACCCTTGGAATTTCTCAAAGGCGAGGCCTTCAAGACTGCCGTCGATCAGTACTTGCGGCGCATGCTGAACAAGGGCGTGCCCTCGACCTTCCCCAACATCAAGTCGCTGTACCAAGATGCTGAGAAGAAGGCCGTCATTGAGGAGCTCGTATTAGGGTATGCCTCAGACAAGAAGACCAACGGATCCGCAGAGAAGGAGACCAACGGCGATACCTCGGATCGCTTCGAGCAGTCCGTGCTGTACTTTCTCGCACAGCACTACAACTACGTCCGCAGCCGGGACCTGAAGAAGGCCATGGGATACATAGACCGCCTGATCGAGCAGGATCCCAAGTCTGTGGATTACCACCAGACAAAAGCCAGAATATACAAACATGCTGGAGATGTCCAGAATGCAGCGGCAACGATCGGACATGCTCGAGAGCTCGACGAGAGGGATCGCTACATCAACACCAAATGCGCCAAGTACCAACTCCGGAACAACGAGAATGAGAAGGCTCTGAGCACGATGAGCAAGTTCACCCGCAACGAGGTTGTCGGCGGACCGCTTGGAGACCTCCACGATATGCAGTGCATGTGGTATCTGCTTGAAGACGGCGAGGCGTATCTACGGCAGCAAGACTTTGGCCATGCCCTCAAGCGCTTCACCGCCATTGCTGACATCTTCGATGTATGGCATGAAGACCAGTTCGACTTCCACAGCTTCTCTCTCCGGAAAGGGCAGATCCGCTCGTACATTGATATGATCAGGTGGGAAGACCAACTACGTAGCCATCCATTCTTCACACGCGCAGCGATACAAGCAATCGAACTCTATCTGCGGCTTGCTGACGACCCTCGCTTGGCAAATCCAGGCCAAATCGACCTGGACAAGCTGGACCCCGCGGAGCGCAAGAAGGTCGAGAAGAAGGCGAAGAAGGACAGAGAAAAGCTGGAGAAAGCCGAGGCGGACAGGAAAGCTGCTGCGGCTGCCAAGGCCACTGCGAAAGCGGACGATGGCGAGACTAAAAAGGAAGACCCAGACCCAGCTGGCCAAAAACTGCTACAGACCAAGGAGCCACTGGAGGCTGCGTTGCGGTTCCTACGGCCCATGCTCGAGCTCAGTCCGCAGAACGTGGAGGCTCAGAACGTGGGCTTCGAGGTCTACTTGCGGAAAAGTATGCCCCACCCACTACTGATGACTCTCTGAATTACCACTAAATGTCACCTCCAGAGAAGTACCTGCTCGCTTTGAAATGTCTAGAAGCTGCACGACAAGTCGACCCCGAGGACCCCACAGTGCACGAGCAGAGCGTGCGCTTCCGTCAGACCAGTGAGCGACATTCGCACCACGACTAAGACCAATCGTGCTAACTTCTCACAGTCTCCAAACTTTCCGAGCCTCTCTCAGCCCAAGCAGCACAAGTCATCAAAGAGACTTTCACAACACCAGCTGCCGACGCCGATCTCAAAGCCTTCAACGACTCCTACCAGCAAAAGCATTCCAAGAACGCGTCACACCTCCAAGCTGCCTATAACGTCCGTTACATCCTCGACAACAGCTCCAAGTCGCAAAACGAGACAGATCTGCTGAAGGTACTAGACCTCCCCGAGGTCACTATCCAGCAAGGATTGGTAGGCTTCAGCCTTCTAGAGGAGTGGAAGAGCGAGAAGAGGGTCAAGGACGACTATAGGGCGAAGGCAGCGGACCGGTGGAGCGAAGCGTCGATTTTCAAGGTGCATGCCGGAGCGTGAAAAGTCATATCAGCGATGGTTGTACATGGCCGGGGATAGTGTAAAGACATAATTTCGGCTTTGGCATATAGCATATCGTGGCGCGAGGATATGTTGTGCCGCGTTGGTGACAAAAGATGAAATAAGACATGTTGAAATTCAGTCGGGTGATTGGGTGTGCTTTGTGATGTTTTGGGAAGGGCTGGTACGTATGTTTCATCTCGTCTTATTTCTTCTCTCATCTTCTCCCACCTTGTTTTTGGCTAGTGAATACAAAGTCGCGTGCTTGCGCCACATGGCTACGTGCAGCAAACATTCGGCTTGCCGCCTCAATTACACCGCCTTTACCTCACTCATCACCACTCACCCGTTTGCCTAGCAACCAGAGCCACGCACGGACTTGGCTTCTCTTTTCTCTTCACTCTCACCGGACGGAACCTTCTCGCATCCGCGCTCAAGAAACTACTTTTGCTCTCCAAGTACTGCACGCACAACGCGACACCGAAACTTCAACCGCTTTCTTTACGCGCAACGTGCTTTTCGCAATCGTACATCTAGCTGAGCATCGACTGAGCGAGACGAGACAGTATGGCGGATCGCGGGCGCGGGCGCGGACGAGGCGGCTACCGCGGACGAGGTAGCGGTGGACGAGGAAGCGGCGGACGAGGGCGAGGACGAGGCGGTGGTACGTCTGGCGGAAACGTCTGCTTCGACTTCGAGAAGGGCGCGTGCAAGCGAAATCCTTGCCGCTATTCGCACGACCCCGCCGAGCAACAGTCGAGCGAGCGTGCGCCTAGGCCGCCCAAGGCCGAAGAGACTGAAGAGGAGCGGCATGCAAAGCGATCGTACGATGCCTGGAAGCGACATCTCCGGGCGAGTCCAAATGATCCGCGTACCATGCAGCGTCTGTGGGAATGCGCTTACAAGATCCTCGAGGAAAGAGACCGCAACCGCACTCAGCAGCTTCCAAAAGATCTTGACGATGGTGAACAAGGCCGTGAGCACATCGCTGCGTTGATGAGCAAGCGTGCGCACAACATCGAGGCTGACCAGCTCATTGCGAGCAGCCAGAAGTTCCTCCTTACCATGACACATCCGTCCCTTCTCGACAGTCTGGCAGTGGACACCTATGTGGGCTCATTACTCAACTTCATGAGTGGTGCAAACGGCACCAGAGCCGTACCATTCTTTCAGCACCTCTGCGAAACTCTGATCGCCGCGCGAACCAAAGGTCATCCATCGATATCGACAGTGGTTCTTGACGAGACATTGCTTGCTTTGTCGGTTGCACTTCGCGAGATACTAAAGAAAGAAAACCGAGCACGCTTCAACGACGACCTCGAAGGCTTGATAGCGGCCTTAGAAACAGCAGCAGAGATCTTTGCTTCAGGAGCACCAACAACCACTTCCATTCTGGTCGTCAGCCACGTTCGAGGTATTCGTGACATGGTTGCTCGTGCAAAGGGCCTACTTGTCAACACAACATCAATTTCGGATGGCGAACCATTCCAACCAAAGTCGTCGTATCCACGTGACCTCGTCATTCCCAGTGGTCGGCACGACAACGACAAACTAGACATGACTGAGATTGTCATCTTCCCCACCCGGGACGAGATCATGAGCGATGCCAAAGAATTCTTGCCCTTCACCGATCCCGACCAGCCACATTTCCTCGAAGAACCTACCCAGCGACACCTCGACACCCACTTCCGACTTCTCCGCCACGACATCTTCGGCGAGCTGAAGGGTGCGTAATCCGGTCTTATGCACACCTTCTTTCACAATCCAGGCGCATTGAGCAATCCGCATCTCAGGCTTGGAGACGTCCGAGCATATCACTACACTGATGCCCACATCAGTCAGGTCGTGTATCATAAAGGCCTAGACATACACATGAGCTTTC
>Ga0265797_10001176_pt1 | contig 46687 bp, 34 predicted proteins | sample P2T30metagenome_FD_192433 | JGI IMG/M metagenome (GOLD analysis project Ga0265797, IMG submission 192433) | Plant litter microbial communities from East Loma Ridge, Irvine, California - P2 T30 | ecosystem: Environmental > Terrestrial > Plant litter > Unclassified | place: USA: California...
AGAGGCTCGAACTCCCGACCTAATCCTTGTAAGGGATCCGCTCTACCAACTGAGCTAAGCGCCCATCTCGGTGGTTTCTATCTGACGCTTGTCATTGCGTCCGAAGAGGCCCGAATTATAGAGGCTCCCTTTCAAGGTGTGCAAGGGTTTTTCAAAAAAAATCCCGAACGGCTATTTCCCGTCTGGTGCAGCCTCGAAGAAAGACCGTTCCTGGGCTTATGCGGAAAGCGCATATGCATGTGTTGTAATCCGGCTCACACCAAGGATATTCGCTTGCCGCCGTGTGATGCGATCACGGACAATACCGACTTTGACAAGTCGGCAACTACAACATCGCAAAGATGCGCGCCCCAGATGCGCGAGCCGAAGGCGGGCCATATCCGCTTGCGCAAGCTCCGAGGAGCGAGCGTCCATAAGAAGAGAAACGGGGACATCGGTTCTTTTTTTAATCACCCAGGAAACTACCTCCATGATCAAGATGTCCAGGATGCACAAGCGTGTCATGAGCGCGCATGGCGCACTATTGGCGCTCACCACGATGCTGCCGATCGCACACGCAGTGGCGCAGACCACGACCGCGGCCGACAAGGCGCCCGAGCTGCAATCGGTAACGGTGACGGCCCAGCGCCGTACCGAGAATATCCGCGACGTGCCGGTATCGGTCACCGCGCTCAAGGGCGATCGCCTGGACGTCCTGGTTTCGGGCGGCGAAGACATCCGCCTGCTGGCCGGCAAAGTGCCGAGCCTGAACGTTGAATCCTCGAATGGCCGCACCTTCCCGCGCTTCTATATCCGCGGCTACGGCAATACCGACTTCAACACCTTCGCTTCGCAGCCAGTCTCGTTGATTTACGACGATGTCGTGCAAGAGAACCCGATCCTGAAAGGCTTCCCGATCTTCGACCTGGCCAGCGTCGAAGTGCTGCGCGGCCCGCAAGGCACCCTGTTCGGCCGCAATACCCCGGCCGGCGTGGTCAAGTTCGAATCCGAGAAGCCGAAGCTGGGCAAGGTCGAGGGCTACTGGAACGCCTCGCTCGCCACCCACACCACCGCCAACGTCGACGGCGCCGTCAATGTGCCGCTGTCGGACAAATGGGCGATGCGCGTCTCGGCCACCGGCCAACACCGCGACGACTACGTCAAGAACTACAGCGACGTTGCGCGCACCCAGCAGATCAACAAGCTCGACGGCTACAACGAACACGCCGAGCGCGTCCAGTTCCTGTACCGCCCGGACGACAACTTCAATGCGCTGCTGAACCTGCACCAGCGCCAGACCACCGGCTCGGCGCGCCTGTTCCGCGCCAACCTGATGAAGAAGGGCAGCAACACCTTCGCCGAGGGTACCGACCTCGACAGCATCGTCACCAATGCGCAGAACTTCCAGAGCCTGAAAACCAACGGCGCCAACCTGCGCCTGCAGTGGGACCTGGGCGCTTTGCGCCTGTTCTCGATCACCGGCTACGAGCACATCAGTGATTACAGCAGCCGCGGCGACATCGATGGCGGCACCCCGGCCGGCCCGGGCTTCATCCCGTTCCAGGTCGAGACCAATGGCTACATCAGCGACCTCGACCAGTACACCCAGGAATTCCGCCTCGAGTCGAAAAACGAAGGTCCGTTCAACTGGCAGACCGGCGTGTATTACTTCGATGAAGACGTCACCGGCGGCAGCGACAACTTCGAGAGCGTGAACTACACCCGCACCTCGCGCCTGGTGTCGAACCAGACCAACAAGGCCTGGGCCGTGTTCGCTTCGGGTACCTACAACCTGACCCCGGACTGGACCCTGCGCGGCGGTGTGCGCTACACCAAGGACGAAAAAGAGTTCCGCACCCAGGTCGCCCAGAACGTGGTGCAGATCGGCCCATCGTCGGTTGAAGCCGACAAGAGCAAGGTCAACTGGGATCTGTCGGCCACCTACAAGCTCAGCGACAGCGTCAACCTGTACGGCCGCGCCGCCACCGGTTTCCGCGCGCCGAGTATCGCCGCCGCATCGGCATCGGTGCCGATCACCGTGGCCGATGCCGAGACCATCAAGTCGCTCGAGCTGGGCGTGAAAGCCGACCTGTTCGAGCGCCGTGCGCGCACCTCGTTCTCGATCTACGACTACACGATCGAAGACCAGCAGCTGACCGTGGTGGGCGGCAACTCGAACGTCAACCGCCTGATCAACGCCGACAAGACCAAGGGCCGTGGCGCCGAGTTCGATTTCGAAGCGGCAGTGAGCACCGCCCTGCGCGTGAGCGCCGGCGCCAGCTACAACTACACGCAGATCCGCGACGCCAGCCTGTCGGTCAACCGCTGCGCCCAGTGCACCATTACGGACCCGATCAACGCCGCCGGCCGCGTCGAGATCAATGGCAACGCGCTGCCGCAGGCGCCGCGCTGGACCTTCAACACCACCGCCCGCTACGGCGTGCCGTTTGCCGACGGCGAACTGTATGTGTTCACCGACTGGTCGTACCGCAGCAAGGTCAACTTCTTCCTGTATGAAGCGGCCGAGTTCACCGGTGCGCCACTCACCGAAGGCGGCGTGCGCGTGGGCTACATCTTTGGCAACGGCAAGTATGAAGTGGCTGCATTCGGCCGCAACGTTCTGGACCAGCGCCGTGTGACTGGCGCCATCGACTTCAACAACCTGACCGGCTTCACCAACGAACCGCGTCAATGGGGCCTGCAGGTCAAGGGCAACTTCTAAGTTGTCTGCCTTGGCCGGCTCAACCGGTTGAACTGAAAGGGCTGCGCATTGCGCAGCCCTTTTTATTTGGTCGCCGTTCAATCGCCACCGATAGTGTGCTGTGAGAAATTTTGTGAATTAATTGAACGGCCAAAGAAACGCTGTTTTTACTGAATTCACCTTTGTAACTGTTGTACAGACGTTGAAAACTGCAGCTTTTTCGCTTCGGCAGCTCTTCCTTTCGCGTTACGCTGGTTTCGCCGCACTCAGACGGCGCCGGCTCGACACGGGCCATACAACGACACGGGCGAGCCCATCCGCCCGACGGAAAAAACCTGATAAGGAAGAACCATGAAGCAAATGCATTCGATTCATCCTGCAATGTTGAAAATGTGTGCAGCGGTCGCGCTGGCGATCGCGGCGTCCTCGGCCCTGGCGGCTGCGGGCGGTGCGGCCGGGCAGGCAGAGGGACCGCAGTTCATCCTCGAGACCGACCGCATCATCGTCAAGTACAAGGACGCCAAGGCCGCGGCCAATGGCGTGGCGGCCCGGGGCGCGAACCTGACAAGCGGGCGCAAGGCGATTCTCGACCGCGCCGGCCAGCAGCTCGGCATCGTGGTGCGTGAAAGCCATGCCATCTCTACCGGCGCGCAGGTGTTCAAGCTCGACCGCAAGCGCGGCCTGAAAGAAGTGCAGTCGCTGGCCGCGGAGATGATGGCGCGCGACCCGTCGATCGAATACGCCGAGCCGGACCGCATCATGACCCACATGGCGACCCCGACCGACCCGCGCTACAACGAGCAGTGGCACTATTTTGAAGCCGCCGGCGGCCTGCGCCTGCCTGCCGCCTGGGACGCCTCTACCGGCAGCGGCGTGACGGTGGCCGTGATCGACACCGGCTACCGCCCGCACGCCGACCTGAATGGCCAGTTACTGCCCGGCTATGACTTCATCAGCACCGCCGCCATCGCCAACGACGGCGATGGCCGCGACAGCGACGCCAGCGATACCGGCGACGCCGTCACCGCCGGTTCCTGCGGCAGCGGCCAGCCGACGCGCGACCAGGCATCGAGCTGGCACGGCACCCACGTGGCCGGCACCATCGCGGCGCGCACCAACAACGGCGTGGGCGTCGCCGGCGTGGCCTACAACGCCAGGATCGTGCCGGTGCGCGTGCTCGGTAAATGCGGCGGCTACACCTCGGACATCGCCGACGCCATCACGTGGTCGTCGGGCGGTACGGTGAACGGGGTACCGGCCAACGCCAACAAGGCGCGCGTACTGAACATGTCGCTGGGCGGCGGCGGCGCGTGCGACGCCACTACCCAGAACGCGATCAACGGCGCCCGTGCGCGCGGCGCCGTGGTCGTGGTCGCGGCCGGCAATGACGCTGTCAATGTCAGCAACGCCAGCCCGGCCAACTGCTCGGGCGTGATCGCGGTGGCTGCCACCGGCCGCACCGGCGGACGCGCGTCGTATTCGAACTACGGCACCCTGGTCGACGTGGCCGCGCCGGGTGGTGATGGCAGCTACGGCGTGCTGTCGACGCTCAACGCCGGCAGCGGCGCGCCGGCAGGCGACAGCTACGCCGCCTACCAGGGCACCTCGATGGCCACGCCACACGTGGCCGGCGTGGCGGCGCTGATGCTGGCGCTTAACACCAACCTCACGCCGGACGAGATCGAAGCACGGCTGAAGTCGACCGCGCGCGCCTTCCCGGCCAGCTGCTCGGGGTGCGGCGCCGGTATCGTCGATGCGGCGGCGGCAGTGGCTGCGGCCACCACGCCGGCCACGCCATCGGTCACGCTGGCCGAAAGCGAATCGAACAACACCACCGCCACTGCCGATCCGGTCAGCAGCAGCAACACCACCGTGACCGGCAATCTGGGCAGCACGAGCGACACCGATTATTTCCGTGTCGATCTGCCGGCCGGCAAGACCCTGAGTTCGGTGTTGACGCCGGGCTCGAGCACGGCCGACTACGACCTGTTCGTCTACAACGCCAGCGGCACGCAGCTGGGCAAGAGCGAGAACGGCGCCGGTGCAGTCGACAGTGTCAGCTCGAGCAACACCGGCACCAGCGTCGCCACCCGTTACGTGCGCGTGGTCTACTACAGTGGCGGCACCGGCGCCACCAATGGCCGCTACAGCCTCAAGCTGAGCTGGTAAGCCTGCTGCAATTCAATAACAAGGAATGGACGCGCGGCTTCGGCCGCGCGTTTTTTGTTTCCTGATTGGATAATCTTCCTGCTGTGCGGTCTGCTTTGGCGTGGCCCGCTAGAGTGGACGCATGTGACAACCTTCAGGAAGCAGCCATGACCACCGAATTTGACCGCAGCGACAACCAGCATCGCCCGCCATTGGGCGCCACCAGGGCATCCACCAACCAGCCCTTGATCGTCACGCCCACATTCGTCAGCCGCGTCGACGCCACGCCACGCAACGAGCGCCCGCAAGACAGCGGCGCCTCGAAAAGCCGCCACGGCCACGAAGTGCACCTGCCCAACTGGCGCCCGGGTGCGCTGGCGCTGGAAGGCAACCCGAACCTGTCGTTCGAGCATTGGGATGAATACTGGCGCAAGGTTCACGGCCCCAAGTTCGCCTGGAATGAGCCGGGCAGCTCGTCCGACCTGGCCGTGCGCTACGACCAGGTGCACCGGATCGCTTCGGGTCCATCGTCGTTCTTCCCGCCGCCCTATCGCGCCATGGTCGATGACGACGGCAAGCTGCCGGACGATCCCGAGAAACGGGTACCGCACTACCAGCGCCCAAGCTGGGACGGCTTCGCCTACATCGCGTATGCCGAGCAGGACGATATCGAGACGATGCTGAGCCAGGAAAAGTTTAAAGAGCGCATCGTGGCTGACGAACAGGTGGCGTTTCGCATGGTCACGCGCGAGATCACCCGCGAATACATCCTGATCCCGAGCGAACGTCATCGCGATCCGATCAGCCTGGTCAAGATCCACATGCGCGCGCCTGAACTGTCGCGCGAAGAATTCCAGCGCCGCCTGCTCAAGGAACACGCGCAGCTGGTGCTGGCCCAGCCGGCCACGCGCGAATTCGTGCGCCGCTACGCCCAGCTGCACAATATCGGCTCGACCCAGAAAGACCCGGAAGGCAGCAAGATCGACGCCGTCTCGGTGCTGTCATTTGCATCGATGAACGACGTCGAGGATTACCTGGTCAGTGACGGCTACGCCACGATCGCGCAGGCCGAGAACGCACTGCAAGGGGAGGGGTCCGAATGGTGGACTGCGCTCAACTATAGCGTCATCAACCGGCTGTCGCCAGAAATGGTGACCGAACTGGCGTAAGCTGCCGCCTCTGGCTTGCCACAAACCGCATTTGGAACGATACTGTATGCAATTACAGTAGTCGTCCCCGGTGTGGCATGCCGCCAGGGGCAGCCATTTCAGCGTGAACGCCCCGGCCCGAAAAATCATCCATTGCGATTGCGATTGTTTCTACGCGTCTGTCGAGATGCGCGACGATCCGTCGCTGCGCGGCCGGCCGCTGGCGGTCGGCGGGCGCCAGGACCAGCGCGGCGTGGTCGCCACGTGCAATTACGAGGCGCGCCGTTTCGGCATTCATTCGGCAATGGCCACCGCGACCGCGATCAAGCTGTGTCCCGATCTGATGGTCATTCCGCCAGCGATGGAAAAGTACCGCATCGCCTCGCGCCAGATCATGGACATCTACCAGGATTACACCGATCTGGTCGAGCCGCTCTCGCTCGACGAAGCCTACCTTGACGTCAGCAATTCGCCGCACTGCAAGGGCAGCGCCACCTTGATCGCGCAGGAAATCCGGCGCCGCATTTTTGAAACCGTCGGCATCACCGCCTCGGCCGGCGTGGCGCCGAACAAGTTCGTGGCCAAGATCGCCAGCGACTGGAACAAGCCCGACGGCCTGTTCCTGGTGCGGCCAGAAGAAGTCGACGCCTTCGTGGCGGCGCTGCCGGTAAAAAAGCTGCACGGCGTGGGCAAGGTCACGGCAGAAAAGATGAACCGGCTCGGCCTGCAGACCTGCGCCGACCTGCGGCTGTGGAGCATGGACCAGCTGCAAGAGCATTTCGGCAGCTTCGGTGCGCGCCTGCATGACCTGAGCCGCGGTATCGACTACCGCGAAGTCAACACCTCGCGCGAGCGCAAGTCGATCAGCACCGAAGAAACCTATACGCCGGACGTCCCCGACCTGGCCGCTTGCTTGAGCCTACTGCCCGATCTGCACCAGCACCTGTTGGGCCGCATCAAGCGCGCGAATGCCGAAAAATTCATCAATAAGCTGTTCGTGAAGATCAAGTTTTCGGACTTCCAGCAGACCACCGTCGAGTGCGTTGGCTATGCGCCACATGTGCCGACCTATGCCCGCCTGCTGGAGACCGGCTGGGCCCGCGCCAGCCGGCCGGTGCGGCTGCTGGGCGTCGGCGTGCGCCTGAGCGATACCGAGATCGTCGAGCAGCTGCGGCTGTTCGACGATACGCTGGACGACTCGACAACAGAATAATTTTTGCTGCTCCCTTATGACGACATTGCTGCGCAGCAGCGTAGAATGTCGTTCCTTCGAAACACTGAAACAATCGGATTAAACCTATGTGGTTCAAGAATCTTCAGATCTACCGTCTGCCGGCCCCATGGGCCTACACCCCTGAACAACTGGAAAAAGCCCTCGAGCCGCAGAGCTTCGTTCCTTCCGAAAGCAACGAACTGCTGCGCCAGGGCTGGGATGCGCCGCGCCCGAACGGCGGCCTGGTGCACACCGTGAACAAGCAGATGCTGATCATGCTTGGCACCGAAAAGAAACTGCTGCCGTCGTCGGTCATCAACCAGGTGGCCAAGGCCAAGGCGGCCGAGCTGGAAGAGCAGCAAGGCTTCCCGCCAGGTAAGAAGGCGATGAAAGAACTCAAGGAACGCGTGGCCGACGAACTGCTGCCGCGCGCCTTCACGCTGCGCAGCAACGTCTGGACCTGGATCGACCCGGTCAACGGCTGGCTGGTGGTCGACGCCGCCAGCCCGGCCAAGGCTGACGACGTGGTCAAGCTGCTGCTCAAAGCGGTGGACAAGATGCCGCTGGAAAGCCTGCGCGTGCAGAAGTCGCCGGTCGCCGTGATGACCGGCTGGCTGGAAGCGGACGAAGCACCGTACGGCTTCACGATCGACCAGGACACCGAACTGCGCGCCACCGGCGAAAGCCGCGCCGCGGTGCGTTACGTCAAGCACACGCTCGAACCGGACGATATCCGTCGCCACATTGCCGCCGGCAAGCAATGCACGCGCCTGGCCATGACCTGGAACGACCGCGTCAGCTTCGTGCTGACCGAATCGCTGGCGATCAAGGGCATCAAGCCGCTGGACGTGATCAAGGAAGGCGAAAGCCCGACCTACAACGACGAAGAACGTTTCGACAACGACGTCGTCCTGATGACCGGCGAACTGGCCAAGCTGCTGGCCGATATTGTGGAAGCACTGGGCGGCGAAGCCAAGGCCTAAGCGAACGGCGTAGGCGCATGGTGAACGGCGACGCCGTTCGCCATGCGCTGTTATCACCGATCCATCAGCTATCCATCACCTTCTTGCTTTACTTCGCTGCTGCGACTTCTTCGCTGGTGGCCGGTTCCTGCGAACCATTCTTTACGCCGTTTTCCAGCTCGCCACCCGTGTAGGTAGCGCCCTGCCGTTTCTGATGCGGCGCTGGACGGTTCGGCAATGGCGGTAAGGCCTTGGCCTTCTCCAAATCGATCCCGGCAAGCTCGGCCACCCGGCGGCCGTAATCCTCGTCGCAATGCCACAGATGCCACACCATGCGCAGCTGGATCGGTTCCGGACATTGTTTCAGATCGCCGCCAACGTTGTTGATCAGATCGTCACGTTCCCAATCCTCGAAGCTCCGGTAGCGCACCCCGGCCTGGTGATAATCCGACTGCGTGGTGGTGGTCTGGTAGCGCCCCAGGTGGCCCTCTACCCAGGGCCGGTATTCCGATCCCGGCGTTGACGCTTCCTGGTAGCCGCCCATCAGGCTCGGCTCGTAGTTGATGTGCTTGTTCTCGTCGCTGCCGTCGACGCCGTCCACATAGAACGTCATCTGGCCATCACGCTGGTTGGTACGCGCGCGGGCTTGTTCTTGCGGGGCATTGATCGGCAATTGCAGGTAGTTCGGACCGACGCGGTAGCGCTGGGTATCCGAATACGACAGCGTACGCCCCTGCAGCATCTTGTCGTCAGAGAAGTCGATGCCCTCGACCAGTACGCCGGTGCCGAAGGCCGACTGCTCGGTTTCGGCGAATACATTGTCCGGGTTTTTATTCAGCACCATGCGGCCCACCGGCAGCAGCGGGAACTGGTCTTCCGGCCAGCGCTTGGTGTCGTCCAGCGGATCGAAGTCGAGCTCGGGATGCTCAGTGTCTGCCATCAGCTGCACGCAGAATTCCCATTCCGGATAGTCGCCGCGCTCGATTGCGTCGTACAGGTCGCGCGTGGCGTGGTTGGTGTCGCGGGCCTGGATCTCGGCCGCCTGTTGTGCGGTGAGGTTGCGCACGCCTTGTTTCGGTTGCCAGTGGAATTTGACGAGGTGCGCCACGCCCTGGTCGTTGACCAGCTTATAGGTGTTGACGCCTGAACCTTCCATATGGCGGTAGTCGGATGGAATACCCCAAGGGCTCTTGACCCAGGTGACCATGTGCAGCGCTTCCGGATGGCTGCAAATAAAGTCGTAGAAGCGCCAGGGTTCTTGCTGGTTGGTGACCGGGTCGGGCTTGAAGGCGTGGATCATGTCCGGGAACTTGATCGCGTCGCGGATGAAGAACACCTTCAGGTTATTGCCCACCAGATCCCAGTTGCCATCGACAGTCTTGAATTTCACCGCGAAGCCGCGCGGATCGCGCGCCGTTTCCGGCGACTCCTTGCCGCCGATCACGGTCGAGAAACGCACGAACATCGGGGTTTGCACGCCGGTCTCGTTCAGTACGCGGGCACAGGTGTATCTGGATGCCGGCTGGTCGCCGATCTTGCCGTAGGCTTCGAAAAAGCCATGCGCGCCGGTGCCGCGCGCGTGCACGACGCGCTCGGGAATGCGCTCGCGGTCGAAGTGGGTAATCTTTTCGATGAACTGGTAGTTCTCGAGCGTGGCCGGGCCACGTTCGCCGACCGAGCGCAGCGATTGATTGTCGCGGACGGGATGACCTTGCCGTGTGGTCAGCACAGGACGTTTCTGGCTCATTGCCTTCTCCTTCAACAGTCGATAGAGAAGGCAAAGTATAGAAACTCGCAAGCGACAGCAGCGCGCGGCTGCTCACGCTTTAGTCTCTGTCAACGCATGCTGTTGCCTGCTGCTTACAGCTGCTGGAATACGCCGGCGCTGCGATTCTTGGTGACGTTATCCCACGGGAAAACCTGGCCGTTCATCGCCACATACACGCCAGGTGGCAACGCCTGCGCCACGCCGCAGGCAAAGCCCAGGTTGAACAGCGCGTCCGAATTGGCGATCTCGTAGGGGATCATGGCGCCGGTCAGGATGATTGTCTTGCCGAGCTCGGCTGCACCGAGTACGGCGGCGGTATCGCGCATGGTGTCGGTGCCGTGCACGATCACGATCGCCGGCTCGGCGGCCCCCTGGCACGCGGCCAGCACGCGCTGGCGGTCGACGTCGCCCATGTCGAGCGAGTCGAGCAGTGGCAGCACTTCGAGCGCCACCGGCAGCGTCATGCGGCTGCGCTTGATCACCTCGGGCAAGTGGCTTTCGGCAAAGCCGAGCACGCCATTCAGTTCGTTGTAATGCTTGTCGAAAGTGCCGCCGGTGGCGATGAGTCGCAAAGTCATGTTGATTTATCCACTCGCAGAAAAAAGGTGCATCATCATAGCCCCAATGCGCGTGTTTCGATATGTGACTGCGCTAGAATCAAACCGCTCGGATGAGTACACTCATCGCTGTTTTTCCTCCCCTATACGAATTCCCATGAAAGCCGTCGCCCCCGGAACCGTCATCTTCCACCGCCATCGAGGCTATGGCGTGATCACCCACGTCAACTTGCTGACCGGCTGGATTTCGGCGCGCTTCGGCAGCGAAGCGCGCACGCTCGACCTGAACCTGTCGAGCGACGACGTGCAGCACGCCGACGGCGAGCCGATCCTGTTCCGGCGCGAGCCACCCGACCGCATGCCGCACGCGCGCCTGATGGCGATGGTGCGCGCACTGCACGAGGCCGGCTACCAGAAGCTGTACCTGTATTCGTGGCCCAAGCCGTCCGGCCTGCACTGGCGCTGGCACCTGTTCACCGGTCCGCGCAACTGGATGCAGCGCACCTGGCGCGAAGGCTGGTATGGCTCGGGCGCCGAGTACAACAACAATCCGGTGATGGGGTGGGGCGATGTGCCTGGCGCAAGCGTCGATGAGCTGATCCATGCTCTGGCCAGGTTCGACCCGCAGGGCCTGGCGCAGGCACTGGGACGCGATGAAGATCACACCAACTGGTTCGCGCAGGCCTGCGACCTGCTGCTGCCCGGCTATATGTACAGCCTCAATATGGAGCGGCCGGCAGGTGGCGGGCTGATCGAGGCGCCGCCGGTGCCGATCGTGCCGGTGCGGGCCGGGCTCAAGCCGTATGGCGGGCGCGATATCGGCTGGCCTCCGGGCTGGGCCGGCTTGTGGACCGGCACCCACGTGATGTCGGCGCCCAGGATCAATCTCAGCGGCGCGCCAGAAACGCGCCGCACCGAGAGCGACCGCGCCTGAGCATCCCAAGCTTTTACACTCAGCGTTTGGCGAGCGCTTCCGGATTCAGGATATTGCTTGGCGCACCTTGCGCAAAGCGCAGCACGTTCTCGAACGCGGTGCTGAAGTACAACTCGTAACTGTCTTTTTCAACATAGCCCAGGTGCGGAGTCGCCAGCACGGTCGGGATGCGCAGCAAGGCCGAATCCGCCGCCAGCGGTTCGCTGGTAAACACATCCAGTGCCGCGCTGCCCGGATGACCACGCTTGAGTGCTTGTTCCAACGCGCCTTCTTCGACCAGTTCGGCCCGGCTCGTGTTGACCAACAGCGCGTCCGGTTTCATGCGCGCCAGGTCGGCGCCGGTGACGATGCCGCGCGTCGATGGCGCCAGCCGCAGGTGCAGGCTGAGCACATCTGCTGCCTCGAACAAGGCTTCACGTGATGCGGCCGCCTCAAAGCCGTCGGCGATCGCCGCCTGCCGGCTGGTCTCGCTTCCCCACACCATTACGCGCATCCCGAACGCGCGTGCATAGCCGGCCACCAACTTGCCGATCTTGCCGTAGCTCCAAAGCGCCAGCGTGCGTCCCTGCAGCACGCGACCGACGCTATTGAGCGCCGGATTGACCGACGCCGTCTGCCACAACCCATCCTTCAAGTTGCTGGCATACGGCACGATCTTGCGGCTGGCCGCCATGATCAGGGCCCAGGTCAGCTCGGCCGGCGCAACCGGTGAACCGCTCCCTTCGGCGATGGCGATGCCGTGCTCGCTCGCCGCCGCGACGTCGATGTGTCCGCTGACCTTGCCGGTCTGCGAGATCAGCGTCAGATTCGGCAGCTTGGCCAGCAGCGCGCGCGGCAGGGCAGTGCGTTCGCGGATCAAAACCAGCGCGTCGAACGGCGCCAGCCGGATCGCCAATTGGCCCAGTCCCCGGGTCGAACTGTTGAACACCTTGACCTCGTGGCCGTCGAGCATTTGAAAGCAGTCGAGGCCGCGTACGGCGTCCTGGTAGTCGTCGAGAATCGCGATTTTCATGTGAGTTGTCTCAATTGCATCTATCGTGCGTAAACAAATAACAGGATCCGGCCAGAGGCCGAATAGCCTACTACATTAGTCGACCATTATTCCTACTTTTTTGTAGTGATTGGGGTCGAAATCGGGTTTTGCGGGTGTACAATCGGCCCGAACTTGAGTGAATGACACGTATCCAACGGTGCCTTTTAACTGCACCGATCCCGGCCTGGTCGCAGGCTGGAAACTCACCGCTGTACCGCCGCTTGACGCCACCTTCCGCTGGGCCATTGCCCGTAGACGGAACCCGGCCCCACGGCGATCCAGACCAGTCCAGAATTCTTAATTGGCATTGGAGGCACCATGAATCAGCCCGTAATGGGCGGCATCGCCGCACTGAACGTTCCAGCTTACATCAAACACCAAAAGCTCATCAATTGGGTAACTGAGATCGCCGCCCTCACCAAGCCTGACAGCATCTACTGGTGCGACGGCTCGGAACAAGAGTACGACCGCCTGTGCGCCCAGATGGTCGAGGCCGGCACCATGAAGAAGCTGAATCCGGCCAAGCGTCCCAATTCCTACCTGGCCTGGTCCGACCCGAGCGATGTCGCCCGCGTCGAAGACCGCACCTTCATCTGCTCCGCCACCAAAGAACAGGCGGGCCCCACCAACAACTGGATGGAACCGGCCGAGATGCGCCACACCCTGCACGGCCTGTTCGACGGCTGCATGGCTGGCCGCGTGCTGTACGTGGTGCCGTTCTCGATGGGCCCGCTCGGTTCGCCGATCGCCCATATCGGCGTCGAACTGTCCGACTCACCCTACGTCGCCGTCAATATGCGCATCATGACGCGCATGGGCCGGGCCGTGTACGACGTGCTGGGCCAGGACGGCGAGTTCGTGCCGTGCGTGCACTCGGTCGGCATGCCGCTGGCCGCCGGCCAGCAAGACGTGGCGTGGCCGTGCAATGCCACCAAATACATCGTCCACTACCCGGACACGCGCGAGATCTGGTCATTCGGTTCCGGCTACGGCGGCAACGCGCTGCTGGGCAAGAAATGCTTCGCACTGCGCATCGCCTCGAACATGGGCTACCAGGAAGCGCAACAGGGCGGCACCGGCTGGCTGGCCGAGCACATGCTGATCCTGGGCGTCGAATCGCCGCAAGGCGACAAGAAATACGTCGCCGCCGCCTTCCCATCGGCCTGCGGCAAGACCAACTTCGCGATGCTGATTCCGCCAAAAGCGTTCGATGGCTGGAAGGTGACGACGATTGGCGACGACATCGCCTGGATCAAGCCGTCCGCAGATGGCAAGCTGGTCGCGATCAACCCGGAAGCCGGCTACTTCGGCGTGGCCCCGGGCACCAATGAAAAAACCAATCCCAACTGCATGGCCTCGCTGCGCGAGAACGTGATCTTCACCAACGTGGCGCTGACCGACGATGGCGACGTGTGGTGGGAAGGCATGACCAAAGAGGCGCCGGCCCACCTGATCGACTGGCAGGGCAAGGACTGGACCCCGGCCTCAGGCACCAAGGCCGCGCACCCGAACGCGCGCTTCACCGTGGCCGCCACCCAGAACCCGGTGATCGATCCGGCCTGGGACGATCCGGCCGTGGTGCCGATCTCGTCCTTCATTTTCGGCGGCCGCCGCTCGAGCACGGTGCCGCTGGTGACCGAGGCGCGCGACTGGGTCGAAGGCGTCTACATGGCCGCCGCCATGGGCTCGGAAACCACCGCCGCCGCCGCTGGCCAGATGGGCGTGGTGCGGCGCGATCCATTCGCGATGCTGCCGTTCATCGGCTACAACATGAGCGACTATTTCCAGCATTGGCTCGATCTCGGGAAAAAAGTAGAAGCCAGGAATGGCGCCGCGCTGCCGAAAATCTTCTGCGTCAACTGGTTCCGTACCGCTGACGATGGCAGCTTCGTGTGGCCGGGCTACGGCGACAATATGCGCGTGCTGAAGTGGATCCTGGACCGCTCGAACGGCGCCGCCGGCGGCACCGAGCACCTGTTCGGCACCACGCCCAACTACGCCGACCTGAACTGGGAAGGCGTGGATTTCAGCGAACAGCAGTTCAAGCAGATCACGTCGATCGACAACGATGCCTGGCGCGAAGAGCTGAAATTGCATACTGAGCTGTTCGACAAACTGGCGTATCATCTGCCGCAAGAATTGGCCGCTACGCGCGACCGGCTGGAGCAGAAACTGGCGGGATAAGACGGCTGCATCAGCGGCCAGTAGTGGGGGAGAGGCCGCCATCAAGGCGGTCAACTAAAAAGAAGCAGGGGCGGCGCCGGTGGCGTCGCCCCTGTTTATTTCTGGGCTTGACCCTCACGCTGCGTCAGGCGCCATCCTGTCGGGACGCTACAAGGAAGGACGAGAACGATGCTGCTGAAAATTGGAGAACTGGCAAAGCGCACGGGCCTGACGGTTCGCGCCTTGCACCACTACGACGCGATCGGGCTGCTGTCGCCTTCTGCGCGTTCCGACGCCGGCTACCGGCTGTACAACGAAGCCGACATCGCCCGCCTGCACCGCATTCTTGCACTGCGCAGGTTCGGGCTGGCGCTGGCCGACATCGGAACCACTCTCACCAGACCCGACCTGTCGCTGGGCGCCGTGGTGGCGCGCCAGATCGACACGCTGACCGAGCAGATTCAACAGGCAAGAACATTGCGCAGCCGCCTGTCGCAACTGCAAAAGCAGCTGTCCGATGGACAGGAACCGGATCTGGCCGACTGGCTGACGACGCTGGAGCAGATGACCATGTACGACAAATATTTTACGCAAGAAGAACTTACACAGTTGCCGATCTATACGCAGGCCGATACGGTGCAACCCGAGTGGCAAGCGCTGGTGGCGCAGGTGCAGGCCTTGATCGATGCCGGCGCCGCGCCCGATGCCCCCGAGGCGCAGGCACTGTCGCTGCGCTGGATGGCGATGGTCAGGCGCGACACGGCCAATAACCCGGTCCTGTTCGCCAAGCTGAACACAATGCACGCGCAAGAGCCTGCGGTGCAAGAGCGCACCGGCATCACGCCGGCGATGATGTGTTTCATCCTGGCCGCGTCCAAGGCGCATCAATTGTCGATCTACGCCAAGTATCTGGATGACGACGAGCTCGCTTTTATGCGCGCCAATCTCGGCCAGCGCGATGCCGAATGGCCGCCGCTGGTGGCCCGGGTACGAAGCGCAATCGACAGCGGCTGTGCGCCCGATTCACCCGAGGCGCGCACGCTGGCGCTGGCATGGTTCGATCTGTTCCGCTCGTTTGCCGGCGACAAGCCGTCGACCCAGCAGAAGATCAGGCAGGCGCTCGAGAACGAGCCACAATTGACGCAGTCGGGAATGGTGGATGGGGCGATGCGCGATTTCATGCGAGCGGCGATGGGCGCCTTGCGCGCGGCGTGATCGAACCCGGCGCATGAAAGCAGAACAGGGGGCAGCACCGATGGCGCTGCATGCCAGCCGCGTCCCTGTACCTGACGCCGTCTCGATGGCCACTGTTTGCCGTACCGGATAGTCCACAGCCAAGGGTATGATTTCCAGCGCTCAAGCTGGCGCTACACGACCGGCATCCGGTCTAGCCTACTGCGTTCCTATTCCACCGAAGGAGGAACTCAACCATGAAAACGATCACGCAGCAGTTCATTGCAACATCGCTTGCTCTGGTGTTTGCCGGCACCGGCAGCATTGCCCTGGCCCAGGTCGGACCTGCCCGCGAGGCGGCCACGCCCGGCACGGAGCGCAATGTCGAAGAAACGCGCGATGCCGTCGAGCATGTCAACAAGGCGGTTCAGGTTGTCCAGCAGATGCAGGCAACGCCCGACATGCGCGCCCAGTTGCAGCGTGCGCGCGGCGTATTCATCGTGCCCGACTACGGCCGCGCTGCGCTGGGCGTCGGCGCGCGCGGCGGCGCCGGTGTGCTGCTGGTGCGTCGCGGCGATAGCTGGAGCAATCCCGCGTTCTACAATATGGGCGGCCTCAGCGTCGGGGCCCAGGCTGGCGCCGAGGCGGGCGCCGTTGCGTTCGTGCTCAATGACCAGAAAGCGATTAACAGCTTCATGCAGAACAACAAGTTCTCGCTGAACGCCGACGCCGGCCTGACGCTGGTGAACTGGTCGCGCAAGGGCATGGGCAGCGCTGGCTGGGGCGACATCACCGTATGGTCCGATACCGAAGGGCTGTTCGGCGGCGCGACCTTGAGCGTGACCGACATCGACTACGACGAGGACGAGACCTCTGCCTATTACCGACGCCAGGTCGCGGCACGTGATGTGCTAAGCGGGAAGATCACCAATCCGCACGCAAGCGACTTGCGCCAGGCGCTGGCCAGCACCGCCAACGCCAATGCCGCGGCAAGCCGGGGCGGCAGCGCGGCAGGCACGACGACGTCAGGCAGCAATACGACCCGCGGCGCCACCACCAATAACGCCACGACCACCAACAACGCTACCACTAACAGCACCGGCGTTGAGCGCGAGCGCTAAGGCATCGCCAGCCATCTCCGGGGGCAAGGAAAAAGGGGCGACGCACCGGCGCCACCCCTTTTTATCAGTTCTGCTGGCAACAGCCAGGCAGCCTTCCGATCAAGCCTTGAGCAAGGGCTTCAGGTATTTGCCGGTCGGGCTGTCCTTGACCTTGGCCACTTGTTCCGGCGTGCCGCAGGCGACGATCATGCCGCCACCGGCGCCGCCTTCCGGCCCCAGGTCGACCACCCAGTCTGCGGTCTTGATCACGTCCAGGTTGTGCTCGATGATGGCCAGCGTATTGCCCTGGTCGCGCAGGCGGTGGATCACCTTCAGCAGCAAATCGATGTCGGCGAAGTGCAGGCCGGTGGTCGGCTCATCCAGGATATACAACGTGCGTCCGGTATCGCGCTTGGACAACTCGAGCGACAGCTTGACGCGCTGCGCCTCGCCACCCGAGAGCGTGGTCGCACTCTGTCCCAGCTTGACGTAGCCCAGGCCGACGTCGAGCAGCGTTTGCAATTTACGCGCGATCACCGGCACCGGCTTGAAGAACTCGTGCGCATCCTCGACCGTCATGTCCAGCACTTCGGTGATGCTCTTGCCCTTGTACTGCACTTCGAGCGTTTCACGGTTGTAGCGCTTGCCATGGCAGACGTCGCACGGCACATACACGTCCGGCAAGAAGTGCATCTCGACCTTGATCACGCCATCGCCCTGGCAGGCTTCGCAGCGGCCGCCCTTGACGTTGAACGAGAAGCGTCCGGCCGAGTAGCCGCGTTCCTTGGCGGTCGGCACGGTCGAGAACAGATCGCGGATCGGCGTGAACAGGCCGGTATACGTCGCCGGGTTCGAGCGCGGGGTGCGGCCGATCGGCGCCTGGTCGACCGAGATCACCTTGTCGAAGTGCTCGAGGCCGTGGATCGACGTATGCGGCGCCGGTTCGGTCTGCGAGCCGTACAGGTGACGCGACAGCGCCGGATACAGCGTGTCGTTGATCAAGGTCGATTTACCCGACCCCGAGACGCCGGTAATGCAGGTCATCAAACCCACTGGCAGCGTCAGCGAAACATCCTTCAGGTTATTGCCCGTTGCACCAGTAATGACCAGCTGGCGCGCCGGATCGGCCTTGGTGCGCTTCTTCGGCACCTCGATCTTGCGCCGGCCATCCAGATACTGGGCAGTAATCGAGTGCTCGTTCTTCATGATCTGCTCGAGCGTACCTTCGGCGATGATCTGCCCGCCATGCACACCCGCGCCAGGGCCCATGTCGACGATATAGTCGGCGGTACGGATCGCGTCTTCGTCGTGCTCGACCACGAGCACGCTGTTGCCAATGTCGCGCAAATGCTTCAGCGTGGCGATCAGGCGATCGTTGTCGCGCTGGTGCAGGCCGATCGACGGTTCATCGAGCACGTACATGACGCCGGTCAGGCCCGAACCGATCTGCGACGCCAGGCGAATCCGCTGCGCCTCTCCGCCAGACAAGGTGTCCGCGCTGCGGTCGAGCGACAGGTAATCCAGGCCGACGTTGTTCAGGAACTGCAGGCGCGCGATGATTTCCTTGATCACGCGTTCGGCAATGTCCTTCTTGGCGCCGGTCAGTTCCAGCGTGTTGAAGAACTCCAGCGTCTCGCGCAATGGCTTGTCGGACACTTCATAGATTGCACGTTGCTGGGCGCCCTGGCCGATCTTGACGAAGCGCGCTTCGGTGCGCAGGCGCGCGCCGTCGCACACCGGGCACTTCTTTTCATTGATGAACTTGGCCAGCTCTTCCTTGACCGCCATCGAGTCGGTCTCGCGGTAGCGCCGCTGCAGGTTGTTGACCACGCCTTCGAAGGTGTGCTCGCGGATCACGGTGCGGCCGCGCTCGTTGACATAGGTAAACGGGATCGCGGTCTTGCCCGAACCAAACAGGACGGCATCCTGCGATGGCTTCGGCAGTTGATCGAACGGCTGGTCCAGATCGAAATCGTAGTGCGTGGCCAGGTTCTGCAGCATCTGGAAGTAGAATTGGTTGCGGCGATCCCAGCCCTTCACGGCGCCGGACGCCAGCGACAGGTGCGGGAAGGCGACGATGCGCTTCGGATCGAAGAACTCGATGTGGCCCAGGCCATCGCACTCCTGGCAGGCGCCCATCGGGTTGTTGAACGAGAACAGACGTGGTTCCAGCTCTTGCAGCGAGTAGCCGCACACGTTACAGGCGAACTTGTTCGAAAACACCGTCATGTTTTCGGTGTCCATTTCATACGCAACCGCGCGGCCATCGGCCAGGCGCAGCGCAGTCTCGAAACTTTCCGCCAGGCGCTGCTTGATCTCCGGATTCACCTTGACCCGGTCGATGACGACATCAATGCTGTGTTTTTCGGTCTTCTTCAGCTTTGGCAGTTCGTCGATCTCGTAGATCTTGGCAGCGTTGACGCCGCTGGCAACGCGGAAGCGCACGAAGCCCTGCGCCTGCATCGCCTGGAACAGGTCGCCATGCTCGCCCTTGCGGCCGGCCACCACCGGCGCCAGGATCATCAGCTTGGTGCCTTCCGGCATCGCCAGCACGCTATCGACCATCTGCGACACGGTCTGCGCCGCCAGCGGTTCGTGCGGGTGCTGCGGGCAGTAGGGCGTGCCGACGCGCGCGTACAGCAGGCGCAGGTAGTCGTGGATTTCGGTGACGGTGCCGACGGTCGAGCGCGGATTGTGCGAGGTCGCTTTCTGCTCGATCGAGATCGCCGGCGACAAGCCTTCGATCAGGTCGACGTCGGGCTTTTCCATCAGTTGCAGGAACTGGCGCGCGTAGGCCGACAGCGATTCGACATAGCGACGCTGGCCTTCGGCATACAAGGTGTCGAAGGCAAGCGAAGATTTGCCAGAGCCCGAGAGACCGGTAATCACGATCAGCTTGTTGCGTGGCAGATCAAGATTGATGTTCTTCAGATTGTGCGTGCGGGCACCACGAATGCGAATTTCTTCCATTAAGTTCGGTAGACTTTCTATTAGTTTTTGCAGGGCCGCTCGAGGCGGGGCCGCACACGGTCAATGCGAGTGAGCGGGCCAATCGGGGAGAACCTGGTAGTGTAGCTGGTTTTTGTTGCGCCTGTACATTTGTCCAGTGGTTTCTGTGCGGGCGATGCCGGTTTGGCATGCCGACAAACATTGCAGAAGCCAAGCTGAAAAATGCTATCGGGTGTATGTGGGCTGTTCACGCGCGGCTTCAATGACAAAGCGTTCAGAAACCGAAAATAAATCCTTGGCGCTGCTGTCTTGCGTTTGCGACACTGGGCAAAAGTTGGCATAAGCCAATATTGCTGCCGGGTTACAATCGAATCCATTCCAGCCGAGGACCATGCGATGCAAATTTTGACCGAAGACGATTTCAGTGGCGAACTACCGGACCATCCCTGGGCGCCGCAGTTTGCGGTAATGGGTTATGCCCAGGGCGGCTTCAGCTTCTTCCCGCATGGTTTTTTCCGCGACTGGCTGGATCAGGAGCCGACCAATGGCTATTTCTACATTGGGCGTTGTTCCGGTATCGGCGTCGGCTCGGTTGCCAAATACGACGGCGACCAGCAGAACCTGGCGATCGGGCGTTTCGTCGCCGCTGGCCTGGGCCTGCGCTTCCTGCTCAACGGCCAGCACGAGATGAAGACCATCTCGACCTATATGTTTTCGATGGCCGGCATGGGCTTGCAGAACGCGCCGCCGCCGCAATACGGCGATACCGTGATCAAGAACGATGTCTGGATCGGCGACGAAGTAATGGTGCTCGGCGGCAGCGTGATCGAGAACGGCTGCGTGATCGGCGCCCGTTCGCTGGTGCCGCCAAATTTCAAGTCGGAACCGTATGGCATCTATGCCGGCGCCCCCGCCAAATTGATACGCTTCCGTTTCTCGGAACCGGTGCGCACTGCCTTGGTCGAATTGGCGTGGTGGGAAATGCCGCTGAGCTGGATCCGCGACAACAACGCGATGTTCCTGCAAGACATGACCGAAGACGAAGCTGCTGCTCTGGACATCATCGCCAAGCTATTGGCCAGCCGCAAAGAGTACGAGGCCATCCACGGCCCGCAAAGCTGATACCGCAGCGGTGAAACTGGCGCGATCCGGGTCAAGATTTATCGTGTTTTGATGCCATAAAAATGACGAAAAAAGTCTGCTGAACAGGCATAATATCGGGTCGCACGACACCAGTTCCCTGACGCTTATGAAGTATGCAGAGTCAGGGCTCACAACACCATTCTAGGAATCATCATGGCATCAGTTAACAAGGTCATCATCGTCGGCAACCTCGGCCGCGATCCGGAAATTCGCTACATGCCGAGCGGCGACGCGATCGCCAACATCGCCGTGGCCACGTCGTACAAATCGAAAGACCGCAACACCGGCGAGCAGAAAGAGCTGACCGAGTGGCACCGCATCTCGTTCTTCGGCCGCCTGGCCGAGATCGTCGGTCAGTACCTCAAGAAGGGCTCGTCGGTCTACGTCGAAGGCCGCCTGCAGACCCGCAAGTACACTGACAAGGACGGCGTCGAGCGTTACGCCACCGACATCATCGCCGAGAACATGCAGATGCTGGGCGGCCGCCAGGGTATGGGCGGCAGCGACATGGGCATGGGCGGCGGCATGGACGACGACTACTCGGCGCCACAGCGCCCGGCGCCACGCCAGGCCCCACCGGCCCCGGCCGCGCGCCCGCAGCCGAAACCGGCGCCGAACTTCTCGGACATGGATGACGACATCCCGTTCTGATCGTCTTCACCCGTTTGCTCGATAAAAACGCCCCGCAGGTCTGACCTGCGGGGCGTTTTTCATACCTGTGACGAATGAAGAATGCACTCGGCCACCGGTGCCTCTCGTGGCAATCTGAATACTTCATCGACGCATCAGGCGGGAAGCCAGGGATGGCATGCGGGTATCCATTGTAAATACCAATAGCTCATACACAACAGTAGTTTACTGTCGGAAAATTTAACATATTGCGATTTCATAAATAAAGTTATCACTTAGTTCATAGAGAAGCTACTTGAGCTGGCACACTAGTTGCTACAAGGAGGAAAGTAGTTTTAATAATCAGATAACTGAAAAGGCTTGCAATGAACTTCCTCAAAACCACCGTTACCGCCATCGCTTTCGCTGCTGCAGCTTTCGTCACCACCGGCGCGCAAGCGACCGTGATCGATAGCGTCAACTACACGAAGCATTTGGAAGTTGGTAAAGGTGATCCAGTGACCTTCGAACACAGCTTCCTGGACATGGGCTTCATTGTCGGCACCACCCAATATATCGACGCCGTGCTGAACGTGCGCCTGACCGACAAAGCGGCGGGAGAGAAAGGCGCCATCACTGTCGGCGACCAGTCGGTCGGCTTCAGCAACATCGACGAAAAAACCCGTGACCAGGCAACCGGTGGTTTGTTCGTCAAGTTCGCCCTCAATGCTGCGTCGCTGGCCATGCTCAATACTACTGGCAAGATCGACATCACCGTCTTCAGCAGCCAGGGGGACTTCTTCCTGGCCGATTCGTCGCTGACCGTTAACGTGGCCGAGGCCGCCGCTGATGTGCCTGAGCCGATGTCAATGGCCCTGCTCGGCGCAGGCCTGCTGGGTCTGGGCGCTGCACGTCGCCGCCGCGCAGGCAAGTAAGCTTCAGAGGAGAGTGGCGAAGCGGTCGCAAGGCCGCAGCGCCTCCTTCATCAAAACGGCGAGGCCGCGCAAGCGCCTCGCCGTTTTGCATGCCAAGGTAACAATCAGTCGGTGACAATCGCGCAGTCCTGCCTGTAGAATCGCGCCCACAAGTGAATGGTGCCCTCCTGCATGTCTGCTGGAGGGTGAAACGGGAAGCCGGTGACGTGCGCGATACCCATCGCGCGCCAGTCCGGCGCAGCCCCCGCTGCTGTAAGCCTGACGACCCTGATCGAACGCCACTGTGCCCTGCGCACGGGAAGGCATGACCAGGCAAGGATGACGGCAAGCCAGAAGACCGGCCTTCACGAGCATTGCGCATGTCCCGGGGTGTGGACGTGCCGGTTGGTGGTTCGAACTTTCATCGTGCCTGCGATTGCCGTGCGATCGCGCCTGTCCGTCCTGTCCCGACGCTGCCTGCGCACGCCGGTGCAGCTTGCGGTCATGGGCGGCCACGGGCGGCGATCATGGAAGCGCGCAACCACCGTGTCATCACGCGCTCTACCGCGCTTTACATGGACGTTCACATGAACACGCCCAAGCTTGCCCGCGCCCATCTGGCGCGCATTCTCCTGGCGCCGACTTGCCTGTCGCTCGCCGCTTCCGCCTGTGCCGATATGCACCATGGGGACCAGCCCCTCGCCACCGTCACCGTGCGCGGCGCCGCCATCGAAGAAGGCCTGGCGCTCGAGCGAGCGCATGCCAGCGGCAGCCGTCTCGCCCTCAGTGCGCTCGATCTGCCGGCCAGCGCCGAGACGCTGGGCGCGGCCGCCATCGAGGTGCGCGGCGACCTGCAGGTAAAAGACGCCGTCACCCGCACCACCGGCCTGACCGACAGCAGCTCGCCCGGCAACGGCATCAGCTACTCGGCGCGCGGCTTCAACGGCAACAGCGCGATCGGCTTGCTCGAAAACGGCCAGCGCCTGCTGGTCGGCTCCGGCACCGCCACCTATCCGGCCGACCCCTGGGGTTACGAAAGCATCGAGGTGCTGCGCGGCCCCGGCTCGGTGGTCTATGGCAGCGGCACCACCGGCGCCATCATCAACGCGCTGCGCAAGGCGCCCAAGCGGGAAACCTCGGTCGAGGTATTGGCAGGCATCGGCAGCGGCGAATCGCTGCGCGCCGGCGTCGGCGCCACTGGCGCGCTGGGCGAGAGCGGGGCATTTCGGGTCGACGCCTATGCCGGGCGCAGCGACGGCTTCATCGACCGCGGCGAATCGCGCCACGGCAAAATCCTGACCAGCATGCGCAGCACGCTCGTCCCCGGCGTCACGCTGTACGCGCAGCTCGATCACGCCGAGCAGGAACCGCGCCGCTACTTCGGCACGCCGCTGGTCGATGGCCGCCTGGCGCGCCACCTGCGCGACCAGAACTACAACGCTGGCGACGCCGTGCTGCGCTACGTCGACGACAAGGCGCTGGCGCGCCTGAACTGGCAAGTGGCGCCGAACCTCGAGATCAGCAACGAACTGGCCTACTTCAAGGCGCGCCGCGACTGGCGCAACATCGAGTCGTACGCCTACGACCCGGTCGCCAACCTGGTCGAGCGCAGCGACTACATCGGCATCCGCCACAACCAGGAGCAGACCGCTAACCGGCTCGAAGCGCGCCTGGCCGCTGGCGCCAACCAGCTGGTGGCGGGCTGGGAAGCCTCGAGCGTCAACTTCAAACACACCAATAATTCGCCGTATGGCGGCGCCTCGAGCGTGGCGCCGACCGGGTTCGAGCCGGGCAGCTTCAAGGATACGCCGGACGCGTTCTTGCCCAACTTCGCCAGCGACACCCTGAGCCACGCGTTCTATATCGAAGACAGCTACCACGTCAACCAGCGCCTGCTGCTGCTGGCGGGCGCGCGCCACGATCGCTACCGGGTCGAGCGCAGCAACCTGCTAACCGCCAGCGGCAATTTCGGCGCGACCCTGCGCTCGAACGCGGTGCGCCTGGGCGCGACCTGGAAGCTGGCCGAGGACACCTCGCTATATGGCCAGTTCAGCACCGGCAGCGATCCGGTCACCAATATCCTGTCGCTCAATCTGGCCAACAGCCGCTTCAAGCTGACCGATGCGCGCCAGTTCGAGGCGGGCGTCAAGCAGATGCTCGATGGCGGCCGCGCCGAGTGGACCGCGGCCGTGTACGACATCAAGAAAGACGACATCATCACGCGCGACCCGAACAACGCGGCGCTGTCAGTCCAGGGCGGCGCGCAAAGTTCGCGCGGCGCCGAATTCACGCTCAGCGCAGCATTGGCGCCGGGCTGGCGCATCGACGCCAATGCGGCCTATACCGACGCCGTGTTCGACCAACTGCTCGAGGCGGGCGGAGTGTCACGCGCCGGCAAGCGGCCGTCCGACGTGCCGAAGACCTCGGCCAACCTGTGGCTCAATTATCGCGCCGCCGCATGGCGCGCCAGCACCGGCCTGCGTTACGTCGGCGAGCGTTTCATCAGCAACGCCAATACGCAGGCGCTGCCGGCCTACACCACGCTGGACGCCTCGATCGGCTGGCACCTCGACCGCCACGTCACGCTGCAGCTCAACCTGCGCAATCTGACCGACAAGCTGTACGCGCTCACGTCGTACGGCGCCAGCCAGTATCTGCTGGGCGATCGGCGCAACGCCGAGCTGACCGTGCACTGGCGCTATTGAGGCGGCCGATGGCATCCATCAAGCGCCAGCTGCACCTGCTGCACCGCTGGTTTGGGATCGGCATCGGCCTGTTGGTGCTGCTGTGGTTCGGCTCGGGCATCGTGATGATCTACGTGCCGTATCCCGAGCTCACCGAACAAGAGCGCATGGCCTGGCTGACGCCGCTCGAACCCGCGCGCGTCGCGTTCGATGCTGCTGACGCCTGGCGCGCCACCGGCATAGGAGGCCTGCCCGACGCGGTGCGCCTGAACACCGTGGCCGGACGGCCGGCCTGGCACTTCCAGCACCAGGGTACGTTGTACTCGGTGTGGGCCGACAGCGGCATGCCGCTCGAGGTCACCGGTGAGATCGTCAACGCCAGCGCACTGGCCGCTGCGCCTGGCGCGCGCTGGTTCGATGCCGACCTGATCGAGCTCGATCAGTGGAGCTTTGGGCGCGTGGGCGCGCACCGGCCGCTGTACCGGGTAACGGCGGACGATGCCGCCGGCAGCATCCTGTATGTATCGGGCCGCAGCGGGGAACTGGTGCGCGACACCACGCGCACCGAACGGGCCTGGAACTGGGTCGGCGCGGTGCTGCACTGGGTGTATCTCACGCCGCTGCGCAAGCACGGCGACGCATGGCGCCAGGTGGTGATGTGGACCTCGGGTGCGGCGCTGCTGCTGGTCATGTCGGGCATGGTGCTGGGCCTGCAGCGCCTGCGCCTGCGGCGCCGTTATGCGGGCGGGCGCCGCTCGCCGTACACCGGCTGGCAGGGCTGGCATCACTGGCTCGGGCTGGTCATGGGCACGCTCGCCATCGGCTGGTTGTTCAGCGGCTGGCTGTCGGTGGGCCCGTTCGGCTTTCCGTCGGCGCCGGGGCCGTCGGCACAGGACCGGATCGCGTTTGCCGGCGGCGCGCTGGCGCCCAACGACCTGGCGCTCGACGCGGCGTCGGTGCTGCGCCGGCATCCGGGTGTGCTTGAACTGGAATGGCGCCGCATCGATGGCGCGCTGTATCTGAGCACGCTCGGACGGGCAGGGCGTGGGCTGGTCGACGCCCGCAGCGGCGCCCCGGTCGAGCTGCTGCCCGCAGCAGCGCTGGCGCATGCGGCGCAGGCCTTGCGGCCCGGCGCAGTGCTGCAGACGACGATGCTGCACGCGGCCGACGACTACTACTATGGTCACAAGCGGCAGGCCGTGTTCCCGGTGCTGCGCGCACGCTTCGAGCTGCCGGATGCGCCAAGTTTCTACATCGATCCGCGCCAGGGCCAACTGGTCGGCCATGTCGACCGCGCCAGCCGCTGGAACCGCTGGCTGTTCAACGGGCTGCACCAGTTCGATTTCAGTTTTCTGCGCGCCCGGCCGCTGTGGGACGTGCTCGTGATTACCCTGTGCGTGCTGGGCGCGCTGCTCGCCGTCAGTGGCCTGGTGCTGGCCTGGCGCCGTTTGCAGCGCATGCTGTGATGGCTCAGCGACGCTGGCCCAGGCCGGTCGCGCTCCAGTAGATCCCGCCCATCAGGTGCGCGAGGTATTGCGGATCGCGGTACATCTCGACGTTGTGTCCCAGCGTGGTAACGAACACGCGCCCCTGTTCATGCCGGTGATACCACGCGATCGGGTGCTCCTTGCCCATCGGTTCGGACACTTGCCCGGGCCAGATCTTGCGCGGATCGTAGCTCGACTCGTCCACGTTCAGCACCGGATTGATCTTGACGTTGTAGGGATTGGTGGTGACATAGAATTCGTCGCTCCAGATCCAGCGCTCCGGCACCCCGTAGGTGGCGGGGAAGCCCTTGTCGACGGTGGTGACGACGCCGGTCTGCAGCATCGGATGCACGCCCACGCGGCGTCCCACCAGCTTTTCGTACCACGGCCAGTTGTCGGGCGGCGTGATCGCCGCGCGGTGCACCACGATCGCATTGCCGCCGCCGCGCATATAGTCTTCGAACTTGGCGCGCTGGGCCGGGGTGAGCTCTTCGCCCGGCGTGTTCAGGAACATCACCGCCGCATACTGGCGCAGGTCGCCTTCGAACATCTGCGTCTTGTTGGTCCACACCAGCTCGAAGGCGTGCAGCTTCGCCATGCGTTCCAGGCTGTCGCGCGCCACCGGGATGTATTCGTAGTGGTACTTGTTCGGGATCGCCAGCACCAGCAGCTTGAACTGGTTGTCGGCCAGGGCGTCGGGCAGGGTGACGGCCATCAGGGCCAGGCCGGCGGCCAGGGTTCGGGTGATACGCTTCAATCGGGTCTCCTTGATTGTCATTGTCGTTGTCATGGCGCCGGCACGCCTTCCGGCTTGCGCCCGCCACGCGGCACCAGCCAGCCGCCGTCGGCCAGCCAGTCGGCCAGACGGTCGGGCCAGTGCTGCAGCGAGACGCGCTCGCCGCGCTGGCCCATATTGAAGGCGTGGTCGGTGTCAGCATACAGGTGCAGCTCGGCCGACACGCCGGCCGCCACCAGTTGCTGGTACAGGGCCAGCGTCGGCGCCATGCAGCAGGCATCACGCGAGCCGGCCACCAGGAACGCCGGCGGCGCGTTTTTGGCGTCGGTCGCGGGCACGCCCAGCGGGCCCGGATAGACCAGCACCTGGAAGTCGGGGCGGGCATCCTGGCGCTCGATGGCGTCGCGCGTGGCGGCGCGCTGGCTGGCGCTGGGGGCGGCAGATGCGGCAGGTTCGGCATGGTCGGCCACCAGCGACACCAGCTCGCCGCCGGCCGAGAAGCCCATCGCGCCCAGCCGCTCCGGATCGACGCCATACTGCGCCGCGTGCGCGCGCACCCAGCGCAGCGCGCGCCGCAAGTCGGCGGCGGCGTGGCCTTCGATGGTGTACGGCGAATCGCCATCGCGCGCCAGCCGGTACTTGAGCACGAAGGCGGTGACGCCGATCCGGTTCAGCGTCTTGGCCGCCACCATGCCTTCGTTCTGGAACACCAGCATGCGGTGACCGCCGCCGGGCACCACGATCACGGCGGCGCCGTTGGCGTGGCGCGGGTCGGCGCGCAGCACCGTCAGCGACGGGTCGTGCACATTGCTGATGTAGACGTCGCGCACGGTCTCCGGTTCGCCATGGCGGCGTTCCGAACCCGGCGCGCCATCGGGCCACAGGCGCAGCTCTGGCGGCGCCGCCGGCTGCTGGGCCAGCGCCGCGCCGCACAGCAGCGCGGCGCCGAAAAAGGCGGCGGCGCGCTTCATGACTTGACCTGGGTCGCGTACAGCGAGTGGTGGGTCAGGATGTACAGCGTGCGTTTATCGGCGCCGCCGAAGATCAGCTGCAGCGGACGCTCCGGCACATCGATGCGGCCCTTCTGCTTGCCGTCGGCGCCGTAGATGAAGACCTGGCCGTTGGCCACATACACGTTGCCGTCCGGGCCCATTGCCGCGCTTTCGCCGCCGCGGTTGGCCAGCTGCTTCAGGTTGGTCAAACCGCCGCCCTCGTTGACCACGCCGCTGAAGGTGCGGTTCTCGGAGCCGTTGGTAAACACCACGCGCTGTCCCACAGGCGCCGTGACCAGGCCGTGCGCCTGCAGCGAATCGGCCCAGCGCCAGCCCAGGTGGTCGGCCGCGCCCTGGCGCAGCACGCGGTAGGCCGGCAGCGCCAGGCTGCCGTCGGGCGACACGTATTGGTTCGCCTTCGGCAGCGCGACGTCGCGCGCGAACATCTCGGCCAGCGTGGTGAACTCATAGGTGTCGTAGTTGAGCTGATCCTTGAATTCGGCGTTCTGCCAGAAGTTCACCGGCAACGCCAGCCGCGCCGCCTTGTTGTCCGCCACCGGCGTGGGCTTGATCATCGTGACGTCCAGCCCTGGTGCGCCCGGCTTGAAGGCGTACACGCTGGCCTGCGGGCCGTACGAGGACAGCACCATGATGTTGCCGCTGCTGTCGATCGCCAGGTTCACCGGGTCGAGCGGAGCATCGCGCACCACGCTCAAGCCATCGGCCTTGCTGTGGCTGAAGATGCGCTTCCAGTGGCGGTCGACGAAGTACAGCTTGCCCTTGGCGTCGACCGCGCCGCCGGCGATTGCATAAAAGCCGCCTTCGAGTTTTTCGACCTTGCCTTGTGGCGCCGGCGCCGTGCGCTGCTTGCCGGTGTAGTCGAACATGGCGAACTCGCGCTCGCGCACCTCGAGCTTGTTGCTCACGTCGCGGATCGCGTTTTCATACGCGAACTTGCTGGCGCGCAGATAGGTCGCGCAGCCGTTGTCGTCGCAGGTGGCGAAGCCGCTCTCGGCATTTACATGCACGTTGCGGAAGCGGATATCGCTCGAATTCGAGATCAGCACCGCCGACGGCATCGGCTTGTACGACCGCGTGACGCGGTAGGCGTGGTAGTTCGCGAACAGCAGGTTCTTCGAGTTGCGGATCTCGAGCGAGACCGCGTCGGCGCCGTCGCGCACTTCTTCCTCGGTCTGCGGCGCCAGGAATTCCCAGTTCTCGACCTTGTCGAGCACGATCTCGGCGCGCACGTGGTGCTCGGCCGAGAGCTGGTAGACCTTGCCCGGAGTGGTGGTGTTGGTCACGTAGAAGCCGGCCTGCGCGTAGCCGCTGGGCGACCAGATCCCCGAGAACGTGCCGCCGCCGCCATCGGTCACCCACACGCTCGGGTACTGGCGATCCCAGTGCGCGGTGGTGTCGAACTTGGCGTCCTTTTTATACGGGTCGGCGCGGCTGCCGTCGTACAGGCGCGTGCCATGGCCGCCCTGGATGCGCACGTCGTCCACCAGCGACTGCGCGCCGGCGCGCCACAACAGCGCCACCGCGCGGTTGTTGACTTCCCCGGTGGCCAGGCCGATGCCCGAGACGATGGCGTCGCCGCCGCGCGCGCTCTCGAGCAGCGCCTTGGGGCCGTCGACGCCCTGGAACTTGGGCGAGCCGTTCGGCAGCAGCAGCTGGGTCAGGCCCGGATGCAGCGCCACGATCACGGTGTCGGGGCGCATGCGGATGGTGTCGTTGACGGCGTAGAAGCCAAGCGGCAGGTACACCGTGCGGTTGCTGTCGATCGCCTTCTGGATCGCCGCCGTATCATCGGTCTGGCCATCGCCCTTGGCGCCGAAATCACGCACGCTGACCCAGTCTTTCGACGACGGCAGCGGCGCCAGGGCGCGCGTTTGAGTGATCTTGGCGGGAATCGCCGAGGTCTTGTAGTTGGTGCCGAACTGGCCCGTCTCGCCCATCTGTTTTACAAACAGGCCGTAGTTGAATTCATTAACGCGATAGTCGCGGCCCTTGCCGGCAATCGTCTTGCCGCTGTCGCGGAAGCGCACGAAGGTCGGCACATTGCGCGCGATGGCGTTTTCCATGCCGACCTGGGTGTACACATTGTCTTCGTTGCTGACGATCAGGGCGGCCTTGCTGACGTTCTCGAAGCGCACGTCCTTGCCCCACAACCAGTCGCCGTAGCCGCGGTCGATCTCGACCCCGACCGGGGTGTCGCGGATATCGGTGTTGATCAGCGTGAGGCTGGCTTCGTGCTCGCGGATGGCCGCGTCGCGCTGGCCTTCGAAGCTCGAATCCATCAGCGTGAACTGCCAGGCGGGCGAGGTCTTTTCGCTCAGGATGCCGTAGCGGCCACCGTAGAAGCGCAGGTTGAATGCCACGTTGCCGACCTGGTAGACGCCGGCCAGGCCTGACCCCAGGTGAAAATCGATGTGGCTCAGGTTCGAGTGCTGGGCGGTGTGCATGCGCACCGCGGCGGCGGCCGGGTTGCCGTCCTTGATCTCGAAGTCGACGTTCGACAGCGCCGAATAGAAGGTCGACGAATTGGCGTTGCGCACTGCCTTGCCGTCTTCGGCGCTGAACGGCACCGCGCTTGGCACCGGCATCGGCACCTTGCCCACGTTGTACTGGTCGCCGCCGGTGAAGATCACCATATTCGCCACGCCCTTCTGGAAGCCGGGCGTGTTCGGCGCCAGCACGAACACCGGCCGCGTCGGCCCGACGCCGTAGACCCGCACCGACAGCGGAATCAGGATCGAGCGCGTGATGCGGTAACGTCCCGAAGGCAAAAAGACGATGCCGCCCTGGCCTTGGTTGGCGGCGCTGTCGATGGCGGCCTGGATCGCGCCGCTGTCGTCGCTGCTGCCGTCGCCGGTTGCGTGCACCACGACTGCGCGTGGATCGATCGGCATCGCCGGGTAGGCCGAGACGGAAGGTGTCGGCGCCGCCAGTGCGGCGGAGGCGCCAACGGCCAGCAGCAGGGCCAGCGCCAGCGCGCGGGGACGAACGGGAAGTAGTGTCATCATTGCGTGTTTTTCCTTTGCGTTACTGCGCTGTTACCAGCGACAAAAGCAGAACGAACAGCAGGCCGAATACGCCCACCAGCGTTTCCATCAAAGTCCATGAGCGGAAGGTGTCCTTCAGCGACAGGCCGAAGTACTCCTTGAACATCCAGAATCCGGAATCGTTCACATGGCTGCACATCAGGCTTCCGGCGCCGATCGCCAGAACCATCAGGTTGGGGTCGACCCCGGAGCTGTGCACAAGCGGGGCGACGATGCCGCCGGCGGTCACGCCGGCCACGGTGGCCGAACCGAGGCAGATGCGAATCACGGTTGCCACCAGCCAGCCCAGCACCAGCGGCTGCACCGGCAGGCTTTGCAGCTGCGCGCCGAGTTGGGCGCTGACGCCGGACTCCACCAGCACCTGCTTGAGCGCGCCGGCGCCGGCGATGATGAGCAGGATCGGCGCGATCTCGCGCATCGCTTCACCCGGCCCCTGCATCACCTGCGCCAGGCTGCGTCCGCGCCCGAGTCCCAGCGTGACTACAGCCACCATGTACGACAGCAGCATCACCACCAGCGGACTGGAAAAGAAGCCAAGCGATCCATTCAGGTCGGGCCGCGCCATCGCCAGCAGCGTTGTCGCGCCCAGCAGCAGCACCGGCAGCAGCGCGGTGGCGAAGCTGTTGAAGGCGCCCGGCAGGTCGGCGTCATCCATCGGGGTGCTGCTGCGGAAGATGGCGCCGGGCGTGGCCTGGATGCGGCGCAGCGACATCGCGAACACGGGGCCGGCCAGGATCAGGGTCGGCACCGCCACCACGATCCCGTACAGCAGCGTGGTGCCCATGTCGGCGTGGATCGCCGCCACCAGCGCCACCGGCGACGGATGCGGCGGCAGGAAGCCGTGCGCGATCGACAGCCCTGCCAGTAACGGAATCGCCAGCGCCACCGCCGGGCGGCCGCTGCCGGCCACCAGCGAAAAGATCAGCGGCACCAGCAGCACGAAGCCGACGTTGTAGTACAGCGGAATGCCGACCACGAAGCCGGTGATGGTCAGCGCCACTGGAATGCGCGCCGGCCCCAGTGCGGCCAGCAGGCAGGTGGCGATGCGGCGCGCGGCGCCGCTGTCGGCAATCAGCTTGCCGAACACCGCGCCCAGGCAGATCACCACCACCAGCGACCCAAGCAGGTCGCCGATGCCTTTTTCGATCGCGCCCGGGATGCGCTCGAGCGGCACCCCGAGCAGCAGCGCCGCCACCAGCGAGGCCACCACGAAAGCGATCAGCGGCTGCACCTTGCCCCACGCGATCATCAGCGTGAGCAGGCCGACCGCCAGCAGGACGGGGAACAGGTTTCCCATGCTGGCGCTCCGTCAGAAGCCGTAGCGCATGCCGACCCGGTAGGTGCGCCCGACGACGTCATACAGGGCGGGGTTGATGCCGAAGCTGGCGTTCGATTGCGGCGCCGCTTCCGGCGCTTCGTCGCTCAGGTTGTCGATCTTGAAGTAGAGCTGCATCGCCTTCGAGACCTGATAGCTGCCGCCCAGGTCGAAGTAGGTCGCACCCTTCATCTTGTTGCTGTAGATGGTCGGGTTGATGATCGTCGAGACCGGGCAATTGGTCTGGCACTCGATGAAGTCGTTGCGATAGGTGCCGTCGCTGATCCAGCGCTCGGTGAGCGTGACACTGAGCTTGTCGTGATCCCAGGTTTGCTGCGCCAGCACTTTCCACTTCGGCGTGTTGCTCAGGTTCGAGCCTGCGGCGTCGACCGGCCTGGTGCCGACCACGCCCGAATCGGTGATGAAGTGCAGGTTGCGCGTGCCCAGTGCGCGGAAGGTGAAGCGGCCCGGCAGGTTCAATCGCTCGAGCCCGGTCCTGTAGGCGGTCTCGATGTCGAAGCCCTTGGCATGGAGCGAGGCGAGGTTGAAGTTCTGCAGCGTGACGTAGTTGCTACCCGGGCTGTTGAGCACCATGGCCGAACAGATTTCCTGGTTGCCGGCCACGCACAGGTCGACTTCCTGCTGGATCGTCAGCGCCGAGATCACGCCATTGACCTTGATGTCGAAGTAGTCGGCCGAGATGCTCAGGCCGGGCGCCCATGTCGGCTGGCTCAGGACAATGCCGAACGAATTGTTGCGGGCGATCTCGGGACGCAGCGCGGTGTTGCCGACGGTGCGCTCCTGCACGCTGATGGTGTTGCCCTGATACTGCACCACGTTGTTGACCACCACCGGCGCGGCGAACAGTTCGCTCAGGTTCGGTGCGCGCACGTCTTTCGAGGTCACGCCGCGCAGGCGCAGGCCATCGATCGGGGTCTGCCAGGTGGCGCCCAGCTTCCAGCTGCCGATGCTGCCGGCGGTACTGTACTTGGTTTCGCGGTCGGCCAGGTTCAGGTTGGCCTCGCCCCAGGTGGCCGACTTGAACAGCGGGACGTTCAGTTCGACGTAGGCTTCGCGCACGTTGTAGCTGCCTTCGCCGTTGTGGAAGTTACCGGCGTACCAGTTGTTGCCGACCGTGGTGTTGAGCAGCGGGTCGGCCGGGTACATGTCGTTGTTGGGCGACTCGGGCGTGACGCCGTTGCCGTAGGCGTCGCCGCGCACGCGGTATTTCTCGCGCCGGTATTCGGCGCCGGTGGCGATCGAAACCGGGCCGGCCCAGCCCTCGAACAGTTCGCCGTTGATGTTGAAGCTGCCCACGTCCTGGCTTTGCGTGGTGCGCTGGCGCGGACCGTTTTCGGGCGCGATATAGGCCCATGCGGCCGGGTCGACCGGGTTGTTGCCGATGATATTGAACGGCACGCAGCCGGAGGCGGCGGCGATCGGGTTGCGGCAGGCGATGCCGCCGCTCGGGGTGCGCACGGCGTCGATGGCGGCGTTGTAGCGCGCATTGATCGTCATGTCGCGCGCATCGAGGTTGGTCTTGTTGGCGCCGTGCGTGACATAGGCGTCGTACGACCACTCCTTGCCGAACAGGCCGAACTTGCCGTCGGCGCCGAGCACGAAGCGGCGCTGGGTGCGGGTCGGGTGGACATTGATATTCTCGGGGAAGATCGCGTTGGCGGTGCCGTACTGGAAGCTGGTGATGTTGTTCTGGGCGCAGGCGGCGACGATCGACGCCGGCAGGAACGGGTTGGCGCACTGGATCGTCAGGTTGGCATTCTTGGCCGCGCCGGGATTGGGTGAGAACTCGGACGCCACCTGGCCGTAGTTGGCGGTGAAGTAGATCTCGTTGTCGGCATCGAGGTCGAACGACATGCGGGTGTAGGCCACCTGGCGCTTGAAGTTCATCGCCAGGTTGGTGCCGGAACCGACGCTGCCACTCAGGTCGCCGCCGACGCAGAACGGGTTGACGCAGCCGGTGACGGCGCCGGTGCCGGTCGGGCGGCCACCCGAGCCATATTGAAACTGGTACGGCACGCCGCCGTCGCCGAAGGCGGTGCCCTGCAGCGGGCCATTGGTGATCAGGCCATATTTCGAATACTGATATTGCTGCGCCTGTTCGATGACGCGGTATTGCGGCAGGCCGTCGCCGGTCTGGTTCAGCGGACGCACCGAATAGGCCGGGTTCTGGTACCAGGTGCGGCCGTTCGGGCCGACGCCGCCGATGCCGGGCGACTCGATCCCGTTCTCCTTGGTGAATTCGCCGCTGACGGCGACGTGGAAACGGTCGCCCATGAAGCCGCGGCCCCAGGCCGCCTGCACGGTGGCGCCGCGGTCGTCGTCGTACTTGGTCTGGCCGGCCTGCACGTTGGCCTTGAAGCCGGTGAATTTTTTATCGGTGACGAAGTTGACCACGCCGCCCACCGCATCCGAGCCGTACGAGGCCGAGGCGCCGCCGGTGACGACGTCGACGCGCTTGACCAGCAGTTGCGGGAACTGGCTGACATCGGTGACGCCGGTGACGTTGGCGCCGACCACGCGCTGGCCGTCGAGCAGGGTCAGGGTGCGGATCGTGCCCAGGCCGCGCAGGCTCAGGGAGCTGAGGCCCTGGATGCCGCTGCTGGTGCTGTTGGTGCTGGTGGTGCGGCCGGTGCTGCCTTGCAGCGCCGGCAGCTCGGCCAGGGTGGTGAACAGGTTCGGCTTGGCCGACTTTTCAAGGTCGGCGGTACTCAAGCTGGTGGTCGGCGTCGGCTGGGTGAAGCCGCGCGCGGCGATGCGCGAACCGGAGATGCGCACCACGTTGTTGCCGTCGCTGCTGGCCGGCGCGGTGCCGGCGGTGGGGACTGGATCGGTGGCGGCGTCGGTGGCGGCGTCGGTAGCTGCCGTGCCGGTGTTATCGATCGCCGTTTGCGGCGCGGTTGCCGGCGTGACGGCGGCCGGTTCGCTTGGCGCTTGCTGGGCGTGGGCGGTGCCCAGTGTCCAGCAGGCGCTGGCAACGGCCAGGCTGATCAAGGTCCTTTGAACGGGTGTGCGCATGGTTGTCTCCTGTCGCTTGTTGTAATAGGGATGCGCCGTCTCATGGCGGACAGCTGCATCCCGGTTTGCGGGTTGTGATGCACCCGAACCCGGGTGGGTTCAGGCCGATGCGGTAATGCGTTCCACCAGCGCCGTCGGCGCTTGCGTGATGTCGAGCGTGAGGCCGCCCTCGTCGGGGTCGAGCGGCTCGAGAATGCTGAGTTGACTGTCGAGCAGCGAAGGCGGCATGTAATGGCCGGGACGCTCGTGCATGCGGTTGGCGATCACGGCGCGCGGACCGGCCAGGTGCACGAAGCGCAGGGCGGGATCGGCGGCGCGCAGCAGGTCGCGGTAGCGCCGCTTGAGCGCGGAGCACGACAGCACCAGGCCGCGGTCGTCGGCCTGCGCTTGTGCGATTTCGGCGGCCAGCGCCTGCAGCCAGCCGGCGCGATCGAGGTCGTCGAGCGGCACCCCGGACGCCATCTTGCTGACGTTGTCTTGCGGATGGAAGGCGTCGCCTTCGAGGAAGGGAATGGCGAAATTGTCGGCCAGCGCGCTGCCGATGGTGCTCTTGCCGCACCCGCTGACACCCATGATGACCCAGCGCGTACGACTGCCTTGCCCCCGAAGCGAATCTGCCTGCATGCTGTCTCCTTGACCACCGTTAGCGCTATCATTGCGTTTTTTTCAGTCTTGTCGAAGCTGAAAAATTTGTAAACGGGGCATCGATGGTGCACTGCAAAATAAGCCGTGAACGACCGGGCGGTTTTTCCGTGCCGACATAAAGTCCGCAAACGGGGCTTTCACTCGCAAAACGGATGAGAAGTTTGATAGCGCTAACACTGCTGCGCCGCGCCATCGAAATGTGGTGTGCGTTGTAATAACAACACGCGCTCGTTGAATCGTCAGTCAGGACGTGTAGAGGCAGACGATGTCAGTGAATCCAGGCGCGTCCGATCGTCTATTCTGTATCGGCACGCCGCGTCATCGAAGCGATCAGGAGGCCGCATGCAGCGCACATGTCGCTGGAGCACCGAAGACGGCGAGGGCGTCGAGCATCTCGCCTTGCGCCAGAGCGGCGACGGATGTGCCGCCGACGGCGTCATCGTGTCGCCATCGTTCGGCGCCATGTTCACCGGCGAGCTGTTTGCCTGTCGTTATGCCGTCGCTTGCGATGCCCAGTGGCGGGTACGGCAAGTGCAACTGCAGGTAATGGGCGGCGCCACGCTGCTGCTGCGTGGCGACGGCGCCGGACACTGGGCTGGCGCCGACGGCGCGCCGCTGCCAGGCCTCGACGCTTGCATCGATATCGACATCAGCGGCACGCCGTTCACCAACACGCTGCCGATCCGGCGCCTGGGCGAACAACTGCGCCAGCGCCAGCAAATCCGCGTCGCCTACATCACGCTGCCGCAGGCGAGCGTGGCGCCGTCGCATCAAGCCTACACCGCGCTTGGCGCCGGACGCTACCTGTTCAAGAGCCTGTCCGACCCGTTCCAGGCTGAAATCGCGACCGATGCCGACGGCCTGGTGGTGGATTATCCGGGCCTGTTCCGGCGCCTGGCAAGCTGACCCTGGCGGCTTGTCATTCGCGCGAGATCGTATATACCTCGCCCGCCGTGGCCCCGGCTTCGCCCTTCTTTGCGCGCAGGTCGCGGTACACCGCGGCGCGCATGATCATCATCGCCACCACCGGCGCGCTAAGCAGCACGAACAGGATGATGATCACTTCGTGCACCACCAGGCGCGATTGCGCCACCGTGAAGTACAGCATCGAGGCCAGCAGCAGGCTGCCGGCGCCCAGGGTCACCGTGATCGCGGGGCCGTGGATGCGTTGGTAGAAGGTATGCAGGCGCACCAGCCCCAGCGCGCCGATCAGGACAATGCTTGCGCCCAGGATCAACAGCAGCGACACCAGCAGCGCAGCCCAGCCGGGCAACTGTTCGAGTCCGCTCATTCGATGATCTCCCCGCGCATCAGGAACTTGGCCATGGCGACGGTCGAGACAAAACCGATCAGCGCGATCAGCATCGCCACTTCAAAATAGATCTGGGTGCCGAAGCGGATGCCGAGCACCAGCGCCAGCAGCATGCCGCACATCCACAGGGTATCGAGGGCCAGCACGCGGTCGTGGGCCGAGGGGCCGATCAGCAGGCGCGTGGTGCATAGCACCATGGCCGCCAGCACGCACACGAGTGCGTAGCCGATCGACAGTTCAAGCAGGGTTGCCATGATTGGTCTCCAGGTCAGCGCGATTGATTGGATGTCTCGAAGATCGCCATCAGCGGCGCTTCGTAACGGTTCTTGATGGTATCGACCCACCACTCGGCATCGTGCAGGTCGAACACGTGCAGTATCAGCTCGCTGTTGTCGTTCTGCAGTTCGGTCCAGACGGTACCGGGCGTCATGTTGATCAGGCACGACAACGCCGCCATGCCGTACGGGTCGCGCATGGTAAGCGGCACCAGGATGAACTGCGCCTTAAGGTCGGCGTAATCGCCAGACAGGATCACGCGGCTGATGGTGATGCATGAGCGCACCACTTCGATCGAGGCAAAGCTCAGCAGGCGCAGGGCGACCATCGGCTTGCGCAGGCGCGGAAAGCCGAGCGGCATCAGGCGCCGCGTGAGCAGTGGCGCGGCCACGCCGAGCAGCGCGCCGAGCAGGACGTGGCCCGGGTACAGGGTCTGGTTCAGCAATAGCCACAGGATGCACAGCGTCAGCGACACGAACGGGAAGGGCAGCCAGCGGCTCATGGCATCACCTCGTCAAGGCTGGTGGCGGGCGTGGTGGGCGTGGTCGGCCCGGGCAGCGCCGGATGCGTCAACACGCGCTCGATGGTGGTGGCCGGACTACGAATATCGTCGCTGGCGCGCGCCAGGTAGCCGAACAGCGAGTTGGCCTGCACCGTCATCAGCACCGACAGGCCGAGCAAGAACAGCACCGGCGCGACTTCAGAGCGGTGCAGCTTGGGCGCCTCGATCGCGCCGCTGGCCCAGAAGGTGCGCACGCCGAAGCGCATCATCGAGATCACCGCGATCAGGCCCGAGAGAATAATCAGCGTCATCAGGGTCCAGCCGGCAGTCGGCACCGCGCTGCCGTCGATCGGATTGAGCAGCGCATGAAACATGCCGAACTTGGCGACAAAGCCCGACAGCGGCGGCAGGCCCGCGATCATCAGCGCGCAGGCGGCGAACGCCAGCGACAAAAACGCCATCGCCGCCGGCACGCCGCGGCCGACCGGCTCGACCGGCGTGTCTTCGACCGCGTAGGCTTCCATTGTCAGCGCCAGCATCGCCGAGCGCGGCGTGCGGATGCGGTCGATCAGTTCGATCAGCAGCAAGAAGGCCGCCACCGCGATGGTCGAGCCGATCAGGTAATACAGCCCCGCCGTCACCAGCGACGCCTGGCCATAGCCGATCACCGCCAGCAGCGTGCCGGACGAAATGATCGCGCCATAACCCGCCATGCGCCCGGCGCTATCGGTCGAGAGCATGCCGGCCGCGCCGAACACGATCGTGGCCATGCCGCCGTAGAGCAGCGCCTCCTGGCCGAAGCCGGCCGCACCGCCCGCGCTGCCCGAGAAGATCAGCAGCGACATGCGCAGCACGATGTAGGCGCCGACCTTGGTCATCAAGACCAGCATCACCGCCACCGGCGGCGAGGCCGCGGCGTAGGTGGTGGGCAGCCAGAACCCCAGCGGCCACATGGCGCCCTTGGTCAGGAAGGCCAGCGCCAGCACGCTGGCGCCGACCTTGAACAGGCTCAGGTCATCGCCCCGCAGTTGCGGCACGCGCGCGGCCAGGTCGGCCATGTTGAGGGTGCCGGTGGTGGCGTAGATCAGCGCGGTGCCGAGCAAGAACAGCAGCGCTGCCGCCAGGTTGATCGCGATGTACTGCATGCTGGCGCGAATCCGTTCGGCGTTATACCCGTGCAGCACCAGGCCGTACGAGGCGGCCAGCATCACTTCGAAGAACACGAACAGGTTGAACAGATCGTGGGTCAGGAAGGCGCCGTTGATTCCCATCAGCAGGAACTGGAACAGGGTGTGGAAGTGCACCCCGATACGGCCCCAGCGCATCTGGGTGAAGTGCAGCGCGGCCAGCGCCAGCAGCGCGCACAGCAGCAGCATCAGGCTGCTCAGGCGGTCGGCCAGCAGGGCGATGCCGAACGGCGCGCTCCAGTTGGCGGCCAGGTAAACGCCCATGCCGTCTTTCCAGTGACCGCCGTCGGTCAATTGGATCAAGGCCAGCGAGGTCGCCAGCATGCCCAGCACCGAGGCGTAACTGAGCCAGAATTTAAGACGGCGCCACCCTTGCGTGAGCGGCGCCAGCGCCGCCCCCACCAGCAGCGGCAGCAGGATCGGCACCAGGATCAAATGGTCAAGCCACGGCAAATTCATAATTCAGGCTCCTTGCCGTCGACGTGGTCGGTGCCGGTCAGGCCGCGCGAACCGATCATCACGACCAGGTACAGCGCCGTGGTGGCGAAGCCGATCACGATCGCGGTCAGCACCAGCGCCTGCGGCAGCGGGTCGGCCAGGATGGCCGGATCGGGCGTCTTGCCGGCCGGGGTGAGCGGGGCCGCATCGACCCACAGGCGGCCCATCACGAAAATGAACAGGTTGACGGCATACGACATCAGCATCAGGCCGGCCAGCACCTGGAAGCTGCGCGGGCGCAGCACCAGCCAGATGCCGGAGGCGAACACGATGCCGATGGCGAGCGAAATGACAAGCTCCATCAGAAGATCTCCTTGGCAGGTGGAATGGTGGCGCGGGTGGCGTCGGCCGCCACGCGGTGGCTGCGCAGCGACTGGTGCGCCAGCGCGACCAGGATCAGCATGGTCGACCCGACCACCACCAGGAACACCCCGAGGTCGAACACGAAGGCGCTCGGCACGTGGATTTCGTCCAGTAGCGGCAGAGTCAGGTGCGCGGTATGGCTGGTCAGGAACGGGTAGCCCAGGAACAGCGAGCCGAGGCCGGTGAAGCTGGCGCAGGCCAGGCCCCAGGCGATCCAGCGGTGCGGCCGCAGGCGCAGGTGCGACTCGACCCAGTCGGTGCCGGCCACCATGTACTGCACGATCAGCGCCGCGGCGAAGATCAGGCCAGCCACGAAACCGCCGCCCGGCAGGTTGTGCCCGCGCATGAAGAAGTAGGCCGCCATCACGCCCATCAACGGCAGCAAAAGACGCATGTACACGGCCGGAATCATCAGGTAGCCGCTCGAGGCCTGCTGGGCCGGCGTTTCGGTGACGGCCGGGTCGACGTCGTTGGCCTGCTGCACCGGGATCGCGATCGATTCGGTGGCCGGGCGGAAGCGCCGCAGCAGCGCATACACAGTCAGCGCCACCGCCGACAGCACGGTGATTTCGCCCAGGGTGTCGAAGCCGCGGAAGTCGACCAGCAGCACATTGACCACGTTCGAGCCGCCGCCTTCGGGCAGCGCGCGCAGCACGAAGAATTCGCCGATCGATGGCGGCGGGGTGCTCTTCAGGATTGCGTAGCTGGCGGCGGCGATGCCCAGGCCCCCACCAACGGCGATGATGGCGTCGCGCGAACGCCGCAGCCATGTGCTGGCCGGCGCTTTTTCATTGAGTTCTTTCGGCGCGAAGCGTGGCGGCAGCCAGCGCAGGCCGAGCAGGATCAGGATGGTGGTCACGGTTTCCACCATCAGCTGGGTCAGCGCCAGGTCGGGCGCCGACAGCCACACGAAGGTCACCGCGGTGACGATGCCGGTGCCGCCGACCATCGAGAGCGCGGCCAGGCGGTGGTACTTGGCCTTGTAGGCCGCGCCCACGGCGCAGCCGGCGCCGATCAGCCACAGCACCGCGAACAGCGGATCGAGATTGCGCACGCTCAGCGGCGGCAGGGTTGGCAGCGGATCGACCAGCAGCAGGGGCGCCGCGATCATGATCGACATCAGCACCAGCAACTGCGGCTGCAGGCGCCGGGTGCCGGTCCAGCGGATCAGCCAGTTGGCGCCCTGGCTCAAGCCGAGCATGGTGGTTTCATAGGCCTGGGCGCCTTTCAGGCGGTGCAGCACCGGCACCCGGGTGCGTTCGCGCAGATCGTGGCGGCGCAGCAGCAGCAGGTAGAACAGGGCGCCGAGAAGCAGCGCCACGCCGCTCATCAACAGCGGCAGGTTGAAGCCGTGCCAGATCGCCAGATCGTATTCGGGCATGGCCGGGCCCAGTACCGCGCTCGAGGCCACGGCCAGGATGTCGCCCACCACGCGCTCGGGCATGACGCCCACCGCGATGCACAGCACCACCAGGCACTCGACCGGAAAGCGCATCCAGCGCACCGGTTCGTGCGGCGCCGAGGGCAGGTCCTGCGCCAGGCGGCCGAAGAACACGCTGATGAAGCGCAGCGAATAGGCCACGCTGAAGATGCCCATCGCCAGTGCGGCATACGACATCGACCAGTCTTCGGTGCCGCCCACGTGCGCGGTCTCGGCGAAGAACATCTCCTTCGACAGGAAGCCGTTCATCAGCGGCACCCCGGCCATCGAGGCCGAGGCCACGATCGCCAGCGCGGCGGTGACGGGCATCGCGCGGCGCAGGCCGCGCAGCACGCGCATGTCGCGGGTGCCGGTTTCATGGTCGATGATCCCGACCGCCATGAACAGCGACGCCTTGAAGATGGCGTGGTTCATCACGTGGAAGATCGCCGCCACCACCGACAGCGGGCTGCCGATGCCGATCAACACCGTGATCAGGCCCAGGTGGCTGATGGTGGAATACGCCAGCAGGCCCTTCATGTCGTTCTGGAAGATCGCGAAGAAGGAGCCGATCAGCAGGGTGCTGACGCCGGCGCCGACGATCAGCCAGGTCCACTCCAGCGTGCCGCCCAGCGCCGGGAACAGGCGAATGAGCAGGAACACGCCGGCTTTGACCATCGTCGCCGAGTGCAGGTAGGCCGAGACCGGGGTCGGCGCCGCCATCGCGTGCGGCAGCCAGAAATGGAAGGGGAACTGCGCGCTCTTGGTCAGCGCGCCCAGCGCCACCAGCACCAGCGCCGGCAGGTACAGCGAGGAAGCGCGGATCTGGTCACCTGCCGCCAGCACGGTATCGAGCTCGTAGCTGCCGACGATATGGCCCAGCACCAGCACCCCGGCCAGCAGGCACAGGCCGCCGGCGGTGGTGACGGTAAACGCCATGCGCGCGCCGCGGCGGGCGTCGTTGCGCTCTTGCCAGTAGCCGATCAACAGGAACGAAGTGAGGCTGGTGAGTTCCCAGAACACCACCAGCTGGATCAGGTTACCCGACAACACCACGCCCATCATCGAGCCCATGAAGGCCAGCATGTAGGCGAAGAAGCGCGCCACCGGGTCGCGCTTGCTCATGTAGTAGCGTGCGTACAGGATCACCAACAGGCCAATGCCGAGCACCATGATCGAGAACAGCCAGGCCAGACCATCCATGCGCAGGATGATGTCGAGCCCGAACATCGGCAGCCATTCGTGGCGCGATGTCAGTACCTGGGCGTCGAGATGCTTGAACTGGAAGATGGCGGTGACCAGGGCCACCAGGGTGAAGGCGCCGGCCGCGACGGCGGGACGGTTGCGCGAACGGTTGGGCAGACAGGCGCACACGAAGGCGCCGGCAAACGGGAGAAGGACGAGCAGCAGCAATGCCAGTGATGTCATCAACGTCATCCTTCAGGGCAGTGGCAGGTGTAGCGGCGCGCGCACAGGCGTACAGAGCGGGCAAGTGATTTCAATTTGATTCTCCAGAACGTATGACGAGGGTGTCGCACGCGACATCCTGCAGTAAATGGTCGCCGCGGCTGCCCATCAGCAGCCGGGTCAGGGTCGATTCGTCGTGCAGGCCGAGCACGGCCAGGTCGACCTCGTGTTCGAGCACGTAGCGCGTCAGTTGCGAGGCTGGTTCGCCCTGGCCGATGACGGGCGTGACCAGGGCGCGCGCCGTTTGCGGCAGGGTGCAAGCGTCGAGGAAGCGCGCCAGTTGGTCGTGCGGCGGCGTCTCATTGGCCGCAGCGTCTTCGCTGTCGTGCGCATGGAAGGCCGTAATCGCACGTCCCGGGAACAGTTGGGCCGCGGTTTCCAGCGCCAGGCGCGCTGCCGGCGTGAAGTCGACCGCCACCATGATGCGGCGGTATGGGCCGCGCACGCGCTGGCGCACCACCAGCAGCGGCTGATGCAGGCCGTGCGCCAGCTTTTCGACCGTGGAGCCGCGCAGCAGGCCGCCCAGCGAATCATCGGTCGACGGGCCAGTGATGACGATCGCGCCCGGCAGCGTCGCTGCGGCCTCGAGGATGGCGCTGTCCACAGGGGCGTCGGCAAAGCGCTGGTTCACCTGCAGGTTGCCGGCGCCGAATTCGCGCGCGTGTTCCGCGCGCGCGGCGCGTTCTGCGCGCTCACGGCCGGCGTCGTCGGCGAGCCAGCCGATGACATCGACTGGCGCCTGCGGCGCGTCGTGGACGGTCAGCACCGTCAAGGGACATTGAAATTCGCCCGCCAGCTGTTTTGCGCGTTCGAGCGGCCGGTCGCAGCGGGCGCTCAGGTCCGTCGCAAGCAACAATCCTGAGGGCGAGGGCGTGGATATCGACGCCCGCAGAATGGTATCGGACATGCGCCGCCTCATGGAAAGTCTTCTCGGAGGCCATACTCTACCGTAGTTGACGACCTGACTACAACGCGTTTCTGATTATTTCAGAAAATTGAACCCTGGAATTATGCTGCGCTGCGGCGAGATCGCGCCAGTTATGGGCACTTATCCGAACTTATGCTTACTGCGGTGTTGGTCTCTTATGCGCTTGCGGCGCTGTTGTCCAGGCCATGGTCGGCCCTGACTTCTGCGCCGCGCGTGCGTCGATATCGCAGTTTGCGAAGACTTTAAGAGCACCTATCAGAACCTCTCGACGTGCGTCCACAGGTAAGTGCGCAGGCGAGCAAAAGAAAGCCCGGCAGATGTCGGCGCGTCGTTCATAACCGATGCGCAGTAGCCGCCCATGGGTTCGTTCAACGATCCAATGCCATCGCCCGGGCTTGTCACGTGAGTTGACGCCGTCGCGTGCGATTCGTGCGGAAATTCCTCGCCGGCGCAGCCAGGCCCGATGCGCCTCCGAACGTAGGCTCAATCAGCGTGTGGCTTAACTGGATATTTGGGCGCGACCTGATCGCCGTTGAACAGCTGGGATCGATTCAGGAAGGGTGGTGAGCGGCGCGAATCATGAACTTGTGCGCCTGTGATTTGAGTTGCTAGCGGCAGCCCACGCTGATCTGGCAATAAATGGTGTCTGCAGTCGAGTTGCCACGATTAGTTGCGTCGGACATGGCCGCTTCCGACCATTGCAGACCTTCAGGCGCCTCGGATCGGGAAAGCGTTAAACAAGATTGCACACTGCGAGGACAACAAGCCTAGATAGCTTTGATCGATTGCGAATGTGAACCGGTGCTCTTGGGTCAACCGGTCGGGCGTGATCTCTACCTGCATCTCAACCACTCCAAGGGCGGACCCCTTTAACGTGACTGCGATCTCGGGCTCCAAGCATTCCAGTCTCGCTTCGCCAATTAAATTTGCGGCCATTTCCTCCACTGCGCGCTGCCAAGAGAAAATTTCAGGGGTACGAATAAATGCCTCTGTTACCCGCACAGTTGCACCCTTCTCGGAACAGATTGCTGTCGCGTTCAGCCAATTTGCATCGTCGTAGTGATCGGCATTCGGGTACTGATAGCTGTGCACCCAAAGTTTCAAGCCAGCTAGTTTGACGTGAGGCTTGCCGAGCTCGGTAGGGTAACGGTTCAATGTCGATCTCCTTTATGCATGTGCTCGTGTGTCCCGTTCGGCCGGACCCGACCGTTGAGCTCAGCATAGCAGGCCACCAGAGTTGAAAATCGCAGCGTGTCATGAAGGACCGGATCCGACCCGAAGCAGACCTTCGCAACAATATAATTATCTGGTCAGAACATAGAAGCCGTAGCAGATCGTCCCGATGATCAGATAGATCCCTAAATATCCTGACCACATCATAAATCGCCCTTCCCAATCGCCTTTCTTACTTAGCTGTGAGTAGTAAGCCCAAGCATTTCCATGCTCGTACGCATTTCGTTTTCGATGCTTGTAATCGATAATCTGATTCGGTATTCCAATAACGATAAGGAAGATAAGAGCAATAATTTTTAGTGTGGACATGATAGATCCGTATCGTGGCGGTCTTAACGGTTTGAGATTTTGACGATTTTGGCCAATTAGGTCAGCATAGCAGGGTGGCCAGCTCGAAAGCGCAGACCTTTACGTACGGCTAGCAACGACCCATTGCGGACCGTCGCGATGCAGAGACAGAAGGCCTCACTCAGCAACGGATAGCTTGATCGACCAGCGGCGTGACATTTGGTGAGCTTGGGCCGGGTTGTGCTTGCTAAAATCGATTTTCCACTTCCTAATGGCCCCATCAATGCGCCAAATCGTCCTTCTTGTTATGCTGCCGCTCCTTTTCATCTCTTCCATGGTGCGTGCGGCCGACACCACCCAGGTCTTCCATGATCAACGTGAACTAAATTACGTCGGTCCGCTCGACGAACAGGCGAATGCCAAGCTGTTTGCCTTATACGACAGCCTGAAGGACAAACCGGATACGCTGGCGATCCGAAGCAAGGGCGGGCCGACCACCCAGGGAATGGCGCTGGGCCAGTGGGTCCACGACCATAAGCTCGACATTAAGGTGCTGGAGTATTGTCTTTCGTCCTGCGCCAATTACGTGTTCCCGGCGGGGGCGCATAAGGTGGTCAGCAACTTCGCAGTCATCGGTCTACACGGTGGTGCGAGCAGCGCGAGTTTCAACTACGACGAATCCACGAAAAAGATGCTCGCCGCGATGCCGCCGAAGGAACGCCAGACGCTGATCGATCAGATCAACGCATCCATCAAAGG
>Ga0265797_10001177_pt1 | contig 46686 bp, 48 predicted proteins | sample P2T30metagenome_FD_192433 | JGI IMG/M metagenome (GOLD analysis project Ga0265797, IMG submission 192433) | Plant litter microbial communities from East Loma Ridge, Irvine, California - P2 T30 | ecosystem: Environmental > Terrestrial > Plant litter > Unclassified | place: USA: California...
ACCCAAGGACATGGTCTATGACAAAAGGATCGTGCTGTTCGCCACCGAAGGATGTGGAATTGAGCAACCCTATTCAGTGGGTCAAATGCTCGATCGATTCCTACCATTCCACATCAACAGACACCAAGGCTTTTGCAAAGCCTTTGCTCGTATTGAACTGGGGCTTTCTCGAACCACCCCTACGTTGTGCTTTGAGACGTCACAAATCATCCACGTGGATGACGACTTGGCCACAAACGATCCGGAGGACACTCTATACGATGATTCGGACTTAGAGTGGCAGGCGATTCCGGATGGCTCGGTCATGAACGATGGATGCTCAGTTATCTCTGTTGGCGCTGCATTAGTCATATGGCAGCTATACAAGAAAACAACCGGGATGAAGGGACCTTTGCCCAGTACATTCCAGGGACGCATTGGCGGAGCCAAGGGACTTTGGATGATTAGCGCGGAATCTTACACCAAAGATCCGGAGCATCTCAAACACTGGATCAAGATCAACAAGAGTCAGTGGAAGTTTCATCCACCCGCCGACGATTCAATGCATCATCATCGAACCTTTGAAGTGTCCAACTTCAGTTCTCCGCCTTCACAGTCGGAATTGCATATATTGTACATACCCATTCTGGTCGATCGAGGCGTAAAGAGAGAAGTTATTGCTAGTCTTATGGAAGAGCGACTCGAAAGCGAACGCGAGAAGCTGCTACATTTACTACCAGATCCGGTCAAGGTCTACGAATGGGTTCATCAGAACGGTGCGAAGACCCAGGCTGAACCCGACTGGCAAGCTGCACTGCCAGTATCATTAGAGGAAAAGTTGAAGTTCTTGCTCGAGGCGGGCTTCGTACCTACCAAGTTTCCCTACCTCGCCAGAAGTCTCGAACGCTTTATCCAGACAAAGCATATCTTTCAGGAATCTAAACTACGTGTGCCTCTTCCAAAGTGCGCGTACTTTTATGGAATAGCAGATCCTTTTGGAGTCTTGGAACCAGGCGAGATTCAAGTACAGTTCTCATCCTCATTTGTCGACGAGGATACGGATGAAAAGTACCTCTGCCTTAGGGACATGGAAGCTCTCGTCACTCGTCAGCCTGCCTGTCGCCGCTCGGATATCCAAAAAGTCCGCACGGTCATACGACCTGAACTGTCACATCTGGTCGACGTAGTGGTTTTTCCTCGCAAAGGCCGGTTCCCACTAGCTGGGAAGCTGCAAGGAGGCGATTACGATGGTGACCTGTTCTGGGTTTGTTGGGAACCTAAACTTGTGCGCCCTTTTCTGAATGCTCCAGCGCCAATGACTACCCCCAAGCCTGCGAGATACGGCATAGAGACACGGAGCGAGAAGCTCGAGGATATCATGAACACCAGCGAACCTGAAGATGTGGACAGCTTCCTCAGTAAAGCTTTCGAGTTTCGTAACAACTCATCGCTGCTTGGTCTAGTCACCACTTTCGCAGAGAAACAAGCATACACCGAAAACCGCATTCATTCCCGGATACTTGAACAACTGTACGATATGCATGATTTGCTAGTCGATGCGTCCAAACAGGGTTACGTATTTACGCAGAAGAAGTTTGATAAGTATGTAGCCCACTTGAAACCAAGACAGCCGCGTTATAAGGAGGAGATGAAGAAATGCGCCAGCAAGGGGGACTCAGCAGGTGTTGAGAAAATCCGCAAAGCAGATCGGCGAGTCCGATCCAACCATATAGTCGATTACCTCTACTTCGACATTGTAAGAGCACACAACATCGAGACAATGAGTCAAGTCAGGTCCGTTCTCTCGGAAGCTGTTGAGCTAGACGACGCGCTTGTGTATCCAATCGATCACCTCGCCAAGAAGGGATCGGAGGCTATCAAACAAGAAATCCTCTCTCTGACAAGAAAGCTGGACGACGTCAATTGTACTTGGAATGCCGGCTGGCATGGTGATTTGAGCACAACGGAGCGGCTTAATACTGTTGTAAACAACTGCTATCAGAAGTTCCAGGCTATCCAGCCCGAAAACCCGGGCGACACCGATATCCGGCCTCTGCTTGATGATTACCTTACGCCCGGTTCATGCATGTGGGACACCATCAAGGCATCAGCATTATATGCACAGTTCAAGAGGCTGGAGAAATCCAGTTTCGTTGTGAAAATGGCAGGACGAGAGCTTGCGAGTCTCAAGGCAAACAGCTCTGAGAAATCCAGAGCTATAGTCTCGTCTATACGCATGAACATGAAGCCGAAACCAATCAAGGCACAGGTTCAGTACGAAGAGGAAGAAGAAGACGACTTTCAGACCGCGCTCGAGGAGCTCACCTTGTAGTTACCTCCAGGTCGTACGGAACCGGTGTTCATCTTACGCCGCTTTCACGTATCGGCTACCTCTCACTTTGGCACCATACACACATTATTCGCGCAGGATCATTACAGTTATTTGGGTGTTCAGGAGCGCTTATACAATCCTTTCCACAGGGTGTTGATCTTTCCACCAGTGTTCGATCCACTGTATTTACTCATTGGGTACTCGAAACATCACTGCGCCATCCATGGTTGCCGTTGCAATACCATGTACAAGCCAACGTATCTGGAGTCAGTCCAGGAGTCTCACTGAGCCATTCATAGCCACATCTTGTAAGATGGTGGCACAAACGTAGTATTAGGAGGAAGAGGAGGAGGAAGAAGGAAGGAAAATGAAGACATTCCGGTTGAGAGTCAGAAGAGATGTATAGAGGGGGTTAGAAGATGGAAGTGGAGGTACAAGTAGGAGTCTGCTCCATGTCACTCATTTGTCTCTCTTCCGATGGTCGTAGCTTCAAGCCAGGTTATTGTGATTTCGCTTCTTGCTCTCAATTCGGTGCTTTTTGTACTCTTCTACTCAATCGTCATATGCATAGCCCTGAATGATATAGATGTATACGTGATGAATATGCAGAAGCGCACGCATCAACCAGTGCTTGTCGCCTTTGAGCAATAATTGGGTATCTTTGAAAACATCCACAGCTCTCCAGTACATCTTTAGCACATGCCTCACCCCGCCGTAGGCGCAGCAGCAGCAGCCTTGATTTTCAAATTCCTCCTCTCTTCTTCTCTCCGCGCCTCCACACCAGCCAAGAACTCCATACGGCCCAGATAAGCTTCCTTGGTCTTTCCATGTGTATCCAATTCTTCTGCGATGCCCTCTTTGTCCACGAAGCCTGTCCAGTCCATGCGCGATTTGTCCACGACATTGAGCTTCTGCGCCTTCTCGACCTTCTTCGCGACCGAGATGTCTGTTTCTGGCGGAATTTCCTGCTCGCGTTGTAGATCGGCAGCGGCGGCACGGGGCCAGAAAAGTTGGTGTTCGGGTGCGAGGGCGCGGACGTAGCCTGTAGGGTTGGGGTCGAATCGGGATGGACGGCGGAGGGGACGACGGATCTTGGGTCCACTAGACTCGGAGGGATCTTTGGGGGACTCTGTTGTGGGTATTGTCGCTGCGGACGCATCGAGTGTCGTCCACCCATCTTTGAGGTATTTGTCGAGCTGCGAGCGTGGAACTTGCTTCTCCTCGGTAGTGTCCTGCCCAGCGAAAGTGAAGACTTTCTTGATCGTGAGCTGTTCTTCCTCTTCCGCTGATACTGGGATGTTGGCTACGGGTACGTGATTTTGTTGTGCAGCTGATTCATGTGATGCTGTGGAATCCAAAGGCTTCAGAGGCGCTGCTGTCATTTGGGCCCATAGCGCATCGACATCCACAGTTGCGCCATCGATCCTTGCAAGCGGTCTCCGTTCCTTTCCTTCAATCCTCCGTTGCGCCCGCGTTTTGACAAGCCCGCCCTCCCCGCCTTCATCATCTGATATGATCAGCTCGTCTCCATCATCGTTGCCGCTTTTCTTCCCCTTCTTCTTCGCCCGCTTCTTCCGCGCAGCTTGTATTGTCACTTCGTCTCCAGAATCAAGGTCTTCATCGGCAGGCGCTTTCCGCTTGCCCTTGCGCTGTGTGGGTTCTATCGTGACATGGTCTTCGTCTTCGGAACTGGATGCCTCTTCGGGAGGCGCGGCTTCGGGGTTGAAGTCCTCATCGGACGACTCGTGGTACTTCTCGTCGACGTTCTCGAGGTCTTCGTCGCCATAAGTGTGTGGCATGGTAAAGTGGGTATTGAGTCGGAGGCCTGGGATCGCGTCGCGCAAGCCAAAACGAAGATGCGCCAGATCGACGGCCAAGGCCAATGGGGTCTAGCGTGGCGCAAGGGCGCGCTCCAGACATCTGGAAGTTCATACGTCAGTGACGTGGGCGGGGAGGGCAGGCGCGTTCCAGATCAAAACAAGCGAGCCATGCCTCCAGCTGGGCTGGCTTGCTTCTGTCTCCTCAACTTCACTGTCGCTGTCGCGTAATGCGCATTTGGTTCTATCACTGATCGCATCCAACATCATGGCGCCAGTCGATACAGTCGCATCTACGCGCAGCAACTCACTCCCCATCGCTATCTTCGGCGGCCAAGTGCTCCTCGTTACAGTCCTCACAGCTCGTGTACTTCTCACTACTCGACGCGCCGCCAAATCTCAGCCACCATCAACGCGCACGCGCTCACAAGACTCGGCTCGCCGCCGCCATGCCGTCACCTTCTCCATCATTGCGCTTCTCTCACTACTCTCCGTCGGCAGCTTTGCCTTCCTCTGGCGCGCTATCTCCTATGTGCGGTGGGCTGGAGAGAATACACATGACATTCCGGGTAGCCTCTGGAGTGGCTGGTATGGCACTGGCGAGGAAGGGAGATGGTATCTAGCCGACTGGATCGCGGACATCGATCTCGTGCGCGAGTTTGACAAAGTTGGAATAATGAAACCGGAGGGGTTTCTGTATACGAGCCAGTATTTCGTTGGACTGATCGCAAGCTCCATTTTCATGGGCGCTGAAGGTATGTGCAATGCGATCGACGCAGGTTGCACAAGTCCCTCACTGACTGGCCGTCTTTAGGCCGCAGGCGCAATCTTTCCAACACAACCATTGCGTCGTTCGTACTACTGAGCTCCATTGGAAGCTTAGGGTACTCTTTGAGCTTGTTCTTCATCACCATCTTGTATACTCCTTTGACCATACACCACGATGATACCCCGCTACACGACGCGCTGTTCACACCATATGCTTTCGTATACGACACTGGCATCGTTGCGTCGCTCATTACTCTGAATCTCTTTCCACAACTAGTCTCCGAGTTCGGCGACAAGAGCATGATGCGACTCGGATACCTGGCCATGCCACTTGCCTTTGCATTTGCGCCACAGCTGGTTCCCTACGCACTGGGTCATCAGCATACGTCTAAAGCAGCGGCCCATAGATCATACGTCAAAGTCTTCCACGCACTGTCAATCGCCTCTATCCTCGTATACTGGCGTGTGTGGACTACTCTGGTGTACGTCAACAGACCTGCCCAGCGCTCTCACGTTTGGGATCTCTTCGCGAATTCTATTGCCAAGAGCGATTCGGCGAATGCAAACAGGCTTCTCGCAAGTATCAGCAACGCGGGCCAAGCTCTCAAGCACATCAGCATGCACCCGGCTATCAGTGTCACCAGCCTCGACGTCCTCTTTGCTGCCATCAGCTTGCTGACGTGGACTTTCACGCGCGATCTAGATGTGCATGCGATCCTAGAAAGCAGCATACTTTCTTTTCTCGTTCCCACTCATGAAAAACACGTCACATTCAAGCAAGACCTGGCAAGAGTGATGGAGCATGCGAGCGAGCCCTCGTCGCCAATAGAGCCTGTTACGCCGAGGAAGCCTGGGCGCCCGGCAAAGAAGGCTGACGTAAATGGTACATCCACTTCCGCAGCCACGAGTGCGTCTCTCAGACGCAGCACGCGAGGGAAAGCGCGCACTTCAGATATGGATTCTGACGCAGGCTCATTTGCTGGTGACCCTGATGCTACATACCAACCAACAGAGCAGACCAAGCGCGCTATACAGGGAATGGAGTCAGACGGCTCCGCGCCTGAGGGCGATCTAGTTCACGCGGGAGAGTCGACTGCACTAGCCATGTTTCTTGTCTTCTTCGGTGGACTTGGTCAATTAGCTGCGGGTACGCTGGGTGCCGAGGTGACGGGACCGCGAGACTGAGGCGGTTGAGTGTACTGTACTTCAGATCGCCCGAGTAACGAACGGGAATTATTTTCTTATTTGGAAACCTGACGAGTACGCAATCTATGAGCTGTTTAGGGTAGGCGTACAGGGCCTTTGATGTACGGGAACAAGGATGGATGGGAATAGCGGCTTTGGCTTTTGATTTTGGATACCCCGGGTGCACCGGAGCGTCGGGTCGTTTTGATATTGCTTTTTTGGAATACAGTGTTTGCAGGGATATAATGTACATGTTGCGCGAAGTCATCAGGTTGACGAGCAGAGTGACGATAACGCGCATGTTGACATGTCCTACTGACTGAACTCATACACGTGTGCGACGTCCATCTGACAGTAAAGGGGCACACAGCGCTGCATCAATGACGTTCGGAAATAGTTTCTGCTACGCTGTGTAACCTTGCTGCCGCGGATAACAAATCCTTGTCCGCCATGCGGCGGTGATATCGTCAGCTTGACTCAGGTCAGGTTGGGCTGATGGAGGTTGACTTCGGCACAACACTAATCGGGTAACTGTCCCAAGCCACAAAATACCAGGGCGTTCGCTCTTCATCGAAGTTGGGCTGGTGTTGGAAAGCTGGGACGAGGACAGAACGGCGGTGCCTGAAGATCTTCCCTTGTTACCGTAAGCGAACGTGGCCTGCACGCGACCAACCGCCTCCTCACAATGACACTCTCCGTCTTCTACGACGGTTCCAGATGCTTCAGCGTCGTGCCACTGCGGCTATTTATCAGCAGCACTGACTTGTCTCCGACCCGGCCTCGAAACTTGTTGCAGTGACGCTCTGGTGCCCGACGACTGGGCGCGCGCGGAGAGCCATCCTTGCCGACCCGGCTTCTTCGGCTGCTGGCTGCCAACAGAGAGTGGTTGCGAGAAGTGAAATTGCAGGGCGGGCATCCTGTCAGAGGGTAATCCAAGCATTCCTGGAAGAGTTATAGTACTCCCGAGCGTTTGGCTGAAGGCGTGATTCGGGTTGGGCGTCGGCTCATCAGCAAGGACAGCGGTTCTGGGGCAGTGGCAGGCTCGGGCCTAAAGACTATCACCACCGTGCGCAACGCAAAGACGCTACACTACCACTGAACAACCATGGAGGTAAGCCCAGATTCCTTCTTTTACTCCTTTGCTTTCCCCACGTGTATCGTCGTCTTCCCTATCTAGCTAGATTACTGGCAAAGCCCCGGAGGTTGCGTCGCGACTTCCTCAGCCCTATGTACGTCTGCACCATGGCCTGAGCTCCCTGGGTGCCTTCCGCTCGGTGTCGACTGCCTTGCGCGTATCACCGACTGTTGTTGTAGAACATCACGGGGGCTCCTGATTGACTCGTCGCTTCTCTGCCAGCTCTCCTTTGCATGTACCGCCCGTCCTCGTGGCCTCTCCCTGCTGGTCTCGTACCACACGTTGTCGCAGCGTGCCTGTCACTTCCCCACGAGAGTAGCACGCTTCACTGCGCAGATGCCTGCCAGCTGAAGGGAGATAGGAAGGGCCGGCTTTCTGTTTTCTGTCTTTTCTCGGCGCGGCGCTTTCTTCACCCACGATACCCAATTTTCTCTTAGTTCTGCGACTTCTGCTCTTAGCGATATACCCTGTACCACTAAGCACCACCATGGAGAGCCGCTTTCTTTCACACCGCCCTTCAGCAACCTTCGATGCTGCTCGCGACATTGTTCGAGACGATGGCGCTGAGGAGAGGCGGACATCCGCTAGTTCATCTTTACTCAGACCAAGTGCTCAATTGACCATGGACCGTTTTCTGCAGGATCTATCCAACGCAGAGCAGCCACCTGTTGACTTTGCGCCGCAGTATCACACTGGTCGCGTCCCCAATAGCAAGGCGGGAGATGGCAAGCCGCGATTGCTGCTCATGGGCCAGAGAAGGTGAGATTCGTCAAGGTCAGCGTGTTGAGCGCGCTAACCATCCATCTGCAGGAGCGGCAAGTCTTCGATATCAAGTGTCGTCTTTCACAAGCTGCCGCCAAGTGAGACGCTGTACCTCGAAACGACGTACAGGATAAAGAAAGAGTCCATGCAGTACGTTGACCATCAAGTGTACGCATACATGGCTGACTAACAACGCTAGCTCGTTCATGGACTTTCAAGTATGGGATCTGCCAGGCCATCTGGACTACTTTGATCCAGCTTTCGATACCGACAACATCTTCGAGGAGATCGGAGCTCTGATATGGGTTATCGATGCCCAAGATGAGTATCTCGATGCAATTGCGCGACTAAACATGACCATCCTCAACCTCCAGCAATCATACCCCAACATCAACGTGGAAGTCTTCGTGCACAAGGTCGACGGTCTTTCAGATGACTTCCGCGGTGACACTTTCCGCGACATCATTCAGCGCGTGCAAGACGAACTATCGGATCACGGCTATGAGCAGGCGCCCATATCTTTCTACCAGACTTCCATCTACGACCATTCCATCTTTGAAGCCTTTAGCAAGGTGATCCAGAAGCTCATCCCACAGCTTCCCACCCTCGAAGCGCTGCTCAACAACCTGTGTGGTGCCTGTAACATCGAGAAAGCCTACCTCTTCGACATCATGAGCAAGATCTACATCGCGACGGATACAAGCCCGACCGATATTGGTAGCTATGAGATATGCTCCGATTACATTGATGTGGTCATCGATGTTAGTGAGATCTATGGCTGGGATCGACCCGATGAGGGCGAGGATGAGAGTGAGACTGGTAACAACGATGCTGAGAGTCTGATCACCATGGAGAAGAAGAACAGCAGATATCTCTACTTGCGGGAGATTAACAAGTAAGCAGACTGCATGGTTATGGAATCGTGAGTGTACTAACGATGGCTACAGATATCTCGCTCTAGTATGCATCATGGGCCAGGATAATCCAGCGGAAAAGAAAGCCATCATCGACTACAACGTCGGCGTCTTCCAAGCAGGACTCAAAAAGGTCTTCCCCAAGAGCGACAGAGAAGCGCAAGTCGAGATCCGCGATATTCACGACGGCGCTGAATGAGTGATCGGGGTGATTCTTGTTGAATTAGGAAAGACCACTGAGCGATTTCGTACTCTAAGAAGCGGCAAACGCCACGACTCCTACATCATGCAAACCACACAACCAGTGGAGAGAAGATGGCAGATGGGACGTTGTATATACACACGAAAGAAGGGTTGTATTACTACAAAAGTGATACATTCGCATGACACATGCGGTATCGTACAGTAGCCTGGTTACAGAAATTTGCGTATTGACTCTACGAGTGATGCGATTCTAAGTCTTTCATGCCGATCTCATCCATTGCAAGTTGTCCAATAGTGATAGTCCAGTAGTAGCGTCTTGGCCAAGATCGCCAATGACATCAATCTGAAAGTGGCCAATCATCGGAACCGAGATTGTGGTACTTCCCGACAGCAGCGCCTCGGAACGCGCAGGCGAAAGCAATCTATTCTCCGCATCGCGCATCCGACGGTTCCTGGCTTGCGGACACGTCTCCGAATACTTTCTTCGGTGGCTAGTTAGGGTTGTGCCTCGGTATCTGAGTGACGTTGACGCGGGAGTACCACACTTTGAGCTGCGTAACTGTTGGATGAACAGGTATGAACGTCTCCGAGCAACTCTCGCTATATGTAGACTGACCACGCAAATAAGGCAGTGCATCCGAACGCATTACCGTCACTACCACCGCCATAATGTCCTCATCACAGCGATACCGCCGTGCTGCGAAAGAGGAGCCCACAGACACGACCACGTCTTCCATTCCTCCGACCTCCTCGGGCGCTCAAGAGAAAGCAGAGCTTAAGAAAGCTGTCAAGGAGCAAGCCGCTGCGACGTCAAATGGCTTATCCGTGCTGGACATACTGCGCATACTAGGTGGCGTCCTCCTATTGAGTTGCGGGCTGAGCTATCTGAGTACAAGTGGAGAGAGCATGACATGGGGATATAATGCATGGTGGACCAGAGCTCGAGAGTGGAAGAGCCTCATGGTAAGTCTCTCCTTCACATTCCCACAAGCACTCGTAGCTAACATGACACGTAGCAAGGAGAACTCACCCTAACCGATGCTGAATTGGCTCTATATGACGGCAGCGACCCCTCGAAACCGATCTACCTCGCTCTAAACGGTACAATCTACGACGTTTCCATTTCGCCTACAACCTACGGACCCGGCGGCTCATACCACTTCTTCGCGGGCAAAGACGCAGCGCGCGCCTTCCTTACGGGTTGTTTCGCAGAGGACACTGTGCCCGACCTACGCGGCGTAGAGGAAATGTTCATACCCGTTGAACCCGAAGAGAAAGCCGGCCTGACACCGGAAGAAAGAGAGGTGGAGATGGAAAAGGCGCGGAAGAGGAAACCATTGAGCAAGGGAGAACTGAAGAACAGGCGTGCACAGGAACTCAAGAGCGCCAGAAAACAGATGGTCGCTGGTCTGGAGGGCTGGCATATGTTGTTCCGTGGAGACAAGGGTAAGCCGTATAGGCGGGTAGGCTATGTTAAGAGGGAACCTGGATGGCAGGACAAGATGCCTAAGAGGGGCTTGTGCGAGCAGGCCGAAAAGGGCAGGCCGGTTCGGAAATATGAGCAATAGGTCGAGCTTCCCTCGGCATACTGTCCTGGCCTTTGAGGCGTACATCCCTTTTATATATATATACGCACAAACTTGATGTCCGCAGCCTCAGCCTTCTTCTTGTAGAACATGTCCAACGACTATTCCCACACCCTGAATTCCCTCCTTCAACTTGCGCGCCAAGTGAAGTTAGCTGCGCTACAATGAAGTGTCTTGTTTAATCGACGCAAATTGTGAGGCATTTGGTGGGTGCATATGGCTAATTCACTCCAACAAAATACCGGTGTGTCCTTGAGTCACACCGTCGCGTGACGTCTTGCAACTTGAGAGATCGAGCCTTCCATACTACAAGCGGAATGATGTGATCCGAACCGCAGAGCAAGCAGGAAGGGATAGCTGTACCAGAGGTTCTGACTTCCACAAGCGTATAAGGAACGAACGTGGCAGGCCTGAGACTGGATGAGATAGAGTTCTAGTTTCACAATCAGTCCAGACCGAGAGCCCATTCCTTCGCTTCCGTGTACTCTTGCTATTGTCTAAGACCGGAACGAAATAGGGAGTGTGTGTAGTAGGAAAATGTATCGCCTGAGATATTATACAGGCCTAAATCAAGGGACCGCGGCATGAATTAAATCCTTCTTCACAGACCGATGGTACAGGTCCGTAAGTCGACCAATACGTGCTCGCGCTCTGACCGGACATATCCTTGTGAGCAGTCATAGTAAGGACGAGGGTGTAAGCAAGACTGAGACCTGTCGTCGGTACGTCTCTAGAGGGAGAGCAGAGTGTTATGGCAATTTCAAGCAGGAGAGTAAAAGCGGTGGAATTCGCGATTGACATGACGCCATACATCAGCGCTAGTATGCTTGCAAAAGCCAGAATAAGGGGAGGGGGCCCGAGGGCTGCAAACATTGACAAAATCATTACGATGATAGTGGTACGAACGAACACTCTGTAGCGTTGACTCAACATTAGTACACGAGGAATGTCACTAATAGCAAGGTCAAGTTGGGTGGTGGTGTTTCGGAAGTCTTTTCATTCAGTACATAACCGACACCTCCAATGGACCCTAGGTGCTGTACCCGAGCCCGTTCCTCTCATTTCATGTCCGCTATGAAGCATGCATCCCAATGTAGTATGACCCGTTCATTTCATGAAGACGCCGATTGGTAATGGAAAGAGGAATGCCGTTAAAAAGCTGAAAGAGGTATCCGAGATTCGCATTTACGTTCGTTTAATTGTCGGTTGCGTAAGGCTTACTCGGCGGCGCCGACAGCTCGTGCTGCAGTGTGTTAGTGAGCGCTCATACGATCTCCAAACATTCCAAGGTTTCGTAACACGTGGATCTTTGGAAATGCTTTTGTGGTGACATACTGTAGATGCTGAGCTTGGAGTGTCCGACAACCTTCTTGATCTGACCGTTGGCCTCAAGGTCGTTAAGAGCTTGACGCGCGAGCGAACCGTTGATCTTCAAGCGATCGACGAGAGTGGCAACGGTGATGAGGCGGTAGGACTGGACATCCTTCTGGAGCTTGTCGTTGGTCTGCTTGTCGAGAACGACAGCGTGCTGGGCCTTGTCCTTGACTGCTTAGGTGTTAGTGGCAAATCGACTCTAGAGTCATGTTGAAGTGCGCGATGGTGAGACAGGGTTGCGGGAGTATGAATGATGCTTTCGAGCGTTTCCGACGTGTTCGCGAGGTGTATAATTATGCTGAAGGTGTGCAGTGCTGGATCACGTACCCTTGCCCTTGGACCACTTCTTCTTCTGCTTCTTGCCTCCAGTTGCTGCAGGTGCCTGTGTAACGGTCAGCGCCAACAATCTTCGTTTTCGGTATCTCGACCGCGCATTAGACGTACCATTTTGTCGGTTGTTGTGTGGTTGCTGAGGAGAGACGGTCGAACTCAGGTCAATTTCGACTTGCTCGGGGGCGGAGAAGGTGCGCTTTCTTGGCGCGCTAACCAAGCGAGCTACGTCCCCACGTGATCAATCACTCCACCGTCCGACCTACTCGACGTGATGCCTAAGGCATGTGTGACGCGATTCTTATTTGCTATTCAAGTATGTGCGTCAATTCGTATGAATTTGGGTTTCACGTTCGCCACGGAACTCCAGGCTGCAGACACGTGCAGCACCTGGGCGTTGTTCTCCAGAGATACCATTGACAGCGCCACTCAGGTGCCGCACGCTATGATTCCGATCTCTTTAGCGCTCATAGACCGTTGCCAGGAATCACATGTCGCGCATTATGAGGAGGGATCACGCGTTCCCTTAGTTGGCGGACATGCTTCCCAAACGATGCTTTTAATGAATTGGAAGATTAGCGCCTGAACCGCCAACGTATGCAACCAATGCCGCGTGATCATAATGATGTGCTTGAACAGGAAGGTGTGGTTTGCTGAACGGCGACAAGGTCATGAAGTAGTCTTGACGACCATCAAGGTGTCGGTGGCGGATAGAAGAGGACAATGTCTGTGTGCGAACTTCTGGGGGGCTTCGGAAATTGTTGTCGAAAACTACCAGTATGGACATGGATGCGCGGGGGTCTGACCGTCAATGCAACGCTGCAGGGCATGAGCATACGAGGTTCGGAGAGATGTGTGCACCAAATTTAGCACGCGGTTGGTTGACCGTGATCACGCACTAGTAAAGTGCAGTGTAGATCAATACATGTTCCACACGGACGCGAAGCCCTGCGCCAGCACGCGGACGAAGTGCATAGGGGTAATCCCGTTCGATGTCAACGTACACCATAGAGCAGAGATGTGCCGAAGATTGTTTTCCAATTACAAGCTAATCAGCACAAGTCACTACCAAGGACTCTTGCGCCAGCCAAGTGCGTCCGACTCGCCTTTTCGCATATTGTATCTCTCCGATGTAGACAACGCAGATACCCCTCAACCATGACTGATACTGACTCAAGGAAAGTAATGAGAGACAAAGACACGTCTGACAGGAAAGGAAATGGACGTCAACATACGACTGAACCACGAATAGAGACGATGAGGGCAAGGAAAAGGTTGGCTTCAACTAGAAAGATCTCCCTCCGTCTTTTTTGCAGTTCGATGCCAACAATTACTTCGCCCGCTGAGCCCACACGCGAGCACGCGTTCTTCCTCTACGTGATTGCAAATGCTCGCTAAGATGGAAGAACAGTCCGTAGTAACCAGAACATGGAACAGAGCTGACAACTGGTAAATGCTGATGGCTCCAATCCGCAAGTGCAACGATGAGAGGTATTCGCCAAGACGCCATGTCCAAATGATGGATGCATAATCATTAGAAGAAATGGGTGTGTGGTTTCGAGAGCTCGTGAACTTCCATCTCCTGTTCGAGTGGTTAGCTTCGCTCCGGTAACGATACTCTAGCTGCAGTACATACCATCTTAAAGGAGTTCAGTTCCTCCTTGATCTGTTGCGCAAGCATCGGTGTAAGCCTATTACACGTTGCGATGTCGCCTCTACGATCGTAGTCCTGTGGTGACCATGCATCGTGGAATTGAATGCGTGGGCTAAAACTGATGTTTCGAAGACCTCCGTGAGGTGTGGTAGGAAGACTCCTAGTGCTGCCGTTGGGGATACGCGGTGGTTTGCCGAAGTAGTCATCGTTGCGAGCTTGCCCAACCTCTGTTTTTGGCGTGGCAGGGGAGCTAGATCTTGATGAGCCCACATTGGGGACGGCATCGACGGGTTTCAGAACAGGTGAACCTGAATCTGAGTTTGTACCGGTGCCTGATGTTTCATTAGTAGCTGCATATGAGGAATGCGTAGCACACGTACGTTTCAGGATGCCCTTCTTCATCGAGGAAAGGACCTCCGCACGATCACGATCGGACCCAACGATGCTCTTCCTTGACATAGCCTCGTTGCCCAACGCAGAGGGGTTCACAATCTCGGCGGACCGTCCGGCGTCAATCGAATTGCGCTCCAATCTAGGATAGCCAGTGCCACCTCCGATCTGCTCGTGAGGGTTTGCGTTGACATTGACCTTTTGTCTCTCAGCCTCGACGGTGACAAGAGACACCTGACCCACGCTGGGTCTAGTGATAGGACCATCGGCGGCAGGGACTCCAATGACAGACTTTGGCCTGAAGAGGCCCTTGATAGATTTTGTGCCCTTCTTCATCCCATGACCCATCTTGCGGAGCATGACCGATGCAGACGACGCGGCTGACTGTATTGAGAGGTTGTCAGTAGAGCCTATGCCACCCTGTCCTGAGTAGATGCCAGCGCCAATACCTGCCGCCTCTTGCTTTGCGATAATCGCCGCTTGTTCGGCATCCTCGTCGTTCTGGTACTTGTCTTTCCTCAATCTTGCACGCTCTGCCGAGATGTTATTCTCAGCAGAAGCCTTTCGAAGCTCAGCTGCGCTTCCAAAAGAGAAGGCCCTGCGTAGCCGGGACTTCATTCCCTTGTCCTTGTCGTTCACAGCGTTGAGGTGTTGCATCGCTGTGCTAGGTAGTACAGGTGCCTTCGCAGGGCTTGCAGGCTCTGATGGGGAGACCGGGTGCGACAGAGGAGATGGAGCTTGCCGCCTGTTAGGCTCAGGTGCTTTGGAAGGACCACCTGCTGCTACGGAGGCATAGCTGCGCTGCGTGTTCACCACAGGGCGAGACTGGAATCCTTGTCAGCTTGAGAAAGTCTGTTGAAGTCACTCTACTCACCTGAGACCTCGAGGAATTGTTAGAGGAAGCACTGCCTGCACTGCCTTGCCGTTCGTGACTGTGACTCGAGTCGGGGCGGCTTCCTGCACGATTCGAATTCGAGGGCGTGGTGGTGGTCGCGCTCGATGTCGTGCTTGGACCAGCTCCTGAGCTAACCTGCAATGATGCCATGGCGGAGGTAACGTTGTTGTCTCCTTCCAGTCCGTTGAAACTGCGTCTTCTATATCGCTTAGCGGGGTCTATACCGCCTGAGCGAATAACTTGCGTATCATCTGCACTGTTCGCTCGGTTGTGCCCTGGCCTGAATGGCTGTGGGCCGTCACTCTGCGTGGGTCCCATCTGGGAGTTTCCTCCTGATGTAGAGCGTTGCGTCGGGGTAGAGGCACCGGTCGGAATGCTGTTGGACGAGTCCGTCCGTCCAGCGCCTCGCCTGTATCGTCCTGGTGAGGGCTTGGCAGGCGTATCGCCTATTGAAAGCGAGAGATCGGGTATGGAGGTGGATAGCGTGATGGAGGGCGCAGCGGAGTCGTAAGGTTTCTTGGTGTCGCGGTCATCTCTGGCAGCTGCGGGTGGCCCAGCCGACGAGCGGTTGGACGAGCCAGAGGTGGAGACTGTGGAATCGGATGATGAGGAGGGGTGAGAGGGGTGGCCGAGTCGTGTCTGGTTGGCGTGGCTGGGAGGCTGCTGCAGGGTTTGGGGGGCTGGAGTCGAGGCAGACCTGTTGTCCTGGCGCAGCTGGGGCGTGCTGTTGAAGGCATACGGGGCTATGGGTGCGGCGGTCCCCCTGTATCCAGTGCCTCCCGAGTTTCCATTTTGCTGGTTGCGCGGCATCTGCGAGGCCCGCTGTTGTTGTTGGTTGGGGTGGTTGGGCGTGTTTTTGTAGGCATCGGACGGCGAGTAGGGCATTGTAATGGGTCCTGTCGTCTGGATGACTGATGTGAGTACCTGAGCCATCGGAGGCCTGCGAGGTAGCGCTATCAGGAGCTCGACGGGGGTGGGCGAGGACTCGTCGGCGGCAGGAAGCGGCGACCGAGACGGGCAAAGGAAGATCTGTGGAGGGCGGGCGCATTAGCAGGGGGCTCTGAGAGTGCGAAGGCTGCGGGTGGTGGAGCGATGGGCATGGTGGCCGCGGTCGCGGACGGGAGGCAGGCGACCAGAGCGTGGCCTTTAGGGACGGGGCATTGGGGGGCAGGCAGGCCTGTGTCGGGGCTCCTGGGGCGGCGACGGGCAGCTGGGGGAGGTGTACCTGCTATGAAACAAAACGGACAAAGTATTAAAACAGAGAATAGAATGTAACGTCGTCAAGCGCTGGGAAGGCTGTCGTGAATCGACGGAGATGGCAGCGTGTACCAAGCCTCCCGAGCAGTTGTTCAAGCCTGCATTGGTCGGTCGTGGAGAGTCGGTCTTCTGCTGCTGACAACGACGTGCGATTCAACAAGCAAGCAGAAAAGGAAATAATAGAGGGAGGGTAAGGTTGGCCGTCGCGGTGAAGAGTTGAGGTTGTCAGGCAAAGGGGCCGCACTAGTCTCTGGAGCACGCACGGACGGGCGCGGCTAGGTCTAGGAGATTCAATAACTTCCTCACGCCAGACAACGAGCACGTTGCCCTGCCTCGCCAGGTGCAGCAGCGTCTTTATGCCAGCCTGCCTGTGCGGCCAACCCGTCGCAGGCGTGTGGGCGACGCTGGATGCCGTGAGCCTCTGCTGGATAGCCTCAGGGCCTCACGGCTCGTGGCCCAGGGCAGCTGCCGCTCGTCGTATTCACGCAAATCTTCATAGCCGATGCCCGCTGAGCTTCATCCGCCCCGACGTTGTGAAGACCGCGTCCATCACCTCACCTCACCTCGCCAGCTTCACTTTGACCCTGGTCGCGCCCCCGTCATATAGTGCTCGGGCGCAGCCGATATAAGCAACAATATCGCGGCGGCCCATTTGCACCTCTAACCACATGTTGATCCTGCCACATTCCCACCCTGCCGTTCGGAAGCTTCTCGCTGCATGGCAACGGCACACTGCACCAGGCCCGGCCAACGTCACGGCTGCCTGCAAACCCTCCAGCTCCTGTCGCGGCTGGTGCGTCGACGCGTTGCGCTTAGGCCGAGCAGATACGACGCGATCTGGTAAACACTTACGAATTCGCCTCTGCGAGGGTCCCCGACGGCCAATCCGCAGCGCGCGCCCGGCGTCGCGCGACCCACCGCACCTGCGGCTCAGCCGTTTGCAGCAGTTGGTGAGTAGCGGTGGGCTCGTTAGGTCGCTGGCGGGCTGCGATAACGACGCTCCAAAGCCCGCCTTCGCCATGTTGATGCTTCACCGACACGTCTGTACCCCGCTCCTCTGCACGCCAGTATCCCGTCCCTCTGCTACGCCGTGCCTGCTCCTACTGTGCCTACTTGATGCCACGGCTCTACCAGCACTCCCCACCTCTCCTGCTCCCGGCACTGCATGCATGGCACCATTGCAGAGGGTCCCGGCACCACGTCGGGCCTTCCGCGAGACTCGTGCAGGATCGCATCCCCGTGATGAAATTTGCGGATTGCGATGTTCCCCAAGCCGTGGGGAACGGGACGAGGATGCTCGGCTCAGCGAGATGAGAGCTGTTTGATGTGCATTGTCGAGGCACAACATCATTTCCTCTAATTGCGCAACCGCACTCGAGACACGCCTAGCAGTCCCGTCTCTGCTGTTGTGCAGAAATGGCAGTGGTGCGCGGCGTCGCAGCTCATGGCGTTCGAGGGTGGGTTTTCTCCGTTCCACCATGTCTTTTTGTGCCCCGCTTTTCTCGCCAGGGTGACGCGATCATCAGAAAGACGCGATCAGTGCGGCTTCTATTTTGAGCAGCACCACCAATCAACGACTCGTGTGGAGAGATCGAGGAAAACCTCCTGCTTCTTCGGGAATCATCTACGCTCACTACCAGCCCTCACCCACACGTCTTCACGTCCTCTTGTGCATCTTTTTTCCTCGCGTTCTTCGGCAGTAAGAGAATCCCGAGACTCGTCCAGACGGAGCATTTGCGCTAGCCTTTAGCACAACGCATATAGAATTGACTCTCGCGGAGCTAACCAGGGTCCCAAATTGGCGGTACTTCATTGTCGTCGCAAGGAACCATCCCTCTCGATCAAGGCTCTATTACTATTCCTATGCTGAGACGCAAATCCAGCTCGCCGATCAAAAGCTGCCTGCTGTATCCTGGACACTGCAGGGAAGGCAATTGCAACCGATCGTTGTGCGTGTCAACACATCACCATGTCTGACTTCTCGACCCGACGGCACCAAGGCTTGGTTGGTTGCCCATGCTCTCGACTGATCCACTGCATCTCTGGGGTATTATCATACCCAGTCCATCCGCCAGTATCGAAGTCCAGATCTCAATCGCCACGATGTCAATGTCGACGCTTCTCCGCGTCCGCGGCAGCTGCGCAACACACTTTCATACCTCAATACACCCCAGCGATTGTAGCCGTTGTGTTTAGTCTCCACGCGTCCATCGACCTAGAGCACTCCCAACGAGTATTCGGGGAGAAATTCTTACCAACAACCAATCAAGCATTTTGGCTCATCTACCCGTCTGGAACCCCACATGCGTCCAATCGCTGTCTAGACCGGCCAAGCACGCACGAGGAAGCTTTTGTGGCTGCTCTGATTAACGTCACACAGGGTAAAGCCCTTTACTAGCAATGTAGTCTGCGCATTTGTTAGCAGAACAGCCAATTGGAACGCGCTTGATGTTTGAACGTCTCGCTTGGATGTTTCTTCCGATCGTCGATTGCCGTCCAGCCGCTGTCTGCGGGATCTCCAATGCCCATGCACAGTGCGCCATGGAACTGGATCTGCTGTCCTGTTGTCGGTGTAGTAGCTGTGCAGCTCGGTGCACACGACCTCTTGGGACGATGAACACACACCACTGGCACGCAGGCATGTTCCATCCTTGCTCACAACCCACGCGAAGAGTGCTCAGCACGAAAGCTCTGATGTAGTAGCGTTCGCGGCTGTGTGGATTTGCTGGTCAACCGCCAAGGACGGGAAGTAGCGCTGATATTGCTGTATTCTGACCGCTTCAAACAGCTTTGTTAGGTCTGGGGCGCCTCTCGCATAGTCGTTCTGTCGGGGTCCAGGGATGCATTACATCTTGGCCTATCTGTGGCTGGAAGATCCATGCTTGTCCATTGGAAAGATGACTGATTGCTAGGGAACTTGGCACGATGGCGGGAAAGGACTTCTGCTCACCATCTGTCTACTCTAGCAAATGCTGTATACTCCACAGCCCTTGGAAAGCGCAGGACTCAAAACTCCGCGCTGATCCCAACCCCGTCAGCGTCGAATCTCACTTTCTTCACTGATCGCCCATCTGACATCATTGCGAAGACACGTCAGCCTCCGTGTCGTTGAGGAGCCAACCCACATGCACCGTTGAGTCGCATCCACTCTTTGGTCACCGCGTTTCAGATTCAAGGTTATCGGATCGACAAGAACGGGTATCATAATTTCCCGAACCCTGATTTACCCAAGATGACGCAAGGATCTTCCGCTGCAGACCCGGCAGGTTTGTTTATGTGCGTCAAGTTGCTTGTCTTAATTGCCTTGACAGCAACGCGACCAGGTCGCTGGGTTGGAAAGATGTATCTGAAACGTGACGATCGATGGCTGCACGTATGTCATCCCGCGTTCTGCCACCGGGAGGATGGAGATATCAACAGCCTGCTTGGCATTATAACGAGCGCGTGAGGAACGTCCAACTACTTACCGTGACTCGTGTTCAGTACCCGAAGCAACAAGGTAGAGTCGATGGTGGAGATTGCAAAAAGAACGACCACAACAAAACATGCAATTCCGGACAGAGCATCAGCATGTTTGAGGAGCGTTTCTACTGGAGGAAAAAGCAAAAAATAAGCGAAGCCCATGGGGATCGAACCCACAACCTGTTATCTGTTAGAGTCTGGTGGGTGTCTCGAGGCGCGGTGAACCATACCTTTGGTGTTTGATGTTTTCAGCCGAAAACCAACGCGCTACCATTGCGCCAAGGCTCCTCTTTAGGAAGTATAGAAGACTGCCGCGAAATCTGCCCTATATAACTACAGTCAGAACTGTGTGTTTTCGCCATGCGAGCTTCCAGCCAGACTAGAGAGCAAAAATGCGGAATCCAAGTGACGAGTTCCTGCATTCTACCCCGCTGTTAGCCAGGCGCTTAGAGCATCCGGCGTTGGCGGCACACCCCACTGGCACGTGACCCCGCGCAGGTCTGCAAAAAGACATGCCCCTCCCCAGCACCACCACCACAACGACGCCCAGGATGGCAAAAGGAATGCATCGGCCGGGAATCGAACCCGGGGCTAGCCGAAACTGTGCTGTGAGGCATGGCAACGGCTAATTTTACCACTAAACCACCGATGCGGATTGGAGGTGTTGTTGATGGAGGAATGAGCGGACAGTGACAATATATTGCCGGCAAAACCACGCGAAGAAGGAGCATTGGGGGATAAGATGTGAGAATTGGAGCAATTTGAGTTGGGTTGTTCAGGGGTAGTAAAGGATTTGACTGGGCTGTGGGTCTGGAACGCCATGGACTTGTACCACTGAGCTACCCCTCTATCGATAGTAGCGTTGCAAATTCTTAGACGTCTTGACCTGACTTCAAGGCTCGGAAGCAGACACGATTGTTTGATTGCGTTGCCGCGGCTAGGGTCGGTGACAGATCTTGAGCCATCGCAAAATCTACACTCGAGCAACTATGACGGGATACAACGGCAGCGTGGAGCCTTCCTCTAACTCAGGTGCCTCACAGAGACATAGACCATGTTTACCATCCTCCGAAAAGTACTGGATGATCAATTTGGCAGGGTGACAGCATCAATCATCATATTTTGGCCTTATAGCCGCCCTCAAGTTTCAGTGCTATCCCTATAGTGCTCTTCTGATGCCACTCAATACCTTCGATCATTGAGGGAGACCCATGCACTTGCACGAGGACTCCACGTAGGAATTTCAAACCCTTCGCCCTTGCATTGGCCCCCGCAATCATTGGAAACCGTTTTTAGCTCCACATCACCCACGCAACCTCACTCATCCTTCGAGAAGAAGCCAACATCTCCGCTTCTCTGCCCCATCTCCACGAGCCTCTCCCTCATCTTCTTGGCCCTTTCTGCCATGTCAGGTTCAAACCCCTCGAAATCGTATTCCTTGGCCCTGAACGTAGGTGTAAGAAGTCAGTGTGTGTCTCACATGCAGTTCGTACGGGATACTCACCAATCGCCGACACCATGCTGCAACACATTCCTCGCTCGCTCGCTCCCCGCATGTGTCGTTCCTATACTTCCGTGCAACGTCATTCTCTCTTTCGAACTGTCGTACACGCCGCGATGGAGGATGTTGTTATTGTAGAAGGCCACCTCTCCTGCCTTGAGCTGCACAGTAATCTGGTCGGGCATGTGTGCTTCGTACGGGTCCGCATTCCGTTCCATCTCGGTGCGTGCGCGTTTATGCGAGCCAGGCACAAGTACAAGACTGCTGTCGTCATACAACGCAAGGTTCCACTGTGCGTGATGTCCTGGCTTCTTCAATCGCTCGAGCTCTTCTTCAGGCGTTGCGGTAGCTGCGACATCATCTCTATGCCAACGCAGACTGAAGTTCTCGTCTGGTCGAACCAGCATGTTGTATAATTCCATGGTCAAATCATCCTCGCCACACCCAATCAGCGCTGCGACGTACTTCAGAAGCTCGCTGTCAAAGTACGATTTTGCGAATGTGAGATGATCGGGATTTGACAGGTGAAGCAGATGCTGCACGCCCCATATGCCTTTCGAAGGATCTTGCGGCCATGGTGGGAACTGCTTCGGCAATGTACGTATATATGGCCACTTCCCAGATCGTGCCGCTTCTGTCATGCGGGAGGCAGCAGCGCGCAGGGCGTCGAGATCAAAAGACGGGAAGAGCGAAGCCGATAAGACCACGAAGCCATCGCGATCGAGAGCTTCGCGAGCTGCTTTGTACGGATCGGCGCTCGATGAGGTGATGTTGTTTGAGTCCGAAGGCCCATTTGATGCTGGCTTAGCGGCTGGTTGCGCTATCGGTAGCTGCACCCTGGCCCTTGCACTTCCTTTCGGGCCTCCCTTGTCGGGCTGGTGTTCGAACTTCCGCATCTTCTCTGCGCCTGGGAGAAAGTGTGATAGAAAGAAAGCGATGAGAGCTACGTGCTTTTGTACGTTCCAACGCGCAGTTCGATGTCGATGTGCTACCCCGCTAGTGCTGTTAGCCCCGCAATGAGGCCCATTTGGGCATGCCGTAATACGGACGCAAGCCGAATTGTATACCCAGCTCTAATATCTCTACTATGAATTTCTCGGATTAGGAGGTGATGAAGTCATGAGGTTATACCAGCGAAGACCCAGGAAGAAAGACATGTCCAGACATGGTAGACGCGTTCAAGAGTGGGCGAGTCTCTTCACTTATGAACAGCAATGGATACTGGAGTTGTGGTCTGGATAGTTATATTCAGTCTCAATAGTAACGCCTAATTGAAATCCCGAAAAGAGCGACTGTCGCACTAGAAGTAGGAGAGGTTCGTCGACACGTAAGCACACAATCCAACACTGTTTCCCCTCTAGAAATGCACCTCAGTCCAAGACCTCGATGCCATCCTAAGCAAACTTATTCCGCAATCTCAAAGGCCTTCACCGACTCATCCAGGTACCCGTATCCTGCATTCGCTTTGACAGCTTCGACGAGAATTGTGGTGACATCAGTAGGAACGTCACCTCCAATCCTAAAGTGACGGTGCTTGCGTTCGACCGCATCCCAAATCCCAGCTACATTAGGCTTGACGGAATCGACAGCCCTCTTCGCAAATCTCCCCTTCAGATGTTCGTCCCCACTGTGCCAAAGTGAGCCTCCAGTCTCCTTTGCACCACATCCTTCTTGACCACCACCGGTAGCCCAGCAGAAGTCTTCGAAACCTCCGCCACCACCACAGTAGCCTTCCGTCGTCACGGCGCATGGGTCGCCGTCGTCGCCGTTGAATACGGCGAACGAGTCTGGATCGCGGCCATCGACCTGGGTGTTGTTGAGGCCGCGACCTAGAATAGAGCTTGTAGTCTTCCAGAAATTCGCACAGCAAGTTTCAGCAGGAATGTTGCTGCACATAACTAAGAATTTATGTACAATATCAGTAACTGGCTCACACTCAGCCTGCATGGGGGACATTGCTTACAGTAGGCGCCGTCAAGGTCGAGGTTGCACTCCGTGTTAGGAACGCTGTCTTCCCAGATGGCGAACTGGATAATGTCGACAGCATGAGCCATAAGAGGCAGAACCGCAAGGATGAGACTCTGAGTGTACATGGTGAGTTTGGTGGTAGTTCAAGCCGTTTGTGTGTTTGAGTGGTGGTGGATGAAGTGAAGCGAGGGCTAGAAAGCTGATGTTGATATGATGTGGCTTCGTTGTGGCTTTATATGCACCGTTTCAGATATCAAACCAAGTTCTTAACCCATTACATCTATTCTCAAACGAAGAGATGGTGCTATTAAGGCAGACTTCCACGCAGTGGTCTGTCCTCTACGCGACCATCGCGAAGGATCACAAGTTTACGCCCGTGGCGGAGTTCCAGAGGTTTGATCCACTCCCAACGTCCCTCTTTGACTTGACACTGCTCGGTTGCGTACGCGATATTTACTTGCTACGCAGGTCTTAGGCAGGCAGCCAAGAAATGATCTGCCGGTCGAAGCATGCATCAAAAAGCTAGTCTTCTACCCACAGGAACTGCTCAGTGCTTGTATTGCGGCCTTGCATGTGGTCGGTGTTGATTCTGTTGTCGCGTTTTTGAGGCGGAGTCCATGGTTGCGTCGCGAAGGATCTGGCGCTAACGCAGCGAGGACTGGGGAAATCCTAAGCACGGAATAATGACCCCTATAGGACGCATGTCCGCTTGATTCAATCAGCTTTAGCCGGTATAGCATAGACAAGTCGACGCCCTTCGTGTGCGCGGTTGCGGACCCGAGTTAGACGGCCGATTTGTCAGGCCAGGTTGTGTGAATGAACATGTTCGACGGGCGTATGATCTCCGTAGTCTGCACTTCCGACAACTTATTACCAGTTGGTGTGAGCGGGAGATTTGCACCGGTATGGCCGGGCCAGATCCTCGACAGGCCAACAAAGCAGTTACAATATCGGTCTAGGCCATGGTCTCCGACGTATGCTGTCCTTGACAACGCTGTTCTTGTACCAACAGTCTTGAACTTTGCAACAGTGAACAGAGCAGCCTCCACGATGTACTAGAATACCCTGAGCTCTCAAAGTACACTAGGGATTACGTTTCCGTTGCAAGTTTGCCAGCCTCCATCTAGGATTAGTGTGTGACATGCCTACATAGGGTTTTAGACATACATATTACCATGAGATGAGACACAAACGTCCCTTCTTTGGTAACATCCCTTTGACTTCGTGCGCATGCAAGCAGTGTTTTATCGCAGCCCTTAAAGGACGAATTCTCGTCGCTCATCTTCCACAAACCGCCCTTGGTGAGATCCGAGATTTTTCTGATCGACGACTAAAGCGTATTGCATTCGTTTATATGTCCACGTTGCGAATGATTGACGAGATGCCTCGGCAGGCTTGACGGTATAGGTGTTGCCGAGAGCCCATTCCAGATCCGCACTGTTTGACGAGCACGCTGAGGAGCTCGCAACAGCCGGTTGATGTGACTTCGTTGCTTTCGACGCGGCATCTGATATTGTCAGATACATAAACAGAGGCCTCGACGAGAGTGATAAATCCTCATGACCTAGAAGCCATCCTGGCTCTCTTCAGGCCGTGCGGCATTCATAGCTGATCGGCGTGATGTCTAGAGGCTGATGGTATCCTAGGACATAATACAGGCGCTTGCAACTCTAATACGAATTGATATATGTGATGGTACACAACAATTGCGAAAAGCTCATTGACTGGAGCAGGACCCATCCTGAAAAGCAAACAGCAAGAGTTGGAGGGCCCCGTGGTGACTAAGCCATGTGCTAACCAATTCTGGAAAGGAAGCCCCACCATGGCTGCCTCCAGCTCCCAAGGTCTCTCTCCATTCTGACTATTCTCTACCTTCTTTATTCATCAGCTCCTGATTTTCAAAAGGATCGCAAGATTGGTGTCCTTAGACTATAATACGAAGAAATGGGGGATGTGAAGATGGCGTATTCTACCTAGGTAAAGACAGTCGGAGACATCGCCAAGTCTAACGCGGCAGCAGAACGCCAACGAGAACTTGAAAGTCAGCTCTGCTTGAGCCACACTTTGTCAAGTGGGAGTCTTCAATTTTGAGTATCGTAAGCGCTCTTCCGAGACCCATGCCCATTAGTGCAGCCTTCTTTTATCAGTGCCCTTGTATTTGTAAGCACTGTGGACGCCTTACAGGAGTGATCCCACGAGTTTCTACTCGATCCTATAACTGCGGGAAACCCATATCAGTGCCTTCAAAAGCTATTAGTAAACAAACGATGGCACGAAGAACGGATCCAAGGGATGATGAGTGGAAAAATGTCCAAGACGCGAAGAAGAGGAAGCAGATACAGGACCGATTGGCACAACGTGCACGCCGTATGTGTGGACCATCGCGCATGCATCATTTTATACTCATATAATGTAGGGCAGCGACTACGACAAGCTCAAAACGAAACCAGCATATCGACATCGCGATTGCCTCAAACCCAACGCCCAGAATCCTCCACGAATGATACATCATCTGAGATCGCAATTAGATCCAGTCCAGACGATATCGCGCATCTCAATACGTCGAGATCACCCTGCCCACATTTCCAGAACGTAGAAGTACATTCTAGCGCACTAGAGATTGATTTAACGTGCAACCCCTACCCCCAAACTTGCTCAATACCTTCCCCACTAGCCCAGACCATGATCCCCTTGACCGTCTTTGCTGCACTCTATGCAAACGGCGACATCCAAGGCATTTCCTGCGCTACTACCTACTCCTCACGGACTCCCATGCCGAAGCCGCATATTCCATTACCTCTGCATCCAACAGAGCTGCAAATGATGATTGTACATCCGCGGTGGATTGACCGGCTCCCATTTCCGCGAATGAGGGATAGTTTGATAAAGCTGATAGGTGTGGTGGACGAGGAAGAGCTGTGCAAGGACTTGTTTACTATGCCGAGTTGGGCCATTGAGCCGGGATACGCATCCTGGGATCCTAGGGCCTGGAAGATGGAAAGGGAGTGGGAAATGAAATGGGGGTGGTTAATGATATGAGGGTATCGGTTACTGATGAGAAAATGCTTTGTTACACAGCCAATGAACCTAAGAGATCAAGAGAATCTCATGTTTATTTTACAGAGGCAGTCTTCCTTCCACCGCAGTAGGTACCTGGAGATATCTAGGCGGTTTCCATCGTTTGAGCTTGCGGTGTCGCTCAGCCGTCAACCTTCCTTCCTTCTCCTCCTTCGAATCGATGCTTCCCAATTTCCAACACGTCAATCTTATCACCCACCGCGACGGCTCCTGTATCCAATGGCGTGACTTGCATACCCAGACACGCATTCTTAGACCCCTCATCGATAATCCTGTAACTCCTCAACGTAGTCAGAGGCTCGTTCTTATCGGCTACAGCAGTTTTTGGGTCGACGTTAGGCAACTTGCACCTGGTCGTCCGACAGGAGATGTGCAGGTTCATGGAGGATGCGGAATCAGATGAAGTAATTTGCGCCTGCTTCCAGTCGTCTTCAGCAAAGGCAGGAGGTCCAGTGATGTAAATGTTTGCGCGGAATCGCAGCGCGTCGAGGAGGGTAAGATGCCGTTGCCAGAGTTCTGGAAGTTCGGAAGAGGGATTGGGGAGCTTGGATGCTACGTCGTGGACCGAGGCGAGATTCAAAATATGGATCGGGTACTGCAGTACTATTAATCATAATGCCGTAGAACGTCAGGACACAATCTCCAAGATTCTGGCGTCTGAAACGGCAACAACTGAGATTAAAGAATCGTAAGACGTGACTGGAAAAGTCCATACGTACCGAATCGTGCATTCCAATGACCGTCTCAAATCCAACATCCTCCTTTTTGGGCGCGCATTTGTGTACCTTCCGATACGCGTTCGTGTCAATTCTGAAGAGCGCAATTGGGTTTGCTGCGCCAAGGGTATATCTCAGCTTCTCAAAGACTTCGCGATCAATCTCCGAGCTAACATTGAGTGCAGTAGGGCTGTCTTTCCAGATACGCAGAACTTCGCTCCGATATCCCTTGCTCTTGATCCTCTCCGGCGAAGGGTTGAAAGGTACTCTGAACTCCAGCATCGGCTCCGATTTTCGACTCAATCTTGCCAACATGATTTTTCCATAGTTGATCAGACCCTCGATCGTGAAGTCGGTGTCGGGAGAAAAGGGGAAACGAATGACCAGGCATCCCTCACTTTTGACCCATTCTCCGTCTTCTTTGTAGCCTCTTGCGGAAGGATCCGGAACCCAAATCTCAGTATCGACTTTAGCAAGGCGAGGGAATTTCCTTTGAGTCATAAAGTGCCATTCACTAGTCACCTTGCCGTCTAGCGTGGGCAAGCTCGTGACTTGCTGGGCGAGGGTGAACTGGCGATCATATTTCAGTCCTGTGCGATCGATCTCGCTCTTGCTCAACTCAACGGGTGCACCTGACTTCAGGGGGTAGACGAAGAGTGCCTTGACCGTCCATGGCTTCTCTGGAGTGGGGTCACCGCCCTTGGCATATCTCTTAGAATACTGATCCTCCAGATTACTGCGTCCTTGGAGCCCGAGTTTCCTGCAACCGGCTGGCGGAGGTAGTGACTTTGGTGTTTTGAAGGCAGCAAGAACAAGCAAAAAGACCAGAGGGGCGATACAAGATACCGTCGTAAGGAGGATTGCCTGAAGTGTTATGTTGATGCCAGCTTCTTTGAGAATACCATTGGCAGCAAGTACGAAGTTTTCGACATTTTCCGCCATGCTGGTGTAGACGTTCACACGATCGGTGCTAGGGAGAGGAGTGTGGCGTGTGGTCAAAGGAGAGATCTAGAAGCTCGAAGATGCGACTCTTATCGTGAAAACATGCCAAGGTATAAGCCCAAGCAATATCGTCGGCGCTAGAACACACAAGGCAGGTGTGCTTGAACGAGTGAAAGACCAGATCATCCAGAACGCGTCTCTCTTGGGGCAGTATGTGTGTCGCGAGAAGACAGCAAGGCGTGTGGAAGTGAGGAGAGCGTGCGAGTCATGATAAACCCGCGGCCCGCATTTGCTCTCGACAAAGTCTCCCAAACACGCACCATACACACCTTCTACCCACACGAAGGCTTTCTCGACCCCATCGCGCACAGGGCAAGCAGAATAACGCGAAACGTCATGCACGTCAACGCGAGATCACGAGACTACCGCACCACCATCGCAATCCGCTGAGGCTCGACCGCAAGTCACGACACACCATGGCCAGTGAAGAAGCACCCCAGCTGTCACCCTCGTCGCGTAGGCAATTGCTCCTCTCCGCAGATGGCACAGATAACTGACACTATAACAGACAGGCTGCCCACCGTCTCGGCATCCCAAGCCCTCCAAAGCCTCCATGCGCGCGGAGCCCGCACTGTATCGACGGGCCTGGCACAGCTCGACCAGGTCCTCTCACCGCCGAGCCTACCGGGCCACCATGTCTCGGGCGGATACATACGCGGCAACGTGACGGAGATCTTCGGCCCGTCCGGAGTCGGCAAGACAGCATTTGGGTAATTGTGCCTGCGTCACAGCTTCACGAGAGACGGCGGCTGAAGGGTTCAAGGATACAGGCTGCAGTCTCTGCCCTGCGCGAGGGTCAGCGAGTGGTATGGGTCGGTATGTATATGTGGTCAACTGCGGACCAGGGCTAATTGATTGCTTGCAGACGCTGCCTGTGCGCCTTTGGTCAAGCATCGCGTCGACGACATGCTCACTTCGCAACCCGATGCGCCCCATGTCTCTCGAGATGAACTGCGTGCTCATTTCCACTACTTGGCCATGCCGACGCTTGCCCACTTCCTGGCGCTTTTCATGCACGCGCCCGCTGCCTTTCCTCCGCACGGCACCAGCCTGGTCGTCGTAGACTCTCTTGCAACCCTCGTCGATAACGCATACCCCCGCAATGTCGACGACCGCCTACCCAGAAACAAGACAGATCAGGCACGGTGGGCTGCAGGACGTCGATATACCGTCATCAACGAGCTGATCGCCACACTTACGCGCTTCGCTGCACTGCACGACATCGCCCTACTAGTGACGAGCCAGACCATTACACGCATCCGTGGCGCTTCACGCGCATTGTTGGTACCGGCAATATCAGGGATTGAATGGGAGAATGGCGTTTCTACTCGTCTGGTTCTCTTCAGAGACTGGCCCCGACACGGCAAGGCCAAGAGCAAGGTACAAGCCGACAGCTTGCAGAAAGCCCGATTTGCTGGCTTAGTCAAGGCGAATGGTGTAGCTCTCGCGGAAGAAGGCAGTGTGGGCAACGTGGTATCCTTTACCATTGACCATGTGCGTCGATATACTACCTGCAGAGCGTTCATCTACCACGATGCGCTCTAACATCCTGTGCGATGAGCTCCTGCTGACGCTATACAGCACGGTCTTTGCGACATGAATGTAGCAGCCGACGATATTGCAACCCCTCTGTTCGTCCCAACAGAAGCCAGACCGCCTAAAAGATCCTTCGCCGAGATCGACGAGGACGTGGCTCGAGAACCCAATTCCGATGAGCTCTATGGCTGGATAGAAGACGATGAAGTCGCCACTGAGGGGTTGTTGATGGATGAAGCAGCCGTCAACGAGAACGACGCTGCGGGACCTCGCCTAGATGTTGTCGCAGAGGGCCATAAGAAGAAGGTAACACGGACATCTACGCTTTGATTGTAGGGGCACCAGTCCACCCTACACCTCTGCCACAGTCAAGACCAGCCAAGTTATTGCTCTGTCGCGACGCGCGTTGCTCGTCAGACGTGTTCTGCTTACATCTGGGGTAAGCTCGTATGTATCTCCCTTCTCTTCATATGCAAGGTCTAGAAACTGATAAATCTACCAGTTAGAACGTAGATCTCGCATTTCCACCGATGATACAGGTCCTACGGCCCGCGGGAATGGGTCTGGCTATTCAGCCGTGTGGGGTCGTACAGTGCACCCCGGAATGAACACCCACACCTTGTCTCCGCACCAACCCGCATGCTCGCCTGCATTCGAAGCGCTCTGACATCAGCACCGAGATGCGTCTCCGCGCGCTACGGTCAAACACTCTCGTTTCCGCGTAATCCAGCTCGGGCATGTACGTATTCTTCCGGCGGTAGATTTGCTTCGCATCCGTCCTCCACTTATACAAATCCGGACACAGAGCCTATGGGTGTCGTCCCCAGGCTAGCGGTATCCACGAAAAGCAACAAAAAGCAAATGCACAACACAAGCCTCATCAGCCTTTACACGTGCATGCATCACCCCGGAACTCCGGTGCTCACAGGGATCGGGGAAGCGCCCGCAAACCCAAAGCCCTGGGTTTCTCACCGGCAAAAGTCGTGCTTCTTTTGGATGATGATGGCTTGAGGCTTCGCGAGTCTGGGGTCAGCGGGGTTGATGTATCGCCTGGGCGTGGGGGCTGCCACCTACCTGCTTGTTTCACGTTCTGATTGCTCGTGGCAGACCACCTGACCATGTGATAGGCACTTTCGCGACGGTGTTATAGCAAGCCACTGATACAATCGCATTTGATTACCCCACGGGGAGCACAACGAACTACACTATCCTGCCGGAGAAGCACCTGCTTCCAATGTGGACTCCGCAGCAAGTGAAAGTTCATGTCACTGTCCTGTCGCCAAGGGCGCATACGTGAACGAAATCTAGATTTACTTGCTCACCGCCAGTCAGCCACACAAACTGCACAAGAGATGGTGATCTCCTCTTTCCACAACAATCAGCATATGTCATGCCAGGCAGAAACAGCTTCAACGCATATCATCGGCTCCACCAACAGCAGGGGCGTCGTTTAACGCCAGATGCAGAAGGTCCTTGCCTTAGTATCAACCGTGCAATGTCACTCCTTCCCCACGCTTCTCCACAAACGCACTACGCTTCGCTGGTTACCGTTGATCCCTTGCCTTGATGGAGGCGGAGGCTGCGCGAAGAGACGGCATTCACGGCCCTAGCGGGCGACTGACACGCGGTATCCGGGGCCGAGCCGCCTGTGAAGCAAGATGTTCGCTTCGCTTGGACGCCTGATGTGGGGATCGTGGTGTTGATCCTGACTCTGATGTTTGGAGGTTTGCAACGCTGCTGCCTCTTCGAGTAATCCGTGGAAGGAGGTGCAGAGGAAGACGGCGTGCGTACGTAACGGTATTGTTGGTCGTCGGGTAACGGTGTCCGAGATGATAACGTAGTGCACATTGGAGGATGGTGATAGTGGCTTCGTATGTTGTTCTGCACGATGCATGTTATGGCGAACTTGAACTTTAGGAAGGAGAGGCTAGTTAATGGTGTCAATACGATTAGTAGTACCTAATACATTGTCCGAAGGTTTCGTTTCTGATAGTTCTTACGCGCTGTACGGGTATGGGCCGGCGGCATTGATACTTGCTGCGTATAGGACACATGATACCACGGCTTGTATTGCCTTTACTGTACATTCGCTAGCACCTGTAGACAGCAACCCGCCTATGAACAAGATACTCTCCTGACTCAGATGTATCTGGCTGCTATACGATACCACACGGCTTTGTTGTTTATAATATAGTGCTCTGGCGGTATTACAACAAGCATGCGAATCGACGCGCTTAGAAGCGACGACAGTATTGCATCGCAGGAACGTACATATCGTGTATCAGAACATACTTTGTCGATTGCTACCTGCACCGAACGAGTGTTGTTGCTTTAGTCTCTTATAATGTAAAGGATATATGTATATAGTGCAAGACCATACGCAAACACTAGTGCGAAGCTGAGTCGCTAGTAAAACGAAGTTGAGTAAGACTTTGCACCGAGTGCACGTTGGTTCTCCTACCCATTTTGATCCTGCTAAACACAAAGGTGTCAAAGTTAACAAGCGGAAGCCGATCCATGGTTATGCAGGCGCCTTGGCTCAGTTGTCATACTGACTAAAGTTCGACATGAAGTGGGTATGCACAAAGGTCTTTGCTGACTGGGTTTCCATCTCCCGCGACAAGCGGAACGAAAAGACACCAGAACCATCCAAGACTGGTACTGAGCACAGCTCACACCAACATAGGCGCTTGCATAACAGCTCAAGCATGAAAGGAGCTCCAGTGCTGCGCGGGCAGATAAGCGAGACGCGTTCGCCATCGACAAACCAGGTCGGTGTAATAGCGTGCACTCAAACAAATACCATTGACATCCGAAACAGTACTGTATGGCTCTATAGTACCCGAACGCGCAGGGAGAGGATGAGGTAACGAGGGACCAAGCCATCAAATAAGGATATCCCCAGTCTGTCAATCGTGCTCGTGAGTACGAAAAGCCCAAAATATCAATCGGTAGGCCACTTCCGATCGACCAAGGACTGGAAACCTCCGTAATCTACTATCGTCTAAGTTGATCCTTATCACTGTACAGCTGAGGGTCTCGCAGCGGCCCTCGTGTAAGTAACTCTATCCCCGGCCTCAGAAGTTGCGATCATCCTGGCACAACGCGAATCTCCCCGGGGCTAAAGGCAGATCGACATTCTCCCTTCATCCGCGGACTGCATCCGATTGATTGTTCCCAAGATCACGATCGGGGCCGCGTAGATCCATGAGGGGCTGCTAATGAAATGCTCTGGGGCATTAGAGCCTGGAGAAGCGCTAGGTTCCAGTTGCCCTCAATAATTGAGATAAGAGGTCTATTGAGTTTGTCAAGCGCAGCGATTGCGGACAAGACGACGATCTTTATGCAGACGTGTGGAGATCGTGGTCTGACGTAGGATCGACATGTGACTGGAGATTTGTTCATGTTGGGTGACTGCCTTAAAGAAATTTGCAGACCTCGAATTCCGCCATCGGTCCATGTCAACCCCAGCTATGCAGCATTCGTAATCTGTTCCCACCATCTGTGCACTGGGATTGCCACCGAAGCTTGGCGTGATGTACTGGGGTCGTCGCGTCGTTGCGTCTTGTCACTATCTTTGAAGACGACAGACTGACATCGAGTAGTGAACAACATGGCCACTACGGTAAGTCTAGGCAGAGAAGGTCGGATCTGATGAGGTGGCGGTATCATCGAAACAAAACCCCTGGATCGCCTTCGCCTCGTCTCGGTCCATGAGCCACTGTCAACGGTGCGGGGCCCCAGAGCCCGACCCGTAGATCAACCGATACTATCGGGTACTGCTGGCTTTGACGCGTAATGGGGTCTTCCAGACTTGCGAAACACGTCAGTACAATGGGCCAAAGAAACCCTGGGGACTCCAGTTTGAAGTCATTAAGCGCCGCACCAGTTGGTGAGTGTCAGGTCGCGCTGGGCGATGAGAAGGTAAAACCCTGGCAGAACTGGTCCCACTGCGCAACAGCTGTCACCCAGGGGATTGGAAGGTCGACGGGCACTGGTCCGACCGACGTCGCAGATGGCAATCTGCTAGGACAGAGGTTGCTTGAAACTGTACCTCGGCCGACGTTCGCTGTCTTCACGAGCGAAACGCATGGTGGAAGAACGTCGGCATAACTAAGCTGGAGTTGTGCTGGTTTCGGGTCTAGCACTGTGACGTCTGGAAGGACAGTGCTTCTACAAAAGCTTCCACAAAGGCGTACCTTGCATATCGGAGGTCCAGAAGCAGCTAAGACGTCACCGAGGTGGAATTGAGCGGAGCCACAACTCCAGCGACATGCGTTCCGAGAATCTCCGATGCCACGTTTACCGCAGAAACAGCTCCTGGCTCTGCTGGCGTGAGAAATTTCTGTCGGCTCGGCATAGGCGTACGCTCGGAGGAAGCGCCACAAAGCGGGGCGAGCTATCGAAGGGCTAGCAGTACTCAAAAATTTCTCGAACAAGAGATAAGAATAGCGGACCCGATATTGAAATTGCAGCGTAGCATTTGCATCAGTGCTCTGCGACGGTATCGGCGACTTTAAGGGACGTAGTTAGAGCCGTGAAGCAGTTCTCGCATAGGCAACAATACCAAGGAAGTAGGCGTCATAATGTTCGGGACAGCCGGTCCGTTGCAAAATCCCCCCACGATCTGCTGCAAAGCCACTCACAGGGGTACGACAGGGTGCGTTGGAGATAACGAGCAGCGGAGATGGGCTGCGGGACCGAGGCGGAGACCACTAGTCACCGAGGGGCTGCGATAAGTACGGAGTAGGGAAATTTCGTCGCACAGTATGAGCTGATAGTGAAGCCATGTTGATGCTGCTTTTGCCGATGCATCGTCAGTTTTGGGCACGTCTCGGCAGAGATCGCCCTCGCCCTGCGTTGGTTCACCGACTCGCATCTTCATCTGTGACTGTGTGAGTGCACAGGCCGGGAAGACGCATAGAAGGCGGGCCGTAGTATAAGGCAAGGTGGCCGGCTCGGTAGCACGGGGCTACTCCGCTGCGCATGTGCTGGTGTGTAGATGATGCGAGAGATATTGCGATGCTGTGCGAGGCACTGCAACGAGGGGTCTCGGGGCGACATGGTGGCTCACTGTTGCTTGCTGTGCCTGCCGTACCCCAGGAAATGATCCCCCACAGCCATGGACGCGTCTTGGATCAGCCCCCGGGCTGCGGTGGAACGCGAACAAAGCCAGTGGGTAAATCAGGTGTGCTGCGTGTGTTGGGGAGCGTTAGTGGTCGTCGGCCAGGGCCAATGGGTGGAGGTGATTGCGGAAGCGCTCAGCACAAGTAACAGCAGCGGGGAAGCATGGCCGGATCCCTGAGGGTGGGTGAATTCCGTGGTGTTGTGCTGCGGTGTAGGCAGGCACGGAGGAGTCAGGGCCACGAGGGGCAGGCGCACCTATGGCTGAGGAAGGAGCACCTGTGGCCGCTGAGGAAGGCGCATCCATGAGATGCGGGAGCACAAACAAACCCCAGATGTGTGACGTCTCGAGCACCCCATACAAAGGCCGCCGTCTCCTTATCTCTGTGCCCCAGCTTCGCGGCGCCCATCACTCGCACCGCAGCGCCCGCCCACCTCTCCGCAGCGACGTAGCACCATCTGACCTGCTGCCTCACTCTGCCCACGTACGCCCACTCGGTGTCCTGGCCTCATCACGAGAGTTTGGGGGCCCCGGTCTGCTGCTCACACCTGTACTGTAGCCCTCTGCAACCTCTCGCCGACACTCACCGCTGCAAAATTTCAGCTGCAGAATTCTCACGATTGCAAATTGCATCGTGCGCTCAACCAACTGTCGCAGCTCCACCGGCGACTGCGCCATCAAAACCAGCGTCGGCCCAAGGCAAGTTCCGCTGGGTACTGCGCCATAGCATCCCATCCCCCATCTCACCCGCGCCCGCCCAAAAAGGCCTCGGACGCACTCAGGACTCGCTCCAGCAGCTCCCTGCACCCGCTGCACGCTCCTCTCCGCAAGTCATCACGCAAGCGTTCAAGGGCCCGCATTTCTTGATACGTCTCCACGACTCGAGCGCCCCCCGAAGGAAGCCAAGCCGCACTGGCGCACCGCGTTTCTTTCTGCGCTTGCTCCGGCATATCCTCGCCCGCGTCAGCACAGACAGCCCTGACGGCCATCAGTCGACCCCCACACGCCCGCCTCGTTGATCCATACATATATCCGAGCCCCCCATCATCCCCCTTCCCCAAACTTTCACCCTCGGTCACATGCAATCCAACTCTGCCTCGACAGGTTTCGCCAACCTGCTGAACCCCGACACGTCCTCCCAACAACAGCACCAACTCCCTACTACCACTCAACACTCCAACTCCATGGCTACTGCTACCGTGAGCCTCATGGCTCCTCTGCTGCAAAACGCCCCGCAACAGTCGGACGAGCCCCGTCAGGATCTCCCCAGGCCCTACAAGTGCCCTCTCTGCGATAAGGCTTTCCACCGTCTGGAACATCAGACTCGCCACATTCGCACTCACACTGGAGAGAAGCCCCATGCCTGCACATTCCCCGGCTGCACAAAGCGATTTTCTCGCTCCGACGAACTTACTCGGTATGTCACAGCAACCACGTCTTGCCAACTTCCAGCTAACTCTCAATAGACACTCGAGGATACACAACAACCCCAACTCACGGCGGGGAAAGGGCCAGCAACATGCCGCTGCCCACCAGGCCGCTGTTGCTGCCGTTCAAGCTGGCCTTATGGAGCCTGGCTCTGGCCTTGCGCACATGATGCCCCCTCCATCCAAGCCCATCTCCCGCAGTGCTCCAGGCTCTCAGCTTGGCTCACCGAATGTGTCACCTCCTCACTCATTCTCCAACTACTCGCCAAACATGGGCAACGACTTGGCAGCGTACCACCAGGGCGGCTTCAACAGCAGTAACAGCAACAGCCCCAGCGGCTTATCCCGCCCCATGGATCTGCTGGCAGACGCAGCCTCAAGACTAGAGCAGCGCCCTGGTCACTACTCGCACTCAAGTAGACACCACATCACGAGCGGCTACCATCCCTACGCCAGCCGTCTGCCTGGCCTCTCTCAGTACGCGTACTCGTCGCAGCCAATGTCAAGATCTCATTCACACGAGGATGACGACCCGTACTCGCACCGTATGACAAAGAAGTCGAGACCAGGCTCGCCAACGTCGACTGCCCCTCCCTCGCCGACTTTCTCTCACGATTCTTGCAGCCCCACTCCTGACCACACCCCCCTCGCAACTCCTGCGCACTCACCCAGATTACGCCCGCACGGCTTCAATGACCTCCAGCTTCCTCATCTACGTCATTTGAGTTTAAACCAGAACTTCGTACCAGCTCTGGCGCCCATGGAGCCATCTACAGATCGGGAACAACCCTACGTGCCCAGTCAATCTTCCGGGTTGCGCATAGGCGACATCATCTCAAAACCAGAGGGCGCCCAGCGAAAACTCCCGGTTCCACAAGTACCCAAGGTGGCCGTCCAGGACCTCCTCAATGGCCCGAGCAATAGCGGCTTCTCCTCCGGCAACTCCTCGGCGACTGCTTCGTTAGCCGGTGAGGATCTGTCGCATCGCAACTAAAACTTTCAACTCCACTCCACTCCACTAGCATGGCATCGGCGTTCTCTATCAGCATTTTCGCATTCCGTCATTCACGTTAGCAAGCGATGAGATTAGACATGGACAAACTTTCATGAGGAGTAATGCTTGCGGCATTTCACGATTTCTGTTATACCGCGGACCCCACCACCCAGATAGACCTTTCTTATTTGTTTTGTTGGATCCAATACCCCGCGAAGCCGCATCTGGCGATTCGCAATCTTGTATAAGTTCCACTCAGCCTTGTTTCATCGGCCTGGCTGTTGTGAGGGAAGCGCCTGCTTATTTGCAGTGCCGAGATGATTAGACAGTATCCCCCAGCTTGGCGCTTAATTGAAATACCAATCCACACTTAGTCACTCTATCCGCATTTGAGCATGTAATTACGAGATGGTTATGTTAGGGTGAAGCATGTCGCTATGCGTGACGTGATTTAGCACCATGGTGATGCAAGTAACGAGAATCATCAGCAGGGAACCAAGCATACTTGCATACACAACCCGGAAAGCTGGAATTTTCCAGCCTATCTTTCTAATCTCTCCACACTGCCCAACCACCACGCCCAGTGTTTCCCCGCAGATAAGTTTTGTCGATTGTCTGGTACACCCACAAACAAATCTTACGATACGGGTCGGACCAACAGCACTCAAACAAGACCGGCATTTCCCCACATTCCGCTGTCTGGTACTACCACACTCTGTCCCGAACACGATCTTCTCCTACGCATGGTGTCTTACCCCGGAGCAGGTAGGGCAAATGTGCGGTGAGGAGAGGCAGGCTAGCCACCCTTCCACCCAACATATCCAGACATGTTTCATTTGCTCACTCATCTTGTGTGAGCAGCTAATAGCTATTCTTGTCCCTTTCCGCATTGTGCGATAAGCTCCGACCCATGACGACTCTGGCACGCACACCTTGCGGTACTGGCGCTAGCAGAGCGATGACACGAGGGCCCTGAAAGTTTTTTTTTGCGGAGAGGACGGAACATGGTAGCAGGGGAGGAGTCAGACTGTGGAGTACGTGGCACACGCAATAATAGTGGCGCTTGCCATGCTTCACTGTCGCAGTCCGAAACCGGAAGGCGCCTTGGTTCCAAATGGACAGAATCAACAACGTTGGCAATCTCCGAGATGCTTTGGCTGGGTGACATCCTTGCGGGGATCTATCGAATCGTGCTGGCTTATCTCTGGTCCTCACCACAGCACGAATCGCGACTTGGCTATCGGCAGACGCCGCGTTTCCATGTGAGACTATGCGATTCGACAGCCTCCAAGCGACTCGTCAGATTCTATGTCTCGGATTTGCAAGTGCGAAACTCCCACAGCCTATCTTCCCTCGTCACATTTATTTCCCGCCGGTTGATTGAGGCGATCATCTTTGGTACACCTGGGCATGCACCCCGGACTGCAGAGTGCAGCAGCGCCGTCATTACTCCACAGCGATGACGATCGTGACAGTCTCGAGTGTGCGAATCGGCAGGTCTGGCGGGATCTTCTCCGCTGGCTGAGCGCTAGATATTGCGGCGTTTGAACAATGTCGGGCCGGCGGGCGCGAAGCGAAGATACTTACGTCTCTGTATACAACACCTATCAACACGACCAACAGTAGACTTGCAGTTCGAACAGCGAGACGCAGCAGACCAGCACGCCGGCGACATTTGCAGGAGGATGGAGCCGGCAAGCAGCTTCAGCATCACCACGCGACTCCGGCACATGCTTTGAATTGTCGACGTAGCTCCGCCGTGGGTTACCCGTTACAGAAGTGCAGTGCACGCCAATCTGCTCACGTACCTGACCATCGTGGCCCCTTAGCTCGCACGCCTTGTCCCGATGTCGACTTGGCAGCTAGATCCGCCCCTCTTTCTGGTCAGCCCAGAAAAGCAAAGATAACGCACGACAAAGGGGAAGACAAACTTCTGTCCCACAAAAGTGTCTCAGTCAGCCGCGCGACGTTAGCAACAACCGGCTCCGAGGGTACTCGTCCATTCACCCCAGAGAACACAGCCGGCGGGACAAATACCACACTCTACTAAGCCTTCCGCCCCTTGCTTGCTGACTCGGGACCGCATAGCAAAGGGCGTCTAGCGAGCTTCTAGAGCCGCCCATCCAGGCCGCGAATCCATCCTAAGTACCAGAATCGCTTACTTGTGGGGTCTCCACACTGGCAATCCGGACCTGCCTGAGCAGGAAATCGCGGCGGATAAGGCTGGCGACATGCGAGTCACACACATAGTATCTTGGGGGTGGATCACTTGTGCAAACGTACTCGCGTCGAGGAATGCAGTTTTGCCGACAGTAAATGCACCAGTCAGAGGGAAGGACGAGGTGTCGTGGACTGTGGAGAGGACCCCTTCTCCACATCTCGATCATCGCATATACTTCCCGATACAGCTGGGTTTCCGCCAATTGTGCGTTCCTGTCTCATGCAGTTGGAGGCATCCCTTGACTAGCATCGTCACAACCGGCATCCTCTCCGATCCGATGCGGCTCAAAGCCAAGCAGAACTGAGCCAAGTGAACAATGCTCAGTCGCAGTTCTCGCTATCGAAATCATCCGGGGGAGTTTCATTGTCGGTCTCACACGCCAACGTCCTTCCGTCCGCCCTTGCTCCGTGTCAGCCGAGGGTATCGAAAGTTCGTCGCACGTTTTCTGCCTCGATTCACCCTTTCTGACTCAACCTCCGTCCATGCAGGGGCTACATTACCCTCAAAGGTTTGAAATATGGTTTCCAGAGTGCTCGTTGAGGTCAGCCGCACTTGCACAGCATACGAGATGCAGGATCTAGCACAACGCTCTCTCATCTAAACCCAACACTGTGCCGTACCAGGCTGTTGGTACTGCACTTAAGCGACCGCAACCAGGTCCACGCAAACACTTTATTCCGCAGATCGGTTCTATCTAGACGGTAATATATATTGCTTCCGGTGCCCTGCGCAAGGGCGATGCACAGATGCTTTGCAGCTTGGGCCGCTCGTTCGCCAACCATCTAATGCCTTCACATACGAGTTGAGGGTACATCTCCGGCATAACGATGGAGGGTTTCTGCACTCCATATCGCGGATGTATGGTCCCGTGACAGCCGTTTGTACCGCCTACCAAGCCGCACAGAAGGACACTACGCAACTATCATGACACGCTAGATTCCAGGATCGCAAGTCTTGGTCTTACTTCATGATGACGCAGCCTGATTCTCACACCTGGGAATACCGTCAACAATCAAGGCAACAGTCTGACAGCTGTCTCCGGAGTCTTGCAATTACATGCACGCTGCTCTAAGCGACCGCGCATCGCATGTGCATCGCGGACCATATACGTCCGATCACCTCTTACCGCTGTTCTTATCTCAATAACCGACTTCTGCGGCGCATCAAGGCGCAATGCTACATATAATCGTTTAATCTAGATTCGTATTTACCCGACCAATGTCGCGGATACCCGAGAGAATGGGTGTACATTGGGATAGATTGCTCAACGCATGTACCAAACGCCCAAGCTACTACTCCTTCAAATTAATTGAGGAGGGGCAATGTACCAAAGTATTTCTGGACGACACGTCGGTGGTTCGAGATGGTCCGACCGTGACATGATAGCGGCGTGCCTCGCTGCACATGCAATCTACTGCTACGATACTGTGAGGTGTAGAGGTAAGGCAAGGCATTTTGTTGAGATACCTGCATGTCGTCAGATCATCATCACTAGTATAGGCATCACCATCTCGGAGCTCAACAGCGTCTTCAGAGCTTAGAGCCCCCCGACATGTGAAAGTGACCCCCACGCCGCCAATGTCGAGGCCTCGAACCTCTCCAGCTCTCCGGCCGTTCAAGCAAGGGGCTTCCCCAGACAAGTTAAGACGCGTAATTATGCCGGTCCGAGATACCGCGGGTCCAAACGCGGAAGAATTCTACCCTTCTTCTCTCTGTTTTTGAGACTGGCCGGAAAAACTAAGGACGTGACTGTACCTCGGGCTAAGTACAACGCCACCAACATTTTGCGGGTGAAATACCTCCTCGACATGTACCGCGTCGAATTCATCCTTTTCGGAACACTTTTGACCCAAAATAGTAGTGCGGACACGCCGACCAGGGTTGAGCATGGGTCCGATATTGCGTTGCGGCTCAAATGGCACCCACGTGCAGGACTTTCAGGGTCTGTGGGGACGATAACGGCGCTGCATCTGTCTCGGCGATCTCGTCTCCAGAATATATGTGAGCCGCAAGCGATGTGTATTGCGCGAAAATGAAGTTCCGGTGGTTGAAAAGGAAAGTCGATACAGAAGATGTGGAGACGATAAAGTGACGCTGACTCAAGTCGTATCGGAGAGAGATGAGGAAGGATTTCTCTTTCTAGATGCCCGGGAGACGATTGCGAAGTTTTTCCGAAACTCACGATGCAATGCGAGAATACCCAATATCACGCTTTTGTGAAGTGATTTCAGCTCATGGTCTCGGCAAGGCTTGACTGTCTCGAGTTTAGTATTTGCCAAGCGCAGATAGACGCGTCATCCACTTCTGATGCTGGTCTTTCGGATTGCTTTGTCGGCGCTTTGCCAGACATTGGGACAACATGTTGAGATATGCAGAAAGAGGAAGATCTTCGAAGCGACTCGGCTTGGGTCGGCCTATGTACCATCGCCTTCCCTTCACTCTGGCCAAAGACCCAGCTGAGGGTTCTCAGGAGCATGATGAATTCTTGCACAGAAACCACAACACCTGTTGGTTATCGCTGCACCTTGGGGTGGAAACATGTTTTCGTTCTGTCATGAAATCGTTCATTGGAGGACTGTAAGAAAGAAAGCGACTGGTTCTGAGTTCTCCGTCCTCTTGCGTACGGCATACACCTAGCCTCAACGTCGCACGTAATCGACAGTCTGTCCATTTCTGTTGGATATATTCGGAGCCCACGATACGCTCATTATCATACACCTCGTCATCTGCGGCGAACTGTTCCTCCTCATTACTCGCAAGCAGGGTTCAAAAAGCTCAACGCTGCTATTGCACATGTTAGCACTTTCGCATCCAAAGGTGCGGGCAGGAATAAGGGAAACGTACCAAGGTTCTCGCCCATACTACATGTCGCCGCTGAACACGACGTTACGGCATCGAAGAAAGGTCCGCACAGACAGCTGTCGTCTGCGTTGGGGTCGCAGCCTGCTACCACTGCGGCTTCGTTCCAACAGTTCATCTGCGCACGCAATCAGCACACATTCTGTCCATGACATATAATGGTGAGTGTGCGACATACCGGGCAAGGTCCTGCTCCAGCGACACCAGCGCCCGGTCCCATAGGTCCTCCCATGGATCCCTTAGGCCCTGGAGGACCTTGTCTCCTCGATAAAGGCGAAGACGATGTGATGGGTGACGCAACAGCAACGGAAGCTACCACAGCACCGACAATTGCAATACTGACGCGCATGTTTAGAGTAAGGGGGGCTTAGCAGTAACGATCGTGGGGCCTTTTACAAGCAGAAAGAAGGTGAATGATTGGTTTTTTGTTGATTGGATTCGAATTGATTGAGCAATGCGATAGTCATGCAACTTCAAGCGTGCTAACTACACCAGTTCCTTATATGAAGTCGACAGCGTTGACCGTGTATTAATTAGGTGGGTGGCCCAAGGCGATGGTGTTAATGCGGGCTCGTTTCGCATTTCTGCCGCACCATCGGTTACAAGCTGGTGTTGAAACGACACCCAGATTCCGACATCCCGCTTGCTAGAGTTCACGAAAACAGGGACGAGACGGAACTCGGAATCGTTTGCTTAGTGTGGCGCGGATAGCGGAAATGCGTGGTTCTTCGTTCACCTCGAACGAGCATGTTGCGATAGCTGTACACTGAGGTCGGGAACGGCGACTCGTATTGTCGCGCAAATCATTGTCACGTTGCGAAGGCACGGTCTTTACCAATCGAGGACAGCAGGGTGTTTCTTATCACACTCAACACGATAGAAACGCATTAAGTCAACCTTCCAGAATACGCCGCAAAGTTCCAGATCTTGTTTTCGCATCTTCAGTACGCTCAGCACCTTGTTTTGCTGCATATCCACCCCAAGGCATCGATTCTTCGTTTCAGTTATATGCGTTCATGCCTTGTTGGTTCTCAGATCAAACGCCTGGCTCCGCCTTGTTGCCTCGGAACATTGCACTCTTCAAGGCATCCCCATCAAGCAGGCGCTTACGTCTCAGCCCTACCTGATAACCGCTCTGCGACAGTGCGTATTGGTGACGAAAGCTGGCGGCAATGAAAGTCAAAAAGAGGTCAGGTGCGCGCATATCTTGAGGTTACTCGTTTAATCCCCAGGCTCTACGCAAATGAACATTGCCTGAGGTGTGTCTAAGAAGCGCCCCAGATCCTCGGAACTGTCGTCAGCTTACAAGCGTGCTTAATCTTTGCATAGACATGCGAGCGACAGAATATCCCGTGTGTTAGGTATACTCAACACCATACTAATGCTATCTTACCCCCATACCGCATCGAGGCAGATTCCCGTGAGCCCGTTTCAGCTTCCCATAACTCCGTCACACAGCCACTCAGTCTAGTTGCTTCGTCTGTAGGAGAGCCTGTGCATATATCGCCAGGAGAACGAAGAGCAATCTTTCTCACGGTACTTGTGGCAAGTTGAGTATACTTGCAGTTCAAGGACCATGGAGATTGGGACTAGATGTTTGAGTCACCGTCTCAGCACCTTGATGCGCCCGTCTGTGGCATTCAGAAGAGGTCATTGATAGAGAGGAAGATGGGGCAAGAACTCGCTTTGAGATGATATGCTATGCTATATATACACCGTACAAGCACATCCGATTGACATATCCAGAAGCCAGTTGCCCAAGCATTGGAACTTATTCATTTCCACTGCGGTAAAGGCTCACCACGCGTAGCTATTCGCGGCCTCCTTTCTCGACAAGGCCCTCAATCCAAACACTCACTTGCTCTCTCTTCTCATCAAGAACGAGGGGAAAGTGGTCGCAGGCGACCTTGGTAACATCCACCTTCATCCCATCCCTCTCTGTACCGACCCAACTTCCCTCGATAACATCGATGGCAGTCTGTTGTACCTTTGGCACAACAACAAGGTCCTCTTCTGCGAAGAACCAAGACACAGGAACATCTTTGTAGCCAGCGTGGGTAAGTACGTCACCGAAACAAGCACCGTGATGCTTGCCAAACTTGGCAACGTACGAGATGCCGTCTTCCAGCGTGAGGTTGTTGAAGCAAAGTGACGCTGTAGCTGCAGGATCGGACTGAGTTACCCATCCGTTTGCATCAACCTCGATTGGGGCACTCTCTTCGCGTGCAAGGGCCTGACCGCAGGATTCGCCGACACGTGGTACGGCGGCCGTGAGATACGCAAGGCGTACCACACCACCAGTCCTGCCCTGATGCTCTCGCTCTTTCTTCGTTACGTCTTTGATACCCTCGGTTGCTGGGCAACCTAGATGATATTAGCATTAGTCATTCCTTCATCTATCAGAAAAGGTATGAAGGATCTAGGACTTACCACCATAGCTATGCGCAAGTAGGATGACTTCCTTTCCACCGTCTGCGAGCTTTCTCACAAACTCGTTGACGTAAGCTGCGTCGTCATACATGCTTGGTTGAGTAACGGAGTTGGCTTTGTAGCCAGCAGGATAGCAGGGTGGTTCGAGAACGTGGATATCGTAGCCTTTGGCACGAAGTGGCATTACGAGAGGGTCGTACATGCTTGTAGGGCAAAAACTGCCCGGAACAATGACGACGCTGTCTTTTGAGGACATGTTCTCAAACTATACTGATAGAACAATGTGGGAGAGAGATGGATGTCGGAATGAGATATCAGTGAGTGATTGTAAGCTTTCGTGCTGCGTGCGTGTGGATGCTGAGAGTCGAAGTTGATCGAGGGCTGGTTGACATATTTCCTCTTCAGCGGCGCATCTCTTTATATACTTCCACTATACCATCCTTTCACTAACAATCTAGTTATTGTTCGGCATCTGAGTTGCCGCTGATCCTGCACCCTACCGCGATTTAAGAGGATGGCTGCCGAAAGCCACGCACTAGCCAGAATTCAGTGCAGGTATTGCAACTGCTTTACAATCTCATGAATTGTCATCATCGTACATGTGGAGAAAGCTGTACATCACGGCTTGACAAGTTCGGAAAAGAGTTGCGGAGTGGTCGTGCATTCTGACGTTCTGACATGCACGATGTCAGAAACTAGTGCCGGGCGGAAAGGGCCTGAGAACCCGGAAACCTTCGCCACAGCGATGACCAGGATTATTAAGCAAGGAACATCAAGTATTCCCTGTGGTTTTTAGTGTCTGCTGAGTTGCTCCGGCACGGCTGGAAGTACCTAGGTAGACAGGAATTTGAGTGTCAAGCAGTATGCTAAATCGCACCAAGCTGTTTTGCATTAAAGATCAGCACATGGAGTTGGTCAAAACAGTGACAAAGAATTCGTTCAGATGCCGAAGCAAGCACGAAAGCAGATATGTTGGCATAGCGATTAGATTAGAACATTAAGCGAACGATAAACAAGCTCAAGACATTCTATCCCCCGACAGATCATGACATACTTGCCTTATCCCCTAACAAGAAGCCGCATGAGCTTACGCCTAGTTCTTTCCAGAGTCAGGTGTGCTATCGGTGTAAGAAGCAGCGCAGATGACGGAGTATTCATCATCGCCGTAGTAGTAGCCAGTGTTGACGGCATAGCTGGAATCCCAGTACTGAGTGTAAAGTGCGCAGTAAGTACCGAGAGGAACACCGTTCTTAGTCAAGATGTAAGAGGTGAAGAAGTTGCAAGGCTTGTATTCGCCGTTGGCGTCAGCAAGGTGCTGCTTGTCGAACTGGGTCTGCGACTCGCAAGCTGCAGCGCACAGGCTGGGGTCGTAGGGGTTGGTGTTGAAGAGACGCATTCCGTTGTAGGTGTCGTAGTCCTTGCCGTCCTTCTTGGTCAAGGGAGCGTTGATGGCAGCGGGGAGGTTGTCGGGAGCGTTGAAGCCCTCGACGGTAGGTGCGGGCTTGCAGACTCCTTTGCCTGCCTTGGAGTAACCTGAGTATATGTTAGTAAGGAGTACCCAGGGCGATGAGCCAGGGTTAGAAAGCTTACCGTTGCTGCCAGTGATAACAACGTGGAAGTCACCACGGTACTGGCCCTGGTTGGTGGCCGATGCCTCCGCCACGGGGTATCCGTAGATTGAGCACTTGATGTTTGTGACGGGCGCTGGGTCACTGCATCCCTCACCGGGGTCGACGCTGGGGTCGCGCTCGAAGAAGAGGTTGAAACCAAGGCAGTACTTCTCGC
>Ga0265797_10001178_pt1 | contig 46682 bp, 38 predicted proteins | sample P2T30metagenome_FD_192433 | JGI IMG/M metagenome (GOLD analysis project Ga0265797, IMG submission 192433) | Plant litter microbial communities from East Loma Ridge, Irvine, California - P2 T30 | ecosystem: Environmental > Terrestrial > Plant litter > Unclassified | place: USA: California...
GGTGTCCGTCGCGGACGACACGAGAGGGGGCAGCGGCTCCATGGTCGACGACCTCCGTACTCCGACGACCGCGACCGGGCGTCGCGACGCAGCGTCGACCACCCTAGCCGCGGGCACCGCCGCGTCCGACGAGTCGGGCGCCGCCGCGTCGGGCACCGCCGCGTCGGGCACCGCCGCGTCGGGCACCGCGCGCGACACGGGCACCGGAGGCGCGCCCCGCGGCCGGTGGGACGCCCTCCTCGTCGGCCTGGTCGCCACCGTCGTCGGCGGCGCCCTGCTCTGGGTGCCGAGCGTCTGGTACGACGAGGCCGCGACGGTGGTCGCGGCGACGCGCTCGTGGTCCGAGCTCTGGCGCACCGTGCAGACCGTCGACATCGTGCACCTGGCCTGGTACGCGGTGGTGCACGTCTGGTTCGACCTGGTCGGCTACTCCCCCCTCGCCCTGCGCGTCCCCAGCGCCGTGCTCACGGGCGTCGCCGCCGGGCTCACGGTGGTGCTGGGCCGTCGCCTCGTCGGCCGCCGCGCGGGCGTCGCGGCCGGGCTGGTGCTCGCCCTGATGCCGCGCACCACCCTCATGGCGACCGAGGGCCGCTCGTTCGCGCTCTCGACGATGCTCGCCGTGGCCCTGACCCTGGTGCTGCTGGCCGCGGTCGACCGTGGCCTCGGCCGCCGGGCCGGCCGCTCCTGGCCGTGGTGGCTCGGGTACGCCGCGCTGGCCGTCGTCGGCACCTGGTCGTTCCTCTACCTGGCGCTGCTGCTCGTCGGGCACGCGGTGACGGTCCTCGTCGTGCTGCTGCGCTCCCGCTGGTCGGCGCCCGCACGACGCGTCCTCGTCGGCTTCGTGACGGCCGGCGCCGTCGCGGCGGCGGGCACGCTGCCCGTGGCGCTCCTGAGCTCGGCGCAGTCGGGCCAGGTGGGGTGGATCAAGGCCCCCTCGGCCGAGACCTGGCGCGGGTTCTTCGTCACCCAGTGGTCGATCGGCAACACGCCGTTCGCGGTCGCCCTCTGGCTCGCGGTCGCCGTGGGCGTCGCCCTGCTCGTCGCCCGGGCGCGCGGCCGGGGTCGCGCCGTCACGTCCCCGTCCCCGTCCCCGTCGCCGACGCCGACGGCCGGCGTCCTCGCCGTCACCCTGCCCTGGCTGCTCGTGCCCACGCTCACGCTGCTCGCCCTGTCGTTCGTGCTCGACCCGCTGTGGTCCCCGCGCTACCAGACCTTCAGCTCGCCGGCGCTGGCCCTGCTCGCCGGGGTGGCCGTGACGGCGGTCCCCTGGCGTCGCGGCGTCGCCGTGCTGCTCGTCGTCGCCGCCGCGCTCAGCGCCCCCAGCTGGTGGGACCAGCGCCAGCCCACCGCGAAGGACGTCTCGGCCTGGGACCAGGTCGCCGACATCGTCGCCGCCGAGCGCGCCAGCGAGCCGGCCGGGACCCGCGAGGGCATCGTCTGGGGCCCGGTGCGTCGCCACCCCGCGGCGACCTCCCGCATCATCGAGTACACCTACCCCGACGCGTTCCGCGGCATGGACGACTTCACGCTCGAGACGCCCGCGGACGAGACCGGTCGCCTCTGGGAGGACCAGTACCCGCTCGAGGACGTCCTCGACCGCACCGACGACCTCGACGTCGTCTGGCTGGTCACGAGCGACCGGCAGGACTGGCGCCCCCGCGTCACCGAGCTGCTCGCGTCGAAGGGCTTCACGCTCGACGAAGAATGGCAGGTCCCGCGCACGAACGTCCTCCGGTTCGAGCGCTGACGGGCGCCGCCACCGGCGGGCGGGAGGGCCGGAGGCGCGGGCTCAGTCCGCGACGACGCGCGCGCCGTGCACGGGCCCGGTCGCCCGCACCACCTGCAGCCGTGCCGCCGAGAGGGCGATCTGCAGCTCGAGGGCTGCGTCGAGGTCCGCCGCGAGGAACGCGACGGTCGGCCCCGACCCGGACACGATGCCGGCGAGGGCTCCCGCGCCCTCGCCGAGCTCGAGCACCTCGGCCAGCGCGGGCTGCAGGTGCAGGGCGGGCGCCTGCAGGTCGTTGTGCAGGCACTCGGCGAGGAACGCCGCGTCGCCCGCCCGCAGCGCCTGGAGGACGCCGGCCTCGACCACCGGCTGGCGCACGCTGCGGATCTCGCCGGCGTGACGCCTCCGGTGCTCGTCGAGCTCGCGGTAGACGGCGGGGGTGCTGAGGCCCACGTCGGGCAGGGCGAGCACCCACTGGAACTGCCCCTTGGCGAGGGCGGCGCTGAGCTCGTCGCCGCGGCCGGTGCCGATGGCCGTGCCGCCGGTGAACGCGAAGGGCACGTCCGCGCCGAGCTCGGCGCACAGGCGCAGCAGCTCGTCGCGACCGACGTTGGTGCCCCAGAGGGTGTCGCAGGCGAGCAGCGCGGCGGCCGCGTCCGCGGAGCCGCCGCCCATGCCGCCGGCCACGGGCACCGTCTTCTCGATCGTGAGGTCGACGCCGCCCCGGTGCCCGGTGCTCGCGGCCAGCAGGCGGGCGGCGCGCAGCGCGAGGTTGCGGTCGTCGGTGGGGACGGAGTCGACGTCGATGCCGGGGGCGGCCGTCACGCGGACCGTGAAGTCGTCGGCGTGCCGGGCGCGGACGTCCTCGTACAGGGACACCGCCTGGTAGGCCGTGGCGAGCTCGTGGTAGCCGTCGTCCTGCAGGTCGCCGACGGCGAGGAAGACGTTGATCTTGCCGGGCGCACGCGTGTGGACCACGGTCGGGGCGGCCACGGTCGTCATGCACCCAACCTAGTGCCGCCCGGAGGGGGGTCGCGCACGGGCGGGAGGGGACCTCAGCGCGACGGGGCCGTGAGGCGGGCGAACTGCGCGGTGAGGGCGTCCTTGACCGGTTGCACCCGTTCGGGCAGCCGCAGGCGGCTCTGCGTGAGGGTCACCCGGCAGGTGCCCGACGCGGCGGGCGGGCCGACGCTGAGCAGCAGGGAGTCCCCGCCGGCGAGGTCCCACCGGGCGGTCGGGTGCGCGATGCCGCGACTGGTCGCGACGGGCGCGCCGCCCGCGTACGCCGCGAAGCGCTCGACGCCGAGGTCGAGCAGGCCCAGCTGCGTGCCGCGGAGGCTGCGGCTCACCGACGCGGTGAAGGTGCCGTCGGCCTGCTGCCCGGGCAGGCGCAGGCCGCGTTCCTGCTCGTAGCGGACCGTGATGCCCTGGGCCCACCAGCCGGCGACCTCGTGGTCGGCGACCAGGCGCGCCGCGATCTGCGCGTGCGACCAGCCCGTCGCCCCGAGCTCGTCGAGGATCGCGAACCACTCCGCGGCCGACTTGCCCGTGCCCGAGGCGAGCCGGGCGTCGCTGACGCCCTGGGCGTGCCCGCGGACGCCACCGCTGCCGTCGCCGCCGCCGCTGCCGCTGCCGCTGCCGTCGCTCCTGCCGCGTGCCATCCGTCGCTCCCGTCGCTCGCGTCGCTCCCGCCGTGCGGGCCCGGTGCCGTGCCCCGCGCCTCAGCCGGCGTCGGCGACCGACGCGCGGGCGAGGGCGAGGAAGTCGTCGACGTCGAGCTGCTCGCCCCGCTCGGTCGCCGGGAACCCGGCCCGCTCGAGGACGCCGGAGGCGGTGGCCGGGTCCCCGAGGACGGGCGCCAACGACTGCCGCAGCATCTTGCGGCGCTGCTGGAACGCCGCGTCGACGAGCGCGAAGGTCCGCCGCCGTTCGTCGTCGTCGCCCCGCGGCTCGCGCCGGTCGAAGCCGACGAGGATGCTGTCGACGTTGGGAACGGGCCAGAAGACCTGCCGGCTGACCTGCCCGGCGGTGGACCAGTCCCCGTACCAGGCGGCCTTGATGCTGGGTGCTCCGTAGACCTTCGAACCGGGGCCCGCGGCGAGGCGGAGCCCCACCTCGGCCTGCACCATGACGAGCGCTCGCTCGAGGGTGGGCACGGTCTCGAGCAGGTGCAGCAGCACGGGCACGCTGACGTTGTAGGGCAGGTTGGCGACGAGGTGCGTGGGCTCGGCCGGCAGTCCGGTGACGCGCAGCGCGTCGCCGACGACGACGGTGAGGTCGGCGCCCGGCTGCAGCGCCTCGACGGTCTTCGGCAGCTGCTCGGCGAGCCGCTTGTCGATCTCGACGGCGACGACGCGGGCCCCCGCCTCGAGCAGGCCCAGGGTGAGGCTGCCGAGGCCCGGCCCGACCTCCACGACGCTCGTGCCGGGGCGGACGCCCGAGACCTGCACGATGCGCCGCACCGTGTTGGCGTCGTGCACGAAGTTCTGTCCCAGCTTCTTCGTGGGGGTCACGTCGAGCATCCCGGCGAGGTCGCGCACCTCGGCGGGCCCGAGCAGGGTCGAGCGTCCGGTCACTCGTCGACCGTGACCGGTTCGGCGTCCCACGAGCCGTAGACGAGCTCGGTCGTGGACGAGATCTGCGCGGCGAGCATGGACACGTCGGTGCCGATCGTCTCGGCCATGGCCCGCAGGGTGACCGGCACGAGGTAGGGCGCGTTGGGGCGTCCGCGGTAGGGCGTGGGCGTGAGGTAGGGCGCGTCGGTCTCGACCATGACGAGGTGGCGCGGCAGCCGCACGAGCGCGTCGCGCAGCGGCTGCGCGTTCTTGAAGGTCACGGTGCCCGAGAACGAGGCGTACCAGCCGTTCTCGGCCAGCACCTCGGCGAGCTCGGGGCCGCCGCTGAAGCAGTGGAACACGGTGCGCTCGGGGGCCCCGACCTCGAGCAACGTGTCGACGACGGCGTCGTGCGCGTCCCGGTCGTGGATCTGCAGGGCGAGCCCGTGCCGCTTGGCGATCTCGATGTGCGCCCGGAACGACTCGAGCTGCGCCGCGCGCCCCTCCTCGCCGGTGCGGAAGAAGTCGAGCCCGGTCTCGCCGACGGCGCGCACGCGGGGCCGGGCGGCGAGCTCGTCGATGACGGCGAGGGCCTCGTCGAGCCGGCCCTCCGCGGCGAGGCGGGGAGCCTCGTTGGGGTGCAGGGCGACGGCGGCGAGCACGCGCGGCTCGCGCGCGGCGATCTCGGCCGACCAGCGCGAGGTCTCGACGTCCGTGCCGACCTGGACCACCCCGCGGACGCCGACGGCCGAGGCACGGTCGAGGTGCTCGCGGTAGTCGAGGGCGCCGTCCGGTGCCCCGTCGGCGATCTCGAGGTGCGTGTGGTCGTCGTACACGGGCACGACGAGGGCGGGCGGGCTCGGCGGGTAGCTGAGGTCCCGCGCCTGACCGCCGGACTCGGTCGCGGCCCGCTGGCGCACGTGCGCCACGGTGCCCGAGCCGTCCGCTCCGACGCCGGAGGCGCCGGTCGGCCCCGCCCCGCCCGTCACGCCGTGCCTCCCGGGCGGCCCACCGCCGGCTCGCGCTGCGCCGACGTCGCCGCGGTCGCCGCCTGCGCGGGCGTCTCGGGCGCGGCAGCGGGCTCCGGCTGCTCGATGCGCGGGAACAGCCCCGACTCCAGCGGGGTCACCGCGGGAGCGGCCGACCACTCGGGGGCCCGGTCCACGGGCTGGCTGGTCAGCTCGCCCTGGCCGATGGACGCCCAGAGCTTCTGCGTCGAGACCGGCATGAACGGCGAGAGCAGCACCGTGAGGGTGCCCAGGCCGCGCAGGGCGGTCGCGAGGACCGTGCCCAGCCGGTCGCGCTCCTCCGGCCGCTTCGCCAGCGCCCACGGCTCCTGCTCGGTGAGGTAGCCGTTGAGCGCGTCGACGAGCTCCCAGACCTGCGCGAGCGCCTCGTGCAGTGCGAACCGCTCGACGGCGGCGTCGGCGGCGGCCGTGACGCGGACCTCGGTCTCACGGACGGCGAGGTCGGCGTCGGTGAGCTCGCCCGCGAGGGGCACCTGCCCGTCGAAGTAGCGGGTGACCATGGCCGTCACGCGCGACGCCAGGTTGCCGAAGCCGTTGGCGAGCTCCGCCTGGTAGCGGGCCGCGATGTCCTCCCACGAGAAGTTGCCGTCCTGGCCGAAGGTGATCGCGCGCAGGAAGTAGTAGCGGAACGCGTCCGACCCGAAGACCTCGGTGATCTGCTGCGGGGCGATGCCCGTCAGCTTCGACTTCGACATCTTCTCGCCGCCCACCAGCAGCCAGCCGTGCCCGAACACCGTCCTCGGCACGGGCAGGCCCGCCGCCATGAGCATCGCCGGCCAGATGACGGCGTGGAAGCGCGCGATGTCCTTGCCCACCAGCTGGACCGCGGGCCAGCGGCGCGAGAACTCCTCGTCGTCGACGCCGTAGCCGATCGCCGTCACGTAGTTCAGCAGCGCGTCGAACCAGACGTAGACGACGTGCTCCTCGTCCCACGGCACCTTCACGCCCCAGTCGAAGCTCTGCCGCGAGATCGAGAGGTCGCGCAGGCCCTGCTTCACGAACGACACGATCTCGTTGCGCACCGACTCGGGCTGCACGAAGTCGGGCCGCTGCTCGTAGAGGTCGAGCAGGCGCTGCTCGAAGTCGCTCATGCGGAAGAACCAGTTGCGCTCCTGCAGCAGCTCGACCGGCTTCGAGTGGATCGCGCACACCTGCTCGCCCTCGAAGGCGCCCGTGCCGGGGACCAGGTCGGACGGCTGCTTGTACTCCTCGCAGCCGACGCAGTAGAAGCCCTCGAACTCGCCCTGGTAGACGTAGCCGTCGTCGTACAGCTTCTGCAGGAACGTGGCGACGCCGCGCTCGTGGCGCTCGTCGGTGGTGCGGATGAAGTCGTCGTTGGCGATGTCGACGGTCTCGAGCAGCGGCTTCCACGCCTCGTCGACGAGCTTGTCGGCCCACTCCTGCGGGGTGACGCCGTGGCCGGTCGCCGTGCGCAGGATCTTCTGGCCGTGCTCGTCGGTGCCCGTGAGCAGCCACGCGTCGTCGCCGCGCTGCCGGTGCCAGCGCGCCAGCACGTCGGCCGCGACCTCGGTGTAGGCGTGGCCGATGTGGGGCACGTCGTTGACGTAGAAGATGGGCGTTGCGATGAAGAAGGAGTCGCCGGCGGGCATGGCGACCATCTTAGGTGCGGGGGGCGACGTGACGTCGCGGGCCGGCGGGCGCCGGTGCGGTCGGTCGGGCCCCGGCGCGCGCGGTCGGGCCCCGGGGTGCGCGGTCAGGCGCCGGCGCGCGCGGCGAGGGCCGCCTGGTAGAGGTCGCGGCGCGACAGGCCCGTCGCCGCGGCGACGTCCGCGGTGGCCTCCTTGAGCCGCGCGCCGTCTCCGACGAGGGCCTGCACCTGCGCGAGGCCCGCCGCGAGGTCGACGACGCGCTCCGGCGCCCCCTCGACGACGAGGCAGATCTCGCCGCGGACGCCGTCCGCCGCCCACGCCGCGAGCTCCGCGGCGGTGCCCCGGCGCACCTCCTCGTGCAGCTTCGTGAGCTCGCGGCAGACGACCGCCCGACGGTCGTCGCCGAGCACCGCCGCGAGGTCGACGAGCGAGTCGGCGAGGCGGTGCGGCGACTCGAAGAAGACCATCGTCCGACGCTCGTCGACGAGGTCGCCGAGGACGCGCCTCCGGTCGCCCTGCTTGCGCGGCAGGAAGCCCTCGAACGTGAAGCGGTCGGTGGGCAGGCCCGACACGGCGAGCGCCGTGAGGACCGCCGAGGGGCCGGGCACCGCCGTGACGGTGACGCCCGCGGCGGCCGCCGCCTCGACGAGCGGGAAGCCCGGGTCGCTGATCGCCGGCATGCCCGCGTCCGTGAGCACGACGACGTCCGTCGTGCGGGCGAGCTCGACGACCTCCGCCGCCTTCTCGCGCTCGTTGTGCTCGTGCAGCGCGACCAGGCGCGGACGGTTCTCGACGCCCAGCGCGCGCATCAGGTGCACCGCGGTGCGGGTGTCCTCCGCGGCGACCACCTCGGCGCCCGAGAGCAGCTCGACGAGCCGGGGGGACGCGTCGGACAGGTTGCCGATGGGGGTGGCGGCGAGGACGATCACGGACTCGATGGTGCCACGCCCTACGATGGCGGCATGACGGAGGGCAGCGGCGCGGTCCCCGCGTCCGCCGCCCCCGCGTCCCCCGCCCCCGCGGACGAGGCCCCCGCGCCCGACGCGGCGGCGCCCGTCGACCACCGGTCGGCGGCGGAGCCGCCCGCGCACGCGGCCGCCCCGCGCACCACCCGCCTCGACGCGTGGTGGGGACACGTGCTCCGCACCCCGGGCCGGAGGCGCGCCTGGGCCGTCGCAGGACCGCTCGCGGTCACCCTCCTGGCCGGCCTGCTGCGCTTCTGGCACCTCAACCAGCCCGCGACGCTCGTCTTCGACGAGACCTACTACGTCAAGGACGCCTGGTCGCTCTGGAACCTCGGCTACGAGGGGACGTGGCCCGCCGAGCACGACGCCGCCTTCGCCGCGGGCGACGTGGACGCCTTCAGCGCCGACCCGTCGTTCGTCGCGCACCCTCCGCTCGGCAAATGGCTCATCGGGCTCGGCATGGCGGCCGTCGGTCCGGGGAACCCCGAGGGCTGGCGCGTGTCCACCGCGATCGCCGGCACGCTGGCCGTGCTGCTCGTCGCCGTCATCGGGACGGTGCTGCTGCGCTCGACCCTGCTCGGCACGCTCGCCGGGTTCGCGTTCGCGATCGACGGCCACGCCGTCGTCATGTCGCGCACCGCCCTGTTGGACGTCTTCGTCATGTTCTTCGGGCTGCTCGCGTTCGGCGCCCTGCTGCTCGACCGCCGGCAGGCCGCCCGACGGCTCGACGCGTGGGTCGCCGAGAGGCGACGACAGGGCCGCGACCTCGGCGGCGGGCCGGCCCTCTGGGGACGTCCCTGGCTCGTCGCGATGGCGCTCGCCTGCGGCGCGGCGACGGCCGTCAAGTGGAACGGCCTCTACCTGCTCGCCGTGTTCGCGGTGTACGGCGTCGTCGTCGACGCGCTCGCCCGCCGCCGGGCCGGCGTGCCGCGCTGGGCCCTCGGGACGCTGCTGCGCCAGGCGCCCGTGAGCTTCGTGCTCACCGTCCCCGTCGCGCTCGTCACGTACCTCGTGAGCTGGACCGGCTGGTTCGTCACCGACGGGGGCTGGGGTCGCCGCTGGGTGGAGGACGGCGGTGAGCGCTGGGGCGGCCTGCTGGCCTGGGTGCCGGACGTGGTGCAGGACTTCTGGCACTACCAGGCGGCCGTGTACGGCTTCAACGTCGGCCTGTCGACCCCGCACAGCTACCAGGCGAACCCGCTCACCTGGCTGCTCATGCTGCGCCCGACGAGCTTCTACTACCAGGGCTACGACGAGGGGCAGGCGGGGTGCGAGGTGCTGCGCTGCGGCGCGGCCGTCACGAGCGTCGCGAACCCGCTGATCTGGTACGCGGCCGTGCTGGCCTGCGCCTACCTGCTCTACCGGGTGGTCCGCTGGCGTGAGTGGCGGTACGGGGCGATCCTCGTCGGCGTCGCCGCGGGGTACCTGCCCTGGCTGGCGTACACCGACCGTACGGTGTTCCAGTTCTACACGATCGTCTTCGAGCCCTACCTGCTGCTCGGCCTCGCCGCCGTCGCCGGCATCGTGCTCGGCAACCGCACGGACGACCCCGCCCGACGGCTCAGCGGCGTCGGCGTCGTCGCGATCGTCACGGTCGTCGCCGTCGCCGTCTCGGTCTTCTTCTGGCCCGTGTGGACGGCGCAGCTCGCCGACTGGGAGTTCATCCGGCTGCACTACTGGATCCCGAGCTGGAAGTAGGCACGGCCGTGCACCTCGTGCCGTCGCACCGCGTCACACTGTGACGCCCGGGGTCGTCCCGTGACGATCGACGACTAGCGTTGCCGCATGGCTGATCGAGAGCACGGCTTCCGCACGCGGGCGATCCACGCGGGCACCATCCCCGACGCGGCGACCGGGGCGAGGGCGCTGCCCATCTACCAGTCGAGCGCGTTCGTCTTCGACGGGACCGAGGACGCCGCCGCCCGGTTCGCCCTGCAGAAGTACGGGAACGTCTACAGCCGTCTCTCGAACCCGACCACCGCCTCCTTCGAGGAGCGCATCGCCAGCCTCGAGGGCGGCCTCGGCGCGGTCGCGACGTCGAGCGGGCTCAGCGCGCAGTTCATCACGTTCGCGTCGCTCGCCGGGGCCGGCGACCACATCGTGGCCAGCGCCAACCTCTACGGCGGCTCCATCACGCAGCTCGACGTGACCCTGCGCCGGTTCGGCGTCGAGACGACCTTCGTGGCGTCGAGCGACCCCGAGGCCTACGCGGCCGCGATCACCGACCGCACGAAGCTGATCTTCGTCGAGACGGTGGCGAACCCCTCCGGCGAGGTCGCGGACCTCGAGGGCCTCGCCGACGTCGCCCACGCGCACGACCTGCCGCTCATCGTCGACTCGACGATCGCGACGCCGTACCTCAACCGACCCATCGAGTGGGGGGCCGACGTCGTCGTGCACTCGGCGACGAAGTTCCTCGGCGGCCACGGCACCACCCTCGGCGGCGTCGTCGTCGAGTCGGGCCGCTTCGCGTGGGACAGCGAGCGGTTCCCCCTCTTCGACCAGCCCGTGCCGAGCTACGGCGGCCTCAACTGGTCGGGCAACTTCGGCGAGTACGCGTTCCTCACGCGCCTGCGCGCCGAGCAGCTGCGCGACATCGGCCCGGCGCTCGCCCCGCACAGCGCGTTCCTGCTCGCGCAGGGCGTCGAGACGCTGCCGTTCCGGATGCGCGCCCACGTCGAGAACGCCCGTCACGTCGCCGAGTGGCTGGCCGCCGACCCGCGCGTGGGTGCCGTGAACTGGGCGGGGCTGCCCTCGCACCCGCACCACGACCGCGCCGCGAAGTACCTGCCCGAGGGCCCGGGCAGCGTCTTCACGTTCGAGCTCGCCGGAGGCCGCGCCGCCGGGCAGACCTTCATCGAGTCGGTGCAGCTGGCCAGCCACCTGGCGAACATCGGCGACGCGAAGACGCTCGTGATCCACCCGGGCAGCACCACGCACGCGCAGCTCACCGAGCAGCAGCTGCTCGAGGCCGGCGTGCAGCCCGGGTCGGTCCGCATCAGCGTGGGCATCGAGGACGTCGAGGACATCGTCCACGACCTGGACCAGGCCCTCGCGGCCGGGGAGGCGGCACGATGAGCGACACGGTCACCACGACGGGCGCCGACGGCACCGTCACGACGCAGCTGACCAACGGGCTGACCTGCGAGCTGCCCGCCTCGTCACCGCTCGCGAAGCTGCTGAAGAGCCAGCGCACCTGGGTGGGACCGAGCGCCAAGGAACGGCAGGCGATCCTCCGCGACGCGCGCAGCGTCGCCGTCGTCGGCGCCTCGGCGAACCCCGCCCGCGCCAGCTACTTCGTCGGCACCTACCTGCTGCAGTCCACCGACCTGCGCGTGTACTTCGTCAACCCGAACGCCACCGAGATCCTCGGCGAGAAGGTGTGGCCGGACCTCGCCTCGCTGCCCGAGGTGCCCGACGTCGTCGACGTGTTCCGCAAGGCCTCCGACCTGCCGGGCGTCGTCGACGACGTCGTCGCGGTCGGTGCGCCCACGATCTGGGTGCAACTCGGCATCTGGAACGAGGACGCCGCCCGGTACGCCGAACAACAGGGCCTCACCGTCGTCATGGACCGCTGCATGAAGGTCGAGCACGCGCGCTTCCACGGCGGGCTGCACCTGATGGGCTTCGACACGGGCGTCATCTCGTCCCGGCGCGCCGGGCGCTGACGCGGGGCGCCCTGCGCCGACGCGGGGCGGGGCGGACGGGAGCCGCGGGACGGGGCCCGACGCGCCTCCGGCCGGCGTCGCCACGGTGCGCCCCACGGCGCGCACAGGATGTTCTGTGACACCCCGAGTCCCGGTCACCGGTGCGCGTCGGCGGTGGCCGCTACGGTGACCCACATGTCCCCCGTGCTGACCGCCCCGATCGTGTCGACCCAGTGGGTCGCCGACCACCTGGGCGCCGACGACATGGTGCTCGTCGACGCCAGCGTGGTCGCCACGACGCTCGCCGACGGGTCGCGCGACTGGCGCACGGGGCACGAGTCGTACCAGCTCGACGGACACGTGCCGGGCGCCGTCTTCGCCGACCTGCCGGGCGCCTTCAGCAATCCGACCTCGCCCCTGCCGCTCACCCGACCCGACGAGGCCGCCTTCGAGGCCGCCGTCGGCGCCCTCGGCATCACGAACGACAGCTGCGTCGTCGTCTACGACTCGGGCCGGGGCCAGTGGGCCGCTCGGTTGTGGTGGCTGTTCCGGGCGTTCGGGCACGACGAGGTCGCCGTCCTCGACGGCGGCTGGTCGGCCTGGCGCCGCGAAGAGCGCCCCTACGACCTCGGCGTGGTGACGCGCCCGCCGACGACGTTCCTCGCCGAGGAACGCCCCGACGCCTGGGCCGACAAGCGCTTCGTCGAGCAGGTCGTCGCCGGCGACGAGGACGCCGTGCTCGTCTGCGCCCTCCCCCGCGACGAGTTCGACGGTGCGCCCACGCCCTGGGCCCGGCCCGGGCACATCCCGGGCAGCCGGGCGGTGCCGCTCGACGACGTGCTCGACGAGGACGGCCGCTTCCGGCGTGACGCCGAGCTGCGCGCCGCGCTCGGGACGGCGACCGGTGACCGCAGGGTCGTCGTCTACTGCGGTGCCGGCGTCCAGGCCGCCTCCGACGCCCTCGCCCTGCACCTCGTCGGGCACACGAGCGTCAGCCTCTACGACGGCTCGCTCGCCGAGTGGGCCGCCGACCCCGCGGCCCCGCTGGTCACCGCCGCCTGACCCCGGCGGGAGCCCGCCGTCGGGGCCCGGGCCCGGGGCCCGCGCGGTGCGCGCCGGGTGCGTGCGCGCGCCGCCGCTGTCGTGCGGCGGTGGCTTCCTCGCACGGCGGTGCCAACGTTCCCACCGCCGTGCGAGAGAACCACCGTCGCACGGGCCGGAGCACCTCGCGGCGTGCCCCGCGCTCGACCGCGTGACCGACCCACCGGAAGCCCCTCCGGCCGCTGCCCCACCGTGCCCGACCTCCTACGGCGGTGGCTTCGTCGCACGGCGGTGCGAAACTTCCCACCGCCGCGCGAGGGAGCCACCGCCGCGCGAGGGAGCCACCGCCGCAGCACGCCGGACAGCGCTGGACAGCGCCCGGCCGAGCGGCGGCGAGCGTCAGACGACGGCGAGGTCCGCCTCGAACGAGGCGAGGTCGGTGACCGGCAGGCGGCAGACGAAGTCGCGGCAGAGGTACGCCGTCGCCCGACCGTCTGTCGTCGTGCGCCCCTCGAAGAGCTCGAAGCCGGCGGCCGCGAGCTCGATCGCCGCCGCCTCCGGGACGACCACCGCGAGCGAGCCCGGCGTGAGCACGCGGCGCGCGCACCAGGCCAGGCGCTTCCCCTCGTCGGTTCCCGCGGGCGACGGCGCGGCGCCCTGGTCAGCGCGGGCACCCGAGCCCGCCGGGTCCGAGACAGCGGCGTCGGCAGCGTCAGCGGCGTCGGCGGCGTCGGCTGCGTCGGCGGCGCCCGGGGCGACGGTCGGGGCGGGGGCGGGGTCCGTGGCGGGGGCGACCGGCGCCTCCGGGGTCACGACGACGATCTGGGTGGCCGGGGCGGCGAGGCGGGCCGCCAGCATCGCCGTCGTGCCGTGCGCGACGGGTGCGTCGAGGGCGGCCTCGACGCGCGAGGCGACGGCGCGCTCGGCGGCCCGCCGGTAGCGGGGGTCCGCGGTGAGCTGGAACAGCGTGAAGGCTGCCGCGGCCGTCGCCGCGAGGCCGGACGGGTACGCACCCTCGGTGGGGTCCGCGGCGAGGGCGACGCCGTGGCTGGCGAGGAGCGGGTCCGGGCCGTCGGGGGCGGCGGCGACCCGCGGGTCGTCCTCGGGCAGCAGGCACGCGTCGACGAGCCGTCTGGCCGTCACGGCCCAGCGCGGCTCGCCCGTCGCGAGGGTGAGGGCGAGCAGGCCCTCGGCGAGCATGCCGTGGTCCTCGAGGGTCGCGACCGCGTCCGACGTGCCGGAGGCGGTGCTCGCCCGCAGCAGACGGCCGTCGTCGCGCACGTGGTCACCGAGGACGACCTCGGCGGCGGTCCGCGCGGCGTCGACCCAGTCGCGGCGCCCGTGGCGGGCACCGGCCTCGGCGAGCGCGCCGATCGCGAGGCCGTTCCACCCGGTGAGGACCTTGTCGTCGACCGGAGGCGGGGCGAGCGCGGCCCGGCCGGCGGCGTCACGGGCGTAGTACCCGCCCTCGTCGCGTCGGCCGTCGATGGTGCTCTCGCTGTCCTGTCCGGCGCCGAACGCGCCCCGGGGAGTGCGCAGCGTCGTGAGCAGGAAGTCCGCGATCCCCTCGACGACCTCGAGCGGCTCGGGACCGGCCGGCGCCGGGTCGGCGGGCCCGTCGCCGTCGAGCACGGCGAGGCGCGAGTACGCGCGGAGCAGGAGCGCGTTGTCGGTGAGCATGCGCTCGTAGTGCGGCTCGTGCCAGTCGCGGCGCACCGCGTAGCGGAAGAACCCGCCCTCGACGGGGTCCCGGAGGGGCGACGCCGCCATGCGGCGGAGGGTCCTGTCCGCGAGGCCCCACGAGGTCGCGTCGCCCCACGCGGCCGTGGTCAGCAGGAAGAGCTGGGCGGGGGCGACGGGGAACTTGGGGGCGCCCCCGAAGCCGCCGTGCTCGACGTCCTCGTGCTGCGCGAGCTGGGCGACGCTGCGGAGCAGTTCGGGGCGGGACGGCAGGGCGGCGGCGTGCCCGGCGTCCGAGCTGGCGAGCTGCCCGGCGGCGAGCGCCTCGGCGACGTCGGCCGCGGTCGCGTCGACCTGGGGGCGCCGGTCGCGCCACGCCTCGGTGACGGCCTCGACGACCTGGCGGAAGGACGGGTGCCCCTGCACGGGCTCGGGCGGGTAGTAGGTGCCGGCGAAGAAGGCGTGGCCCTGGGGCGTGACGAAGACGGTGAGCGGCCAGCCGAGCCCCTCGACGAACGCGGACGCGGCGGCGAGGTAGCTCGCGTCGACGTCGGGGTGCTCCTCACGGTCGACCTTGACGGCGACGACGCGGTCGGCGAGGAGGGCGGCGACCTCGGGGTCGCTGAAGCTCTCGCGGGCCATGACGTGGCACCAGTGGCAGGTGGAGTAGCCGATGGACACCATGACGGGCACGTCGCGGCGGGTCGCCTCGGCGAAGGCCTCCTCGCACCACGGCCACCAGTCGACCGGGTTCTCGGCGTGCGACCTCAGGTACGGGCTGACGGCGTCGGCGAGTCGGTTCGACATGGCCCCACGCTAGGCCGGTGCGGGCTCCGGGGGAAGACGTCGCGGGCTCCCCCTCCGGTCGGTCGCGACGCTGACGACGCCGGCGAGCACGAGGGCGAGGCCCAGCCAGCCGAGGGGGGCGAGGCGCTCCCCCACGGCGACGACGGCGAGCAGGGTCGCCACGAACGGCTCGAGCAGGGTGACCGTGGTGGCCCGCGACCCGGGCACGCTCCGCAGCCCGCGCCCGAAGGCGAGGTAGGCGAGGACGACGGGCCCGAGGACCAGGTAGGCGAGCACGGCCCACGCGGGCGGGGACGCGGCGGCGGCGAGGGCCGCGCCGAGGGGCGTGCCGTCGTCGACCGCCGCCGTCGCCGCGCCCGAGCGCACGGCGCCGCCGAGCACGACCACGACGACGGGGACGAGCACCGTCGCGCCGACCGCGAAGTGCGCGGCCATGGCCCCGCGCGACGACGCCCCGCCCGCGATGAGGCGTCCCGTGGTGACGGTGTAGCCCGCGTAGGTGAGTCCCGCGACGAGCCCGAGGACGACGCCGAGCGCGACGGCCCCCGCCTCGTCGGTCGCACCGCTCGCCCCGCTGCCGGAGGCGGTGGCCGGGTCGGGCGCGTGCCCGTGCGTCGCGAGCAGCGCGACCCCGGCGACCGCGGCCCCGGCGCTCACCAGCCAGCGACGGTCGAGCCCGGGCCGTTCGCCGCGGGGCAGGACGACGCGCTCCAGGAGGGCGGCGAAGAGCGGGGCCGTGCCGAGGCTCACGACGTTGCCGACGGCGACGCCGGCGAGGGACATGGAGCTGTAGAACGCGAGCGGGTAGACGGCGAGGGCGAGCCCGCCGGGGACGAGCCACCGCCAGGAGCCCCGCGCCCGCAGCACGCGGCCCGTGGCGCGCGGCGCGGTGAGGGCGAGCAGGAGTCCCCCGACGCCGAGGGCGGTGGCACCCGTGGCGAGCGGGCCGACGCCGGCGGGCAGCAGGGCCGCGGCGGTGCCCGTCGTGCCCCAGAGCAGGGCCGCGAGCACGATGCCGGTCATGGTCCCGGAGCCTAACGGCGGTCCCGGCCCGTGACGCGCGCCCCGCCCTCGCGCGCACCCGCCGGCCGTCAGGGCGTCGGCACGGGCGCCGGCACGCCGAGCGTCCCGGCCTCGAGTCGGGCGCGGTGGCGCCGTCCCGGGGGCGTGGACCAGAAGACCGCGGCCCTCCTGCGCAGGTCGAGCTCGAGCCTCCGGCCGTTCCACGCGGCGTCGACGGCGCCGACCGCGTCGGTCGCCTGCTGGGCGTCGCCGGCGTCGCGGACCGCGACGAGCACGTCGACGAACTGGTCGACGCGCTCGGCGAAGGACTCGAGGTCGAGCCCGGCCCAGACCCGACGACGGCGCACCGGCCCGTCGGGGTCGAGGCACCAGGCGAAGTCGGCGGCCTCGAGGACCCTGAGGTGCGCCTCGACCCCGTCCGCCGAGACGGGCAGGCGCTCGGCGACGCGCTGCGTGAGCTCGCGCAGCGTCGCGGGCCCCTCGGCGAGCAGGTCGACGAGTCGCGCCCGGACGGAGTGCGAGAGCACGACGAGGCCGGCCCGGCCGGGGTGGTCGGGCAGGCGCCGCAGGTCGCCCTCGGGGTCGTCGGGGGCGGTGGGGGCGGAGACGGCGGCCCCGCGGCGACCGGGCGCGGGAAGGGACGAGGTGGACGACGTGTGCGACATGCGGTCAGCCTCCCGGCCGGCGACCGGTGCCGCTCGGGGACGGCGGCCTCCTGTGGAGGACGGCGCGACGACCTCGGCTGGGGAGGACGACCGGCCCCCCGCGCCGCCCCCGACGCGCCGTAAGATGGAGCGCTCATGCTCCCCCAGATCACGTTCCCGCCCGAGCTGCCCGTCAGCCAGAAGCGCGACGACATCGCCGCCGCGATCCGCGACCACCAGGTCGTCATCGTCGCCGGTGCGACCGGGTCGGGCAAGACGACGCAGCTGCCGAAGATCTGCCTCGAGCTCGGGCGCAGCGCCATCGGCCACACCCAGCCCCGCCGCATCGCCGCTCGCACGGTCGCCGAGCGCATCGCCGACGAGCTGGGCAGCGACCTCGGCGACCTCGTCGGCTACCAGGTGCGCTTCACCGACCAGGTGTCGTCGCGCACGCAGGTCAAGCTGATGACGGACGGGATCCTGCTCAACGAGATCCACCGCGACCGGGACCTGCGCGCGTACGACACGATCATCATCGACGAGGCGCACGAGCGCAGCCTCACCATCGACTTCCTGCTCGGCTACCTCAAGCAGCTGCTGCCGCGCCGCCCCGACCTCAAGGTGATCGTCACCAGCGCGACGATCGACCCCGAGAGCTTCTCGCGGCACTTCGACGGTGCACCCGTCGTCGAGGTCTCGGGCCGCACCTACCCGGTCGAGGTGCGCTACCGGCCGCTCGTGGCGGACGCCGACGCCGACGGGGACGACCCCGACGACGAGGACGACGCGCCGCAGGCGGGCGGTCGCCGGCGCGCCGACGACAAGGACTACCTGCAGGGCATCACCGACGCCCTCGACGAGTTGGCGGGCGAGGCGCCGGGCGACGTGCTCGTGTTCCTCAGCGGTGAGAACGAGATCCGCGACGCGCAGGACGCCATCGAGGGCCGGCACCTGCCGGGCACCGAGGTGCTGCCCCTCTACGGTCGCCTCAGCGCCGCCGACCAGCACCGCGTGTTCGAGCGCAGCCGCACCGCGGGGGTCCGTCGCCGGGTCGTCCTGGCCACCAACGTCGCCGAGACGAGCCTCACGGTGCCGGGCATCAAGTACGTGGTCGACGCGGGCACGGCCCGCATCAGCCGCTACTCGACCCGTGCGAAGGTGCAGCGCCTGCCGATCGAGGCGATCTCGCAGGCGAGCGCCGCGCAACGGTCGGGCCGGTCGGGCCGCACGAGCCCCGGCATCGCGATCCGCCTCTACAGCGAGGCCGACTTCGAGCGCCGCCCCGAGTACACCGAGCCCGAGATCCTGCGCACGAACCTGGCGGCGGTCATCCTGCAGATGATCTCGCTCGGCCTGGGCGAGATCACCGAGTTCCCCTTCTTGCAACCGCCCGACTCGCGCGGCGTCAAGGACGGCCTCGACCTGCTGCGCGAGCTCGGTGCGGTGACCCCCGGAGGCGGTGGTCGCGCCCCCCAGATCACCCGCGTCGGCCGTCAGCTCACCCGCCTGCCGATCGACCCGCGCCTCGCGCGCATGGTGCTCGAGTCGAAGCAGCACGGCGTCACGCGCGAGGTCGTCGCGATCGTGGCGGCGCTGAGCATCCAGGATCCCCGCGAGCGTCCGCTCGAACGGCGCGAGCAGGCGGACGCCGCGCACGCACGGCACCGCGACCCGAAGGGCGACTTCCTCACCCTGCTCAACCTCTGGGACCACCTCGACGAGAAGCAGCGGGAGCTGAGCGGCAACGCCTTCAAGCGGTTGTGCCGGGACGAGTTCCTCAACTACCTGCGGGTGCGCGAGTGGCAGGACGTGCAGCGGCAGATCGTGCGCGCGGCGAAGCCGCTCGGGCTCACCGTCGGCGGCCGGACGGCCGACCCGGACGGCGTGCACAAGAGCCTGCTGGCCGGCCTGCTCAGCCAGATCGGCCTGCGCGACCCGCAGAAGAAGGACTACGTGGGGTCCCGGCAGACGCGCTTCCTGCTGTTCCCGGGCAGCACCCTGGCGAAGAAGCAGCCCGACGCGGTGATGGCGGCGGAGCTCGTCGAGACGAGCCGCCTCTTCGCGCGCGTCGCCGGTGCGATCGATCCCGCGTGGGCGGAGCCGCTCGCGCCGGACCTCGTGAAGCGCAGCTACGGCGAGCCGCACTGGGAGAAGAAGCAGGGCGCCGTCGTGGCGTACGAGCGGGTCACCCTCTACGGCGTCCCGATCGTGCCGCGCCGTCGGGTGCAGTTCGCCCGGGTCGACCCGGCGTACGCGCGGGAGCTGTTCATCCGGCACGCCCTCGTCGAGGGCGACTGGGAGTCCCGGCAGTCGTTCGAGAGGGCGAACCGCGAGCTGGTGCGCGAGCTCACCGAGCTCGAGGAGCGCACGCGCCGCCGTGACGTGCTCGTCGACGGCGAGGCCGTGTTCGAGTTCTTCCACCGCAGGGTCCCGGCGGACGTCGCGACCACCCGCGACTTCGAGGGCTGGTGGAAGAAGGCCAGGGTCGAGACGCCCGACCTGCTCACGATGACGGCGGCGGACCTCCTCGGCGACGACGGCCCCGAGGCCGACGACGAGGCGTACCCGCCGACGTGGCGGCAGGGCGACCAGACGCTGACGCTGCGCTACCGCTTCGAGCCGGGCGCCGACGACGACGGGGTCACGGTCGTGGTGCCGTTGCCCCTGCTGGCGAGGTTGCGTCCGGTGGGCGTGGACTGGCAGGTGCCGGGCCTCCGCACCGAGCTGGTGACGAGCCTGCTGAAGTCGTTGCCGAAGCAGATCCGCAAGAACGTGGTGCCGGCCGCCGACTGGGCGCGCAAGCTGGTCGACGAGCTGCCCGACGCGCCTCCGGTCGACGTCGACGAGCCGTTCACGGCGACGCTCGCCCGGGCGATCACGAAGCTCACGTACGCGCCGGTCGCGGTCGAGGACTTCGACCTGCACCGGGTGCCCGCGCACCTGCGGGTCACCTGGTCCGTCGTCGACGAGCGCGGGCGCACGCTGGGCGCGGGCAAGGACCTCGCCCTGCTGCAGGAGCGCCTCGCCGAGGACGCCCGCGCGTCCGTCGCCCGCGTCACCCAGGGCACGGGGGCCGGAGGCGGTGGTCGCCGCGGTCGCGGCCGTCGCGGCCTCGAGGCGGTCGCCTCCGCGCCGCCGCGGAACGCCCTCGAGCGTGCAGGCCTCACCCGCTTCGACGTCGACGAGCTGCCGAAGGTGGTGGACACGCGGCACGGCGACACGGTCGTGCGCGCCTACCCGGCGTTCGTGGACGACGGCGACTCGGTGTCGATCCGGCTCATGGCGACCCCCGAGGACCAGGCGCGCGAGATGCCGCGCGGCGTGCGCCGGCTGCTCATGCTGGCCGTGCCGAGCCCCGTGGCGTACGTGCAGCAGCACCTCACGGCTCCCGAGAAGCTGATCCTCGCGACGAGCCCTTACCAGAACACGGCGGCGCTCTTCGCGGACTGCCTGGTCGCGGTCGTCGACGACGTGCTGCAGCGGGTGGTGCCGGGCGGGCTCGTGTTCACGGTGAAGGAGTTCACGACGGTGCGCGACCGGGTGTCGGCGGCGGTGATGGACCAGATGTTCCAGACGGTGTCGCTCGTGGCCCGCACCCTCACGGCGGCCCGTGACGCCGACAAGGCGATGAAGGGCGCGACGAGCATGGCCCTGCTCGGGGCGCTCACCGACCTGAGGCAGCAGCGCGACCGGCTCGTGCGGCCCGGCTTCGTGTCGCAGACGGGCCTGCAGCAGCTGCAGCGGGTGCCCGTGTACCTCGTCGGCATCCAGCGTCGCGTCGCGAAGCTGCAGGAGGCGCCGGCCCGCGACCGCGCCTGGCTCACCGAGGTGCAGGCAGCGGAGCAGCGGTACGAGGCGGCGGGCGGGACGTTCCCGCCGGCCGTGGACGCGCCTCCGGCCCTCGTCCGTGCGCGGTGGATGCTCGAGGAGTTCCGCCTCAGCCTCTTCGCCCAGGACCTCCGCCCCAGCGAGTCGGTGTCGTTGCAGCGCATCACGAAGGTGCTGGCGCAGGCCTGACGTCGAGGTGGTCGTCGCACCAGGCGACGACGCGGTCGTCGTGGGTGGCGACCACGAGTGCCGTTCCCTCCTGGCGGAGCTCGTCGAGGATGTCGAGGACGGCGACGAGGTTGTCGTCGTCGAGGGCTGCGGTGGGTTCGTCCGCGACGACGAGCAGGGGGCGCCGCACGAGCAGCCGCGCCAGGGCGACGCGCTGCTGTTCGCCGCCGCTGAGGGTGTGAGCAGGCCGGGCCGCCGTCCCTGCGAGGCCGACGCTCCCGAGGGCCGTGTCACCGACTGCCGCGCGCTCGGCGGCTCGGTGACCCGAACCCAGGAACGCGAGCTCGAGGTTGCGGCGGACGGTCCACTCGGGCACCAGGCCGTGGTCCTGGAACAGGTGCCCGATCGGACCGCGCCAGAGCTCGCGGCGCACCCGGCCCCGTGCTGCCGTGACGTCGCGCCCGTCGATCTCGAGTCGACCTCGCTGCACGGGTGCCAGGAGGCCCAGGTGCTGCAGCAGCGTCGACTTGCCGGAGCCGCTCGGGCCGGTGACCGCGAGGGCCCGACCCCTCGGTACGACGAGATCGAGGTCGGACCACAGGACGGTGCCTCCCCGGCGGCTGGTGAGGCCGGACGCCCGCAGCGTGGGCGGCGGTCCGGACGCCGCGTCGTCGGTCGTGTCGTGTCGGTGGGTCACGGTGTCCTCCGGCGGTCAGGAGCGGTGGGGGTCGGTCGAGGAGGTGCGGGTGCGCGCGACGAGGAGGAGCGCGGTCACCACGACGACGTCGAGGACGGCGACGGTCACCGCCGGCACCGGATCCCAGGGTCCGATGATGCGCACGACGACGAGGGCCAGGCCCGCGACGAGGCCGACGCCCGCGAGCGCGGGGCCCGTGCGGCGCAGCGGTGACGCACCCCACACCCGGAGAAGGGCCTCGCGGCGCCGTGACCGCTCGGCGATGCTGCCGGCGTACGCGACGGCAGTGCCGAGGGCGACCGCCACGGCGAGGACGCCGAGCACGAGGACGTCGCCGAGCAGGCGGGCCTGCCGGTCGAGACGCGTCGTCGCGAGGTCCGCGGCACGGTCGATGCGCTGCACCTGGTCCGCCAGGCCCGTCTCGGCGAGGCGGCGCTCGAGGAGCGGGACGTCCGAGAAGAGCACCTGCCCCTGGGTGAGGGCTGCGACCGTCCAGTTGTCGGAGAGGAGCGGCCCGCCGGTCGGCAGCACGGCCACCACGCCACCGGTGCTCGTGCTCTGGTCGTCACCCGGACCCGTGCCGTAGTCGAAGACGCTCTCGCCGTCGGCGACGGGAACGACGACGACCGGCGTCTCGGCGTCCACGGGACCGAGCGCGTCGGGCGACTCCGCCATGAAGGTGATCCACTCCTCCCACTCCCGCGCGACGTCGTCGGCGACGGACGCCAGCGCCGCCGGCACGAGCAGGACGAGGGCGTCCGGGTGCGCACCGTCCCGTCCCCACGACTTCCCGTCGACCCCACGGACGTCCTGTTCGTCGAGCCAGCGTGCGTTGACGATGAGCGAGTGCCCGTGCTCGGCTCCGTACCCCTCCGTCTCTCCGGTCGGGTGCATGGCGATGATCGCGTCGCCGTCCACGTCCATGTCGTGGACCAGGCGCGCGAAGTCGTCGTCAGACTCGTCGGACTCGGCCCCGGTCGAGACGAGCGAGAGCGTGTGCCACTGCCGCGCGGCGGACCAGGTCGAGCGTTCCTGCTGGGCGCCGAGCAACAGCACCGCCTGGTGCCAGACGGCCACGCCGAGCGCCGCGAGAAGGACGAGCGTGGCGCCGTGCAGCACACCGGCCGTGACGGAACGCCCCCGTGCGGGCCGCGCTCCCGCGAGCGCCCCGCGCGGATCGGTTCGCAGGCTGCCGAGGGTGACGATCGCGTGCGCGGGCACGAGGACCGCCACGAGGGTGAGCACAGCCGTGGCCACGACTCCTACGGCCAGGGGAACGGCGACGGAGCCGACGACGACCAGCACGGAGAGGCCGACCAGCACGGCGCAGGCCGCACCGCTCACGAGCAGGACGGACGCGACCCGCCCGACGTGCCGACGGACGATCTGCCCGCGCGAGGCACCGTGCACGAAGGACAGGGCATCGGCCCGCCGGTGCAGCCAGGCCCGGTGCACGGTGGCGGAGACCGTGCCCAGGGCCGTGACGAGGACGACGGGCAGGACGGGGAGGTCGTCGAGCATCCAGAGAGCCAGCTGCACGACCGACGTGGACTGCGTCGAGACCTGGAAGCCCTTCGCGACCAGGGAGCGCTCGATCGGTTCGAGACGCGACCTGTCGTCGGCGCTCATGTACGTGCCCTCCACGGACGAGGGAGGCAGGCCCTCGTCCCAAGTGCAGCGCGTGGGCACCGACGACGGCACGGACGGGCAGTCGTGCTGTCGTGGACCACCTGTCGACCCGAGGTCGCGGAGGATCCGGACGGCGCGACCGCCCTCCGTCCTCTCGTCGACCTTGGCGAACGACACGTTCGCAGACCGGACGGCCTCCTCGACCTGCAGCGCTGCCTTGTCGCGCGCCAAGCCCGAGGGCAGGGACCAGATGGTGAGGCCCGATCGGGTGCCGAGCGGGGCGATCTCGTCGGAGGTGCGCACGGCGAGGACGGCGAGGACGAGCACGACCGCGAGGGCCAGCCAGGCGCACGCCCAGAAGACCGCTTCTCCCGGTGCCCCGCCGCCCCTGGCCCTCGCCGCCGCCGCGGCCAGTCGACGTGCCTGAGTCAGAAGATCCTCCAGTACGCCGTGTTGCCGGCCCAGGTCTTCGAGATGATGGCGACCGCCCAGCGTCCACCGGCCACGTCCGCGCTGCGGGCCCTGTTCCCGGCTCCGTTGATGACGCTCGACCCGTGCTTCCGCGAGGCGTGGTGGTACTTCGAGTAGACCCCGGCGTCGGTTCCGTGGATCCAGGTGCCGCCCTCGGGGTGCGACGTGTACCGGCTCGACGCTCCGCCCTCGACGACGCTGCCCTGGGCCGCGGGCACCTCGGACGGACTGGTGACGACGTCCTGCGGCGAGGACGGGGCCTCGACGGCGGAGGCCGCCGGGACCGTGACTAGGGTGGCGCCGACGGCCGAGGCCGCGACGAGGGACAGCGCTGCGAGGCGAGCGCGGAGAGTGGACTTCTTCATGATGCCTCCAGTCGGAACGGTGGGTTTCGAGCAACGTAGGAGTCGCTATCTGTCATGTCAATGCCGTATCCGAGATCGGCCATTGGCGGGAATTCGCCCGCCCGGCACTAGCCTGGGCGGGTGCGTGCGACGGTGAGGGACGTGGCAGCCCTCGCGGGGGTGTCGCCGAAGACGGTGTCGAACGTCGTCAACGGCGGTGTCACGGTGCGCCCTGCCACCCGCGAGCGCGTCGAGGCGGCACTGCGTGAGCTCGACTACGTGCCGAACCTCAGCGCGCGCGGCCTCCGCAACGGGCGCACGGGGGCGATCGCCCTGGCGTTCCCCGACCTGGGCACCCCGTACTCGGCCGAGATGGTGCACTGGTTCGTCGAGGTCGCCCACGAGCGCGGCTGGGCGGTGCAGATCGAGCAGACCGGCACGCGCCCCGAACGCGAGGGCGAGTTGCTCTACCGGGGCAAGGAGCACCTCGTCGACGGGCTCGTGCTCAACCCGGTCACCCTCGCGGACAGCGCCATCAGCGGGGCCGAGGCGCTGCCGCCGGTCGTCGTCATCGGCGAGGTCGAGCAGTCCCTCGTGGACCAGGTCGGGGTCGACAGCGTCGCCGCCGCACGGGACATGACCCTGCACCTCGCCGCCCTCGGGCACCGGCGCATCGCGGTGCTCGGGTGCTTCCGCCCCGAGGTCGACACCGCGTCGGCCCGGGCCCGCACGCTCGGGTACCGCGAGGGGCTCGCCGCGGCCGGCCTTCCGCACGACCCGACGCTCGAGATCCAGGCCGAGGACTGGTCCTCCCCCGGTGGCGCCGCCGCGGCCGACGCGTTCCTCGCTCGCGGCGACGCCCTGCCCGACGCGCTCTTCTGCTTCACCGACTCGCTCGCCCTCGGCACCCTGCACGCCCTGGCCCGGGCCGGCGTGCGCGTGCCCGACGACGTGTCCGTCGCCGGGTTCGACGACGTCGCCGACGGGCGCTTCGCGGTCCCCGCCCTCACGACGGTGGCCTTCGACAAGCGCCTGTTCGTCGAGCGCACCCTCGAGCTCCTCGCCGAGCGCATCGCCGACCGCCAGGGCGACCCGGTGCTCGTGCGCGTGGCGCACCGGATCGTCGACCGGGCCAGCACGGCGGCCCGCTGACGGGCCGCGGGGCGACCCGCCCGGGCGACCCGCGCCTCCGGCCCCGCCTCTCGCCCCCACGCGGGAACAGATGACGCGTCACCGAGGTTACGGTGGTGCAGGGCCCGACGACGTGCCCGCGTCCACCGTCGTCGACAGAGAGCTGACCCCCTCGTGACCCTCACCACCCCCTCCGCGGACACCACCGCCTCCACCACCCGCACCGCCGACTCGAGCGTGCCGCTCACGCCGCTGCTCGACGAGCGCTGGAGCCCCCGCTCGTTCGACCCCGAGGCCGAGGTCTCGGACGCGCAGCTCACCGCGCTGCTCGAGGCCGCGCGCTGGGCGCCGTCCTGCGCCAACCAGCAGTCGCGCCGCTTCGTCGCGGCCCGCCGCGGCACCGAGACGTTCCGCACGATCCACGAGGCCCTCGTCGGCTTCAACGCGGCCTGGGCCGGGGACGCCGGCGCGCTCGTCGTCGGCATCGCCGAGACCTCGACCGTCGAGGGCGACGTCCGCCCCTACGCCGAGTACGACCTCGGCCAGTCGGTCGCGCACCTCACGGTGCAGGCGCACGCCGAGGGCCTGCACGCCCACCAGATGGCCGGCGTCGAGTGGGACCGCCTCGTCGCCGCGTTCGGCCTCGGCGACAACCTCAAGCCCCTCGTGGTGACCGCGATCGGCACCGTCGCCCCCGCGGAGCGCCTGCAGGAGGCCCTCGCCGAGCGCGAGGTCGCCCCGCGCGAGCGCCTGTCGCTCGACGAGCTGGTGCTCGTCCGCGACTGACCCGGCGACGCCCGGGCGGGTCCGTCGATCCATCACCGGGTGCTGGGACCGGCACGGCGGTGGCTCCGTCGCACGGCGGTGGGAACCTCTCCACCGCCGTGCGACGAGGCCACCGCCGTGGTCGTCAGGGGGCCACGAGACCCGCCGGGCGCGTCAGAGCGGCCAGAAGCCGATCACGAACCACGCGAGCACGCCCCCGACGAGCAGCACCAGGCCGAGGCCGGGGCGGTACCGGAGGCGCGGGGCGCGCCGGGTGACGCGGCGCACCTCCGGCTCGTCCCCGGCACGCCGCGACACCGGGGCCGCGCGCTCGTCGTCGGCGCGCCAGCGCTCCCACCGGTCGAGCTTCGCGGTGACGGCGTCGACGGCGTCGAGCACGGCGCGCCACCGGTCGGGGTCCAGCGTGACGAGGTCCCCGGGCACGGTGAGGAACACGTGGTCGTCGACGAGCTCGACGTCGAACGCCCCGACGTCGTCGATGAGCCTCGCCATGACGTCGGGCGTGAAGAGGTAGAGGGCGTCCCGTTCGGAGCCCGTGGGGCAGAGCAGCTCGAAGTGCTCGTCGAAGTCGCCCTCGAGGCCGAGGCGCTGGTCGCCGTCGGGCAGCAGCACGGGTGAGAACCGGCGACTCGCGGCGTTGCGCCGGGCGAGCAGCACGACGTGCGGCAGGGGGACGCCGAGCCGCACCGCCGCGTACCCGCCGTACGACGCCTGCCGCGTGTTCGACGACCGGGGCACGAGCTCGTGGTCGCCGAACTCGACGGGCCGCCCCGAGGTGGTGCGGAGGACGTTGCGCACGAGCAGCTGCCGGTCGCGCCAGGGCCCGAGGTGCGAGGCCGGGACGGGCCCGAGCTCGAACGACAGGCCGTTGGCGTGGGCGAAGCGGACGAGGCGGTAGGTGCGCTCGGGCGTGGCCCGACGGCGTCGCGTGCGCACGAGGAACCAGACGAAGACGCCCTCGGCGAACGGGAACAGCGACGCGAACACGAGGAACCCGCGCAGCTGCTCGGGGTCGTCCCAGGTGCCGTCCTGGAAGCCCGCCACGAGGACCGCGCCCAGGGCGAGGACGCCCACGGGCCCGACGACCCACGCCGCCAGGAGGATGACGACGCGGCGCACCCGCTCGACGGTGCGGGCGGTCGAGGGATGGGCGACGCGCCAGCTGCGCCAGAACCGCCGCACGTCGCGACGGCGCACCCGCTCGGTGAGCGGCCCCGTCCGGAGGCGCGCGGCGCTCGACGAGGACTCCACCGTCGGTCGCGTGGTCGTGCTCACGGCCGTGCCGCCCCCTCGTGCTCTTGGTCGCACCGGCCCCTGCGCGGGCGACCGTCCCAGGATGCCACGGCCGTGGCGGAGAGGGGTTGCGCGCTCTTTACAACGATGTAATGATCGGCTCGAGTCAACGACACGAAGGAGTGCGCATGACCCCCACCGATCCTCCGACGCCCGGCCGCACGCCGGCCCCCGGCGGCGTCAGTCGCCGCGGCCTCCTGCTCGGGGGCGCCGCCGCCCTCGGCGGGGCCTTCCTCACCACCTCGTTGGCAGGGTGCGCGACCGGGGCGACCGGCGCCTCCGGCGACGTCCGCCAGCTCGCCTTCTGGCACCTGCTCAGCGGCGGCGACGGCGTCAAGATGAGCGCCCTGCTCGACCAGGCGAACGCCGACCACCCCGAGTTCCACGCCACCCAGACGGTGCTCGCCTGGGGCACGCCGTACTACACCAAGCTCGCCATGGCCTCGGCCGGCGGCCGCGCGCCCGACGTCGCCGTCATGCACGCCAGCCGCGTGCCCGGCTACGCCCCCGGCGGCCTGCTCGACCCCTGGGACCTCGACCGCCTCGCCGAGGTCGGCCTGCGCGAGCAGGACTTCCCCGAGGCCGTGTGGCGGAAGGGCTTCAGCGGCGACCGGCTGTACTCCGTCGCCCTCGACTCGCACCCCTTCATCATGCTGTACAACACCGACGTCGCCGGGAAGGCCGGCCTCCTCGGCACCGACGGCCAGCTCGCCCCGATCACCTCGCCCGAGCAGTTCCTCGACGCGTCCCGCGCGATGCAGTCCGTCACCGGTCAGCACGGCGGCTCGTGGGGCTACCTCAACGACGGCGCCCAGCTCTGGCGGCTCTTCTACACGCTCTACCGCCAGCAGGGCGCCACGATGGAGCTGCCCGAGGGCGGCACCGTGCAGTGGGAGATGGACGCCGCCGTCACCGCGCTCACCTTCATGCAGCAGCTCTGCGACGGCACCGTCATCGCCCGCGCCAGCGACATCCAGTCCGGCATCGCCGAGTTCGTCAGTTCCCAGAGCGGCTTCCTCTTCACCGGGGTGTGGGAGGTGCCCAGTGCGCAGAACGCCGGCATCCCCTTCGACGGCAGCACCATCCCGACCCTCTACGGCACCCCCGCCACCTACGCCGACTCGCACTCGTTCGTGCTGCCCCGGCAGGCGCGCGTCGACGACGCCGCCCGCGGGGACGTCTACGAGCTCGTCGGGGACGTCCTGGCGAACTCGCTGTCCTGGGCCGCGGCCGGGCACATCCCCGCCTACCAGCCCGTCGTCGACAGCCCCGAGTACGGCGAACTGGTCCCCCAGTCGCACTACGCGAACGCCGCCGACCAGCTCGAGTACGACCCGCCCGCCTGGTTCACCGGGTCCGGGTCGGACTTCCAGACGTACTTCCTCGACGCCGTGCAGGGCGTGCTCGTCTCGGGGTCCGACCCCGCGGCGGCGCTCCGCGCCTTCGTGGCCCGCGTCGACGAGCAGCTCTCGCGACCGGCCCCGGTGTGACCGGGCCGACCCGCCGGACGGCCCTGCGCCTCCGGCCCCTCCCCCTGACCGACGACGAAGGAGTCGTTCGATGACCACCAGCACCGTCACGACCCGCGGCGCCGACGCCGTGCGGTCGGGGGTCGCCGCCGAAGCGACCGACCGCAGCCGCACCCGCGGTCGCGCCCGCGCCGAGGGGCCCCGGCGCGAGAACCGCTCCGGCTGGCTCTTCGCCGCCCCCTTCGCCGTCCTCTTCGCCCTGTTCCTCGTCTGGCCCGTCGTGCACGGGTTCTACCTGAGCTTCACCGGGCAGAGCCTCACCGGCTCGGGCGGCGAGCTGATCGGCGTCGCCAACTACGCCGAGGCCCTCACCGACGCCACCATGTGGCGCTCGATGCTCAACACGCTGTGGTTCACCGTGCTCACGACGGTCCCGCTCGTCGTGCTCGCGCTCGCCCTCGCGATGCTCGTCAACACCGGCCTCCCGGGGCAGTGGCTCTGGCGCCTCTCGTTCTTCCTCCCGTACCTGCTCGCCTCGACCGTCGTCTCGCTGTTCTGGATCCAGCTCTACAGCCCCACGCTCGGACCGATCAACAACCTGCTCAGCGGGCTCGGGCTGCCCGCCCCCGCCTGGTTGCAGGACCCCCAGTACGCCATGGTCGCCGTCGCGCTCACCACGGTGTGGTGGACCATCGGCTTCAACTTCCTGCTCTACCTGGCGGCGCTGCAGAACATCCCCGAGCAGCAGTACGAGGCGGCCTCGCTCGACGGCGCCGGCCGCTGGCGGAAGCTCTGGTCGATCACGATCCCGCAGCTCGGGCCGACCACCGGGCTGATCCTGATCCTGCAGGTGCTCGCGTCGCTCAAGCTGTTCGACCAGGTGTACCAGATGACCACCGGAGGCCCCGCGGGCACCACCCGCAGCACCGTCCTCTACATCTTCGAGAGCGGGTTCACCGGCTACCGCTTCGGCTACGCCTCGGCCATCTCGTACATCTTCTTCGCCGTGATCGTCCTCGTGTCGCTGTCGCAGTTCGCGGTGTCGGCCCGCAACCGGAAGGCAGCACGCCGATGACCGCCACCGCCCCCACCACCGGGACCACCACCGGCCAGGGCACCGGGCGCGCCCTCGCCGCCCCCACGGCCGACCGCGGCCGCCGCGAGCACAAGCCCGGCGAGAAGCGCTTCGGCGTCGCCGGACTGTCGAGCATCGTCGTGCTCGTCGTCCTCGCGGTGCTCTGGCTCGTCCCCTTCGCCTGGGCGCTCACCACCTCGCTCAAGACGGAGGCCGACGCCGCCGCCACGCCCGCCACCTGGCTGCCCCGCGACGGCTTCACCCTGCAGGCGTACCAGGCCGTGCTCGACCAGGGGAACGTGCCCGTCTGGGCGTTCAACAGCCTGTTCACGTCGGCGGCGATCACCGTCGTCGTCGTCCTCACCAGCGCCCTCGCCGCGTACGCCTTCTCGCGCATCGACTTCCGGGGCAAGAAGCTGCTCTACGTCGCGACGATCGCGTCGATCATCGTGCCGCCGCAGGTGCTCATCGTGCCGCTCTTCTACCAGATGCTCGCCTTCGACATGGTCGACACGTACTGGGGCATCATCCTGCCGCAGACCATCGCGCCGGCCATGGTGTTCGTGCTCAAGAAGTTCTTCGACCAGGTGCCGGTCGAGCTCGAGGACGCCGCCCGCGTCGACGGCGCCGGTCGGGTGCGCGTGTTCGTGCAGATCCTGCTGCCGCTGTCGCGGCCCATCCTCGGCGCGGTCGCGATCTTCGTGTTCATCGGCGCGTGGAACAACTTCCTCTGGCCGTTCATCGTCACGAACGACTCCGCGCTGCTCACGCTGCCCGTCGGCCTGCAGACCATCGAGAGCGCCTACGGCATCCAGTACGCCCAGAACATGGCGTCGGCGCTGCTCGCCGCCAGCCCCCTGATCATCGTGTTCCTGTTCTTCCAGCGACAGATCATCAAGGGCATCTCGACCACCGGCTTCGGCGGGCAGTGACGGCCCCGCGCCGTCCCACCGCACCGGTCCCCCGCCTCCCGACCGTCACCACCCCCTAGGAGATCCATGTCCACCGCCCGCATCACCGTCGACCGCGAGTTCACCATCGGCGAGGTCCCCCGCCGGTTGTTCGGCTCGTTCGTCGAGCACATGGGCCGTTGCGTCTACACCGGCATCTACGAGCCGGGCCACCCGGAGGCCGACGAGCGCGGCTTCCGCCGCGACGTGCTCGCCCTCACGAAGGAGCTCGGCGCCACCGTCGTCCGCTACCCCGGCGGCAACTTCGTCTCGGGCTACGACTGGGAGGACGGCGTCGGTCCGGTCGACCAGCGCCCCCGCCGCCTGGACGGCGCCTGGCACTCCGTCGAGACCAACGCGTTCGGACTGCACGAGTTCGTCGAGTGGTCCCGTGAGGCCGGCGTCGAGGTCATGGAGGCCGTCAACCTCGGCACCCGCGGCGTCGACGCCGCCCGCGCCCTCGTCGAGTACGCCAACCACCCCGGCGGCACCGAGCTCAGCGACCGCCGCATCGCGAACGGCGCGGCCGAGCCGTTCGACATCAAGCTGTGGTGCCTCGGCAACGAGCTCGACGGCCCGTGGCAGATCGGCCACAAGACGGCCACCGAGTACGGCCGTCTCGCCCAGGAGGCCGCCAAGGCCATGAAGTACGTCGACGACAGCATCGAGCTGGTCGCCGTCGGCAGCTCCGGCCGCGGCATGCCGACCTTCGGCGCCTGGGAGCAGGAGGTCCTCCGCCACGCGTACGCCGAGGTCCACTACGTGTCGATGCACGCGTACTACCAGGAGCACGACGGCGACGTGGCGAGCTTCCTCGCCACGGCGACCGACATGGACTCGTTCATCGAGGAGGTCGTCGCGACGATCGACGCGATGAAGGCCGAGGGCAAGCACCAGAACGACGTGCACATCTCGTTCGACGAGTGGAACGTCTGGTACCAGACCGGCCTCGACACCGAGGACCAGCCGCACAACGTCTCGAAGGACTGGCTCGAGCACCCCCGGGTGATCGAGGACGAGTACAACGTCACCGACGCGGTCGTCGTGGGCACGTTCCTCAACTCGCTGCTGCGGCACGGCGACCGGGTCAAGATCGCCAACCAGGCGCAGCTCGTCAACGTCATCGCCCCGATCCGCAGCGAGGAGGGCGGCCCGGCCTGGCGCCAGTCCATCTTCTGGCCGTTCGCCCGCACCGCCGAGCTCGCACGGGGCGAGATCCTGCGCACGCTCGTCAAGAGCGACACCTACCCGACCGAGAAGTACGGCGAGGCGGACCTCGTCGACGTGAGCGCCACGTGGGACGCCGAGCGCGGTCGGGTCGCGTTCTTCCTCGCGAACCGGGGCCTCGACGAGCAGGCCGACGTCGAGATCGCCCTGCGCGGCTTCACGGGCGGCACGGTCACGCGCGCCGAGGTGCTGACGGTCCCCGAGGGCGGCGACCGCTTCTCGTCGAACGTCGTGGACGCCCAGGACACGGTGGGCCTCGTGCCGCTCGAGGGCGTCACGGTGGACGGCGACGTCGCCCGGGTCACGCTGCCCGCGCTGTCGTGGGCGGTCGTCGAGCTCGAGGTCGCCGCGGCCTGACGCACGACCCCCCTGCACGGCACGGCGGGCCGTCCCCTCGGGGGCGGCCCGCCGTCGCGTGCGGGGGGGCAGGAGGGGCGGGGCGGCGCGGGCAGGAGGCGCGCCTCCTGCGGGTCACGGGACGCACGTCGGCGCGCCCCGCCGGTCACGACCCCGGGCGGAAGAGCCGGGCGAGACGCTGCTTGGTGGACTCCTCGAAGGCGTCGGTCACGCCGTTGCTGAAGGCGAGGGCCGCGGCGCTCGCGCTCGTGGCGGTCATCGACGCGATGACGACCGCGGCGTGGTGCGCGCGGGCGTCGCGGAGCCGCTCGAACCCGAGGCCGAGCGCCTCGGCGGCCTCGCGCAGCAGCCGGCACCGTTCGGTGTCGGGGCACGTGTCGGACTCGGAGAGCGCGGTGACGAGCTCGTGGTCGAGGCCGTCGTGCCGCCACTGGCGGGCACGGTCGGGCAGCTCGCCCGGGGTGAGCAGCCCCAGCTGCCGCTGGGCCTCGTGGTCGCGCAGCTCGGCGAGCGCCACGTCGCGGCCGCGGGGCCCACCGGGGCCGGAGGCGGGGGGCGGCAGCGGTGCGTCGGTCACCTCGACAGACTATTCCGCTCGGGTGACCCGCCGCGTCCCCCGTGCGGAGGACAAGTGCCGTCGCCCGATGCCGTGGTGCCGGAGGTGCGTCACGAGTAGAGACGCGTCGGCACGGCCGCCTCGACCCGGCCGAGACCGTCCGGCGACCCCACGTCGTCACCGTCGAGGGCCCGGCCGATGCGCTCCTTCTCGGCCAGGCTCGACCTGATGAGGGGCAGCCCGCGCGCGATGGCGTTGCGGATCCGCTCCTGCAGGAGCGGGGCGGTGACGTCGTACTTGCTGGCGCCGCCGACCTCGGTGAAGTCGCTCGAGTGGGCGTAGACGCCGAGCGGCAGGGTCAGGGCCTGGAAGAACCCGAACAGCGGGCGGAGCGAGTGCTCGACGATGAGGGCGTGCCGCTCGCTGCCGCCCGTCGCCGCGAGCAGCACGGGCACGTCGACGAGGGCGTACTGCTCGACGAAGTCGAAGAGGTGCTTGAACAGCCCCGTGAACGACGCCCGGTACACCGGGGAGGCCGCGACGAGCAGGTCGGCGGTCTCGATGGCGACGAGCTCGCGCTCGACGCGCTCGTCGAGCTGGTCGCGGGTGAGGGCGCCTGCGAGGAGGGGCCCGATCTCGCTGACGCGGATGACGTGCACCTCGACGGGCAGCACGTCGGCGAGCGCCGACGTGATCGCGGTGACGAGGGCGTCGGTCTTGGACGGGGAGCTGAGCGTGCCCGACACGGCGACCACGCGCAGGGGACGGGGCTGGTGGGGGTTCACGCGACCATGCTGCACCGGGCCCCGGGGACGGCGTCGCGTGTGACGGTCCGTGTGACGTCGCGAGTCGCCGTGTGACGACGAGGGCCCCGGGGACGGTCCCCCCGCCCCCGTGTCGTAACGTTCCGCGTGATCGACGGCCGTCGTGCGACGCTGCACCGGTGACGCATCATCCACTCGTCGTGCCCGCCACCGACCCGACCCTGCTCGAGCACGCCACGTCGTTCGGCCGCGCCGCCGACGTGTACGAACGGGGACGGCCGCCGTACCCCGCCGAGGCGGTCCGCTGGCTGCTGCCCGCGGGCGCCCGCCGCGTCGCCGACGTCGGCGCCGGGACGGGCAAGCTCACCCGGCAGCTGCTCGACCACGTCGACGACGTCGTCGCGGTCGAGCCGAGCGACGGCATGCGCGCCACCCTCGAGCGCGTGGTGCCCCGCGCCCGGTCCCTCGAGGGCAGCGCCGAACGGGTGCCCCTGCCCGACGACTCGCTCGACGCCGTGTTCGTCGCGCAGGCGTGGCACTGGGTCGACCCCGTCCTCGCGGTGCCCGAGGTCGCCCGCGTGCTCCGCCCCGGCGGCACGCTCGCCCTGCTCTGGAACGTGCGCGGCACCGACCTGCCGTGGCTCCGCGACCTCGCCGGCATCGTCAACCAGCCCGCCGAGCGCGACATGCAGTCCGACGCCCCCGTCGTCGGCGCGCCCTTCACGCCCGTCGAACGGCACGACGTCGCCTGGGTGCACGAGCTGGACCGACGCACGATCGTCGACATGGTCGCCTCGCGCAGCTACGTCATCACCCTCTCGGACGACGACCGCGCCCAGGTGCTCGGCGACGTCGAGCGGCTGCTCGACGTGCACCCCGACACCCGCGGACTCGACGTGCTGCGGCTGCCGTACGTGACGCGGTGCTCGCGGGCCGTGCTCGCGGGGTGAATCGTGCCGACAAGTCGCGTACTCGCATCGACATTCTGCATTGGTGTTAGGTAGCTTCCCGAGTCACCAAGAGAAGGGAAGTACCCATGCGCACGATTCTCCACTCCAAGTCGTCCCGGGCGGCAGTGGTTCTCGCGATCTGCACACTCGTGTCACCCGGACTCATGGCTGTAACAGCGGTGGACGAAGACCACTACGTCCCTGACGTGTCGGTAGAGTCGCCGCTCGGCGGCGAGCGGCGCTCGTACAGCCCTGCTGGTTGCGCAGGCCAGACGGACAACGTGCACAAGTCGAGCCACTACGCGTCTGTGCACGGGCGGACGAAGTGCGCGAGCTTCGTCGGCCAGGTGGGCGTGACGACGATCGTCCAGAAGAAGGGCTGGGTCGGCTGGCAGAGCATGCTCAGCGACAGCTCCTCAAGATCGAATTCGAGAAACTCGCAAGACGCGCACCCGCACTGGAACTGCTCAGGATGGGGCACGCAGCTCTACAGGGGAGCGTCAGCGCACTTCTCCGTGGAAGGCTCCGGCACCTACTACGCGAACACGGTAGGAACCTCCCACGGGTTCAGCTGCTGACGTGCGCATGAGAGGCAGGAGGGGTGTCGTGTCACTGGAGGTCGGCGCCTGCGTGGTCTTGTCCTTCAGCATGACGGCATGCCAGAGCGAGTCTCATGATGACTCTCGGGTATCGACGCCCGAACGCCTGACCCCTGCACCGATGACCCCTCCTGCCCTCTCGGTCGAAGGCCAGAACTTGGTCCCCGTGTACAGCAACTGGGGAGACGACGGCCCGCGGGAACTCGGGGTGACGTCCGTCGACCAGTTGCCGAGCATCGAGCTTCCCGACGACTCCTTCACCCTGTCCGTCGGTGATCCCCAACGCCCGGACCAACTCGTCATCGTCCTCCACACAACAGTCGTGGCAGGAGTCCCGGTGACGAGCGAAGACGTGGAACACGACTGCGTAACACCGACCGACGACCGCTGCACGCTCTCTCTGTCCGCTGAAGGCTGGACAGCCGTCGTCACATCTGACGACGACGCTCCCGCGATCAGCGTCCACCTCGGCTACTTCACGCCGCGAAGCGGCGAAGGAAACGCGCCAACGAGTGCAGCACTCGATTTCTACGAAGCTTCCTGGGGATTTCGTCGACAGGAAACCACTGCACATGAGCAGACCGACCGTGAGTAACGCGACGCCGATGACGGTGCGGGACGCGCTCGGTGCGCACGAGGAGTTCGTGCGGGTGGCGACGCCGGGGACGTCGCGGGGCACCGGGCTCGACGTCCCGTGGCCCGTCGCCCTCACCGCGGACGCGATCTGGGACGAGTCCTGGGAGGACGACCGGACGGACCCGCCGCCGCAGGGCGACCTGACCCCGGGCCAGGCGACGCTGATCACGGACGTGCTCTCCCGGGGTCGCGCCGGCGTCGGTTGCTCGTTCGCCACCTGGACGGGCTACGCGGACGTCTGCGCGTCGGGCCGGCCCGTCGTGCTGCCCCCCGACCGTGACATGGTGGCCCTGGACGCGACCCTCGGCGACGTGCACGAGATCGCGGCGCGGTGGGGGCGGTACCCGCTGCGCTGGCGCGCGGCGGACGGCTCCTTCGCCGTGGGGGCGGACCTCTACGCGCGCTCCGTCGTCGTCGCCGGGCGAGACCTGGGTGCCCTCGTCACCGCCGACGGCCCGGTGCGCGGCGTCCGGGTCCCGCCCGAACACCTCCTCCCCAGCTGGCCCGCCTGACGGTCCGACGACCGCGCCGGGTCGCGCCCGGCGGACGCGGGGGTCGCTCGCCTAGGGTCGGAGCATGCAACAGCGACCGCGCCTCGTCACGGTCGACCACGTGTGGTCGGGGCGTTGGTCGGGGCGCACCGTCCTGCGGCTCGACGGGCACGGCGTCGCGGCCGTCGGCGGCGACGAGGCCCGCGCGGCGCTCGCCGGGCCGCTCCCCCACGTGCCCGGCACCGTGCTCGCCCCCTTCACCGACTCGCACGTCCACCTGGGCCTCGTCGACGCGACGCGCCTGCCCGCGGGCGGGATCAGCAAGGTCGTCGACCTCGGCTGGGACCCGGCAGTGGCCGTCACCTGGCTCGACCGGGGCGGGCAGGGCGACGCGGGCCCGGCGACGCCGGACGACCGGGCGTCCTCCGACCGGGCCTCCTGGCCCGAGGTGCGCAGCGCGCTGGGGCTCGTCACCGCACCCGGCGGCTACCCGGCGCGCTCGGGCTGGGCGCCGCCCGCGGCCGCGCTCGCGGTCCGGGGCCTCACCGCCCGCGGTCGCGTCCGGCACGCGGAGCGCCTCGTCGCCCGCCTGCACGCGCAGGGGGCCTCGCTCGTCAAGGTCGCCCTCCACTCCGACGTCGGTCCCGTCCTCGACGACGCCCTGCTCGACGCCGTGGTTCGCGCCGCGCACGACCACGGCCTGCCCGTCACCGTGCACGCGCAGGGCCCCGGCCAGGTGCTCCGCGCCCTCGACGCCGGCGTCGACCAGTTCGCGCACGCCCCCTTCGACGAGGTCCTCCCCGACGACGTCCTCGCTCGCGCGGCGGCGACGACGTCCTGGGTGAGCACCCTCGACATCCACGGACGCGGGGCCGGAGGCGCGACCCACGACACCGCCGTCGCGAACGTCACCGGGTTCCGGGCCTCCGGCGGCCGGGTGCTCTACGGCACCGACCTCGGCAACGGGGACCTGCCCCTCGGGGTCCACGAACGGGAGCTGCTCGCCCTCGGCGAGGCCGGCCTCGGGTTCGCCGCCCTGCTCGGCGCCCTCGCACCGGACGCCGTCCACGCGGGCGGCAGCACGGCGGGGCCGTCCGGGCTCGACGACGCCCCCGGCCCGGGTGCGCACGCCGTCCGCCTGCCCGAGCACCGGGTGACCCACGTGCCGGACGTGCCCGCCGCCTCCGGCACCCCCGCCGAGCGTGCCGCGTGGCTGGCCCGGGCCCGCGCCGTCACCGCGGACGAGCTCGCCGCCCTCGCCGGCCCGCCCCGACCCGCCCCGCACGACACCCCGAGCCGAGGAGGCACCCCGTGACCGGTCCCCAGCACGCCCCCGCGACCGACCCTCCGGCGGACGAGCTCCCCGCGGCGCCCCTCGACGACGCCGACCCGCTCGCGCCGTTCACGGGACGCTTCCTCACCGCCGAGGGCGTCGTCGCCTACCTCGACGGCAACTCGCTGGGCCGCCCGGTCGCGACGCTGCCCGACCGGTTCGACCGGCTGCTGCGACACGACTGGGGCACGCGCCTCATCCGCAGCTGGGACGAGCGCTGGATGACCCTGCCCACCGAGCTCGGCGACCGCATCGGCCGCAGCTGCCTGGGGGCAGCCCCCGGCCAGACCGTCGTGGCCGACTCGACCACCGTGCTGCTCTACAAGGCGGTCCGGGCAGCGCTCGACGCGCGCCCGGGGCGGACCGAGCTCGTGCTCGACGACGACCAGTTCCCCACCGACCGCTTCGTCGTCGAGGGCATCGCGGCCGAGCGCGGTGCGACCGTCCGCTGGATCAGCGTCGACCCCGACGCGGGCGTCACCCCCGAGCTCGTCGCCGAGGTCGTCGGCCCCGACACGGCGGTGGTGCTCGTCAACCACGTGTCGTACCGCTCCGGGCACCTCGCCGACCTGGCCGGCATCGCGCGCGTCACGCACGACGCGGGCGCGCTGCTCGTCGCGGACCTCTGCCACTCGGTCGGCGTCGTGCCGACGCACCTCGACGACGACGGCGTCGACCTCGCCGTCGGCTGCACGTACAAGTACCTGAACGGCGGGCCGGGGGCGCCCGCGTTCCTCTACGCCCGCGCGGACCTGCTGCCCGACCTGCACCCGCCGGTGCAGGGCTGGATGGGCGCCGCCGACGTCTTCGCCATGGCCGACGGGTACGAGCCGGCGACCGGCATCCGGCGGTTCGTCAGCGGCACCCCGCCCGTCGTCGGCATGCTGCCCGTGCAGGCGATGCTCGACCTGGTCGACGAGGCCGGGCTCGACGCCGTGCGCGAGAAGTCCGTCGCCCTCACCGAGTACGCGCTCGCCCTCGTCGACGCCTGGCTCGTGCCGCTCGGCGTCGTCGTCGGCACGCCCCGCGACGCCGCGACCCGCGGCAGCCACGTCACCGTCCGTCACCCCCGGATGCAGCAGGTCGTCGAACGGCTCTGGGCCGAGGGCGTCGTGCCCGACTTCCGCCACCCCGACGGGCTGCGCATCGGCCTCTCGCCGCTCAGCACGACCTTCGCCGACGTGCGCGCCGGGCTCCTCGCGATCCGGCGGGCACTGCTCGACGACTGACGGGCGGGATCAGGCGGGCGCCGGCCCCGCGCTCTCGCGCACCACGAGGTGCGTCGGGACGATGCGGTCCACGTGCGACGCCCGCCCGTCGAGCATGTCGAGCAGCACCTCCATCGAGCGCTTGCCGATCTCGCCGAAGTTCTGGTGCACGGTCGTGAGCGGCGGCCAGAACGACCCCGACTCCTCGGTGTCGTCGAAGCCGACGACGCTGATCTCGCCGGGCACCGCCCGGCCGAGCTGGTGCAGCGCGTGCATGACGCCGAGCGCCATCTGGTCGTTGGCGGCCACGACCGCGGTGACGTCGTCCCGTCGGCCGATCTCGAGGCCGATGCGGTGGCCGGAGGCGGTGGTCCAGTCCCCCTTGACCGGCGCCTCCGGCTCGAGGCCCGCGTCGCGCATGGTCTCGACCCACGCGGCCGAGCGGCGGGTGGCCGAGTACGAGGTGTCGGGCCCGGCGACGTGGACGATGCGGGTGTGGCCCAGGTCGAGCAGGTGCTGGGTCGCCAGGCGGGTCCCCTGCTCCTGGTCGGTGTCGACGACGACGTAGGGGTCGCCCGCGTCGGAGTCGATGATGACGACGGGCAGGCCGGTGGGGACGATGACGTCGGCCCGGTCGAGCATGTGCGCCTCGATGATGATGACGACGCCGTCGACGGCTTCTTCTTGCAGGCGGCTGAACGCCCCGGCCACCTCGCCGCCCGTGGGGTGCGCGACGGGCATGAGCGTGACGGTGTACCCGGCACCGGAGGCCGCGGTGACGATGGCGTCGAGGGTGCGCATGTTGCCGAGGGTGGAGAGCGTGAACATGATGACGCCGACGCTGCGGAACCGGCCGGTCTTGAGCGCCCGGGCGGCGCTGTTCGGGCGGTAGCCGAGCTCGGCCATCGAGTCGAGGACGCGCTGCCGCGTGCCGGCCTCGACGTTGCGACCGCCGTTCGAGACGCGGGAGACGGTCTGGGCGGAGACGCCGGCGTGGGCGGCGACGTCCGCCATCGAGACGGTGCGGGCGCGGGGCTGCCGACCGGTGCCGCGGGGGCCCGCGGGCGAGCCGGGACGGGGCGGGACGGCGGGTGCCAGGGGGGCCGACGACGGTGTCGGGGCCGACTTGACGATCGGCGACGAAGGTGACATGGTTACGAGCATCCCAGATGTTTACGCAAACATCGAACCCGCCGGCAGCCCGACCCGGCGGTGCACCCCCCGATGAAGTGGACCAGCATGACGACGACGTCGACCCCGGCGGCACCCGCCACGGGAGCCACCCGCACACCCCGCGGCAGCGCACCCGCAGGCATGCGCCGCGACCGCCGCCGCTGGACCGGCTGGGGCTTCGTGCTCCCCTTCATGGCCGTGTTCCTCGTCGTGCTCGTCGCACCGGTGATCTACTCGATCTACCTCAGCGTCTTCGAGGAGCGCCTCATCGGCGGCAACTCCTTCGTCGGCCTCGAGAACTACGCGCGCGCCCTGCAGGACGCCCAGTTCTGGGACTCGCTCGGACGCGTCGCCCTGTTCCTCGTCGTGCAGGTGCCGATCATGCTCCTGCTCGCCCTGGCCGCGGCGCTCGCCCTCGACTCGGCGCGCCTCCGCGCCTCGTCGCTGTTCCGCATCTCGATCTTCCTGCCCTACGCCGTGCCGGCCGTCGTCGCCGCCCTCATGTGGGGCTTCATCTACGGCAAGCGCTTCGGCCTCGTCGGCAACGCGGACCAGGCCTTCGGCCTCGACCTGCCCGACCCGCTCTCGCAGAGCTGGATCCTGCTCGCCATCGGCAACATCGTCACGTGGGAGTTCGTCGGCTACAACATGCTGATCTTCTACGCGGCCCTCCGCGTCATCTCGCCCGACCTCTACGAGGCCGCCGAGCTCGACGGTGCCGGCCAGTTCCGCATCATCCGCGCCATCAAGCTGCCCGCCATCCGCGGCGCCCTCGTCATCGCCGGCATCTTCTCGGTCATCGGCAGCTTCCAGCTGTTCAACGAGCCGAACATCCTGCAGACGCTCGCCCCCAACTCCATCAGCACGTACTTCACGCCGAACATGTACGCCTACAACCTGTCGTTCGCCGGTCAGCAGTACAACTACTCGGCCGCGATCGCCATCATCATGGGCCTGCTCACGATGATCGTCGCCTACGTGGTCCAGCTCAGCGGTTCCCGGAAGGACAAGTAGATGTCGACCCTCACCGGTTCGCCCGTCGCCACCCCCGACTCCGGCACCCCGTCGCGCCGACGGGCCCCCAAGGACCCGTCGCCCCGTCGTCGCGCCGGCTCGCCCCGCGACCGCAAGAGCACGCTGCTCACGGTCCTCATGGCCGTCATGCTCGTCTACTCGGTGCTGCCGCTCGCCTGGCTGCTCATCAACTCCACGAAGACGCAGGAGGCCCTGTTCGACTCCTTCGGCCTGTGGTTCGCCGGCGACTTCGTCTTCTTCCAGAACATCGCCGACGTCTTCACCTACGGCGACGGCGAGTTCGTGCGCTGGCTCGGCAACACCGTCCTCTACGTCGTCGTGGGGGCCGGAGGCGCGACCCTGCTGGCCACGCTCGCCGGCTACGGCCTCGCCAAGTTCGACTTCCCGGGCAAGAAGGCCGTCTTCGCGGTCGTCCTCGGGGCCGTCGCGATCCCCGGCACGGCGCTCGCCGTCCCGACGTTCCTCATGTTCAGCCAGATGGGCCTCACGAACACCCCGTGGGCGATCATCCTGCCGTCGCTCATCAGCCCGTTCGGCCTGTACCTCATCTGGACCTACGCCGTCGACAGCGTCCCCGACGAGATCCTCGAGGCCGCCCGCATGGACGGCGCGAGCGAGCTGCGCTCGTTCTTCACCATCAGCCTGCGGCTGCTCAGCCCCGGCCTCATCACCGTGCTGCTGTTCACCATGGTGGCGACCTGGAACAACTACTTCCTGCCGCTCATCATGCTCAGCGACTCCACCTGGTACCCGCTGACCGTCGGCCTCAACCAGTGGAACGCGCAGTCGACCACCGTGGGCGGCGAGCCGATCTACAACCTCGTCATCACCGGCTCGTTCCTCACGATCATCCCGATCGTCGTCGCGTTCCTCTTCCTCCAGAAGTACTGGCAGTCCGGCCTCACGGCCGGCGGCGTCAAGGCCTGACGGCTCGCCGCCCCTCCCGACCCCTTCCCTGCACCATCCCGACCACCTCCACGACGAAGTGAAAGGCACCACCATGACCCGCACCACCTCCCGCGCCGCGAAGCGCGTCGCCGCCTTCGGCGTCGGCGTCGCCCTCGTCGGCTCGCTCGCGGCCTGCTCCTCCGGCGGTTCCGGCGGGGCCGGCGCCGACAGCGCCTCCGCCGACGAGATCGAGGCCGCCCTGCAAGAGGAGTCGACGATCACGGTCTGGGCCTGGGCCCCCGCCGTCGAGCCCATCGCCGAGGCCTTCGAGGAGAAGTACCCGAACGTCACCGTCGACGTCCAGAACGTCGGCACCGGCGCCGATCAGTACACGAAGCTGCAGAACGCCATCAAGGCCGGCAAGGGCGCGCCCGACGTCGCCCAGGTCGAGTACTTCGCGATCCCCCAGTTCACCCTCGGCGAGTCCCTCGCCGACCTCAGCGGCTTCGGCTACGGCGACCTCGAGGAGGACTTCACCGCCTCGACGTGGAACGCCGTCACGCAGGACGACGCCGTCTACGCGCTGCCGCAGGACTCCGGCCCCATGGCGATGTTCTACCGCCAGGACGTCTTCGACAAGTACGGCATCGAGGTGCCGACCACGTGGGACGAGTACGTCGCCGCCGCCGAGACCATGCACGCCGCCGACCCCAACCAGTACATCGCGGGCGACACCGGCGACGCCGGCTTCACCACGAGCATGATCTGGCAGGCCGGCGGCCACCCCTACTCGGTCGACGGCGACACCGTCAGCATCGACCTGCAGGACGAGGGCGCGAAGCGCTGGACCGAGACCTGGAACCCGCTCGTCGAGCAGAAGCTCCTCGCGCAGATCCCCGGCTGGACCGACGAGTGGTTCCGCGCCCTCGGCGACGGCTCCATCGCCACCATGCTCACCGGTGCGTGGATGCCCGGCAACCTGACCGCCCAGGCCGCCGCCGGCTCCGGCCAGTGGCGCGTCGCGCCCATGCCGCAGTACGAGGAGGGCGACACCGCCACCGCCGAGAACGGCGGCTCGTCCATCGCCGTGATGCAGCAGTCCGAGAACAAGCTCGTCGCCGCCGCGTTCACCAAGTTCGCCACCGCCGAGGAGGAGGGTCGCCAGATCTCCTTCGACGCCGGCGGCTTCCCGTCGACCGTGGCCGACCTCGAGGACGAGGAGTTCCTCGCCGAGGCGCCCGAGTACTTCGGCGGCCAGAAGATCAACGAGGTCCTCGCCGACGCCGCCACCAACGTGGTGCCCGACTGGCAGTACCTGCCCTTCCAGGTCTACGCGAACAGCATCTACAGCGACAGCGCCTCGAGCGCCTACACGAACGGCACCTCGCTCGACCCGGTCCTCGAGGCCTGGGCCGAGGCCAGCGCCGCCTACGGCGAGCAGCAGGGCTTCACGGTCGAGACGAAGTAGTCGACCCCTGCCACGCCCCCGACGGGGAGGCGCGACCCCGGTCGCGCCTCCCCGTCACCACGTCAGCACGAAGGACGCCATGAGCACCCCCCGCACCGACCCGCCCGCCACCGACCGGGCCGCCGCCGACCGCTCGCACGCGGCGGCGACCAGCATCCGCTTCGCGATCGGCGAGGACGCGTTCCTCCTCGACGGCGAGCCGTTCCAGGTCATCTCGGGCGCCCTGCACTACTTCCGCGTGCACCCCGACCAGTGGGCCGACCGCATCCGCAAGGCCCGCCTCATGGGCCTCAACACCATCGAGACCTACGTCGCCTGGAACGCCCACTCGCCCCGGCGCGGCGAGTTCCGCACCGACGGCGGGCTCGACCTGGGGCGCTTCCTCGACCTCGTCGCCGCCGAGGGCCTCCGGGCGATCGTGCGCCCCGGCCCCTACATCTGCGCCGAGTGGGACGGCGGCGGCCTGCCCGGCTGGCTCTTCGACTCCCCCGAGGTCGGCATCCGTCGCAGCGAGCCCCGCTGGCTCGCCGACGTGGACGCGTTCCTGGCCTCCGTGTACGAGATCGTCGTGCCGCGCCAGGTGGACGAGGGCGGCCCCGTCGTGCTCGTGCAGATCGAGAACGAGTACGGCGCGTACGGCGACGACGCCGACTACCTGCGGCACCTCGTCGACCTGACCCGCGCCTCCGGCGTCACCGTGCCGTTGACCACCGTCGACCAGCCCACCGACGAGATGCTCTCGCGGGGCACCCTGCCCGAGCTGCACACCACCGGCAGCTTCGGCTCGCGCAGCGCCGAACGCCTGGCCACCCTGCGCCGGCACCAGCCCACCGGGCCGCTCATGTGCTCCGAGTTCTGGCTCGGCTGGTTCGACCACTGGGGCGAGCACCACCACACGACGCCCGTCGCCGACGCGGCGGCCGAGCTCGACGCCCTGCTGTCCGCCGGCGCCTCGGTCAACCTGTACATGCTGCACGGCGGCACGAACTTCGGCTTCACCAACGGCGCCAACCACAAGGGCACCTACCACTCGCACGTCACCTCGTACGACTACGACGCCCCCCTCGACGAGGCCGGCTGGCCGACCGACAAGTGGTTCGCCTTCCGCGAGGTCATCGCCCGGCACGCCCCCGTGCCCGACGAGCTGCCGGAGCGGCGCCGCCCCGTGCCGACGTCCGTCACCTCGTTCGACGTGGCCGTCCCGCTCGCCGGCTTCGTCGGCGGGGACGACGCCGTGACGGGCGCCGGCCGGGACGACGAGTCCGGCACCGGCGCCAGGGACGCCGACGCCGGGCGCGACGGCCTCGGCGGCGACCGGTGGACCCGGACGGAGGGCGTGCCCACCCTGGACGACCTCGGCAGCTACCGCGGCTTCGGCCTGCACCGCAGCCTGCTGCCGGCCGGCGACGCCCCGAGGGTGCTCTCGTTCGCCGGCGTGCGCGACCGCGCCGTCGTGAGCGTCGACGGCGTGCGCGTCGGGGTGCTGCAGCGCGACCAGCACGAGCGGGCGCTCACGGTGCCGCCGGGGGCCGTGCTCGAGGTCCTCGTCGAGGACCAGGGGCGCGTCAACTACGGCGTCCACCTCGGCGAGGTGAAGGGCCTGCTCGGCCCGGTCCTGCTCGACGGGGCCGAGCTCACCGGCTGGTCGTCGCTCGCGCTCGGACCGGACGAGCTCGACGTCGCGGTGGCGAACTTGTCGGCCCTCGCCACCCGCGATCCCGAGCAGTGGGCCGCGGACCTCGCCACGATCAGGGCACGCGGCGAGCACGGGGACGCGAGCGCGCCGACCGTCGCGGACGACGTCGCGGACGCGGACGACGTGACGGCCGCGAGCACCACGGCCGGCACGGTCGGTCCCACGGACGCGACCGGCGCGGCGGACGCGGGCGACGCCTCCGGCAGCACGTGGCCCGGCGTCGTCGCACGCCTCTCGGGGCCCGTGCTCGCGCACGCCACCGTGCACGTCGACGAGCCCGCCGACCTGTACCTCGACACGCGGTCGTGGGGCAAGGGCGTCGCCTGGGTGAACGGCTTCTGCCTGGGCCGGTACTGGACGCGCGGCCCGCAGCACACGCTCTACGTGCCCGGCGAGCAGCTGCGCGCGGGAGCCAACGACGTCGTCGTGCTCGAGACCGGCGCCGCGGCCGCCCCCGAGGTGCGCTTCGTCGCCGATCCCGACCTCGGGCACCTCGAGGCGTAGCCCGACACCCCCCGCGCGCGGGACCGCACGAGGCCGCGCGGGGCCGCCGGACCCCTGGGAACGCACGACACCCCAGCTCGCGAGCTGGGGTGTCGTCCCTTTCCTGGGGTGTCGTGCCGGTGACCGCTCACGTCGCGCCACCTTCGTGCACACTGTGCACGTTCGTGCAGCACGGGTGCAGGGTGGGGGCATGTCCCGGACGTCCCGCCTCCTGCTGCCCCTGACGGTCGCCGCCGCCCTGGCGCTCACCGTGTCCGCGTGCTCGTCGGGCGACCCGGAGGCGCCACCGACCGCCACCGAGACCGTCACGGCGACCGCCACCCCGACCCCGACCCCGTCGTCCCCGCCGACCTCGTTCCCCACCGCGACCCCCGGCCCGGACGGAGCCTCCGGCGGTGGCGGCGACCTCGGCGACGGCGCCGCCGGCGCGGCCGACGACCGCTGCCGGGCGTCCGAGCTGAGCGGTTCCATCGACGACGGCGGTGGTGGTGCTGCCGGGACGGTCGGCGTCGCGATCGTCCTGACGAACACCGGCGACCGCACCTGCGAGCTGCAGGGCTGGCCGGGCGTGTCGTTCGTCGGCGACGGGAACGGCACGCAGGTCGGTGCCGCCGCGACCCTCGACCGCTCGTCGGCCCACGACACCGTCTCGTTCGCCCCCGGTGGTGAAGCGCAAGCCGTCGTGCAGATGACCCAGGCCGCGAACTACGACCCGGCCGAGTGCGAGCCCCGCGCGGTCGACGGCTTCCGCGTCTACCCGCCCGGATCGGTCGAGGCCCTCTTCGTGCCCGCCGGCGGCGACCTCTTCACGGCGTGCGCTAACCCCGACGTGCAGCAGCTCTCGGTCGGAGCGGTGCAGACCTTCTGACCCCCGCGACACGACGACGCCCCGGCCTGCAGGCCGGGGCGTCGTCGTACGGGGAGGTCGCGGGGCGGGACTAGAAGTCCCAGTCCTCGTCCTCGGTGCTGACGGCCTTGCCGATGACGTACGACGAACCGGACCCCGAGAAGAAGTCGTGGTTCTCGTCCGCGTTCGGCGACAGGGCCGACAGGATCGCCGGGTTCACCTCGGTCGCCTCCTTCGGGAACATCGGCTCGTAGCCGAGGTTCATGAGCGCCTTGTTCGCGTTGTAGTGCAGGAACTTGCGGACGTCCTCGGTGAGGCCGACGCCGTCGTAGAGGTCCTGCGTGTACTGGATCTCGTTCTCGTAGAGCTCGAAGAGCAGGTTG